>Ga0209809_1003333_pt1 | contig 10276 bp, 6 predicted proteins | sample YNPMSTMetaG_FD_186172 | JGI IMG/M metagenome (GOLD analysis project Ga0209809, IMG submission 186172) | Anoxygenic and chlorotrophic microbial mat microbial communities from Yellowstone National Park, USA - YNP MS-T MetaG (SPAdes) (version 2) ... | reverse complement strand
CGATTCGGGCCGATCTGGGCCATGCGCTGACGCCGGCGCGGTTGGAACTGTGGCAGATGATGCGCCGGCATGGTTTGCGCGGGGGACGGATGTCCGTGATTCACCCGTACAAAGCGTATTCGCTTCTGGCACGGGCTTTTGAGCTGGGGATTCCGTTCACGGTCCACCCTGGCATCGGTTATGACATCATTGCCACGCATCCCTGGTTCAACGGGGCAGTGCTCGGCCGCGCGGCCCAATGGGATTTTGCGTTGTTCGGTGGCTCGGTGGAGCGGTTGGATGGCGGCGTGGTCTTGTCGGTGGGCTCGGCGATCATGGGGCCCCAAGTGTTCGAGAAGAGTCTGAGTTGCGTCAACAACCTGCGTTTACAGTCTGGACGGCCCATTGTGCAGGGACACATGATTTACGTGGTGGATTTGCAGGAGGGCGGGCAGTGGGACTGGTCGCGAGGGGAACCGCCGAAAGACAATCCGGCTTATTACTTACGATTCTGCAAGAGTTACGCCCGCATGGGCGGACAGATGCGCTACGTGCAGAGTGACAATCGGGCGTTCCTGATAGGTCTGTGGCACCGGCTCAAGGGGGAGCGGCTGGCGGCCGCGCCCGCAGGCTCAGGGGCGATGAACCCCCGATGGGAGACGGGAGAAGACCTATGACGCGGCGGCGCTTGCGGGAATTGACGGGCCGGTACGGCAAGCTGCGGATTGCGGTGGTGGGCGACTATTGCCTGGACCGGTATCTGGAGATCGATCCGCAGCGGCGGGAACGGTCGCTGGAAACGGGTTTGCCGGTTTACAACGTGGTGCGGGTGCGGGCCCAGCCAGGGGCAGCGGGTACGATTGTCAACAACCTGGTGGCTGCGGGGGTGGGCCGGGTGCACGCGGTGGGGTTTTGTGGCGAGGACGGCGAGGGCTACGAGCTGCGTCGGGCGCTGGGGGCTTTGCCGGGGCTGGTGTTGGACGATTTTTTGCAGACTCCGCGACGGCGGACGTTCACGTATACGAAGCCGTTGGTGCTGGAGTCGGGGCGGCCGCCGCGGGAATTGAACCGGCTGGATCTGAAGAACTGGACCAAGACTCCGCAGACGGTGAGCGAGGTTTTGGCCGAGGCAGTCCGGCGGCTAGCGACGGAGGTGGACGCCATGATTTTGTTGGATCAAGTGGATGTGCCTGGCACCGGCGTCCTAACGGCTGCGGTGTTGCGTGCGGTGAACGACGCACTCAAGCGAGAACCGGATCTGCTGGTACTGGCGGACAGTCGACGTGGGCTGCGGGGTTTTCCGGCGGTGATGTGGAAGATGAACGTGCGGGAGTTGGGGTTGTTGTTGCGGACGCAGCGGAAATTGTCGGGACGCGGACTGGAAGCGGCGGCATTGCGGTTGGCGCTGCGGAATCGGCAACCGGTGGTGGTGACGTTGGGCGAGCACGGGCTGTTGGGCGCTTGGCCCACGGGCCAGTGCTGGCGGGTGCCTGCCTTTCCGGTGCGCGGGCCGATCGATGTGGTGGGGGCCGGGGACGCCGTCAGCGCGCATTTGGTGGCGGCTTTGGCATCGGGGGCGGCTCCGGAGGAGGCGTTGTGGATGGCCAATGCGGCGGCCTCGGTGGTGATTCACAAGCTGGGCACCACGGGAACGGCCACACCGCGGGAGCTGGAAGCGGTCTTGCCTCGGGCGGAGGCGGCGGCCGGGGATTGAACGCGCGCCGGGATTTGAGATGCTCTGCGCGCGCGTATGAGAGTGACGCCCGATCGTCGGTATGCGGGGATTCTGGTGCCGGTGTTTGCCGTGCGCACGGAGGAGGATTTGGGCATTGGCGACACGGCCGGGGTGCGGGCTCTGCTGCGGTGGTGCCGGGCCCATGATCTGCAGATTTTGCAAACGCTGCCGATTCTGGAGCTGAGCGACGATTTCAGTCCGTACAATGCCATTAGTGCTCAGGCCATCGAGTTTAGCACGCTGGCGTTGCGGCCGGAGACGTTACCGGACCTGACCGCGGAGCGGTTTGAGGCGTTGGTAGATCCCGGCGAGGTGGCGGAGCTGCGGAGCGGCCCGGTTCAGTATGAGCGGGTGCGGAGTCTCAAAAGACGTTTGTTGCAAGCGGCCTTTGAGATCTTCCGGGAGCGCCATTTTCAGCGCGGTACGGAGCGGGACGCCGCGTTTCGTCAGTTTCAAGAGACGGAGGCGGCTTGGTTACCGGACTACACGCTGTATCGGGTGTTGATGGAGGAGAATGGGGAGTCACCGGCCTGGGAGTATTGGCCGGCGGAGCATCGCACACCGGAGTCAGCTCGGCGATGGTTGGAGGGTTTGTCGGAGGGCAGGCGTCGGGAGGTGGATCAGCGCCGACTGTTTTACGGTTATGTGCAGTGGATCGCGCATCAACAGTGGGCCGAGGTGCGGCAGGAAGCGGATCAGCTGGGCGTGGCGTTGATGGGGGACATGCCCTTTGGGATTGCGCGGTCCAGTGCGGACGTGTGGGCGCACCGCGAGTTGTTTGATTTAGAGTGGTGTGGGGGGGCTCCGCCCGAGTGGACGTTTCGAGGGGACCCGTTCATCGAGAAATGGGGGCAGAACTGGGGGATTCCGAACTACGCATGGGATGCGCATCGGCGCGAGGGCTTCGCCTGGTGGCGGCGTCGGGTTGGCAGTCTGGGCCGGATGTTTCACCTCTACCGCATTGACCATGTGCTGGGTTTTTTCCGGATTTACTCGTTTCCGTGGACGCCGGATCGGAATGAGGAGTTTCTTTGGTTGAGCCCGGAAGAGGTGGCGCTGCGCACGGGGGGGAGGTTGCCGGGCTTCCGGCCGCATCCGGACGATACGCCGGAACATCGCGCGGCCAACCAAAAGCAGGGCGAGGAGATCTTGCGGATATTGCAGGAGGCTTCGGGGCAAACGGGGATTGTGGCGGAGGATCTGGGCTGGGTGCCGGACTACGTGCCGGAGACGCTGGCGCGTCTCGGAATTCCGGGATTTCGCATTCCGATGTTTTGCCGGGAGCCAGACGGCCGTTATACCGATCCGCGGCAGTATCCACGGTTGTCGCTTGTGCAGCCGGCTACCCATGATCATCCGCCTTTGGCGGCGCGGTGGGTCGAGCTCTGGATGGCGGCGGACGCGGGAGATGCGGGGGCGCGGCGGGAGCTGGATTTTTTGATGGAGTTTGCCGGGCTGGCCGGCCAACCGCCGGCCCGAGCGTTTACCCCGGCAGTGCATGAGGGGCTGTTACGGGCAGTGTTTCGCGCAAACTCGTACCTTGCGGTGGTGCTGCTGACGGATGTGTTGGGATTGACGGACCGGTATAACTGGCCGGGCACGCGGTCCGAGGAGAATTGGAGGGCGCGGCTGCCCTGGACGGTGGCCCAGCTTGAGGTGGAACCTGCGGCTGCGGCGCAGGGCCGGTTGCTGCGACGGTTGGTGCGTGAGAGTGGGCGGGCCCCGGCCGGGCGAAACGAATCAGTCCGGTGACGTTGGAAGGGCACGTGCGAGTGCCGGGCGCGCTTGGGGTGCTGACGCTGCGGTTGACGTGGAGGGGCGCAGCGGGTCCGAAGGGCCGGGTGGGCTGAGCGGGCCGGCGCGGGGTTAAACACAGCCAGAGATGAGTGGCCAGACCAGCACGCAACGGGAGCGGGTGGTGGAGGAGCGGGAGAGTTTTCCGCCCGGGCTGCAGAATGCCTATCTGTTCGCGTGGTTCAACGCGTTGTCCTACCAGATTGTGCTGGGCAGTCCGATCATTTTGTATGCGAAGGCGCTGGGGGCCAGTGCGACGGTGCTGGGGCTGATTGCGGGGATGATGCCGTTGCTGGTGATTTTGCAAATCCCGGCGGCGGGGTACATCGCGGGGATTGGGTATCGCCGGTTTGTGCTGGCGGGCTGGAGTATTCGGGTGGGTTTCATTGCGGGCATGGCGGTGGTGCCGTTTTTGGAGGGACTGCTGGCACCGTCGCAGCAACTGGCGTTGCTGTTGCTTCTGTTGTTCGGGTTCAACCTGTCTCGCGGGGTTTCGAGTTGTGCCTGGCTGCCGTGGATCACGGCGCTGGTTCCGGGCAGTTTGCGGGGGCGATATCTGGCACGGGATGCGGCGGTGCAGAACGTGGCCAGTTTCGTGACGTTCGTGGTGGCGGCCGGGGTGTTGTCGGGTCAGCCGCAAGACTGGCAATTTGCAGCGCTGTTTGCGTTCAGTGCCTGCATGGGTGGGATCAGCCTGGTGTTTTTGAAGCGGATACCCGACGTGCCGGTGGCACCGCGACCGCGGGCCGGCAAAGGGCGGGTGCCGTGGCTAGCGATGCTGCGGCATCCGCCCTTTGCGCGGCTGTTGGAGACAGTGGTGGCGTGGTCGGTGGCTTACGGGGGACTGACGGCGTTTACGGTAGCGTTTTTGAAATCGAGTACGAACCTGAGTGAAAGTCAGGTATTGCTGGTGACGGCGGTTTCCTTCCTCGGGGGCTGGGGCAGCTTGTGGTTTCTGGGATCGCGGTTGGATGCTCTGGGGAGCCGCCCGGTCATTTTGTTTTGCGGGGTTGGCTGGATAGGCGTGGTGTTGGGTTGGCTGTTGTTGTCCGGCGGGGTTTGTGCCGTGGGTACGGCCTGGCTGTTGAGTTTGCAGTTTCTGATGGGGCTGTTGGCGGCCCTGGTGCAGATGGCCAACACGCGACTTGCGATGGCGGTGATTCCGGTGATGGGGCGCGACCATTTTTTTGCTCTCTACTCGGTGATCAGCAACGTGACGTTGGGATTGTCGCCCATTGCGTGGGGTTTGTTGATTGACGCCGTGGGGGTGCGTGCGTGGCGGTGGGCGGGGGTGGAATGGAATCGTTTCAGCGTCTTCTATGCCGCGGTGGGGCTGGTCTTTTTGGGGATGTTGGGACTGGCCCGGCGTCTGATGGAGCCGCGGGCGGTGAGCATGGAGGCGTTGCTGAGGGAGATCCTCATTCAGTCGCCGCAGCGGTTTTGGCTGCGGTTTTGGCCGCGGGCCTGAGGGTAGGGAGGGTGTGGGGGACTGTGCCGTGGGGAAATCCGTAGCTGTGTTGGTGCCGGTGGTGGGACTCGAACCCACACGACTTTTTAGGGTCCCAGGATTTTAAGTCCTGTGCGTCTGCCATTCCGCCACACCGGCAGGGCAGGAGTTCCGGAGAGACCTTACTGCAGCGGGCCGGGGCGGAAAAGGGGTTTTAGGGATTGCGGTTGGGGCCGGTGCGGCTGGAGGCGCGGCTGCGTTTGGGGTGAGGTGGGGCTTGCGCGGCCTCAGAACCAGGTGCGCCATTTGTTGGGTGGGTGGAAATGGAAGACGGCGCCACCTCCGGGGGCCAGTTCGAACTGGAGGGGCGCGGGGGGCGTTGGCAAGTGTCGGGAGAGGATTTCGAGCCCGGTCAGGTCGGGGTTATCCCGGTAGAGGGTCAGTTCCTGGCCTGGCGGTGCGAAGGGGTCCGGGGTCAAGGTAAGTCGTGTAGGTTGGGGCCGGCAGTTGAGTGCGGCGACGTACCACTCACGGCCTTTGCGGCGGGCCAGAAGGACCAGTTCGCCCACGCGGGATTCGGGCAGGACGCGGGTTTCGTCCCAGTGGACGGGGAGGCGTCGGAAGAAGCTCAGGGCGGGGCTGTGGAGGTAGGCCTCTGGATGGTCGGGCCAGCAGAGCAGGGGCGAGCTGAAGACGATGGTAGAGGCCAGTTGAAAGGCAGCGGTGGTTTCCTTGAGCATGCGTCGTTGGACGAAGCCGGGCAGGAAATCGGCCGGGCCGACCACGAGTCGGGTGAAGGGCAGGGCGCCGTAATGGTGGAGGGGGAGGCGGCCCCAGAGCAGGTATTCCTGTTCGCGGATGCCTTCGCGGGTCAGCTCGTGGGGCCAGGTGCGGTTTTCTCCGGTGGGTTTGGGGATGCCGTGGAAATTGATGAGGAGACGATGTTGCGCGGCCCGTCGGCGGAGGTCTTCGCACACGGCCACGGTCTCGACGCTTTCGGAGTCGAAAAAGTCGATTTTGACGCCTTTGACGCCGGCTTTCTGGCAGTTTCGGAAAAAGGTCTCGCGGGCCTCGGTGGTGGTGAGGCCGGGGCCGTCGTCGCGGCCGTCAGGATAGGCGTGCCAGAGGAGGATGCCGACGTTGCGTTGAGCGGCGTAGGTGCACAATTCGGCGACGCGGGTCCAGAGGTCGGTGCCGGGTTGCATCCAGCCCCACCGTTCGGTCTGCCAGCCGGCATCGACCAGAAGGTATTCACAGCCGAGAGCGGCAGCGGTGTCCACGAACCATTTTTGGCGATCCCAGCGGGCTCCGTCGTTGCCGAAGACCATCCAGGTGCAGGGGGCACGGCCGGGGCGAATCCAGTCCGTGTGGGCGCCGTGGGGGAAGAGCTCCGGGTCAGGCGGATCGCAGAGCGAGGGGATGATGTCGCTGTTAACGAGTTGGTCGAGGTTCTCGACGACAATGGCCACGCGCCATGGGGACAGGATGGGTCCTTGGCAGTCCCAGCCCTGGGGGTCATGGGGGAAGCAGGCTTCGAGTCGGGCCGGGCCGGCGGCTTGGAGGGCGAGCCCGCTATAATGCAGCAGGCGTGCCTCGCTCAGGAGGGTGGCGCTGCCGTCGGGGTTGAGCACGGTGACCGGCAGGCCCATGCGGAGCGGGACTGCGTTTGGGCCAGTAACCGTGGGCAAGTTGGTGGCGTGGCATGATCGTAGATTCCCTCATGATTGGCCAGGTTGGTTTGAAACCAGAGGATGGAGTGAGGTGGCAGTTGGAAGGCAGTGCTTTCGCCTTGGACAAGGCGGCGGCTCCTACCGGGCACGTGGTAGCGGAACGCAGCCCCGTCGGGGAAAACGCGGACCTCCAATGTCCAGGCGGTGCCTGAGGCGGTGCGTGCGGGGATTTCAAAGGCCCAGCAGTCGTTGGTGGCCCAGTTCTTGCCGCCCAGCCAGGGGTAGACTTCGTAGTGGCGCGCTTGCTGCACGGGCCCGAGGTTCGCGCCGAGTCCCAGATCGGCACCGTCCACTTTGATGCCCAAGGGAGCGGGGAGCAACCGGGTTTGGCCGCGGGCTGAGAGAGAGTACAGCAGCCGGCCTTGGGAATCGGTGCTGAGGTGGACATACAGGGTGCGGGTGGGGTCGGGGAGGTCCAGGGCCGGGATGCTGGCGGCGGCCGAGAAGAGGGTGACGAAGCAGAGGCAATGGAAGCTGCGCATGAGCGTGGCGTAGGCTGACCGGCAGACGGGGTCAAGCGGAATTGTGGGGGCGGGTACGAGTGGGGCCTGCTGGGTACTTTGGACTGGCCGCGTCGATGGATGAGTCGAGCTGCTTCAGGGTCGAGGTCGTTTCCGAGGCAGCGGTTGGGGATCCGTGGTGGCGTGCGATTGGGCCAGCCGGTCGCCTGAGGAGGTTCAGCCGTTGGTGGGCTCGGCTGCTTCGGCCGGATCGGACGGTGCGGTTTCGGAGCGCGGGGCAGGGCCCATGAGGACGACGCACTCGCCGCGCAGGGGCCGAAGGCGGATTTGTTCCAGGATCTGGCCGGGACGACCCCGCAGGAATTGTTCGAACTTTTTGGTCAACTCGCGGGCTACGACGAGGGGGCGCTCAGGGTAGAGGGCAGTCAGCTCTGTCAGCAACCGTTGGATGCGGTAGGGGGATTCGTAGAAAACCAGGGTGCCGGGTATGGTGCGGAGGCTTTCGAGGCGACGCCGGCGGGCGCCGGTTTTCGTGGGCAGGAACCCGATGAAGTGGAATTCGCAAGTGGGCAAACCACTGGCGGTGAGGGCGGCGATTAGAGCACAGGGTCCCGGGACGGGTTCGACGCGCAGGCCTGCTTCGAGCACGGCGCGTACGACCCGTTCGCCCGGGTCACTGATGCCGGGGGAACCGGCGTCGGTGACCAAGGCCACGGTGGCACCCTGGCGGAGCCGTTCCACCAGCAGTTGGGCCCGGTGGGGCTCGTTGTGGGCGTGGCAACTGAGGAGGGGTTTCTGGATTTGGAAATGGCGCAGCAGTTGGAGGGTGCGCCGGGTGTCTTCGGCGGCGATCAGATCGCATGCGCGCAGGACGCGCAGGGCACGCAGCGTGATGTCTTCCAGGTTGCCGATGGGCGTGGCCACCAGGTAGAGGGTGCCCGGGGTAAGGGGTGGGCCCTGGTCGGGTTGCATAGAGACCATGGAAGCGAAAGGCGGCAGGGAAGCAAGCCTGCCGAAGTAGCGACGGTCGGCCAGGCAATCAATCCAGGGAGGGGCGGTTTTGTTGCTGTGGGTGGGTCTGTGCAGTGCGGCCTTTGGTTCAGCGGGTGGTGGGGGGTGCCGATGCTGGCTCGTTTTGCGGGGCCCGGGTTTTCCGTTCCTGTCTATCGCGCCAGACTTGTTCCTCGTGATTGAACTCGCGTTCGGCGCGGCGCACCCCCGGCAGCCGCTGTCGTTCTTCGTAGGAGAGGCGGGCGGCTTCTTCCGGGTCGACCAACACCGTGGGCCGCATCAGGACCATCAGCTCGCTTCGGTCGCGGGACCGGTTGTTGCTGCGGAAGAGGTAACCGAGTAAGGGGACGTCTTTGAGGACAGGCACGCCGGCATGGGACTCGGCGCCGGCGGAGCGAATGTAGCCGCCCAGCAGGATGCTCTCGCCGTTGCGAACCGCGACCTCGGCAGAGAGGGTGCGGCTGCGGGTTTTGGGGACTTTGCCGCCGCCGGCGATTTCAACCTCGTCGCCCAGTTCGTCGATGGCCTGGTCGATCTGCATAAGGACCAGGCCGTCGGCATTGATGAAGGGGGTCACGGAGAGTTGGATGCCGACGCGCAGTTGCTGGTAGCTGGCGGCCGGGCCGGTGCCCCAGCCTCCGTAGTAGGTGCTGGTGATGTACGGTACTGTTTCGCCCACGAAGAAGGTGGCCGGTTTGGCGTGAGAGGTGAGGATTCGGGGTTTCTGGATGACGCGGGCCGTGCCGTCGCTGGCGGCGGCCTCCAGGGTGAGATAGAAGCTATCGTCAATACGGGTGAAATAGCGCAGGCCGCTGCCCAACAGGTCGGCAGTGAGGTTGGTGCCGGTACCGGCGAAGTTGAAGACGCGACTGGCGTTGATGCCTCCGGCGCCGAGGATGTTGTTGCCGCCGATCTGGCGGGTGGTTTGCAGTCCGGAGAGGCCGAGGTTCCATTTGTTGTTGAGGGACACATCCAGGATGGTGGTTTCGATGAGGACCTGCGGGAGGATGACGTCCAGCTTGGAGATGATGTCCTTGATCATGGCCATGTCTTCTTTGGTGGCGTAAACGAGCAGGGCGTTGGCGCGTTCGTCGGCAATGATCTTGGTCTGGCCCAGAATCTGGATTTCGCCACTGGCGACGGCGGAGGCGCGACGGACGATTTGCTGGAGGCGCTCGGTGAAAGTGGCCGAGGGATTGGGTTGACCGGGTTGGACCCCGGGCTGGACGACGCCAGGTTGGCCGGGCAGGCCCATGGTGCCGGGGCGTTGGAGTCCTGCGGCTGGGGTCCGGGCGGGGGTGCCGCGGGCACCAACGCTGGTGGTGCCGCCGCCGGCGCTGAGGCTGTTGAGCGCGGCGGCAATGTCGGAGGCCATGGCGTATTTGATCGGGATGACCTCGGAGATGTACTCGGAGGGTACGGATACGTCGATTTCGCGAATCAATTCGAGCATGCGTTTGACGTTTTCGGCGTTGTCGCGGAGCACAAGGATTTGGTTGCTGTCGATCGGCAGGATGCCGTTGGGCACCTTGGCAAAGGGGGTGAGCACCTGGACCAGTTCGCTGGGTTTGGCATACTTGAGTTGGACAATGTGCGTGACATAGGAACCGAGCTCGGGCAGCAGCTCCGGGTCGAGGCGTTGCAGGGGGGCGCCTTCCTGACTGGCCTGGGCGGAGGGAACAGCTTTTACGAATTTTTCGCCCACGGGGATCATGGAGATGCCGTTCATAGCCAGGACACTGTCGAGGGCCTGGATGAACTCGCGGCGGGTAAGGTCGGTTTCGGTCCGCAGCTTGATGGGTGGAGCGGCCAGGTTGGCAGGGCGGAGAATGGTGCGACCGGTGAGCTTGGAGTAGTACTCGAAGACCTGTTCGAGGTCGGCGCCTCCTGCACCGACCCAATCGATGGTGCCGGCGGGGATGGTATCTTCCGGGGGTTGGGCCGGGGGCGTGTTGGCGATGATCTGGGTTGGCGAAGGAGTTGCGGAGCCGGGGATTGTGACCGGGCCAGGCGTAGGCAGCGGAGGCGCAGTGACAGGGGGTGCAGGGATGGCCGTGGGAGCTTGTGGGCTGATTGGGATGGGCAACGGCACGGTGGGTGGTGCTCCGGCCGTGGGCGG
>Ga0209809_1003327_pt1 | contig 10287 bp, 8 predicted proteins | sample YNPMSTMetaG_FD_186172 | JGI IMG/M metagenome (GOLD analysis project Ga0209809, IMG submission 186172) | Anoxygenic and chlorotrophic microbial mat microbial communities from Yellowstone National Park, USA - YNP MS-T MetaG (SPAdes) (version 2) ... | reverse complement strand
TGTGGTCGAAACGCTGAGTGGGGAGGGTCCATTCACTGTATTCGCGCCGACCGATGAGGCGTTCGCCCAGATTCCGCAGGAGACGCTGCAAGCCGTGCTGGCAGACAAGGAGAAGCTCACGGCAATCCTAACCTACCATGTGGTGCCTGGCAGGCTCATGGCGGCGGATGTCGTGCGCAGCACGCAGCTGCAGACCGTTCAGGGTCAAAGCATCACGGTCAGCACGGAGGGCGGCGTGCGCGTGGATAACGCGAATGTTATCCAGACCGACATCGAGGCGGATAACGGCGTCATCCATGTAATCGATAAAGTCATCATGCCCAAGTAAGCGACCAATCACCTCGCAACTCGGTGGGGTGGAGAGAGGAGTCTCTCCACCCATTTTTTACGCCGCTGTGTGCATCTGGTTGGTGATGATTTGGAAGGGACGCAGCTCTTTGATGACCACCGACTTGCGATTAGTGGCAATCCACCCCTTGCGTACCCAGCGTCCGAGTGTGCGGCTGACCGCTTCGCGGCTTGCGCCCACATAGTCGGCAATCTCTTGGTGGGTGAGGTGGATTTCGATGCCTGCGTCGGTCTGCTCGCCGATGGTGCGCGCCAATCCGAGCAGGGCGTGCGCCACGCGCTGGGAGAGCTTGAGACGGCTAATGTGGAACACGCGCTCCTCGGATTGGCGGATGCGCTCTGCCAGGTTGCGCAGCAGTGCAAGGGTGAAGTCGGGATGCTCGCGCAGGAGCGTTTCGAACTGGTCGGCGGAGAGGTAGCGCACATCGGTCGGCTCTAGCGCTTCGACGGTCGCGCGTACCCAGTGCCCTGTCAGGATGGTGGTCTCGCCGAAGGAATCGCCCGCGCTCAGAATCGCGTAGGTCAGCGCACTGCCGTCGGGCGCGATGGAGTAGACCTTCATCAAGCCCCTCTCCACAACCCACCAGCCACCTGGCTCGCGCCCTAACTCCAGACGCTCACCGGGGTCGTAATGCACACACAGCATACGGCTCAGGATGTCTTGCTTCTCCTCCTCGCTGAGCCCTTGAAATGGGCTGGTTTTCACCAGCGCCCACTTGACGGTCATAGAGTTCACCTCGCTGCTTGGAATAGACCTTGCCGCCAGAGGATGAGACAGCCAGGTTGCCAGCAAGGCGACATGAGTATACCCCAATCACAGGTATAATCCCGCGCGTTGCGATGCTGAAACCCGACAACCGACTGGCGATACTGATGCACGAGGGGATTCTGGGCATGTTCGGCAAGACGGGGCTGGGCTTGCTGCGCTACAGCACGAATCCCATCGTGGCGGTGATTGACCGCGAATGCGCGGGTCAGTCGCTGAGCGCTCTGACGGGCATTCCGCGCGAGGTTCCAATCGTGGCGTCGGTGCAGGAGGCGATGGCGTACCGCCCCGACACGCTGGTGATAGGGATTGCGCCGTCGGGGGGCGCGCTGCCCGCCGAGATGTGGCGCGAAGTGCGCACGGCAGTGCTGGCGGGGCTGAACCTCGTGAACGGGATGCACGCGCCGCTCGCGAAGCACCCCGACCTCGAACCGTTCCTGCACAGTTGCCAGTGGATCTGGGATGTGCGCAAGGAACCGCCGGGGCTTGGCGTCGGTTCGGGCAAAGCGCGGCGCCTGCCTTGCAAGCGCGTGTTGACCGTCGGCACGGATATGGCGGTCGGCAAGATGACTGTGAGCCTCGAAATGCACCGCGCCTGCCTGCAGCAGGGACTGCGCTCGCGCTTTCTGGCGACGGGGCAGACGGGCATTATGATTGAGGGCAGCGGGGTCGCCTTAGACGCCGTGCGGGTGGACTTCGCCTCAGGCGCGGTGGAGAAGTTCGTGTGCGAGTTGGCGGAGGACGCCGAGATTATCCACATTGAGGGTCAGGGCGCGCTCACGAATCCCGCGTCGACGGCGACGCTACCGCTGCTGCGCGGCGGGCAGCCGACGCACCTGATTCTGGTGCATCGCGCAGGGCAGACGCATATCCGCACCTTCCCCGATGTGCCCATCCCGCCGCTGCCTGAGGTGATACGCACCTACGAACAGGTCGCGGCGATGGGCGGGGCGTTCTACCCGTCGAAAGTGGTCGCCGTCGCGCTCAACACGGCGCACCTCAGCGACTCGGAGGCACGCGCCGCCATCGAACAAGTGGCAGCCGAAACAAAATTGCCCTGCACCGACCCCGTTCGGTTCGGCGCAGGGCAGCTATTAGAAGCGATAATGGACGATGGGTAGGAGTGCAAAGACCTACAAGTGCTTCGCGATGCGCTGCTCGATCGCGCCTTTGGGCAGCGCACCCACAATCTGCTCTACAACCTGCCCATTTTTGAACAACAGCAGCGTCGGGATGCTCATAATCCCGTACTGCATCGCGAGATGTTGTTCCTGATCGACATCCACTTTGTATACCTTGAGTTTGCCCTCGTATTGGTGCGATAACTCCTCGACAATCGGGGCAATCAGTCGGCAGGGACCGCACCAAACCGCCCAGAAGTCTACCAAGACGGGCACGGGCGAGTTCAGCACCTCTGCCTGCCATTCACGCTGCGTAATCGCCTTCGCCATCGCATAACCTCCTTAGGATAGTGGCTTAGTATACCCGCTTTCGGGTTAGCGCAGGGTTTCTTCCAGTGCGGTCGCGGCGTCGGTGCGGGCGTCGCGGTACTTGACAATCACGGGCGTGTAGAGGTGGACGCCGTGTTGTTGGGCGAAGGGCGCATTACTGGGGCGGCTGCCTGCCACCACGACCGCGTTTTCGGGCACAATCAGCGGCAGGTCGCTCTCCGCGCGCAGGATACACCCGTTCACGAGGTCATAGATGGGCGTCGCACGGGTGAGCATCACGCCTGCGCCGATGACTGCGCCCCGCTTGACTATCACGCCCTCGAACAGCCCCGTGCAGCCGCCGATGAAGGCGTCGTCTTCCACAATCACGGGCGACGCGCCGACAGGCTCCAGCACGCCCCCGATTTGGCAGCCCGCGCTCAGATGCACCCGCGCGCCTATCTGCGCACACGAGCCGACCAGCACATGCGAGTCGAGCATCGTGTTCTCGCCGACATACGCGCCCACATTCACATAGGTTGGGGGCATCACCACCACCCCTGCGCACAGGCATGCGCCCCGCCGTATGCTCGTGCCGCCTGGTACGAGGCGCACCCCGTCGGCGAGCGTAAACGCGCGCGGCGGGTAGAGATGCCGATCCAGGAACTCCGCCCCGCCCCAGCGCATCGGCGTCAGTTTGCCCAGTCGGAAGCCGAGCAGAATGCCTTGCTTGACCCAAGCGTTCACGCGCCAGCCTGTGGGGCTGTCGGGGTCAGGCTCGGCAGCGCGCGCCTCACCACGCTCCAGCGCGTCTATCAGCGCGGCAATCAGCGTCTCGTCTGCCTCGCCTGCAGCGTAGGCGCGTTCAATGCGTTCCGCAAGGTCTGCTGGCATACCGTCTGAGTTCGGCGTGGGGGGATGAGTCTCCTACTAAGTGCCTATGCGGTGGATTTTCGAGGCGTCACTTCTGCAAACCGTGTTGGAAGCGTTGCAGGCGTTGGAGCCGTTCCTGCAGGCTGGGATGGAGCGCGTCGCCTGAGCGGCGGGTCTCGCGCGGGTGGATGGCAGCAAGTTTGCGGAGCGCGCTTACCAGCGGCTCCGCCCCGTATTGGCTCACGGCGAAGGTGTCGGCTTCCCGTTCGTGCCGTCGGCGCAGCCAAAGCATCGGCGCGAGCATCCCCAGCGCGAGTACAATCAGCAGCACGAGCAGCCCCCAACGCGGGAGCCATTCCACAAAAGGCGCGCTGGCGAGCGTCAGCGCGACGCCCGCGCCCGTCAGCAACGCCCATAGCCCCACCAGTCGTCGCCGCTGTGCCAGGTGCGCTATTTCGTGCGCCAGCACAGCATGGAGTTCCCTTTCTGTGAGCATGGCGAGCAGATAGTCCGTCAGCGCGATTCTGCCGCCGCTGAGCGCGAAGGCGTTCGCCGTGCGGGTGCGCGTTCCGTCCAACACCAGGATTTCGCGCACTTGCACGCCCAGCTCGTTGCCCAGTCGTTGGGCTTCGGCGAGCAGACTTGGGGCGAGCGACACGGTTCGGACAGGCAGCGGCGCGGCGCGGCGGGTAATCCCCAGCCCCATCAGCAGCGTGCCCAATCCCATTCCGCCTGCGGTCAGCGCACCCCAGCCGCCCCAGTCGCGGTACGCGCCGCTGAGCGTGTAGTGCGCGGTCAGCCCCGCCAGCCCGACCGTGAGCAGCGGTGTCAGCGCGTCCAGCACAGGGCGCAGCCGCACGGCGAGGTACGCGCGCTGCGAGGCGGTCAGTCCGCGCTCGGCTCGCTCGCGGGGATAGAGCCGCCAAAAAATCGCCGCGAACTCCAGCAGCGTTTGCCCGCCGCTAATCAGTAGCCCCAGCGCGGCGACGGGCGGCTCTATCGCAGGGGACAGCGTATACAGCGCGCCCCAGACGATACCCTTCGCCCCGATAGAGAGCCACAGCAACCGTCGGAGCCGTCGCATAACGCGCCCCATCGGAACCGACGGGCGCGTCCAACCCCAGCCCAGCGCAAGCACGCCCAGCCCAAGCAGCAGATGTGCCAGCCAAAACACGCGACTGAGGGGATTATCGGCAGCCGTGAGGGGATTCTGGTGGAGGCGGGGGGAATTGAACCCCCTTCCGAGACCGTTGCCCACCCAGCTTCTACGAGCGTAGCCTGTCTTTGGTTCTCGCGTTGGGTTTCCCGACAGGCAGGGCGCCCCAACGCCAGCTCAGTTGAGTGTCCTCCATCCGCCCTGAGCACGGCTTCAGGAGCCAGTCGGTCTGCCCACGCCTCTCTCACCTCGGACCGACCGCGAGGCGAGCGGCGCGCTGCTCAATTAGGCAGCGAGAGCGTAGTTGTAGTCCGCACTTCTTGTGTGCCGCTTTTTTACGAGGCCAGCGGCGCCTCGGCTCGCCACTGAGCGTCAATCGTGTCCCGTCGAACCCTGACGCCCCCGTGTCTGAGTCTATTATACCCCATCCTGCGCGAAAAAGTGCCCGCGAGTTCCGCTTGCCCTCTGTCGGGGCAGACCCCTGTGTATGCCCAGTGGGTACAATCTGGCTATGCCCAAAGCGAGGATTTACATCACGCTCAAGCCCGCGCTGTTGGACGCGCAAGGGCGTGTGTTGGAGAACGCCCTGCGCCAACTGGGATTCGAAGGCGTGCAACGGGTGCGTGTTGGCAAGTATCTGGAGATGGAACTGCAACCGAACGGCGACCCGCGCGCCCAAGTGGAAGCGATGTGCCAAAAACTGCTGGCGAACCCCGTGATCGAGCAATACCGCTACGAGGTCAGTGAGGAATGAAGGCGGGCGTGATAGTATTCCCCGGCTCCAACTGCGACCGCGACGCCTATCACGCACTGCGGGATGTGTTAGGCTACTCGGTCGACTACCTCTGGCACGACGAGGCGCGCGACCTCGGCGACTACGGGCTGATAATCGTGCCCGGCGGCTTCTCGTATGGCGACTACCTGCGTCCGGGGGCGATTGCTCGCTTTGCGCGGATTATGGACTCGCTGTGCGCGTATGCTGAGCGCGGCGGGCTGGTGTTGGGCATCTGCAACGGGTTCCAGATTCTGTGCGAGGCGGGGCTACTGCCGGGCGCGCTCACGCGCAACATCGGACTGAAGTTCCGCTGCATGCCCGTGCATATTCGCGTGGAGAACGCCGAGACGCCGTTCACATGGCGGTATCGGCAGGGCGAGGTGCTACGAATCCCTATCGCGCACGGCGACGGGCGCTATGTGTGCGACGAGGCGACCTTGCAGCACCTGCACGCGAACGGGCAGATCATCTTCCGCTACTGTAGTCCTACGGGAGAACTGGGCGAGGCGTGGAACCCAAACGGCTCGGTAGACCATATTGCGGGCGTCGCGAACGCGCAGTTCAATGTGCTGGGGATGATGCCCCATCCCGAACGCGCCTGCGAGCTGCTGCTGGGCAGCGAGGATGGACGCAGGCTCCTCCAAGTCGGCTAACCTGCCCCTTTAGCACCCGCTGCCGAAGTTGAACAGCACCACCAGTAAGTCGGCGTCGTCCACCACCCCGTCGCGGTTCACATCCGCCTGCGAGTTGTCGGAGCCGAACGCGAACAGCACCATCAGCAGATCCGCATCATCAATCGTGCCATCTTGGTTGAGGTCGCCTGCCTTGAGCGCGAAGTTCAGCGTGGTGAGGTCGCTGAGCGTCGTGTCGGTTTGGGCGCAGAGCCAGACGCCGTTGGGAGTGCTGACGCGCACGGTCGCCGTGCCTGCGAGGCTGGTATCAAACGCATAGCTCCCGCCTGCGCCGAGCGTCAGGTTGACCGTCTCCTGCTGGCTGCCCTGCTGCAGAGTGAAGCGCACGGGAACGCCTGCGGGGTTGGCGACGCCTTCCAGCGCGACCTGCCCTTGGAGGCGCACGGGGCTGACCGTCAGCGTCGTGTTCAGGAACGACGCCGCGTAGGTCGTATCGCCGTCGAACTCCACGCGCAGCGTCTGGTTGCCCAGCGGCAGGTTCAGCGGGATTGTGTAAGGCAGACTCGCTGTGCCCGCACTGTTGGTGATTGCAGTGCCGACGACGGCGTTGTTGACCTTGAAAGTCAGCGTGCGTCCTGCCAGCGGCGCGTTATCCAAGCTCTGGCGCAGGGTCGCCTGCAGCGTGATGCTTTGCCCCCGCCTGCCGCTCACGATAGGCGCGCTAATCGTGGTGGAGCGACGCACCTGCATCGCCCCCGCGAAGAGACGGTCGTCCACCATAAAGTCGCCTGTGTTGATAGTGTTGCTGTTGTTGCGGTCGAACCACAGCGCAGTTAGCACATCGTAGGTTCCCGCCGTCGCGTCGTTAGGGACGAGGAAGAAGCGCGAGCGGCTGTTCGTGCCCTCCACGAGGCTGACCTTGAGGTCGCGCGACGGGTCGGAAATCCACGCGCCTGTGCCCAGCCGAATCGACGCGCCCAGCATCACCTGAAAATCGTGCGTCGCGCTAATCGTGTAGCCCAGGGTCGCCTGCACGCCCGTGCGCGCAGGGTTTGGGCTAATCAGCAGGTCTTGGATGCTGGCGACCGCGCCCTGTACCAGTCGGTAGCCGCCAGGCGCGTAGTAGTGGTTGAGAATCTGCTGCCAGTTTTTTGTGCCGTGTCCGTGCAGGGGCGCGCTGCTGCTGCACGCTTGGCTGCTGGAGAGGCGTCTGCCCGTCGCCCAGCGGGCGGAGCCCCACTGGCACATCCCGCGTCCGTGCCCGTTGAACGCGAAGCCCGTGCAGACGGGGTCGTAGATACACGGCCAACTGCTACCCGTGCCCGAATAGCCGTCGCCGCAGCCTGAGTTGTTGTTCTCGGCGGAGTATTCCGAACGCGCGATGTTGCCCGCGCTGGTCAGCAGCACATAGCGCGTGGTGGCGTCCACCGCCGCGTTGCCGTTGCTCGTCTGGTTGCCCGTGAACACTTGGCACGCGGTCGAATCGCAGATGTCGTAGTTGTTGTTGATGGGCGTGTAGACGAAGGAGACGCCGTAGCTGCGCACGGCGACCGCGCCCGCCTTGAGCGATTCCATCCCCGCAGGCGGGTTCTCGCTTCCAAAGCGCACATTTCCCCAGCAGCCGTACCATTCGCTGGTGATGACGCCCTTGCAGTAGGTGTCTATAGTGTAGACTTCCACGCCGCCAGGGCAGTTCGTGCGCGAGGTGCAGTTGCGCCCAACCTTGATGTATTTGGGCAACACAATCGGCGCGGGCGCGGCGGGGCTAAAGTCGCTGGTTGTGTCGGTAGGCATCTCAGGTAGCGGTTCAGGCTGGGGCGTGTCGCACTCGTCGCAGGGCTGTTTCGGTGCATCCTCACGATGGCGCGGCGACCGCATGTCGCGTGTTTCTGCCCCGCTGCCTGCGCTCATCGTCAGGCGGTAAATCCAGTCGCCCCCGCTCCACAGCGCGACCTGCTCCAGCAGTAGTGTGCGGTAGCCCGCCTTTTCCAATACCAGCGTCGCATAGGGCTGGAATTTGCCCTGCAGGTCGCGGATGGGAAACTGCAGCAGGAACATGCCGTTTGCATCGGTTTCCGCCATGCCTGCGTGGTTCCGCACGCGCACTTGCACGCCCGCAAGCGGCTGACCCGTCTGCTCATCCGTCACGAAGCCAACCACAATCATCTGGTTCGGCTGACGCAACGACCACAGGTAGCGCCAATCCGCCTCGCGCGGGGGCGTCAGTGGATCTAAGTAGAAGCGGTATGGGGGCATGTCGGGGCGCACGGCGAGCGTGACGCCGACCGCGTGATAGCCCGCATGGGTCGCGTACAGCACATAGTCGCCTTCGGGCAGCAACACCTGCAGCCGCCCGTCAGGTTGCGATTGGAAAGCGTAGGTCTGTCCCGTCGCCTGCTCGGTCAGCACAACCTCCACGGCGAGTGCCCTACCCGAAACCGAGTCTTGGAACCGTAAATCCAACCACTGTTGCGCCGAGGCGACGCCCAGAACCAGCCATACCAGCACCGCGCCCAAAGACCCTTTTCGCGCCATGCCTTTATTATAGCCCATAAACCATGAGCGGCGTCAGTTCACCACGCCTGTCGGTTGCGGTTCGGTCGCCTCGAGATGCTCCAGCAGAATCTCGGCGATGTCCTTGACGGGCACCGTGTCGTCTTTGGTCTTGATGCTGTCGGAGACCATAATCATGCAGAAGGGGCAGCCGACGGCGACGGTGCGTGCGCCTGTTTTGAGCAGCTCTTCGGCGCGGATGACGCCTGGTCGCTCGTGGGGCAGCTCGTCCATCCACATGCGCCCGCCGCCTGCGCCGCAGCAGAAGGTGCGGTCGCGGTTGCGCGCTGGCTCGGCGAGCGTCGCGCCCGCCGCGCCCAATACCTCGCGCGGCGCGTCATGGATTTTGTTCACCCGTGCCAAGTAGCACGGGTCGTGGTACGCAATCGCGCCGTTCGCCTTCGGCGGCAACTGCGGCAACCTGCCTTGCTGAATCAGCTCCGCCAGCAGCTGCGTGTGGTGGACAACCTCGAAGTTCGCGCCGAACTTGCGGTACTCGTTCTTTATCGTGTGCAGGCAGTGGGGGCACATCGTCACGATGCGGCGCGGGTTGACCGCCTTGAGCGTCTCCACATTCTGCATCGCCAGCTCTTGGAACAGCAGATCTTCGCCGAGGCGGCGCGGGGTGTCGCCCGTGCAGCGCTCTTCGGGTCCCAGAATCGCGAAGTTGACGCCCGCCCGCTGGAGGAGTTTGACGAACGCGCGTGCGACCTGCTGCCCGCGCCCGTCATACGCGCCCGCGCACCCAACCCAGAACAGCACCTCGAAGGTCGGGTTGTCGCGCACGGTGGGCACATTTAGCCCCTGCGCCCACTTCGTGCGCTCGCTCAGCGGCAGTCCCCACGGGTTGGACTGCGTCATCGTGCGCTGCAGCGTGCCCGCCGCTGTGCCGCGCAGGTTGCCCTCGGCGACCCGATGGCGGCGCATCTCCATAATCAGCGTCGGATGCTCAATCAGCACGGGACACTCGTTGTTGCACGCGCCGCAGGTGGTGCAGGCGAACAGCTCCTCGTCGCTGATGACCTGCGTCAGGTCGTCGCCCTTGCCGTTTGCCATCGCGTCGCGCAGCTTCTCCACAATCAGTTTGGGGTTCAGCGGCTTGCCTGTGGCATATGCAGGGCACACGCGCTCGCACCGCCCGCAGCCCATGCAGGCGTCCAAGCTCATCAGGTGCCAACGCGAGAACTCGCTGATAGCGTTCACGCCGATGCGCCCCGTCTGCTCCACGCGCTCTATGCTCTCGATGCTGGGCACATTCGGCAGGTAGCTCGGCTTGTAGTAGGCGACAATCGGCGCGAGGAACCAGTGGCGCAGGCGCGTGAAGGGTAGCAGCGCGAACCAGCTGGCAATCGTCAGCGAATGGAACCACCACCACAGCCGATAGCCGCTTACTGAAATCCCCTCAAACAGCGGCGCGAAGGTATAGCCAACGAACGACCACACCTGCGCGTACTGCGGGCGCGGCGGGTTCATAAACTCCGGGTTGCGCTCGATAGCAATCCGCGCGCTCTCCAGCGCGTAGCCGTTCAGGCAGACCAGCAGCAACAGCCACACCGCCGCGCCGTCCAGTCGATCCAAGCTCACTGACGCGGGTTTTTGCGCGTGGCGTCGCCACAACGCCAAGATGCACCCGAAAATCACGCCCAGCCCGAACAAGTCCAGCGTGACCTCGTACAGGATGTAATACAGCCCCTTGTGGAACCAGACGCCCTCTTTGAGGAAGATGTGCGAGCCGATTTCCGTCCACTCGGCGA
>Ga0209809_1003323_pt1 | contig 10299 bp, 8 predicted proteins | sample YNPMSTMetaG_FD_186172 | JGI IMG/M metagenome (GOLD analysis project Ga0209809, IMG submission 186172) | Anoxygenic and chlorotrophic microbial mat microbial communities from Yellowstone National Park, USA - YNP MS-T MetaG (SPAdes) (version 2) ... | reverse complement strand
AAACCGCGCGGAAAACCGCCCGGTTGGCCCAAAGGGAGGCCCAGAACGCCCCAACCCCGTTATCCGGTGGTCAAGAAGGGCCTCTCAGCGGCAAAATCCGCCGCACAAACCATTTAAATAAGATTGAATAACAGAGAAATCCCCCACCTGACCACGGGTCAGGTTAGGGAGCCTTTGTCTAAACTCGAGTTTAGGGATGACACCAATTAAAATCCAGAGAGTCACTTCAAAGAAGTGACTCTCTGGATTTAATGCTTCAATAATCCAATCTACTAAACCTACTCTACTAAGGTAGCGGGAAGCCTTCGTAGTTGCTGGCGTCTTCGCCGTAACCATCACCACGCCTTGACGGATTCTCATACCATAGGAGTTCTTCGTTAGCCAGGACCACAATCGGCTGGTTCGATTCAACAATAAGCGCCGTATTTACACCGCCGGTCGGGTTACCAACACCGCTGCACAAGTCAGCCATCTGATGAGTGTCACCAGTTAAATCATCCCACTGATTATAGTAATCCTTGCAAGACATAAACAGGACTACGCTTGTTCCCGGAAGGACCGGACTGGTGGTCCTTATTTTCACTGTATTACCAGTAACCAGTGGACCCGTATACCCGCTCCCACGCCCCACCACCGTAAGGGTGGCAGTAATTACAGCCTGTTCCGTACCCACATTCATTATTATTGCCCCATGGAATTTGCCATTGTACTGTTCTTTATAGCTTGGAACAGACACCCTGTACGCAGCTGCGTGGGCAGGTATACCCCCATAAGTGGCATAATCTCGCATTCCACCGATGCTGTAATCACCCTCCTCATTAACAACAGCAACAATCTTACCAGTGGCCCCCACCTCGGCAGATAACAAGTCGCGCGGCTGCGTGCCAGTAGCGGGATTGAGTCCAGAGTGGAATAGGAAGAAGGCTGACTCGCCAGGATTCAGGGTGACAGGACCGTGATAGTATTTTGTCCCCACGGCTGGATCATCTGGCCTACCGTTTCGCGCAGCAAGAGTGTATGTGATTCTCACGGTCACCTGGACTGTGTCCGCATTGTGGACTACTAAACCACTCCACTTTGAGGCATTCGGATTAGAAGCAGTAGGACCTTGCGGATATTGATACTTAACAGAAGGAATATAGATTTTGGTGTCATAGTCACTGATCCCAAACCCTCGCGTCGCTTTCAGGTAAGTTGCAGGTGAAGCGGTGCGATGATGTTCAAAAACAACGCCCGCCAAAGGTTGGGTACCTTGTATTGTCAGACCACCAAATGAACCTCTGCCAGAAGGCATAGGTTGATTCGTTGCATCCCTGGCCATTGTAGCATCAATAACAATCATCTTATTGGGTTCTAACCCAGTAAAGGTGTAGGTATATACATTAGGATAGCCAAGACAGGGAGTGCCTGTACCCTGGTCAGCACAAGGCTTAAATACAGCGGTAATATTAGCGGAGGCATTCCCTGTATTCTGGATATAAAAAGTAGTCATCTCATTATTGTGATTGTTCTTATACAGTGGGAACTTGAGCTCGGTTGAAGGAGAACTTATCCCGCTGTATGCTCCAACAGCACGTCCGTAAGGAACATCACCAGGCGCGAACCCACCAAAGCGGATATTTTGGGTTTGAACGATGGCGACGATTTCATCATCCGCGCTGAGCACTCCAGAACCCTCATAACTGGCGGGAAAGCCAGAAATGTTAGCACAGTTGCTACCACCTGGATCTGACGCCCAATGTGGATAAAAAGTGGCGCCGGACCCAAAAGTGGGCAACGAACGGCTGCCACACTCCCAAGGGCCACCCGATTCCCCTTGTTTAGCGTAAGCGGTCATAACCACGGTTGCAGATGATGCACCTGTACCGACCCTTTGCACCGATATGGCAGACCACCAACCAGTACCATTAACATCTGCTGATGCGACGCTTATCAGCGCCAACGATACAACAATAGCAGCAATCATAGACAACAGTTTCTTTTTCATTTTTACCTCCTTCTTGAAAATGGAACTTCTAGGTCTTTTAGCACCTTTGATTATTTAGGCCTCCGCTCTAAAAAGCAATAACCCTTTTGGGTGAAAAGTGTCTTTAACCGCGCAAGGAGGAGGTTATCGTTCGCCAAAGAGCACGCAAATCACGAACAGATACAGGCTGTGTTAAGAAGATAACTGCTAAGTAACATATTCCGCCCAGCGCCAATCTAACCCCAAGAGCAAATGGCCTGCAAAAATATAATGCTGCCCCCCAGACAAGTGCAGCTAAAACTGGCTTGCCAACTATAGGCAATGGATTGATACGTACAATCCGATCAAACACAAAAATGCTATTTAAAATGGCGAACAATAGGGTAGAAAACAGGCGTGCCCAAGCCGATCCTAATATGCCAAATCTGGGAATGAGAAAGCAGTTCAGCAGTATATTGGTTATCATACTCATACCCAGGATAACTGTAATCACTTTAGGATACCCCGCAATTACGACCAAGCGTGAGTTCGGTTCGTTAAAAAACTGGAGTACAACGCTCCAGATAAGCCACTGTGATACGACAGCAGCAGAAATGAACTGCTCTTTGTAAACCCAAATAACCACCACTTGTGTCAGTGTACTCAGTGTAATTGCAACAGGAAATATAATAAGTCCCGTATAAAGAAATAAGCGCTGATAGAGTGTCCACAAATATGGGCGCTCATGCGCATACAGGCGAGCCATTAAAGGGTAAAGTGCTACATCGTAAGCATAAAAGGCAAAAGATATAGGCAAAATAAGGCTTTGTGCTGCGCCGTAAATACCCACTTGATTTTGAGGGAGATAAAACGATAGTATTACTGCATCAATCTGCCCTTCTATGGTGAAAAATATCTCAGCCAGCGCAAAAGATATTGAGAGCCGAAGATGTTGTAGCATAAAATCCCAACTGACTAACTCCTGCCATCTCTTCCTGTTATGCTGAAAGTGTAATATGTCCCAGGAAAATGCTATATACATTAAAAGGCCAATCCAAGCAGTCACAACCTGAACAAATGCTATCGCCTCTAGGCTACCATTTGACCAAATTATAAATCCACTTAACACACACCGCAAACAACTTCCTATCAGTGACACGATTGCAGGATAAACGAAATAACCATGGGTCACAAAAATAGATTGTATCAAACGACTTATTCCATCTGGGATAATCGCTAACGCCAACCATAAGATTACTCGGGCAGTATGAAGGTCATAACCTGTTGCACTAACTGCAACCGCAACATAGGTAATAATACTTAAACATAACCGCAGCAAACTAAAATTAAAGAAATATCGCCATGTTAAGGAGCGATCGGTGGCCACCCTCCATATCAAGACTCCATCCAGCCCCCACAAACTAAACGTTAGGGATAATAGATAATACTTAGATGCCAGTGTGTAAACCCCTGCCTCTCCTGAACCGTAACGGCGAGCGATTAGGAAAAAAAGAAAGGCATTGCCAAATTGATAAACAAGTTTGGCAACAAGTGACAAGGCTGAATTTTGCAGCAATGTACCGAGAATGTTCCTGTTATCGGTCAATCTTCTTTACCCAGATACCTGCCAAAGAGGTTATCAATCTTTGCAGTGTCATATCAACGACCTCAACCAAATTTATAGGTAATGGATAGCAAAGGGAAGTGCAAGTAGGGCAACAATTCCGATGAACTTGCTGCCGTACATAACTGGCGTGTGGTCTAAACCATAGTTGTTCAAAGCGAGCGTTTAAGAGGTTGCCAAAACTGTATTTTTCACAATTAACGCAGGGATAGACATCGCCATTATATTCTATGACAAAGCCGTAAAACCCCATCATGCATTTACGCTGCCGTGGATTTCCCAGAAGCATATGATATACATCCATGTAATGGTAGTGCAGGCTACTTTGCTCCCGGAGAGCCAATTTATGGAAGAATTCCGCTACTTGAATTCTTTGATCAGTGGAGGAAAAAGACAGAAGGTCTATATTTTGCAGATTGCCATAATACTCATTGGATAAAATCACAGGGGTAAAGGTGATAGAGAACCCATGTTCTGAAGCAAACGCTTGTAGCGCTTCTAAGTGCGGGAGATTATAAGGGAGAACAACTGCACTCAGACGGATTCTCAGCTTTGGGAAATCTCTTCTAAGTGCAGCAAGTTGATCTAACGTTTCGGCCACACGCTGGGAAGCACCGGGAATACCTCTTACCCAATCGTGAATCTCCCCCAGGCCGTCCATTGAAACCTGGATATCCAGATGACGAATCTGATCGAACTCCTCTAATAATACCAGCATTTGTTTAACTTGTGCTACAATACGAGAGGGATTTAGTCCGTTAGTTGCAAGTTGAACAAGCTCTAAGTTAGGACAACCGTTACCAGCAATCTCAAAAATTTCCGGTAAGTCTGAACGTAAGGTGGGTTCTCCGCCGGTTAGCACAAGAACACGTACAAAAGAGAAGTCGTTTTGCTCGAAAATCCATCTAATATGGTCTGTAGATAAAAACAGGGGACCCTCTTCTCTCCAAATATTGCACATTTTACACCGGGAATTGCAATTTCGTGTTACAACAAGCATCATCATATATGGATAGGGGACTAATTTGTAATTAACAATCGGAGCAAAGATTGAACCAGCAACGCTAACGGCTCGTAATGAACCCATCTTATTCGGAAAAATAAATTTTCTCATAGCAAACCTCTTTTCCCTTCAGGCCATCTTTCAAGCCTTGAAGATAGGCCTTGGCTGTGTTTACCTGTTGTTGGCGAACAAGACGTATTAATGTGTGTATTGCACTACCTAATCGGTAAGGCACAATTATTAGATAACGCACTCCCGATGCATGCTTGCGGAAAAATAGGATACTGCTTCGTGCTTTGTGGTAATATCGCGCAGGGAGAAACATAGCGGTACTCGCTGCCACATGATGATACACGACCGCGGCTGGAATGTAATATATCTTATAGCCAGCCTTTCGCGCTCGTAAACAAAAGTCCATATCTTCGTAATACATAAAAAACAGTTCGTCAAACAACCCTATATCCTCTAGAACGTTCTTATGAATCAACATAGATGTGCCAAAAACGTAATCTACAGGTTGGGGTTCGCTATATGAGGTGTTGAGACCAGAACTCACTATATCTAACGTAAGTGGATGGCAACGACCTCCAGCAAACCACAATCGACCACTACCATCCGCGTAAACAATTTTAGGTGCTAAAATGCCAGCCTTCGGTAGAACTTGGGCATGCGAGATCAGCTTACCAAGAAAATCTGGGGTCACCAGTGTGTCGTTGTTGAGCAGAAGCACATAATCTGCTCCTTCTGATACAGCATACCGAATACCTACATTACACCCACCAGCAAACCCAAGGTTACATGAATTCGCAATGACCTTAATGGCAGGGAACTTTTCTCTTATGAAATCAACCGTACCATCCCTGGAACCATTATCCACTATAACGACCTGATAGTTTGGGTACGTTATTCGCAAAACCGAAGAAAGACACCTAAAAGTAAGTTCCCAATGATTCCAGGTTAGAATTATTATATATACCAAAGGCATTCTTCCCTTCATCACACTCATGTATGAAGTTTACCTTCCGGAAAAAGTATTCTCTTTAAACCGCTGTTTCCACTCCCTGCTGCAGCTCCCCAACACCAGGCAATCCTGGTCAAAAAGACAACAGGCCATGTGTGAAAATATCTTAATAAGGTTGGATGACGCCAATAAATACGCGTGGCCGCTAAAAAGGCAATCATTGGCGCCAAGGTTAAGAGAAATCCCGGATGATTCAATAATACTGACGGCGCAAGTAATTGGTCCGAATATCGTTGACGCACAATTCGTGAGCAATAGCCTCCGCTAAGCCATTTGATCCAAATCCGGCGTAAATTGGTCTTGGGGCAGTGACAAACTGTTGCCTTGGGCTCAAAGAATAACGGGTAGCCTCGCATTCTGATACGAACTGTCCAATCAATATCCTCTGCTCGGGGTAGTAAAGGATCCATTCCCCCGACACTCTCGGCTACTTCTCTCCTCATAGCCAAGTTTATTGTTGGTAAATAATCGCGTGGACCGGGAGGAAGTACATCTAAGAATTCGTGAAAAGTTGCAATGTTGTAACAAGTGGCATAGAAGCTTCCTCCGTGGATAGCGATTCCCCCTCCTACTACTGGTTTTCCTTCCTCAAGTCGTTTAACGAGTTGTTCCAACCACCGCTTTGTAGCTACGCAATCCGAATCTATAAAAACAAGCCACTTACCTGATGACATCTTTATGCCGAGGTTACGTGCTTCTGAAACTGACCCGGATGTTTCTACAAACCGCACCTTATTATCAGGTTTTACTAAATGTAGATTGTCTAACCCTATTACAAGTATCTCCACTTTGTCAAGATCAAACTCCTGTCTCTTCACCGAAGCTAATGTATCAGCCACCAGCGGAGAGTCAAGCACGGGGATAATGACTGAAACCTGTGGAGTGGGCATTTGAATACTCCTTAGTGTATAACTCGAATTTAGAGTAACGTAAGGATATGGTCCAGTAACCGGGAACCAAGCACTGATGTCGCAAATTTCTCGCAATATAACTGGTATCCCTTAATAGCAATGGACTGCCGCAATGTTGGATCCTTCTTTAGCACTTTTATAGCTTCTGCTAAGGACTGAGGGTTCGCTCGCTCGCACAAGTATACGTGCTCGCCATGGACCATCTCCCTGCGTACGGCCGGCCCATCTCCTGTAATCACCGGTTTCCCCATTGCTAGCCCTTCATAAATCTTGTTCTGTACTGTCATTATAGATTGGGGAGTTGTACCAAAAGTGCCCAAAACCACATCAGCGTTAGCAGCCCGGCGCACTAATTCCTGTTGGTCCATCCAGCCCTCAAAAGTTACATTAGCAAGGTTGTACTGCTGCGCCAAAGCCATTGCTTGCGCTTTTTCCGGACCATCACCAATTATCTCAAAGCGGATGTCTGGTTCGTCGTGCAGAAGCTTTGCTGCTTCAATAATGTATTGTACTCCATGACCGGGGACAAACGAACTATAATAGAATATTTTGAATAGACCGTCACTCCTCTCCAAAGCCATCGGGCTAAATATTCTATCATCTGCACCAATGGGCACCAAACGAAACCGCGAAAGATTAACCTTATACACTCTCTGAAACCACGTCGCGTACTCTTCGGTATCTATGATTAGCAAATCCGGCAGAAGACAAGCTATCTTCTCTATGCAATAAATCAGGCGAGCAGTGAGTGAGTTGTGTGCGGTAAGTCCACGCTGGTAGGTGATTAGATAAATGGACATAAGCACATCCAGCACTAAAGGCTTGCCTCTTAGCCAAGTCAGTACTCTGGCCAAGGGAACATCTAGCTGTCCTGGATAGCCAAGCATCATTACGTCATAATCCCCAACATTCCGATACTTGCGGAGAAGGCGGGAATAAACTCTCAAAACCCGTAGCCAGAAAGAAGGACGCACCCAACCTCCGCTAGCAGCCTGCACCCGGTCATCAGCACCGAACCATAAGGGCTCATGACACTCAACGACCTCTACCCCATTACGCCGCAGCCCCTCTATCATGATCCGGTTCCGTGAATATTCGGCCCGGTATGTCCCAAAATAACAAACCCGCACGTTGCCTCCAGGAGGTTTATTGCTGTGGTAGAGAGAGATTTACGGCTCTGCTATCAACTCGCATCAGTTCCAGCCTCTTAGCATCCTTCACTGCCACCTCCGCCCCCAACCACGGCCTGTACAGAAATACCGTCGCAGCACGCAGAGCGGATGTGCTGTAATATGCCATATCCAGGCCGGACGAGCTCCCAGCCCGCTCCAGGGCCTCCGCCCGGCCACCGTCATCCAGAGGGAGCAGGATGACCTCCGCCGAACCACCGCTCCCACCCAGGCGGTAACGGTGCGCTTCCACCTCTTCTCCGCCGACCAGGTGCCAGGTGATCGCCCCTTCGGCCCCCGCTGGCCCCCGGGCCTCATCCACCACCACAAACGGCCCGCCGTTGTGGTAGAAGTAAATCCACCGGTCCTGCTGCCAGCCCCGCCAGCCAGTCAGCCGGATGTGGGCCCAATCCATCTCCTCGCCGGTCTCAAAGGCCACCACTTCGGCGTAGTACGGCGGGTCCTGCGCCCAGGGGCCCCCGACGCCGGTCAGAGTGTGCAGAACAGCCACCATCCCGGTCTTCGCGACCACCAGGCCGTTCAGGCTCTCCCGCGGGATGCGCTTATCCCGGAACAGACTCCGGCCCACCGGCAGCCAGGAGAACGGCTGGCCGTCCAGCACGTCGGCGGCCAGGGCCTCACCCCGGTAGACCAGCGTCACCGTGCCCGTCGCTTTGTAGCGATGCCAGCCGGTGAAGCGCAGGTTGACCAGAAGGTACGTCGCGTCCGGACCCCAGCCGTCCCGAAAGACGATCTTGTCCGGCGCCAGCGGACCCTTCTGGTTGGGCAGGCCCGAATCGCCGTAGAGCAAACACGAACCCTCGGTGGGAGAGCGGCCCTCCAGCGGGACCGGTTCCTCCACTCCTGGCTGGGCAAAGAGATACCCACCCCTCTGCTCCAGCGCCTCCACCGCCCGGCCGGCCAGCCAGATGTACCGGGGGTCGCCGAAGAGTTTCGCACCCAGATAGGCGATCCCGGCCAGTGTTCCCCTACCGGGATGATTATACCCCAAAGGTGTCCCATCTGGCAAGGCCTGAAGGAGCAGCCACTCAAACGAGAGCCGGGCGTTCGTGCCCAGGGGTTCGCCGGTGTAAAGGGACTGGAAATAGGCGTTGTATATCCACTCGGGCTGATAAATGATCGCGTCGTCGGTCACCCGGAAGCGGGCGGTCCAGCCCCGCCGGTTGCGGGCCAGGTAGGCGCGGTTCGCCGGTGAGAGGGCCGGGTCGGTCAGCCCTTCCGCCTCCAGCAGGGCCAGCAGTCCCGCGCCGTTCTCCTGGTTCTCGTAGGGCCCCTCCGGCCATTTGGAGAAGGCCAGCGCGTACATCAGGTCCACCCACTCCACCGTCAGCGCCCGGCGGTTGATCGCCGCAAACCAGGCCCGGACCGCCCCGTCCTCTTCCTCCGAGAACAGGCCGGGGAAGCGATCCCGCACGCGGGGGTAGTAATAGGCCCTGAGCGCCGCCTCAAACTGGACCGACTTGACGCTGTGGGCCGGGCCGGTGTAGCGTCGCTCTTCCACCTCCTTCAGCAGCGACCCCCGGAACAGTTCCGCCCAGCGGCGCTCGCCCGTCCCCAGCGCCAGCATCCCGTACTCCGGCGGCCCCTTGCGGGGGTTCGCCTCCACCCGCGCCAGGATGCGCCGAAACACGTCCCGGCCATCGTAGACCTGAGGGTCCGGCGGGACCTGGCCGCAGACGAAGGGAGACTGCTCCGAAACCCCTGGGTACATAGGGGCGACGGGCGGGTAGAAACTGTGGCGATAGGCCCAGGCTGTGCCGTTCAGCCCTCCGAAGGCCAGAAGGCATAATGCCAGGGCGACGAGGCGCCGGTTTACCTCGCCGTGGACGCCGATTGGAAATCGGCCTGCCTTGGCGTGTTCGAGCCAGGCGTCGGCCTGCGCCGACGCCTTTTTCCAGGGTCGGCGAAGGCCGACCGCAGGCCAAAGGCCCAAAGAGGACGACTTTCGGCGCCACAAGCAGCCAGGTCCTGCCGCAATGGCCCTCAAGTTAGCACCTATGGAACCCGTAGGAGTGACGTAGATCACCCCTGCCAGCATAAGCCAGAAGACAGCCAGGGCCAGCGCTTCCAGCGCGACAAAGAACTCTTCATCGGCAAAATGGGATTCCAGTTGTGAAAGAGCCACCGGGAACGCGCCGGCCGTCAGGGCCAGCAGCCCTCGCCAGGCCCAACGGCGGAGCCGGGACCGGCTATCGGTCAGCACGGTCTCCAGGCCGAGGAGCAGGACATACACCATCCCAACCAGCAGCCAGGCAGCCCAGGTGGCCCCGGTCCGGCCGTAGACCAGCCCGGCCACCGCGCCGGGGCCCAGCCAGAGAAGCCCCGGCCAATACCAGCGCGTCCCATCCGGAGAGTGCGGACGGGTCAGGGCGGCAGCGATCAGCACTCCGGCGATGAACCCCCACCGGGTCGCCAGCCCGCCCCACGTGAAGGGAGCACCCACCATCAGGCGGATGCCTTCCAGAAAGAGAAGCGGGACGAGTCCCAGGAGCAGAAATTTTGCCCACGCCTCTCTCACGGACCCCGCTCCTCACAGGCCTCAGGGTTCAGCGCGAAAATCCAGACCCGGTCCTGGTGATAGACGGGGCGGAAGGCCGGGGAGTCG
>Ga0209809_1003320_pt1 | contig 10324 bp, 9 predicted proteins | sample YNPMSTMetaG_FD_186172 | JGI IMG/M metagenome (GOLD analysis project Ga0209809, IMG submission 186172) | Anoxygenic and chlorotrophic microbial mat microbial communities from Yellowstone National Park, USA - YNP MS-T MetaG (SPAdes) (version 2) ... | reverse complement strand
TCAAGCTTGTGTTTGTAGCTTCCCTATGAGGGATTGAAACTTTCTTCACCGTAATGAGCAAGCCGTTCGGCTTGCTGTTTGTAGCTTCCCTATGAGGGATTGAAACTCCCGTATGCCTTCATCATCTGATGAAGGCATCTTGCCAGTTTGTAGCTTCCCTATGAGGGATTGAAACTTCGGATATGTAGAGTATCCGAACCCTGGGTCCTCAGTTTGTAGCTTCCCTATGAGGGATTGAAACTTCGGATATGTAGAGTATCCGAACCCTGGGTCCTCAGTTTGTAGCTTCCCTATGAGGGATTGAAACTCCAGTTCCCTGGCCTTTTCGACAAGGGACCGGATTGTAGTTTGTAGCTTCCCTATGAGGGATTGAAACTTGACTTTCAACATCATCTCTTTTCACCTCCTTTCTGTTTGTAGCTTCCCTATGAGGGATTGAAACATGGCCCTTTTGGGGCTATAGAATGCACCTATAGCCCGTTTGTAGCTTCCCTATGAGGGATTGAAACAGATAATTTCCCATTCTGATAGCTGTACAGAGTCGTTCTATGTTTGTAGCTTCCCTATGAGGGATTGAAACACCTGCCCTATAGTCTACCTGCAGTGAACAGAGCAGGTTTGTAGCTTCCCTATGAGGGATTGAAACTCCGTAAACTCTAACTCTTGGCGCGACGGAGTCACCTGTTTGTAGCTTCCCTATGAGGGATTGAAACTCTACAAGCAAATCAGCAATTTCCATTACCAGAGACGTTTGTAGCTTCCCTATGAGGGATTGAAACACCGGGATTCCCGGTTACTTTCGTTTCTCCGTGTTCGTTTGTAGCTTCCCTATGAGGGATTGAAACTCTCTTGCACCGAGTATGATCATTATTTCCTTTGCCTTGTTTGTAGCTTCCCTATGAGGGATGAGGGATGTGTTACCATCCTTTTATTTTTTCTTCCTTCCCCCTTTTTATTTGGGCTTTCTCCTTTCTCATGGAGTGTTTTCAAAATAAGACTCTGGAACAAGGGAGAAAGAGAGAGACTGCTTCGGAAACGAAAATACCACCTCGCAGTGACACCCTTTGGGTGAAAAGACGAGATTGCTTCACCAAACGAAAAAGCGAGGTTCGCAGTGACACCCCCTAACCTGTCTCTGCGAGGAGCGTAGCGACGAAGCAGTCTCGTAGTTCTGGTGAACGTGAATACGAGAACGCTAAAAAGCGAGATTGCAGTAACACCCTTTGGGAAGAGACTGCTTCGGAAACGAACATACCACCTCGCAGTGACAGGGGGGGTGGAAAACGAGAGACTCTTCGCCAGAAAAAAATGAGGCTCACAGTGAAATTTCTCTCAAGCGTTACCGTGAGGGTTTCCTTCCTTTCTTTTTCTTGTGAGCGCTCTTTCTCTGTTACTGGAAGCTTCGTGAGCTCTCTCAACCTCTGAGTTTAAAGAAAGAAGTGCAAGCGGTTTCTGTGTGACGTGAGTCTGTGGTGAAGATGTGGAGAAGAGGTGCTTCGAAGGATATCGAATGGCGTGAGTGGAAATTTTGCTTTCCATAAAAGGGAGAGCAGAGCGGAATTTTTGGTTTTTCTTCAAAGGATTCTTTCTCAAGAAGCATGGTTGGTTTATTCGATGTGCGTTTGGGGTGGGTGTGCCGCGCGGAATCGTGGATTTTTCCGGGGTGTATAGGGGTGCTTTCACTCCCAAAAATACTAAATTTTTTCTGTGGCAGAGTGTCGTTTTTTGTCCCTCTGGTAAAGTAAAATGTGGATGTGGAGGTTCAAGGGGGTGGGTGTGTGTTAGAAGGGATTAGACAAATTGGTAAGGCTTACCAGGAAAAGTTAGGGGTTGAGAAGGGTTTTGTGTTCAGTCTGGTTCAGGAGTTGGTGAGGGGAGAGGAGAAGAGGTACCTCTTGGAGATGGATTTTAAGATTCAAGGGGGGTATATAGAGCTCGCTTTCCCAGAGATAGATTCTCGGGTGGGGGAGGAGTATTTGTGGGTAGGAAATTGTAAGGGAAACATTCCTCAGGATCGTTTGACGACCGACAGGTTAGAGTATCTCTTCTTTGATTCGTTGGTTAATTTGAATAAGAAGCTTCAAAACGGAGCATTGAAAGGTGAAATTTCTGCGCTGGTCCAGGAATTTTTCCTTACCCGAGTGGTGAAAGGGAAGACGGTTTATCTTCTCGATTTCCGAAAGATAAGGGGTTTTCCTCAGAATCTCTCTTTGCTGGAGTTAGATGATCTCAAAAAGCTGCGGAAAGAGTATGTGAAAGCCTTTTTTAAGGTGCTTCAGGAAAAGAAGGGGTTTAAGGAGGGTGATTTTGGTCTTTTTTCGGTAACGATTGAGGGAAAGAAGCCTTCGGAAATGGAAGAGTATATCACCTATCTCGAACGATCGATAGTGGAAGAGAGTTTTGAGGAAGCGTTTGAGGGGACGTGTTATGTGTGTGGAAAAAGAGATTTGCTTACCTGTGATACTGCTCGTTTTCCCGATAAGTTTTATATCACCAAGCTGATAACTTTTTCTGCGGGATTAGCGGGGAAAGAAAGGGGAGGTGGTTTTTCCAAGAATTTCTCACTTTGCCGGGAGTGCTATAAGGATTTGGTTGCCGGGATGCGGTATTTAAGGAATTACCTGGGGGCTTTTCTGGCCGGGAATACGATTTACCTTATTCCAGGGTTCTTTTTCCATTCGCCGGGGAAGAGTCTTACCGAGAAATGGATGGAACTGTCGCGGCGGTATGTGGTTTCCACCTTTCGGTTGGAGGATTTTGTGGAATTCGAAAGGCGAGTGGAGCAGGAGCTGGAAGATTATAGGACTTTCGAAGAGCTCATCGACCTGGGTTATGTGGATATTCTCTTCTACCTTCAGCCGCCGGGGCGAGCTTCGTTCAAAATCAGGAAGCTCATCCGGGAGGTGCCTTTGCGGAGAATTCGAGAAATCCGGGAGGCCTTGCGGGATATTCAGAGATTAGGGGAAGAGCTTTTGGGAGAGAATGAGGGCTGGTTTTTGTCGCTCCAGGGAATTTCCTATCTACTTCCAGTACGTTCCGGAAGGGAAGAAGAACATCGCAAAATTTTGGAGGTTTATGAGAACATTTTTCTGGGATATCCGGTGGAACGTCGGATTCTCATACGGTTCTTTCTCACCTTAGCTCAAGTGTACCGTTTTGAAAGACAGGATTATAGCGTGAAGCCACGTGGAAATACTGAAATCGCCCTGGTTCAGGCGATTCTGCGGACACAACTTTTACTCAAGCTTTTCGAAAGGCTGGCTTTGATTGAAAGGGGTGATGGAGTGGTGGAGCTGTGGCCGGGGATGCTCAACGAGGAAATGGAACAGTACATACGGAAGATGGGTTATTCTGAGGCCGAGGCGGCTCTATTTCTTCTGGGGTACCTCATCGGGGAAATCGGCGCCGAGCAGGTTTGGGGTGGAGACTGGAATGCGAAAAAGCCCATCCTGAATAAAATCAATTTTAACGGGATGAGCGCCAAAAATTTGCTTCTTCTTGCCGGTGAAATTTTTGAAAAGTTAGATCAGTATCGCATCCGAGGGTATAACGAGAAGATTTTTGCGGTGATGAAGAGTTTGTTGGATGCGCATATTAAGGATTGGCCCCTTTCAGATGCGGAGAACGTTTACTACATTCTCTCCGGGTACGCTTTCCATACCTACCGGATGGTAACCGGAGCTCGAAAGAAGGAGGAGGCGCCATGAACATTTATGAACGGAATTCAGAAATCCTTTTCCTTTACGATGCGAAAATGACAAATCCCAATGGGGATCCGGATGATGAGAATAAACCCCGTATGGATTACGAGAAAGAGGTTAATCTGGTGAGCGATGTGCGATTGAAGCGCTACATCCGGGATTATTTGGAGAGTAAAGGGTACGAAATTTTTGTGGCGAAAGTGGATGGACAGGTGGTAGATGCTACCGAGCGGTTGCGGAGGCTTTTGGGGAGAGAAAGATTAGCTGCGCTTTCTCAGGAAGATCTGGGGGTGATTCTTTCCAGGCTCATCGATGTTCGCCTGTTTGGAGCTACTATGCCCATTAAAGCGCAGGAGGAGGGGGCCCGGGGTGCCAGCTCTACCTTCACCGGTCCGGTGCAGTTTACCTGGGGTTACTCCCTCAACAAAGTGGAACTGGTCCGTTCGAACTCTATCACCTCTACTTTTGCTGGAAGGGGAGGAGAGGGAAAAGGAGAATACGGCACCTTTGGGAAGGATTGGAGGCTTTACTACTCTTTCCTGGCTTTCTATGGGATTGTGAGCGGTTATCGAGCGCGGTATACCAGGCTCACCTTTGATGATGTTGCACTTCTCGATGAGGCGCTCTGGAATGCCATTCCGGTAATCGCTTCTACCCGGAGTAAGGTAGGACAGAAGCCCCGTTTGCTTCTGCGGGTGGAATATCGGGATGCCTATACTTTCCTGGGGGATCTGCGGGGGAAGATTGGTATCTCACCCGAGGAAGGTTTGCGGGATATCGCCGATTTTGAGGTGGATTTCTCATCTCTTGTGAAGTTTTTAGAGATGCACCGAGAAAAGATCGGGCGGGTTTTCCTGTGGGAAGATTCTGAATTGCAGAGCAAAAACGGAGCCTTGAGTGAACAACTTACCGGAGTGCTGGGTGATGTGGTCGAAGCATTTTCCCTTTAGATAGGTGAATAGTGATGGAAGTTCTGGTCTTCGACCTGATCGGGAAGATGGCCCATTTCAGGCAGTACTATACCAATTCTTCTTCGCTCTCCTATTTTTTCCCTCCCCGGACTACCGTAACCGGAATCATAGCGGGGGTGATAGGCCTTTCGCGGGATTCTTACTACGAGATTTTTTCGGAGGATACGATGCGGATTGCCCTGGCTATTAGATCACCCCTTCGGAAGAAAATCCAGACCGTTAACTATATCTGGGCTGAGAACCGTTCCCAGCTGAATCTGAGCGCTGGCCAGCACACCCAGGTTCCGATGGAGCTGGTATTACCTGGGGATTACCGGGAATTCATTGTCTACCGGGTGTTCCTCTGGCACCGTGACTCCGGGATTTTTTCACAGATTGCGGAGGCTGTTGTTGGAGAGAGAATCTGTTTCCCACCCTATCTCGGAATCAGCGAATGTCTGGGATACCTCAAATTTGCCTTTCGAGGAGAGGCGGAAGAGAAGTTCTTTAACGGGATGGTGGAGGTGAACTCTGTGGTGGGAGTGGAGTACTTCAAGAAATATGGCTGTTTTCTGGAACCACGGGAGGGGGCTCTGTACGTCAAGGAGCTCATGCCCTTCACTTTCGATGCCGAAAGGAGGTTGCGGAGTGCTCCGCGGGAATTTGTCGGAGAGGTACGGAGTGGCCGGATTTACCTGAAAGGGAGCGGGAAGGTTTACGCGGTGAGGGGTGATGACAGGGAAGAGCGAATCATTTTCATGGAGGATTAAATGCTCTTTGCTTCCCACTGTGGAATGTTTCTCAGAGACCACCTCAGAGAGGTTGGGGAACGGTGTCGGCAGTTCTTCTTTTTCGAGAGCGAGGAAAACCTGGAGGCTCTGGCATTCCTCGTTGGATTGACACATGATTTTGGGAAGTACACCACCTATTTTCAAGATCGGCTGTTGGGAAAGAAGGACTGGGGGAAACTCTCGGATCATGGTTTTCTCTCTGCTCTCTACACTGCCTTTGCGGTAGAGAGGTCGGCGGAGAGTTTCCGGATGGGAGAAATGGAAAAGTTTCTCCCCCTGGTGGCGTTCTTTGTGGTTTTCCATCACCATTTGGACTTGCGTTCTCTGGGATATGTTGGAGAACGTCTGGAAGAGGGGAGCGAATCCTGGGTGGTTATCGAAAAACAAATTACCAACCTCAGGGAACACGCCGAGGATATCAGTGGAGAGCTTGAAGCATTGGGATTACCCCCTCTCAGCGCATTTTTTGAAGACCTCGAGCCACTCCGAATGCGGCTGAGGAAGGCAAAATATCATTTTGAAAATCACCTCACTGAGGAGCGGCAAGCACAAATTGCCATCCTGGTTTTGAGTCTTTTCTCGGCGCTCGTTGACGCCGACAAGAAATCGGCTGGAAAGATCGAGATGATCGAGAGACGGGTTCTCCCTGCCTCGCTGGTTGAAACGTACAAAGAACAGCATTTGGGTAACCAGAAAAATTCGGGACCTATCGATGTTCTCCGGGAGGAAATTTTTGTCCAGGTGGTAACCAGGGTCCCCTCCATAGATCTGCGGCGTCACCACCTTTTTACTCTTACCGCGCCGACCGGTTCGGGTAAGACACTCACCAGCTTTGCCTTTGCCCTGAAGCTCCGAGAACGGATAGAGAAAGAGTGGGGATATTCGCCTCGGATTATCTATGCGCTTCCCTTCATTTCCATCATCGACCAGAACTTTGCCATTCTGAGCCAGGTTCTCGCGCAGATAGAAGATTTTCAAGAGAATCACTCGGCATACCTCCTTGGACATCATCACCTTTCCGAACTGCGTTATGAGGAAGGCGGTGAGGAAAAGGAAATCGATATGGCTCTTTCCCTCATCGAGTCCTGGGAATCGGAGGTGATTGTCACCACTTTTGTGCAGTTATTCCATTCGGTGGTGGGGTTTAAGAATCGTTTATTGCGGAAATATCATAACCTGGCGCGAAGCATCATCATCCTGGATGAAGTCCAGAATGTTCCTGGGGAGTACTGGTCGCTTTTACGCAGGGTTTTTCTCTTGCTGGCTCGATATCTGGGGTGTTTTATCATTCTCGTTACCGCCACGAAGCCTTTCATTTTTGAAGAGGGGGAGGCCATAGAACTGTTACCGGAGGGTAAGCGTTATTTCCGGACTTTCAGTCGGGTAGTGTTGCGACCTCGATTGGCAAAACCCCAGACGGTGGAGGAGTTTGTACGGTGGTTCGGGGATTCCTACGATGCTTCCCGGTCTTACCTGATCGTTCTCAACACCATCCGTTCTTCCCTGACAACCTATGAAGGTTTGAAGCGTTTGGGTATCGCCAATCTCTACTATCTCTCGGCTAACCTGATATCGCTCGACAAACTTAACCGGATCTGGGAAGTCAAAATGGCGCTCGAAAAGGGGCAAAAACCGGTACTCGTTTCCACGCAGGTGGTGGAGGCTGGGGTGGACCTTGATTTTGATTGCGCCATCCGGGACATAGGTCCCCTGGATTCCATCATCCAGGTAGCAGGCCGATGTAACCGGAATCTTCGAAACGACCGGAACACCGGTGAAACCTTTGTGGTGCTGTTGGAAGACGAATCTCAGCGAAGATTTGCTTCCTACGTTTACCTGAAGATGCTTCCTGCGGTGACGCTTGAACTGTTGGGGAATGTGGAGAGCATCCAGGAAAGAGAATTCCTGGAGATTCTGGAGAACTATTTTGTGCGGGTGAAAAACTGGAAGTCCACTTCTGAATCGGATGAAGTTTACCAGGCGCTCCTTTCTTTGCGGTTTCACGAGGAAAGGGAGACTTCGGTAAGCCATTTTCAACTCATCAGAGAGGAGGGAACCATATTGCCGGTCTTCGTGGAGAAAGACCGGAGGGCCCAGGAAATCTGGGAATGCTTCAGCGAGATTAAGCGTTCTTCCTCGCTGAAGCTCTGGGAAAAAAGCATAGCATTGCGGAGAATCCAGAAGGACTTTGGGGATTATCTGGTGAACGTGCGGATAAGGAAAAATGATGTCCCTCTTCTTGGAATTCTGGCTTCCCCACATTTAGGGTATGTCCCCCAAAGTCGAGTAGCAGAATTTTACCATCCGGAAACCGGATTTCGCAGAGATTTTCAGGATTCGGAGGCCCTGTTTCTATAGCTGGCAGTCATGAAACCCATCAACGGAACCCTGATAGCCAGTTACTATGCGTGTAAAAGGGAGCTGTGGTATATAGCTCACGAGATTCTTCCCGAACAGGATAACTCTTTTCTGGAGTTGGGGCGTATTCTGGAAGAAGATTCCTATAGGGAAGAAGAGAAAGGATTCTGGGTGGGTGATATCCGGATCGATTTGGTGAAAAGAGCCAGAGACACTGTGGTAGTGGGGGAAATCAAAAAGTCCAGTCGGTCCAGGAAGACCGGGATTATGCAGCTTTACTTTTACCTCTTTTTCTTGAAACAGAACGGTGTGGAAGCCAGGGGTGAAGTCCTATTCCCCAAAGAGAAAAAAAGAATCGAACTCCGATTGACTGAGACTGTGGAGAAGGAACTTCAGAGAGCAATAGGAGAGATCCAGAGAATAATCGGCCAGGAAAAACCACCAAAAGGCGAGAGAACCTCACTCTGTAATCCCTGTGCTTATCGGGACTTTTGTTTCGCATGAACGAGAGTTTTTATGTCTTTTCGCATGGAACGTTGAAGAGGAAGCAAAACACCGTCTTTTTTGAAAACCAGGATGGGACCTATCGCTACCTTCCGGTGGAGCAGATTCGAGAAATGCACCTTTTTGGCGAAGTAACACTGAACAAAGAGGTGCTGGAGTTCTTTACCCAGAAATCCATACTCCTGCATTTTTACAATCGCTACGGTTATTACGTAGGGAGTTTCTACCCTCGCGAGCACTATAATTCTGGTTGTCTTCTTTTAAAGCAGGCGGAACACTATCTCCAAACCCAAAAGAGGAACTTTCTGGCCCGGCAATTTGTCTGGGGGTTAGCGCAGAACATCTTGAGAGTCCTGGACTATTACCGCCGCCGGAAAGTAGCGGTGGAAACATCCATGGCTCGAATCGAGGCTTTTGCGCTGGAGCTTCAGAAACACGATACCCCCGAGGAATTCATGGCGATCGAAGGGAAGATTTGGGAGACGTACTACCATTCCTTCGATGCTATCCTAGAGGACGAGGATTTTGCGATGGAAAAAAGAACCAAAAGACCACCGAAAAACCGGCTCAATGCTCTGGTGAGTTTTGGGAATTCACTCCTTTACACTGCGATTCTCTCCGAGATCTACCAGACCCACCTCGACCCCCGTATCGGCTTTCTCCACGCCACCAATTTCCGCAGATTTTCTCTGAACTTGGATGTGGCGGAGATTTTCAAGCCTATTATTGTGAGCCGGATAATTTTCTTGCTTTTAAACAAGGGAATGCTTGGACCTGAAGATTTTTCAGAACACTTGGGAGGGCTTTATCTCAAGGAAAATGGACGAAAGGTGTTTATCGAAAAGTTTGAGGAAAAGATGAAAAGCACCGTTTCCTACAAGAAGATTGGTCGAGAGGTTTCCTACCGGCGACTCATTCGTCTGGAACTCTATAAGCTCGAAAAACACCTTTTGGGAGAAGAAGATTACCAACCACTCCTGGCGGAATGGTGATGCGGCGATGTACGTCATTATGGTTTACGATGTTGAGGAACAACGGGTGAATAAAGTGCTGAAACTGGGGAGAAAGTACCTCACCTGGGTACAGAACTCAGTTTTGGAGGGGGAAATCACCGAAGCGAAGTTCGAGCGATTAAAAACGGAACTCCGACGTTGCATCAACGAAAACGAAGATTCGGTGATTTTCTATCTCCTACGCACTATCAAATATTCGGAGAAACAGATTCTGGGAGTTACAAAGGGAAAGCAGGGTAGTTTTCTGTAAATTTTGATTTCTTTGCCCCACTTTTTCTTTCTGGCTGTACAGCTAAAAACCACCGGTAACAACCCCACCGTATCACTCATATTCTGGTTTTAGAATCTTTACCTTCCTGGTATTACGTTTCCAACTCTCACACGGTAGTTGATACAGATTTCCAAAACCACCAACCAACCCCTATCCAACGCATCCCCCGAAGGGGTACCCAGAGAAACTTCCCAAACCCCCTGAAATCCCTTTTGCGTCACTGCGAGGTGGTATGTTCGTTTCCGAAGCAGTCTCTTCCCAAAGGGTGTTACTGCAATCTCGTTTTTTAGCGTTCTCGTATTCACGTTCACCAGAAAGACGAGACTGCTTCGCTACGCTCGCAGTGACAGGTTAGGGGGTGTCACTGCGAACCTCGCTTTTTCGTTTGGTGAAGCAGTCTCGTCTTTTCACCCAAAGGGTGTCACTGCGAGGTCGTATGTTCGTTTCCGAAGCAGTCTCTCTCTTTCTCCCTTGTTCCAGAGTCTTTTATTTTGAAAACACTCCATGAGAAAGGAGAAAGCCCAAATAAAAAGGGGAAAGGAAGAAAAAATAAAAGGATGGTAACACATCCCTCATCCCTCATAGGGAAGCTACAAACAATTATCCACGAAATTGAGAGAGTATTATTTCCAGACTGTTTCAATCCCTCATAGGGAAGCTACAAACAACTGGAAAACCTGTAATAACTCTCTGGAGCTCATATAGGTTTCAATCCCTCATAGGGAAGCTACAAACC
>Ga0209809_1003319_pt1 | contig 10324 bp, 12 predicted proteins | sample YNPMSTMetaG_FD_186172 | JGI IMG/M metagenome (GOLD analysis project Ga0209809, IMG submission 186172) | Anoxygenic and chlorotrophic microbial mat microbial communities from Yellowstone National Park, USA - YNP MS-T MetaG (SPAdes) (version 2) ... | reverse complement strand
CTGCGTGACGAACTACATGGGCTACCGCGCCACGCACCAGCGCGACATCCTGATGGTCAAAAACCGCTTCGTACTGCTGCGCGACGAAACGGAGTTCGACGACGCGTTCCGGGCGGCCATAGGCCCGGCGTGGAACACGCAGCACGTCGGCCAACCGCGCGGCGCCCACTGGCTCAACACGTGGTTCTCGGCCCACTACTTCCAGGCGGCCAAGCTGTACGACGTGCCCCCCTGGGATTTGCTCATCTGGTACGCACCGAAGCCCGGGGCGACCCTGGTGGTCGAGTCGGCGCCGGTCGACACGCCCTTTGCCAGCCGCGTGGTCCCGACGCGCTACACCTGGCAGGGCGAGGTCGCGCCAGGCGCGCGAGTGCAATTCATCACCCTGTTGCTGCCGCACGCGCCGCTGGCCGACGCGACGCGACTGGCCGAGTCGATCCGCGTGCTGGCCGACGAGCCGGGTATCGCGGCGGTGCGTATCGACGAAGGACCCAAGCCCGAAATCGTCGTGCTCAACGCCCCGCGGCGGCGGCTCCGGTTCGACGACGGCTCGCCCAACGGCTGGCAGACCAGCGCCCGGGCCGCTTACCTAGAACTAGGCGCCGGCCGCCCCGCCGACGAGATTCGCTGACGGCCGAACCGGCAGTGGCGCCGCCACTGGGCGGCCTGCTGGGGCGATAACTTGGTAAGCTGGTTTTCAGATGTTATCGGCGAGCAAACACGCGGTATGGGGTCGTGCGCATTGCAACGCGACTCAAGATCCTCGAATTGCGTATCGCCGATGCTCTTGGCAGTGGCTATGTACCGTGGAAATTGTTGCGCGCTTTGGCAAACCTGGAGCGTACAACGCCGAAGCGACTGCGGCCACGTTGCGGTGCGAAGACCCGATCTGGCCGGCTTTGCCAAGCGCCGGCGGTCTGGGATCGAGAGCACAACCGGCCACGCAATGGGCGCTGCCGGATGCATGGCGGTCTGAGTACCGGCCCGCGAACCCCAGAGGGGCATGCCCGTTGTGCCGAAGGGCGACGCCGTGCAAGGCTGCAAAGGCAACAGCCGACCACATAGTTCCGTCGCCTATCCACTTGATCCAGGTCGAGGCGGCTGGTCGAGCAGCCCCGCGATCCACCAGCCCCCACCGGCAATGCAGCTAGGTTCTCCCAGCGCCCGGGCGCTTCCGCCCCCGGCCGAAGCCCATCGATGTTATGAGCAGAGTTTGTTTTGCAAGCCGTTCAACAGTTGCAACGCCAGCAGCAGCTAACGGCTTGGCAATAGCGGGAGGTGTGATAGATTAGTTCGCAAGGTTGGTGTACAAAAAAGTTGCGGGCGGCCCTCACCGACCGCCCGCTAAACACGAAAGGAGTTTGTGCAATGACGAATGCTCTTGTACCATACCCCGGCCAAGGCTGTCAAGGCTTCAGTTTTGCACCTGCTGGATGGTACTCAGGCCTGGCGGTTGCCTGGCCGCTCTTTCCCGCGTGGACAGGTAACGGGACTATCCGCCCCACCCTCCAGTTAGCTTGGCGGCCTGGAGAGCAGCCGGGCGATGAGTTTGAGTGGTGGCTCCCGGGGGATCCGCGGGGCTCGGTAACCTATTACCGCCCGCTGCCCGCTGACTTTGGTGTATCGGCATCGCTCTTCCCCGGCCAGGGGCACGCCCCACCGTGGTCCGTGGTTTATGAAGAATTGGCGCACTTGTGGCCCAGGGAGGTGTATAGACTGCGGTGCATAGACGCGCTGAGGCTCTTTGGGCGGGTCGTTTCTTATCAACAGTGGCGACAACAGCAACAGCAGCAACATGATCTGCACTACCTTACTTCGACCTGGTTACAAACCCAGAAGAGCCACGAGCAGGTTCTGACTGTTCTGGCAGGGGCAGTTTGTGCGGCTTTGCAGCAACAGCGGTCAGCGGCGACAGCCCAGCCGGCCGACAGTCCAGCATGTACGGCAACGGTGGCGCTGCCTACGTCGAGTGAAGCCGTCACAGACAATCAACGGGCGACAGCCGCCAAGCGGCGGCGACGGCGGAGCGACAAGGTGCGTCCGCTGACGCTACGCCAAACACAGGTGCTGGCGGCAGTCGGCGAGTGCAACGGCAATCTTGCCGCCGCCGCGAGGCAATTAGGCGTCGATCGGAAAACCGTCGCCCAGCATTACGAAGCCTGTCTGCGAAAGCTAGGACGCGAAGCCGTCAGACACGCAACAAGGCGACTACCGACAGACCGCCGGGGACAGCTAAACGTCTGCCCGGAAGACGACCGCCGCCGGGGTATCTAGCGGGGTATCTGGTCGTCTTTTTGCTCATTCCGTATCTCTTGTGCCATATTGACTTTGCGTCAACTTGCGGGGGTGTTCTGCGCGCAAAATACCCCCGTTTTTCGTTTAGGTTGTGGGGCACTGTTTACGGAGTTTTGGCGATGAGCAGACGCCTGACGACCGCAGAGCGTCGCATTTATCTAGGATTGGCGCGCGCTGCACGCGAATTGCTGAGGATGCGGCAGCGGGCACGTAAGCGGAGGAGCAAAAATGCCAGACCGAATACTCATTGACGCAAAGGAAGCCTGCCGCCTGCTATGCGTGAGCAGGCGGACGTTGCACACCTTGATTCGCCGCGATGGCCTGCCGGTAGTGCGCTTGTCTGACGCCCCCAAGGCCGGGCTGCGCTTTCGTCTGACTGATTTGGAGCGCTGGGCAGCGCAGCGTGTGGAGCGGCTGTCGAGTGTGCAGGACACCGGCGCGCAACAGCAGGAGCCGCGCTGATGTCGCAATCGCAAAGCCAACCCGCACGCTGCCTGCTCGATGCGGCCCAGCGGTACGTCGAGCTTGGCTACGCGATCTTTCCCTGCCGGTAGGACGCCAAGCTTCCGGGCACTGCGCACGGCGTGTTGGACGCCACGACCGACGCCGAGCAGTTCCCCCGGTGGTGGACCCGCAAGCCACACTGCAACATCGGGTTGAGTTCTAGTGGGCTGCTGGCGATCGGCATTGACCCTGCCGGTCTGTCGTGGCCCGGCGACGAGGGCAAGCGGCAGAGCATCAAGGGCACTGGCTCCCCGTTACAGCGGACGCCCCGCGGTGGCTTCCATCTTCTGTTCGGCGTGCCTGCCGGTCACCACTGGCGCTGCTCGGTCGGCCTGCTGGCCCCCGGCGTCGACACACGAACCGCCGCCGGCTACGTCCTGACGGCCCCGTCGGTTGTCAGGGCTAGGTCATACCGCTGGATTTGCCCAATTGTTCCAAAAGCGGAACTGCCACTGCCGGCCCATCGCGGGCGGGACGTGCAAGCCTATCTGCGGCAGCAAGCTTCCTGGCTGAGCGTGGAATACCTGCCGCCGTACGCCCCCGAACTAAACCCCATGGAATACTTTGCTCCCCTACGGCGTAACTTGTGAGCGTTTTGAGCGCATGTTTTCGGATGATCTGGAGCGACTGTGTTGGTTGTCGAGTGGTAGTCGCGGCGGTTTGCCATGGTTTGCCGTCGCGGACGATGGCGTTGAGTATGGTCAGCAGCTTGCGCATACAGGCAACCAGGGCAAGTTTTTTAGGTTTACCGGCGGCCAGGAGTTTTTCGTAATGACGGCGGATTTTGGGGTTACTTCTTGTGGCGGCCAGGGTGGCCATGTACAGGAGGCGGCGCAGCTCGGCGCGGCCGGCCCGGATGGTTCGTCGGCCGCGGAACTGGCCGCTGTCGTTGTTCATTGGGGCCACGCCCACCAGGGCGGCGATCCGCTGCCGGGAGCAGAGTCCCAGTTCCACCAGGTAGAACAGAAGCATCAAGGCGTTTTGCCGCCACTGTTCGCCATGCCCTCGACAAGACGCCGAAACAGTTGGGCGAAAGCGGCCAGGACGAAGTCTCCGAAAGGGCCTTGGTCTGGTTCAGCAACGTTTTTGATCCGCGCGTCTGGGATTATTTCCATCAGTTGGCTGAAGAGGGCGATTTTGTATTCGAGGTCTTCGACCGCTGGGGCCTTGTCGCCGTGGACTTGGCTTTGGCGCCGGAATATCGGGAGGTAAGAAAAGGGGTCCTGGAGGCATTGCGTAAGGCTGATGAGATGGTCATTGAGGCTTTGCGCGACGAGAACCTTCGCAGACAGCCGCTATTTGTCGAACTGCTGAAAAGGGATATCAAGGGAGGTCCGCTGGCCAAAGCGTTGCGCGAACTACAGGCCGCCCCGGCCGAGGCGCGGGCCTATGGGGCGCGGTATCGGATGGAGTACAATCATCGCCATCCGCACAGTGCGTTGGGGTACCAGACGTGCGGCGGAGTTTGCCGCCGCGACCAACGCCTCGAGGGCGTCGGTCTCCGGCGGCTTCGGACCTCGCTACGCTCAGCCCTCAGCCGCACAGCCGAACCCCTGAAACAAACCCTTTAGCTGTTTCTTAACTCTCATAACACCTAATACAAGAAACGGGGGCAGGTCAGCCCAACAGCCAGTTGACAATTGTGGCAATCGCCGGCGCTATGCCAATACAGCCAAGCAGTTCGGTGATCACAAACAAAAACAAGACGACTACGCCACAGGCGAATATGAGCAGCAAAACCGCGCAGTGTGCATCATCAGATTTTTTTGCACATATTCCATCTCCACATGGTCGCAGTACTGTCTGCTAGCCTAGATTAGCTGCGTGTGTACTGCCCTCTGGAAGCCAGCCCAACCGGTATTGCGGCAACGACGATCCATAGATGGTACGATTCGAAGCTCCCAGTGATACTCATTGAAAATGAAGTAGCGAGCCATTGGCGGCGATAGAGTCCTTTCTGGTTCCTGCGCGGCTTCGAGGTCCGTTGCCACGTGAGCCACCTAGACGGCCCGTGCCGATTGGCCCTGCGGCCCCGTTCGAGCCATTCCCCGTCGCCCCGCCGCGTTGCCGCAACCCGGCGGCGGTTGCTTCGCCGTGGTCCCGCAGGCTGGGCGACGCGGGTCGGAGAGCGTCCTTGCCCAAGGCCAGGTTGGCCCATACGTAAGGGTTCCTGTTGGCGTCCACTCGGCAAGACGTTGATCCGACCAGGCTTAGGGTGACGACTTGGCGAAAAGGCGAGCAGCCGCCAAGGAACCGCGCGGTTTCACACACCAGGCTACCGTCCCCGGTGGCCAGTACCACTAGGTCCGCCAGGCTCTGGCCCGCCAGCCAGCCGGCCCACAACAGTATCAGACTATCGCTATTAGTCAGTCGCATTTGACCTTGGTGTGTTTGGACGATTTCGATTTCCTTCACATGGGCAGTCCAACCCCGTGCCCTGAAGTACTCGATCCTCCTTAGGTCTCCCCACGAACCTGGGAAGAAGGCGTGCAGCCGGCAGCTTTGGCTGGATCGATGCAGCAACTCCGCCAATCTTCCGTAAGAAACTTTGTATCCGAGATCCCTCGCGCCCAAGGAAAGATTGTCAACATCGCACAACACCAGCACGTGGCGACCGTGAAGCAATTCCAGGGGTCCAGTCCTTGCTGGCAGCGGGCTCCCACGCCGAAACAGCGCCCTGCTGGCCAAAAGCGCCGCAGCCGGCGCTGGTGCGCACCGCGGCCCCTGCGCCGGCGTGTCGAGCTTGTGCGTAAAGAGTAAATCTTCCTTTGAGCGCCACCCCGACCGTTTATCAGGCATCTCGCCTTGGACGCTTCTCCGGCCGGTCAACTTTGCCATCATCGCTTGTAGCCACACGCTTTTCTCTCCTTAGCGCAGCATTCAATCATATACCAACACTACGGCTGCCGTTTATCGTCTGTAACAGGAAATACGGTCGGCGGCGTTGCCGCGGCGCAGTATGGAAAAGGTTTCGTCGGCTTTTGTCACAGCCGGCTGGTTGCATTCGTAACTTATTGCAAAGCGCTGCCTGCCTGTTGGCCGCTGTGAAGTCGATTCGTCAAAACCAAATTTCCTGGAGACGCGCTATGAACCCCTTGGGAACCCACCGAACGCCCAAAACCCTGATCTGCCCCCACTGCGGCACGCAGATGAACCTGACTGGCCGCGGCCGCGCACCCGGTTCGGTCGTCTATCTTTGCCGCCGTTGCGTGCCCATGCTCCAGATGAAAGAACTCTGGCTGGGCCAGGTTGTGCGCACTGGGAACTTGGGGTTTGGCTACGTGCAGGTTCGGGGAGCTCATGGGCTGGGAGGGCTGCGATTTGAGCTGCGCCACTGCCTCGATGCCGTTTCCGGCCGCCCATCCGTGCCCCAGATAGGCGACCCAGTCCTCGTATTGCTCAGCGACGACGCCAGCCATGCAAAGCACCTATGGAGACTGCCCGCTCCGTGTTTCGCGCCGCTTGGCCACGACCCGCAATTAAACGGCCCGAGACGGCACGGCGTGGTGACCAGCCTCAAATCCCCGCAGTGGGGCTTTCTGGTAGATCAAGCCAGCGGCCTGCCCTATTTCGTCCATCAGGCTGACGTCTGTGGCAGACGGCCGTTGGGTATCGGCCAGAAGGTAACTTTCCTGCCGGCCCAAACTCCCAAAGGCCGCAAAGCCTGTGAAGTCAGAATCCTAAGCGACTGATGCCACTCTATCAGCGAACGATTCTCGAGAAGCGAAAACAGAGCTAAACATGGCTACCGTGATTTCAGGTCTGCTGATCTTGTTCGCACTATTGGTGCTGTTTGTACTGTTGCGCGGCTGGCAGGGCCAAACCCAGGATACTCCCCATCCATCTGCCGCGCCACCGAGCCACCCAGCCGTCGGCCACAAAACCTATTCCCCGCTTCCTGCGCCGTCTTGGTGTGGTGGAAGGCGTCCCAAGGGCAAAAAACAGCCAACCGGCCACCATCTCGACGCGCAAAAGACCATTGCCGCATTCGATTTCATCCTCAAGTCGATCGGGCGTGACACGCCTTGGCAATCGCCCCGGAAACGGGATGACTACATTCATGACCTGGCCGTAATGCTCGACCACGATGATCTAAAGACCGCCTCGCTAGAACTCGTGGGCGCCGACCGGTCAGTGGTCTACCGACACGAGGTCCGTTTCGGCTTGGCTAATGGCCGGCGCAGTGTTGATGCTGCCCAAGGAATCGAGCTGCCCTTGTTGCCGCCGGAGCGTATTGCCAATTACCGCTTGCTGGTCTGGCCGGCTCGTCAGATCGCGCAATACCGCCACCAATTGCGCTTAAGCTGGCGCGACGCAGAGAAACTGCCCGAGCGCTCCGGCAGCCGTTTTGCCAGCGAGCACACCCGACGTGTCAACCGCGACCGTATGACCGGCCAGGTTTTCGTCAGCGATGAGGCCCGACGCACGGGCGTTGTTATCAACGTCTCGGCCGCTGGCGACTACGCCTTTGCCCGGGATCCCGCTCTACCCCTCGACGTGTTCCTGCACCGGGCACAGTGCGATAAGCCCATGGAATTCCGACCCGGTATGAAGGTCTCTTTCATCCCCATTCAGGTTCCCCGCGGAGTCCAAGCCCGCAACATCCGCCCCGCATAACCGAGCCTATGGTTCACTGGGTCATCGCCTACGACATCCGAGCCAACCGACGCCGCACCAAGGTGGCCCGTCGGCTGGAGCAGGCCGGGCTGCGCGTCCAAAAGTCTGTCTTCGTCATCGACGCCGCCACTGAAGAGGTGCGAAAACTGGTGCGGGAACTGTCTGCGCTGATCGACCCCCATACCGATCAGGTCGCGGCTTGGCGGTTGGCCGAACACCCCCACGCCCGCCGCGTGCTGGCAGGCCTTCCACCTGGACCTCTCTACCAAGAAACCATTGTCTGGTGAACCCATGAGCCAACAGGAGCCTCCATCCCGCCAACAACATCGTCAAGCGTCGGCAGACCGTGCCACCAAGGTCGCTGCTCCCGTGGCCCACCTGCTCGGTCCCGGCGTGCTGCGCGTACGCAATCAAATGCCCTGCTGGGAGCCGCTCGAAGGCCGGCCGCTGCTGTTGCACCCCCAGCGGCTGCGCACGCTGATCGTTCACGGTTTGGCCGATCTGACGGGGGCCGCCCTGCGATTGTTGTGGCGGCACGGGGTTCAACTGACCTTCGTCAACCGCCACGGAGGACGCCTGCTTGGCCGCCTCAGCCCACCCCCCGACGAGGCCCCTTCTCTCGCCTGTTGGCAACATTGGGCCGTACGCGACGCCGACTTCGTGCTCCCACAAGCACGCCGGCTCGTCGCCATGAAGCTCGAAGGCGTCGCACAGGTTGCGGAGTACTTTCTCCACCGAGGAAACACCGAACTCGGGTCCTTGCAGCAGGCCGTTGCCGCCGACCTGCGCCGTCTGTCAAAGGCAACCTCGTTGGCAAGCCTTCGCGGCCTGGAAGGAGCAGCATCCGCCCGCTGGCACGCCGCCATGCGAAAGCTCTTTCCCCCGTCCCTGCCTTACCTTGGGCGCCGCTGTCATCCGCCTACCGACCCTGTCAACGCCTTACTGTCCTTGGGCTACATGCTTCTGTTGACCCGAATTCAGGCCGAATTGTCGGCCATCGGGCTGGACCCGCTCGTTGGTGTATACCATCAGCCCCGCCCCGGGAAGCCCGCCCTGGCCTGCGATCTTATCGAACCGTTTCGTGCTCCCGTCGTCGATCGTCTCGTATTGGCCCAGGTGCGCCGAGGCTGCTTTCTGGCCAAGCACTTTACCGACACCCCCAAAGGAATCCGCCTGCGCCAGGAAGATTCTCGCCGATTCGTTAAGGCCTTCGAAGACTGGTTCACTGCTTCCTCAACGGCACCCTCGTTCCAGACCCAAGCCCGCCAATTGGTCTGTCGATTTGCCGGTGCGGTCCGGCGCTGGGCGCAAAACGACCGCAGCGCCAACCACGGCCGCCCACCTGCCGACGCCGCGGAGGATCGCTCATGACCACCCCTTTTGCTACCGATCCCCCGCCGTCCAGCTACGCCCGCCTCTGCCAGCCTACAACGCTCCAGACCGCCTGGAAGTTAGTCCAGCGCGGCGGCCCCGCCGCCGGCGTCGATGGCTGCACCCTGGAGCAATTCGCCGCCCGCGCCTCCCGGGAACTGCAAACCATCTTGGAAGACCTCCGCCAATACCGCTACCTCTTTTTACCAGTCCGCCGCACCTTCGTTGCCAAACTGATCGGGCCACCTCGCCGCCTGGGCATACCGACCGTTCGCGATCGCATCGTCGAACAAGCGCTGCGCCTGGTGCTCGAGCCGATCCTCTCCCCGGGCTTCTCCGTCGGTAGCTTCGCATACCGTGCCGGCCGCGGCGTTCACTCCGCGCTACAAGCCTTGCTTGCGCATCGCCGCAGCGGCATGGCGTGGATACTCCAATCCGATATCCAAGATTTCTTTGACAGCATCGATCATGCCATCCTGCAAACTGCCCTCATCCGTGCAAAGATCGAACCCGAACTGGTAGACCTCATCGGCCGATTCCTGGCGGCAGGTGTACGCCTGGGAAGCCGTTGGTTTCCTTCACACCGCGGACTGTGCCAAGGCAGCCCTCTTTCCCCGCTACTGGCCAATTTCTACCTGAATCCTTTCGACCACGCGCTCCAGCGAGCCGGCTACGAACTACTCCGCTACGCCGACGATTTCCTCGTGTGTTGCCGAAGCCACCATCAGGCCCGCCAAGCCCTCGATGAAGTAACCCGCCAACTAGCCCGACTGAAACTCACCACTAACCCCACCAAGACTCGTATCCTTGACAGTCGGCAGGAGTCCTTCGACTTCCTCGGCTTCCTCGTCACACCGAACGGGCTACAGCCCTCGGAGGCCAACATCCAGCGTTTTCGGCAAACCCTCAGCGACCTGACCGCCCCCAACTCTACCCTCCCCCTTACCGAGCTGATTGCCCAGATCAACCCCTTGATCCGAAGCTTTCGCTGCTTCTACCAGCACTGCCAGGCCGATAGTCTATTTGCGGCCCTGGACGCCTGGATCGCCGCCCGGCTGACCCCACACCTGAAACGCAATGGTACAAACAATCTCTCACCCGAGCGACTTTACACCAAATTCGGCCTCGAACAACTCGCAGCGCCCCAGGCGAGGCAACCAAAAAATGACCCTTCTGCCCGCCCGGGGTACCATGCCTGGTTGTACGGCCGGCCTTGGCTACGGTCTGGACATCCTGGCCGAAGGCGATAAGATGGTTTGACCGAGACGCAAAAGGTATCGTTGCGTTTTTCACAGTCCCCCAATAGAGGTAAAAAACCAGGGGGGTTTGCGCAGCAGGCCGCTTGTGCCATAAACGATTTAGCGGCATGAACTTATGAATATCGCACCGGACAGCTCACGCCTTGGCGACCGAATTGCGCTGGACATCCCTTTGGGGGGTCTGTACAAAATCGCGCAAAAACCATACAATTTCCTTAGCGAAAATCCCCAGCAGGCGCAACGCCTTGGCCGATGAGAAGGCCATTGAAACACTGTGA
>Ga0209809_1003317_pt1 | contig 10334 bp, 9 predicted proteins | sample YNPMSTMetaG_FD_186172 | JGI IMG/M metagenome (GOLD analysis project Ga0209809, IMG submission 186172) | Anoxygenic and chlorotrophic microbial mat microbial communities from Yellowstone National Park, USA - YNP MS-T MetaG (SPAdes) (version 2) ... | reverse complement strand
TTTTAACCTTAACTCCAGAAAAATTAACTGATGAAAATTTCTTAAAAATTATGAAAGAACAAAAAGCGGATTTTGCTTTATTAGCTGGTTATGGTAAAATTATTCCTCCTGTAGTTTTAAATACTTTCCCTTATGGTTTTTTAAATCTTCATCCTTCCCTTTTACCAAAATACCGGGGGGCTACTCCTATTCAATCTGCCATTTTAAATGGAGATACCGAAACAGGAGTAACAATTTTTAAAATGGATGAAGAAATGGATCATGGGCCAATAATTGCCCAAAAAAAAGTTAAAATTGAAGATAATATCAATTTTCAAGATTTAGAAAAAATATTAGCCTCAAAAGCGGTTGAACTTTTTTTAGAAAATATTGATTTATATCTTCAAAACAAAATCCAATTAATTCCCCAGGATGAAAAAATGGCAAGCTATTGCTTTAAATTTAAACCAGAAGATGAAAAAATTAATTGGGAAAAACCTTTAAAAGAAATTGATCGAAAAATTAGAGCCTTTAATCCAAAACCAGGAGTTTACACAGAAATTTTAGATAAAAACAATAAAATTTTAAAAATTAAAATAATCAAAGGAGTGCCCATTTTTGACCCCTCATTAGAAAAAGAAAAAAAACCAAAAACTATCCTTAACTTTAAGAATCAATTAGCTGTCAAGTGTTTTGATGGTTTATATATTTTAGAATTCATAAAACCAGCCTCTAAAAAAGAGATGAGAGCTAGTGATTTTTTAAAAGGTAATCCCTGGATTGTTAATAAATCTTTTTTTTAAAAAATTAACAATAAAATTAAAATGTACAACAAAAAAACTATAAAATACTTTAAAAATTTAAAACATTTTGGCTCAATCAAAAATGCTGACGGAATAGGAAAAGCAGGTAATGTTATTTGTGGTGATTTTATGATTTTGTATCTAAAAATAGAAAAAAAGAAAAATAAAGAAATAATTAAAGATATAAAATTTCAAACTTACGGCTGTTTAGCCGCTATTGCCACTTCGTCGGTAGTTTGCGAACTAGCCAAAGGGAAAGAAATAAAAAAGGCTTTAGAAATTACCAATCAAAAAATCAATGAAATTTTAGGTGGACTTCCTCCTATTAAAACCCATTGTTCTTTATTGGCGGTTGATGCCTTAAAGGAAGCTATTTATAATTATTTAAAGAAAAATAACAAAGAAATTCCCGAGGATTTAGAAGAAAATCATAAACGAATTTTAAAAGAACAAGAAATTATTGAAAAAAAATTAAAAATTTTGGCAGAAAATGCCCAGAAAGAAAAAAAATAAAAAAGTTCTTTTGGCTCTCTCTGGGGGGATAGATTCTTCGGTTAGTTTATTAATATTAAAAAACCAAGGCTTTGAAGTTATTGGGGTTACTTTTGATTTACCTTTTTGGGTCAAAAATCAAGATGAAAAAGAAAAAATTTCAAAAGAAAAAAGAAAAAATTTAGAAAGAATAAAAGACTTATGCCGAAAAAATAAAGTAAAACACTATCTTATTAACCTCAAAAAGGAATTTGAAAAAATTGTCGTAGAATTTTTTATTAAAAGTTATCAACGAGGCTTTACCCCAAACCCTTGCGTCTATTGTAATTTTAACTTTAAATTTTATTACCTTTTAAAATTAGCTAAAAAATATAAGGCTGATTTAATTGCTACTGGTCATTATGCCAAAATTATTTATAATCCAAAAATTAAAAAATACCAACTTCTTAAGGCAAAAGACACAAAGAAAGATCAAAGTTATTACTTATGTTTTTTAAACCAAAAAATTCTTAAAAAAACTCTTTTTCCCCTTGGCGATTATTCGAAAAAAGAAGTTTATAAAATGGCTAAAAAAACTGGTCTTTCTTTTAGCAAAGATTCTTATAAAGAAAGCCAAAATTTTTGTTATTTATCCTCTTTCAAAATTAATGATTTTTTCAAATATAAATTTAAAACCCAAAAGGGATTAATTATCGAGAAAGAAACTTCAAATGTTTTGGGAAACCATTTTGGCTATTATTTCTTTACTATTGGTCAAAGGAAAGGAATTTTTTTGAATCAAGGGCCTTATTATGTGGTTGAAATAAATCCCAATAAAAATATTGTCTATGTAAGTAAAAATAAAAATCTTTTAAAAGTTAAAGAAATTTTTATCTCCCCCTTTAATATTATCAGTGGGGAAAAAATAAAAAAGCCATTTTTAGCAGAAGTCAAAATCAGATCTCAATCTAGACCAATAAAAAGTCAAGTTATTCCTTTGAAAAATGGTTTAAAAATCATTAGTCTAAAAAACAAATTTTTTGCTCCTGCTCCTGGTCAGATTGCTTGCTTTTATAAACAAAATATCTGTTTAGGCGGAGGGGTTATAAAAGAATCGAAAATTTAAAGATTCAAATTATTCAAAAATTTTAAATTTGATATCCTGTTTTTCTTTGGCTTTAGAAGAATAACGAATAATCAAATTTTTAGCATTTTCTAAAATTTCTTTTGTTATTTTTCCTTTATAAGAGCGAATTAAAACCGTTGGCCCTGGATAATTTTCCATTTCCAATAAAACATCTTTTCTCTCCTTTAAATTTTTTAATCTTTCGTTTTCAAGATAATTTCTTCCAATAATTATTTTAACCTTTAAATCCTTTTGATTAATTAAAAAGTGACGGCCGATTTTTAATAATTCTAAGTCACTTTCTTTTACTCCTTTTTTATTACTTATTTCGAATAAATCTTTTAGTCTTAAAGAAAAAGTAGGGTCAGTTAATAAACATCCTCCGCTAGGGGTAGGAAACCATTTTAACTGAAATTTCTTAGCTAAAGCAAATTGCTCTCTTCGACATCGAGAAGAAATGGCTAACAATTTTTTTCGGTCAATAAGCCCTTTTTTTTCAAGGATACTTGGCTCCAGTAATAAAGCGCTTAAAGGTCTTAAAAGATAGCCTTTTAACCCTGATTTTTTCTCTAATAGTTTTAGGGCATATCGATTTTGACTCATTGGTCTTTCTCCTAAAACTTCGCCAGTGATAACTAAATCAAAATTTTCTTTCTCCTTTATTTTTCTAGCTATTTTTAACATTAAAAGACGACAATCAAGGCATGGATTCATATTTTTTCCATACCCAAAACAAGGGTTTTTCACTAACTTAAGATGATCTTTTTTAATATCTAAAATCCGATAAGGCCATTTAATTTTATTTTCTTTAATGGCTTTTAAAGCCAATTTTTCATCAAAAAAATAGCTTTTAAAAATAAGTAAAGTTAAATCAATATTTAGCTTTTCGGCTATTTTTAAAGATAATAAAGAATCAAGTCCCCCCGAAAAAAGGAGAAGACCTCTTAGCTTTTTTGGCATAGATAATGATTTTATTGGCTCTCTTTCCTTTTAAGAAATTGGGAATAAATAAAAATATAAAAAATTTCTAATAATCCAAGAGTGTTAACAATTAATAAAACAATAAACCAAATCTTTTCATTTTTTCGGGCAGCTATCCATAAAGCCCAGCCTTTCCAAAAAAGAGCCCATGAAAGCAATAAATATATTAAAGGAGAAAAAATTAGATTCATATAATTTTTAAAAAAAATTATTTTTAGACCTTTTTTAGTTTATCATAAAAAACCCTTAAAAGAAAGCGCCACTTTCTTGAAGCCCAATATTTTCCGGCATAATCAATTCCCACCCTTTTTGTTTTAAGAATTTCATTAGAATTTATCTTTTCTCCCCAATCCTCTAAATAAATTCTCTTGCTTGTCACTAAATCTTCACCATAAAAATTTTTATCTATTTGAAGAAACTGACAAACTTTTCCCGGTCCATTGGTTGAATTAATTTCTAAATTTTCTTTTTCAAAATGTTTAACACCTCTTAAAGCCCGAATTAAAATGCATTCTGGTTTCCCTTCTAAGTTAGTAGAAATATTGAATTGCCAATAAAATCCGTAAACAAGATAAATATAGATATGACCGCCTATTAAAAATTCAGCTTGATTTCTTTTAGTTATTTTTCCTAAATAAGCATGAGAGGCTTTGTCTTTTGGCCCAATATAAGCTTCAGTTTCAATAATTTGACCAATAATTTCTCCTTTCGGTGTTTTCCGAATAATATATTTTCCTAAAAGATCTTGAGCTACCTCTAAAGTATCTCTAAGATAAAAATCCCTTAAAAGCTTTTTCTTCATTTTAAAGCGTTTGAGCGGCAGACGGGATTTGAACCCGCGACCTTCTCCTTGGGAAGGAGACGTTCTTCCACTGAACTACTGCCGCTTTTTAATTTATTTCTAATTTATCTTAATAATATTCAAAATAATTTTTTTAATTTTTAAAAAATTATAACAAATTTTTTTAAAAAAAGAAATCTTTTTTTGCTCTAAAGTATTCTGGGAATTATTATTTTCTCCTTTGAAAATCTCCTTGCTGGGGGGAATAATTAAAACCACCTCCTCCCCTTCTTTTCTTAAACCCCGCATCACCCTTGCCTCCCTTTCTAAAGCTTTTTCTTTATCTACCGTAAGTTCTTTTTCTAATATTTCTTTTTCTTTTAAAAGATAATTTTTTTGCTTTTCTAATTTTAAAACTTCTTCTTTTAATAATTTATAATAAGGATAAATCTCTTTTAGGTTAAAGGTAAAAAATATCGTTAAAAAAATAAGAAAAAAATAAAAAAGATATTTTTCCATATTATTCTAAAGAATATAATTGATAAAAAACCTCTGGGTCTAATTGAATATCGGCTTTTTCTAATAATTTTTTCTTTCCTTCTTTTTGCTTTTGCCAAAGCTTCATTTTTCTAGTTCTATCTCCACCGTATAAATAGCCAGTCACATCTTTTTTTAAAGCAGGAATTGTTTCTCGAGCAATAATCCTTTTTGAATCTTTAACTTGAATAGGAACAGGATAAAGCTGAGGGGGAATAATATTTTTTAAACTTAAAGCTAAATTCCTCGCTTCTTTTTCTCTTTCCTCAGAATAAACTATTTTACTCAAACTTTCTATTTTTTTGTTAGCCAATAAAACTTCCAATTTTTCTAACTCTGTCTCTTGATAACCAAAAAACTCATAATTAAAAGAGGCATAACCAGAAGAAATAGACTTTAATTTATCATAAAAATTTTTAATTACTTTTGACAAAGGAATTATGGCTTTAATTTTTATTAAATTATAAGAAAAAGTCTCTGAAATAATATCTTTGCCTTTAAAACTAATTAATAATTGCCAAACAGAAGAAAGATATTGAAGCGGGGTAATTATTTCTATTTTAGCCATTGGTTCTTCAGTTTTTACAATTTTATCCTTTTGGGGCCAATGGCTCGGATTGGAAATAATCAAAGGATTTTTTAAATCTTTAAGATAAACTTTATAAGGAACAGTGGGGTTAGTAACTAATAATTTTAATTGATATTCTCTTTCTAATCTTTCCAAAATAATTTTTAAATGAAACATTCCTAGAAAACCAACCCGAAAACCTCGACCAAAAATATCTGAATCTTCTATTTCAAAAGATAAAGCCCAATCGTTTAACTTTAATTGATTTAAAATCCTTTTAAAATCTTCAAATTTCTGGTTAGCATCTTTTAGGTATAAAGAGGCAAAAATCATTGGTTTTGGTTCCTCATATCCAGGTAATGGTTCTTGAATTGGATTATTAGTTAAAAAAATAGTATCCCCAACTCTAATTAAACTTGGATCTTTTAGCCCAGTAGCCAACCACCCAATTTCACCAGAAGAAAGTTCTTCCTTAGAAGTAAGCTCGGGAGAAAAATAACCCAAATCTCCAACCTCTGCCTTTACTTTTTTAGCAAAAAACTCTATTTTGTCTCCTTTTCTAATTCTACCCTCAAAAACTCTTATATAAGCAATCACCCCTTTATAGGGATCGTAATGAGAATCAAAAATTAAAGCTCTAAATGGCTTAGATAATTCTTGATAAGGAGATGGAATTTCAGAAATTACTCTTTCTAAAAGTTCTTTAACTCCTTCCCCTGTTTTTGCCGAAACTAAAGAAATGGAAGATATAGAAGCACCTAAAAGCTCGGCCAATTGTTTTCTTTTCTCTTCTAAATCTTCCACTTTTAAATCAATTTTATTTAAAGCGCCTATAATTTTTAAATTCTGTTTTTTGGCTAAATTTAAATTATAAATAGTCTGGGCTTGAACTCCTTGGGTAACGTCTACCAATAAAATAGCTCCTTCAACCGCTAATAAAGCCCTTGAAACCTCATAATTAAAATCTATATGGCCAGGGGTATCAATAAGATTTAAAATATAATTTTTAAAATTCATCCTCACTGGATGCATTTTGATGGTAACTCCGTGTTCCTTTTCTAAACTCATCCGATCTAGATATTGTTCTAATTTTTCTTTTTCAGAAACTGTCCCAGTAATTTCTAAAAAACGATCGGCTAAAGTTGATTTTCCATGATCGATATGGGCAATAATAACGAAATTTTTTATCATTGGTTCTTTGTTATCCATTTATTCTTGATTTAAATAAAAATTAATTTCTAAATCTTTGTCTAATATAATTTCATTGTTTAAACCAAATAAAGTTGGCCGAAAATTTAATTGATTATAATTTTTAATATTATAACGGAACAAAATATTTTGACCACTCTGTTTTTGAAAAATCAATTGCCACCTCTTTTCTTTTTGAATATCTTTCTCTCCTTTATTTAAAAGATAATCTATTTTAACTTCTTGATTTTTCAAGCCATAACAACCTAAAACCATTTTCCCATTTTCCTCATAAATTTCTACTTGATTTTTCAAATCATAAATCCTTTGGTCGTAACTTTTTGGCCAATAAGATAAAGAAGAACTGTTGTTTAAGGACTTAGACAAAAAGCAATTTTCTATTTTTTCTATTTTTGCCTCAAGAGGTAAATAAATTTTTAAATAATAATCATTATCTAAAGGAATGAATAAAGTATTTTTAGTATTATCTTCTAAAATTTCAGAATTTAAAAAAATTTTTTTATTCGAAATTTTACCTAAAACATTTTCTTTATTAGAAACAAAAGCTACTGCCAAATAATCAAATTTACTTTCTCGAGGCCTATAAAAAAGCCCATTTTCCTCTAAAAACTGAGCTATTTTTTGATCAGTTAATAGTAATTGAATCTCTTTATTTTGAAGACTTCTTTCTAAAAATTGAGCTAAATCATAAATTTTTTCTTTTTTAAGATTTTTTATCTTAAAAACAATCTCTTCTAAAAAGATTTGAAAAAAATTTGAAGAGTCTAAATAAGCCTTTGGATTAAAACCAGAAAATAATTTTTCTCTAACAATCGATAAAACATTATCTTGATTAATTTCTTCATTTTGAATATTAATCGGCCCCACTATTTCTATAAGATCTTTAAAAAGATTAATGTTAAAAATTATTAAACCATCGATATTTTTTTCCAAAAAATTAGGATTTTCTTTTAAAAGACTTAAAAGTTCTTTCATTGATTCAATCTCTAAATACCACCCTAAATCATGAAATAATAGCCGATCAGTTGCTGAAGAAAGAATCGGATAAGGCAAATAAATGTCTGAAAAGATTAAATCCAAATCTAAAATATGAGAAGTCTTCTCAAAAAAATAATTATCTTTATCAAAACTTAAAATAGAGTAAGCAAGAAAAATTCCTCCCGAAGGTCTTTCTATGGAAGGATCTTGAAAAATCACTAAATATTTTTTGTTCTGACTCTCTAAAAAAAACAAAAGAAAATCTTTTTCTTGGAATTCTTTTTGAAAAATTTTATCTAAAGACAATTCTTTAAAGAGAAAAACAAATTTTTTCAATTGATAATAAATCTGCGGATCTTTTAGATAAAGACAAAATGAAATCAAGATAGAGCTTTTATTTTCTACTAAAAAATTAGAATAAAGGCCTAACAATTCCTGAAAAGGACCGCTTTTAAGGTCATTTTTAATTACATTGCTTTTAATTGTATTAAAATAAAAATCCTCAAAACTAGAACTTTTTTTTAAAAGTTCTTGAATTTTTTCTTGAAAGCCTAATGAAAAAAGATTTTTCTTTTGAAAATTTAAAAAAGCAAAACAAATTACTACAAAGGCTAAAAAAATCAAAAAAATGAATTTATCTCTTGTTTGGGCTTCTTTTTTCATAGAGTATATAAATATTTTACTAAATATTTTTTCCTTCTGCTAGATTTAGAAATTAAACTGGCACTGAAATTTCAGTGCCAGGCCATTGAATCTATAAGCCGAATTCTGTCTCCTTTTTAAAAAGGAGGGTAGTTATTTCTCTAGGCCTTATGTTACCATAAGGCTCAAGCGAGCACTTCTTCTTAAAAAGAAGACACGACTCTTGCACCCGACAAGGATTTAGCCGTTTCACCGTCGCCTTTGATTAAAAAATCTTATAGCGACGCTTATCCTGAAAAATCAGGATAGTTTTGGGATCACTCCCAAAACCGTCTCTGTTCGCACCTCTCTTTTTGACTTTTCCCACAAACTGTTGCCAGTTTATGGAGAATCAAAAAGGGTGGCTTTTAACCACTGTCTTTTTTTCCTTAATAAATTAAGGAAGGGTGTTCGGACTTTCCTCCCTTTTAAAGGGCAACTACCCGATTCAATGGCTTTTTTATAATACCACAAATTTTGATAAAAATCAAGGCTAAAATTGACTTACCATTTGATAAACAGGAATAATTAATGAAAGAGCAATTCCACCAACAATTATTCCTAAAATTAGTAAAAGCAAAGGTTCGATTAAAGAAGTAAGTGTCTTTAAAGTAGTATCTATTTCTCCTTCATAAAAACTAGCTAACGAAAACAACACTTCTTCCAATTTTCCAGCTTTTTCAGATAAAGAAATTAAATTTATTAATATTGAAGGGAAAACTCTCTCTTTGCGAAAAGATTCGCCAATTGTTAAGCCCTGAGTTAGATATTCTTTAGCTATTTTTATTAAGGCGCTTTCATAATTAGGATGACCAACTGCCATTGCTGTAATTTCAACTGCTTTAATAATTGGCATTCCTGCTTTAATTAAATTACCCAAAACAGAAGTTAATCTAAAAAGAGCCATTTTCTCCATTAAATCTTTAATAATTGGTAGTTTTAATAATAAATCAGAAAAATATTTTTTCCCAGCCTCTACCCTTGTAAAGTAATAATATAAAAAAGCAGGAATTCCCAAGATTAAAGGAAGAAAAATATAAAGATATTGATTTAAGAACATTCCTGTTGTTAAAACCAAACGAGTATAAAACGGGATTGGCTGACCAGTTGAAAGAAACATTTCTCCTAACCTAGGGATAGCAAAAGTAATTAAAAAAACTACCATCAAAAAAGAAGCAATAATTAAAATAACTGGATAAATTAAAGCAGATTTAATTTTAGTTGTCATTAATCTTTCTCTTTCTAAATCTAAAGCAATTTGATTTAAAGTCATTTCTAAATTACCAGAGGCTTCTCCTGCTTTCACCAAATTGGTAATAATTGGCGAAAAAACTTCAGGATGTTTTTCAAAAACTAAAGAAAAAGGCTTACCTTGCTCAAGATAAGTTCTAGCCTCTAATAAAAATCTTCTCACTGGCCCTGACTCAAAAAACTCAATTAAAATATCGATAGCTCCAAATAAATCTGTGCCAATTCTTAGCATTAAAGCCAAGTATTTAATTAAAAAAACTTTCTCGGTTAAACTAATTTGTTCTTTTTTAAAAAAGAAACCCTTTTTTCGAATTTTTTCTTCAAAGGTAATGGGTTTAACGGCTAAAGGTTTAAGGTTTTGACTAGTTAAATAATCTAACACTGCCTTTAAATTAGGCTGAGAAATATGACCCTCTTTAACCTTACCTTTACTATCTTGAGCTAAATAATGGAAAAGCATATTATTCTTTAATTACCCTAAAAACTTCTTCAATAGTGGTTAAACCTCTTTCCGCTTTCTTTAGACCGTCTTCAAACATTGTTTCTTCTTTCATTTTATAAGCTAATTTTTTTAAACCGTCCAAAGAAAAATCTTTCCGAATAATATAGTTTCTAATCTCTTCATTTATATTAAAAGTTTCATAAATAGCTATTCTTCCCCGATAACCGGTGTAATTACAAGAAGAACATCCTTTTCCTTTATATAAATATTTTGGCATAAATTCGTAAGCAAACTCTCCTTTTAAACTTTTTAATTGGTTATTAATTAATGCATAAGTTTCTTTATCTGGAGAATAGCTATAAATACAATCTCGACAAATTCTTCTTACCAATCTTTGAGCAATAACTAAATTTAAAGTAGAAGCAACTAAAAAAGGAGGAACTCCTAAATCAAACAAACGAGGGACAGCGGTTGGAGCATCATTAGTATGTAAAGTAGATAAAACCAAATGCCCAGTTAAGGCAGCG
>Ga0209809_1003310_pt1 | contig 10356 bp, 12 predicted proteins | sample YNPMSTMetaG_FD_186172 | JGI IMG/M metagenome (GOLD analysis project Ga0209809, IMG submission 186172) | Anoxygenic and chlorotrophic microbial mat microbial communities from Yellowstone National Park, USA - YNP MS-T MetaG (SPAdes) (version 2) ... | reverse complement strand
TACTCGCTTCAAGAACGTTTCCGAAGCAATTCAAGATTTCAAGAAATTCCAAAACTATCATAATCACCAGAGAAAACTGAGGGTCTTGTAAAACAGAACCCCTTATGAGAAAATGATAGAGTGGTATGAGAAAAAACCGGAATTATTCATCTATCATCCTGCTCATATGATTAATTTTTGGAAAGAACGTGGTGAAACTTAACAATTATAAATTAATTATAATAAAATGATAAAAAAAATAAAAACTTTTCTTTTTGAAAATAAAACAATAAGTCAAACAGTTGTTAAAAATACTTTTTGGCTTTCAGTTTCAAGTGTTTTAGGAAAAATTTTACGTGCCATAATAATAATTTATGTTGCACGTGTTTTAGGAGCGGAAAGCTGGGGTATTTTTTCTTATGCCCTAACAATTGCTTCAACTCTTACTATTATTATGGACTTTGGCACAAGTCCCATAGTTTTAAGAGAATTAAGCAAAGAAAACAAAGAAAAAGGTGAAGATACTCAAAAAAAACTTTTAAGCACCGCTTTTGTTTTAAAATTAATTCTTTTAATTTTAGGCATTTTAATAATTATTTTTTTTGTGCCGAAAGTTATTAAAATAAAAGAAGCCATATCTTTATTACCATTAGTTGCTTTTGTTTTAGCTTTTGATATTTTAAGAGATTTTACTTTTACAATTTCTCGTGCAAAACAAATGATGGAAAAAGAAGCGTTTTTATTTACTTTAACTAATTTAGCTATTGTTATTTTTGGATTTATTTTTTTAAAAATTGCTCCAAATATTTATTCTTTTGCCTTAGCTTATGTTTTTGGAACAGGCTTTGGATCTTTAATTTCTTTACTTTATTTTAGAAAATATTTTGAAGGTTTTTACAAATATTTTTCGCCAAATCTTATTAAAATGATTTTATTTTCTGCCTGGCCTTTTGCTTTATCCGGAATTTTAAGTATGTTTTTAACCAATACCGACATTTTAATTATTGGATGGTTTAAATCCGCTTCTGATGTTGGAATTTATTCAGCGGTTTTGCGCATTATCCAATTGCTTTATATTATTCCAGGAATTTTAACCTTAAGCCTTTTGCCTGTTTTTTCTAATTTAGCTTATAAAGATAATGAAAAATTTAGAAAAATTTTAGAACAAGGAATGAAAATTTTATTTTTAATTGCTTTGCCTTTAACTATTGGAGGACTTACTCTTTCTTATCCTATAATTAAATTTGTGTTTGGAAATGAATATATTCCAGGAGCTTCATCATTTGCTGTTTTAGTTTTAACTATTGCTGTTGATTTTAACGCGGTAATTTTAATGAATGCTATTTTTGCATATAATAAACAAAAATATTTAAGTGTTTATACTGGAATAGGAGCATTTTTAAATGTTTTACTTGATTTAATTTTAATTCCACGTTTTGGAATTTTAGGATCCGCTTGGGCAACATTTTTTGCTCAACTTATAAGCAATATTTATTTGTGGTGGCAAATGAAAAAAATTAATTATTTTCAAGTCCTGCGTTATATTAAAAAACCAATTTTGGCTTCAATTTTAATGGGAATTTTTGCTTATATTTTAAACCTTATATCAATACCAGTTATTTTAAATATTTTTATTTCCGCAATATTTTACTTTGTTATTCTTTATGCCCTAAAAGAACCCGTTTTTCAAGAAATAAAAAATATTATTAGTTTAAATTTTAAGTAAATTAAAAAAACAAATTATTGACTTTATTTTTTAATTCGTGTTTAATGTTTTTATGTTAGATTTTAATAGTCCTTCAGGCAAAAAATTTAGTCTTTTTGAGGTAGCACGCGAAATTGTTAATTTTATTCAAGAAGACGAAAAAAAGATTTATAAAATTACCATCGGAACCGACTCAGAGGTTTTAGAGGATAATACCGCGGATTTTGTTACCGCAATAGTTGTACATCGCAAAGGAAATGGTGGGCGTTATTTTTGGCGAAGACAAGTTCTTGGAAATTTTTATAATTTACATGACAGAATTTTAAAAGAAGTTGTTTTATCTTTAGAAGTTGGAATAGAAATTTTGAAGCAATTAAAAATTTTATTAGAAAATAATTGGCAAAAAGAAAATTTACCGCAGTGGATTTTTGAAATTCATGTCGATGTTGGTGAAAATGGCGAGACCAAAACAATGATTCAAGAAATTACAGGCATGATTCGTGCTTATAATTTTGAAGTTATAACCAAACCTCAAAGTTATGCCGCCTCTAACGTCGCTGATAGACATATTTAAAAATAGTATGGATGATACCGTTGTTTTTGATATAGAAACACAAAATTTTTTTACAGATAAAAATGTTGGTTGGGATAATTTTGAGGCTTTGCGTATTTCGGTTGTTGCCTTGTATTCTTATAAAAAGGATAAATACTATGTCTTTGAAGAAAAAGAATTAGAAAACGCCTTAGATTTTTTTGAAAAAAGCAAAACGCTTGTTGGTTTTAGTATTAATCGTTATGACGTTCCGGTATTAAATATTTATTTTCAAAAAATAAAACCAAACTCAGATTTAAATTTGTGGCTGAAAGAAAGAATTGATTTATTAGAAGAAATTGAAAATCTTTGTGGTCAAAGAATTAGTTTGTCTAAGTTGGCAGAAGTTAATTTAGGGGAGAAAAAAGAAAGACGCGGAAGCGAGGCGGTAGATCTTTTTTGGAGCGGTGAAATTGAAGAATTAAAAAAATATTGTCTTAAAGACGTTGAGCTTACTAAAAAAATTTATGATTTATATTTAAACAACGGCAAATTAATTTTCCCAGATAAAAAAACAGGAAAAAATTTAGTTTTAGATTTTAAAAATAAAAACATTTTAATGCCAACCTTGTTTTAGATTCTTTTTAAAACTCCAAGTTTTAATTAATATTTTTTAAATTTTAAATAGAAGTTATGTTTGCTATAGCGGAAATGCACCTACCAAAATTTAAGATAAATTATAATTATTTTATGACTTGCTTAATTTAATTTTTTGGTGTAAAATTGTTTTATGATTTTGCCAGACCACGAAATTAAAAAAGCTATTTTAGAAGGTAAAATTAAAATTGATCCTATGCCTGATTTTGAAATTCAACTCGGACCTTGTTCTTTGGATTTAAGACTTGGAAATTTTATGAAAGTTTTCAAACCAAAACCCTATCCTTATTTAGACTTAAAACAAATGAAAAATTTTGAAAATTTAATGGATGAAATTAGGGTTGAAGAAGGCGGATCTTTTATTTTAGAACCCGGAGGATTTGCTTTGGCTATTACCAAAGAAAGTTTTATTTTACCAGCTGATATTATGGGGAGATTAGAAGGTAGAAGTTCTTTGGGAAGATTAGGAATAGTTGTACATTCAACAGCGGCGCGTTTTGATCCTGGATGGAATGGACAAGCGGTTTTAGAATTAGGAAATTTGGGACCAATGCCGGTTATTTTATACGAAGGCATGCGTATTTGTAGTTTAACTTTTGAAAAATTATCTTCGCCCTCAGAATTTCCTTATGGTTCAAAAGAAAGACATAAATATATACATCAAAAAGATTCGCCATTAGCTTCAAAAATAGATAAAGAATGAAAATATATATTCAAAAAATTGATCCTGATGCCAAAATTCCAACATTGGCTTATGCTGGAGATGCTGGAATTGATTTGTTTTCAGTTGAAGATGTTGAAATCCCTCCAATGAAAAATTTAGCAATTAGAACTGGAATAAAAATCGCAATTCCAGAAGGTTTTGCGGGGTTTATTTGGGATAAGTCCGGCTTAGCTTTAAATTATCAACTTAAAACAATGGCTGGAGTAATTGATTCTGGTTATCGCGGAGAAGTAAAAGTTGTGGTTTTTAACTTAGGAGATAAGCCTTATAAAGTTAGCAAAGGCTCAAAAATTGCTCAGCTTGTAATTACACCAATTATTCAATACGAAATAGAAGAAAAGGAAGAATTAGATAATACGCATCGCGGAGAAAAAGGTTTTGGCAGTTCAGGAGTTTAGCCTATCGACATCGGATGTCAATATATCGACATCCGATGTCGATATAAATATAAAAATGCAAAAAATTTTGATTATTGGAGCAGGAGAAATTGGAAAAGCTTTAGGCAGGATTTTAAAACCAAAAAATTCTGTTGAATTTTGGGATAAAGACAAAACTAAAATTCCGCATTCTAAAAATTTAGAAGAATTAGTTTTATGGGCTGATATTATTTTTTTATGCGTTCCCGCTTTGGCTTTAAATGCGGTTTTAAAAAATATTAGTTTAAAAAATAAAGTTTTAATTTGTTTATCAAAAGGCGTTGATCCAAAAACAAAAGAGCTTCCAAATGAAATTTTAGAAAAATATACCTTAAATTACGGGCTTTTATACGGCCCAATGATTGCTGAAGAATTAAATAAAAATTTAGGCGGTTTTGCTATTTTAGCCACAAAAAAAGAAAATGTTTTTAATTTAGCAAAAAAGATTTTTTCTAAAACTCAAATTAAAATTCAAAAATCAAATGATGTTTGTTTTGTTGGATTTTGCGGAGTTTTGAAAAATATTTATGCTTTAGGATTAGGCATAGTTGAAGCTCAAAAATTAGGACTTAATTTAAAAGGAAAATATGTTGTTGAAGCTATAAAAGAGATGAAAGAAATTACAAATAAATTTTGCGGGGAAAATGATTTAGTTTTTGAAGCTTGCGGATTAGGAGATTTAATTGCAACTGGTTTTAGTCCGGATTCAGCAAATTACGCTCTTGGTGAAAAATTAGTTAAAAAACAAAAAATCATTAAAAAAAGCGAAGGAATAATTGCCCTGCCAATTATTTTTCAAAAAATTAAATCTCAAAAAATCAAAGCTCCTCTTTTAAAAAATATTTATAAAATAGCTTTTAAAAACCTAAAACCTTTAAAGATTTTGGAAAATATTGATTGAATCTATTAAAATTAGATATAATAAATATAAATGAAAAGAGAAATAAGGGGACCAATTAAAAAATCAGATTTGGAAAGATTAGTTAAAAATCTAATTAATAAATTTAAAATACTACCAGAAGTAGATAGAGAAATAGCCATATTTTTTGATTCTATATTAGATCTACGCATTAAAATAAATAGCAATAACATGAGTATTATTTTGCCAAGAAGAAGTTGGTATAAAAATACAATAGAAATTCGTAAAGAAAAAATAATAGATTTTAAAATAGGGGACATTGATTCTATTATTAAATTTTTAAATATTTTTGGTTTACGGGGGGGTGTTATATATCTCCTGCTTCTATAATTAAATTTGCTATTTCGAAAAAATCAGCTTTTATTTTAAAATTAAATACTAAAGTAGGATGTTTTTACGAAATAGAATTTTATAATGATTTTTCATATAAACAAATTATTAATTTATTAAAATGTTTAAAATTAAAATTCTGGACAGATTTAGAATATAAAAATTGGCTTTTAAAAAGTTGGGGCAAAATCAAAAGAGAGAATTTAAATTCTTTATTTAAAAATTATTGGAATGATTTTTCTCATATGTCTGATATTTTATACGATAAAAATAAAAGCATTAAAGATATTCTAGAAAAAATTTCTAATAATTATTCAGAATATAATAATATTTTTTATATAATTACAAAAAAGAATTTATGGACCAATAAAAATATTAATTTATATAAATTTAAATATATAGATTTTAACATTTCAGCTTCTATTATTATACCAGCCAAAGACACTAGTTTTTCATTAAGTAAAACGCTTGAGAGTATAAATAATAATATAATGCCAAAACAATTATATTCACAAATAGAAATCATTGTAGTAGACGATGGGACCTGTAATAATTCTATAGAGGAAGTTGTAAATATTTATAATTCAACAAGTAGAATAAAAGCTAAATATGTTAGAATTCAAAACAATGCTGGAAGAAATTATGCAAGAAACATTGGTGCATCTTTAGCTGCAGGAGAAATATTATTTTTTATAGATTCTGATATTATTTTAGGGAAAAATTATTTATTTGAACATCTTTTAAGACATTTTTTGTTTAAAAAAATTTGTTTAGTTAGTTTTAAAAGGGATATTTATAATTTTAGTAAATTTAAAATTATTTTAAACAGAAATAGACCACAAAAATTTACAGATTTTAGAGTAAAAAAATTAGTAAATCCGAATTGGATAGGAATATATCCATCCCCATCACATAAACAAATTTTAAAACCACTAGAAAGTACTAAATATTTTATGAATTTTGGTTGCAGAAAAAATATAGGAATATGGGATCTTAGTTGTATGGTTACAACCAGTAATTTGAGTATAAGAAGAGAAGAGTTTATAAAGATTGGTGGGTTTCATAAATTATTTAAAGGGTGGGGATTTGAAGATACATTTTTAGGATCTTGTTTAATAGCTAATGGTAATTTTATAATCCCAGTCTTATCTACTGGAGTATGGCATTTTTGTTATAAAAAAATAGATAAAGAAAAAAGATATAAATCTAAAATGTTTAAAGAAAATTTAAATAAATATAAAAATTTAATTAATAAGTCTTTTCATGAAGTAATTAAGTAACAAAAATATTTTATTTTTATGCGTTTGTATTTTTTACTTCACAATCCCAAATTAATCCTTATTAAGAAAATATCTAACGATGATAATTATTGTTCTACTTATCTAGCTTTAGATACTACTTTAAACAAGTGCATTTTTAAAATTTCAAATAATTATTTACGATATAGTAAAGAAAAATTATTAACACAAAAACTAATTTTAGAAAAAATTAATTGTTTTTATAATATTCCAACTAATAAGTTAATAAAATGGGGGTATTATAAAAATAATCTATGGATAACAACTTCATTTTTAAACGGAAACAAAATCAGCCAATCATTATTAAATAATGATTTAAAACATTTATTTTTTAAAATGTTAAACAATATTCATTCTATTGTTTTAGAAGGTTTTGGTTATATTACTACAAAAAATGATTTAATAGTAGGTGAGTATTTAAACTGGAATAATTTTCTATTAAAAAAATTTCAATACAATATACAATATCTTTACAAATTAATTGATTTAAATATCTTTAAATTAATTAAAAAATATTTTTATACCACCCTAAATATGAATATAAAAATAAAAAAAGGCGTACTTCTTCATAATGATATTAAATCTGATAATTTAATATATAATAAAAAAGACAACACTCTTTATATAATAGATTGGGAAGAAGCAATTGTAGGAGATAAATTAGCAGAATATGCTTCTATATTAAATAAAATATCAAATGGTCAATTGCCAGAATATTTTAAAAAAGAGGAATGGTGTTATAATAAAATAATTAAATTTTATAGATTGTGGTTTTTAATAAATGAAATTGGGTGGTTGGTTAGACATTATCAAAATAATGAAATTTTAATTAAAAAAAGAGTCGATATGTTATTGAATTTAATATTTTAATGTTTAGTTATTTTGCAAATGCTAATAGGTTAAAAAAAGAAATTGCTTTAACTTTTGATGATGGTCCAAATCCTTGGGCTACAGAAAAAGTTTTAAATATATTGGATAAATTTAAAATAAAAGCAACATTTTTTCTTGTTGGAAAATATGTTCAAAAATATCCGCAAATTGTTAGAGAAATTTTAAAAAGAGGACATTTAATTGGTAATCATAGCTATAGTCATAATTTTCCTGTTAAAACAAGCGATTTTATATTAACAGATAAAATATTTAATAAAATTATTGGATTCAATCCTAAATATATAAGATTTCCTTTTGGTATAAGAAATAATTTGCAATTTGCTTTTGATTGGAATGAAAATTATTTAAAAAATAAAATAATTATAGATTTTGATAATAATTCTAAAGATTGGAAATTTACTAATAAAAAAATTTTTAATCAAGTAATAAATAATATAAAAAATGGTTCAATTATAGATTTTCATGACGGATCTGAAAATGAAAAAGAACTTAAAAAAAGACCAAAAGAAATGTTAAAGTCTTTGCCTTTAATTATAGAAAGATTGATTAAATTAGGATATGTTTTTAAAAAAATTGATGAATTGGATTTTAATGATTGCGAATTTAAAATAATTAAATCAATTTTAAAATGGGATAATAAAATTCACCGTTTAATTTATACTGACAGCGAGGATTTTAATAAAATTCCCATAGATAAAATTAAACAAGTTTATGGTATATGTTTTTACGATAAAAAGCTTGTTATTGGATGGAATAAGCAAACTAAAATGTGGAATTTTCAAGGCGGGTCTGTAAAAAAAGGAGAAAAATGGAGCGATGCTTTAAAAAGAGAAATTAAAGAAGAATCTAATATGAAATTAATATCTTTTAAACCGCTTGGATATCAATTATCTATAAATCCTAAAAATGAAATTATTTATCAATTAAGATGTTTTTGCATGGTTAAGCCAATTTCTAAATTGAACAACAATATAAAAGATCCTGATAAAGCTGTTATTAAAATTAAATTAATTTCTCCTCAAAATTATAAAAAATATATAAATTGGGGCCAATTAGGAAGACATTTAATTTTAAAAAGTTTGCAATTTTTATCAAATAATAAATAGTTTATTCAATACAGCAGTCAATTGCTTTTTTAACTAATTCTCCGAGTTTACTAAAAACTCCTTTTTTAGATTCATCGTGTTTGTCTAAAGCTTCATCTGGAATTTTTTTAATATCATTTGTTTTTACTGCTCCTAAATTTATGCCCCAAAATAAGGAATATAAATCGTATGCTTTGGAAAACAAATCATAAGCTTCTTCTTTTTTGTTTTCAGATAATTTTTTTGTCCCAACTTCCATTAAGCGCATTGAGGCGGAAAGTAAATGTTTCATAATACAATGTTCTTCATAACTTGGATTTCTTTCAATTTTTTTCATTAATTCAATGCGCATTTTTCGTGTTTCATTTAAAAAATTAAAATAATTTTCATCTTTGCTTTTTGCACCAGAAAAGAAAAAATGTTCTTCAAGAGAAATTAAATTCATTAAAGCTACAGATAAATCTTCGTCTGCGGATAAATCAAATTTATCTTTGCGTTTTAAATCATTCATTTTTTGGATAAATTCATCTAAATTTTTAATTGGTCCGTTTGCGCTCATTTTATTTAATAATAAAATAAAAAATTAAACTTAAAATTAAAATTATACCAACCGGCACTACGACCTTTTGAAATGGAAAATAAACTTTTCCACTGTTTTTTTCTTTTAAATAATTATGAAATTCAACCCCAAACCAAAAAGCGGTGCTTCCTATAATAGCTCCTAAACTTAATCTATCTAAAAAACCTCCAAAACTGGAAATTACAGGGCTTTTTATATTTGAAAAATATAAACTAAAATAAGTTATTAAATACCATCCCAATATCACAATTAAATTTTTAGCTTTAAAATTAATATTTTTTTTGTTTAAAAAATCAATTGTCCAATAAATTAAAGAAACAATAAGTCCGCCAATCCAAAGGCCAGTGATTAAATCATCAATTTTTAAAAATCTTGAAAGTTCAATTCCTCCTGCAACAGTAAAAACACAAATCGGGCAAACCGCCCAAGTTTTAAAACCCACAAACATTCCTCCCAAAATAAAAATTAAGAAAAATTTTTTAAAACGCATTTATTTGGATAATTGTTTAAAATAATTAATAATTGGTTGGTCGCCAATAATGCAATTACTTCCGGTCCATAAAAATGGAACACCTATTTCATTTTGGGGCAAACCACAGGTTTTTGCACGCATAACCAATTCCTGCTGATTTATTTTATTATAATAAACCTCTTTCTTTTCTAAATTAAATTTTGGAGGATTTTCTTTTAAATAAGCCTCAACAAGAGCGCAATGCGGACATCCATCGCCATAAAACAAAACCAATTTATTTGTTGGAGAACTATTTTGTGTCGTTGAAGTCGGGGTTTTAATGGTGGTAGTAGTATTAATAGTAGTGGTATTAGCTAATTCAGTGTTAATAATGTTTTGAGGGTTAGTATTATTCTCTGTATTTTTATTTGAGTTTTGGTTTAATGCAGGGAAAATTGCTCCTATTGAAAAAATAATTAAAGATAAAAGCAAAAGTCCCGCTAAAATAAATTTAGACTTCATAATTTAATGATAATTTAAAATAAATAATTGTCAAACAAAAAAGCCCCACCCCAGCAAAAGTAGGAGTGGGGGAATGTCCAAGGAGATGTCCAAGGAAGGCCACCTAATAAAATTATTTCTTTTTTTATTTTATTGTCAAGAGTTTTGTTTTGTGATAATTTAAGTTATATGAAAGATAAAATTTTAAAAATTTTAAACAAAGCAATTAAAAGTTTAAATTTAGAAAAGAGTTTAATTCAAGATTTTGAAATAAATATCCCGCCCCAA
>Ga0209809_1003307_pt1 | contig 10363 bp, 8 predicted proteins | sample YNPMSTMetaG_FD_186172 | JGI IMG/M metagenome (GOLD analysis project Ga0209809, IMG submission 186172) | Anoxygenic and chlorotrophic microbial mat microbial communities from Yellowstone National Park, USA - YNP MS-T MetaG (SPAdes) (version 2) ... | reverse complement strand
GCCTCGCGCGCCCTGCTTTGATTGCCGCGCCACAGCAGGGCTTCAAGGAAATAACAGTAGGCGTGCAGCCGGTCCATCCGCGCGCGGTCGTCCGGCGCCGCGTCCAGGAACGAGGAGTGCGTCCCCAGGGCGAACTCGCAGGCCCGGTCGAACAGCGCGTTCAGGCGCTGCTCGCCCCCGGCGGCGGCCACCTCCAGCCAGGCCAGAGCCGACTTGAGCTGGTAGCAGCCGCTCGACCGCGACCAGCGGCCATCCCGCGGCAGGGGGTGCTTTGACGGCAAGGCGAGCACCGGGTGGATGTCATGCGAGTTGACGAAGTCGCGCTCCATGCTTTCCGCGCACAGTTCCGCCGTGCGGCGGTAGCGCGGCTCGCCGGTGGCGCGCCACAGGCGCAACAGGGCCCGCGCGATGATGCCGTTGTCGAAGAAACAGCTCAGCTGCTCGGGCGGCTCGCCATCCGGGACCCACTCGAAGGGCATGGCCTCCGAGCGCTCGTCCCAGGCGCGGCAGAGAAAATCGCCGGCGCGCCGCGCGGCCTCAAGGTAACGCGGGTCCGCACTGCGCTCGTGCAGCTCCAGATACGCGGAGACGCCGTAGCCGGTGATCTCCGTGGAGACCCGCGCGTTGCGCGCTTCCGAAATCCGGTGGTAGCGGGCCAGGCCTCCGTGCGGCTCCTGAATGCCCGAGTGCAGTAGCCACTCTCCTGCCAGCGCGCAGGCCGGACTACAGGCGGAACTGGCAATCCCCGTTGCTCGACTCAAACGATTCACCCCGTCTGTGAAAAGATCAAACCCCCAGTGTAGATGATCGGGATTTCGTTCCGCTGCAAGGAACCGGCCGCCAGAACGAGCCGTGAAGCCCGCGGCAAGAGGAGGAGAGGCCGCTCTGCGATGCCATCCCCGGAAGCCGCCGGGCGCGGGCGGGCCGCGCCCGGCAAGGGCGGCTCTGCGTGCCAGGCCCGCGGTTTCAGCGCCCGGGCTTCCACTTGATGTTGCAGCCGGCGCTGGGCCGCTGGTCTTTGCTCACCGGCCGCCCTTCGAGCACGGCGTCGATGGCGGCGCGCAGGTCGCGGCCGGTGACCGGCTTGCCGTTGCCGGGCCGGCTGTCGTCGAGCTGGCCGCGGTAGACCAGCCTGCGCTGCTCGTCGTAGAGGAAGAAATCCGGCGTGCATGCGGCGTCGAACGCCCGCGCGGCATCCTGCGACTCGTCATAGCAATAAGGGAAGTTGAACCCGAGTTGCAGGGCCTGCTCTTTCAGGCTCTCCGGCGCGTCGTCCGGATAGTTGGCGGCGTCATTGGATGAGATGGCGATGATTCCGACCGGTTTGTCCGCATAGTCCCGGCCGATGCGGGCCAGTTCCTGCTCCACGTGCTTCACGTAGGGACAATGGCGGCAAATGAACATCACAAGCAACGCCTTGCGGTCCGCGTAATCTTCCGGCGAGACCATGCGTCCGGAGACCACGTCGGGAAGCGCGAAGGAAGGCAGCGGCGAGCCCAGTTCCTTCATGACCGATTCAGTGAGCGCCATCGGGCGACCTCCAGTGCTCCAGGGGATTCATTGAAGAAACCTGACGCATCCCGGCCGCGGACGCACAAGACAGGCTTTTGCCGCGGCGGGCGGCGTCCAAACACCCAGTTTACCCGGCTTCGGGCGGGCGGCCCGGCACGGCGGCGTCTTACCCGTTGCCCTTGTCCAGCACCTTCTTCACGCCGCTGATGATGTCGATCGGCAGGGGGAAGACGACCGTCGTGTTCTTCTCCGAGCCGATCTCGATCAGCGTCTGGAGGTAGCGGAGCTGGATCGCCACAGGCTCCTTCTGGATGGTGGCGGCCGCCATGGCGAGCTTCTCCGCCGCCATGTACTCGCCTTCGGCGTGGATGATCTTGGCGCGGCGTTCGCGCTCGGCTTCCGCCTGGCGGGCGATGGCGCGCACCATCATGTCGGGCAGGTCGACCTGCTTGACCTCCACCTTCACCACCTTCACGCCCCACGGGTCGGTGTCCTTGTCGAGCACTTCCTGCAAACGCATGTTGAGCTTTTCGCGCTGGCTGAGCAGCTCGTCCAGCTCGACCTCGCCGAGGATGCTGCGCAGCGTGGTCTGCGCCAGCTGCGAGGTGGCGTAGAGATAGTTGGCCACCTCGAGCACGGCCTTCTGCGGATCGACGACGCGGAAGAAGACGACGGCATTCACCTTCACCGTGACGTTGTCGCGCGTGACGACGTCCTGCGAGGGCACGTCGAGCGTCTCGACCCGCAGCGAGACCCGCACCATCCGGTCGATCGGCTGGAAGACCAGGATGAAGCCCGGACCTTTCGGCTTTGGCAGCACGCGCCCCAGCCGGAAGATGACGCCGCGCTCGTACTCGTTGAGGATCTTGATGGCGGACAGCAGGTAGAGGATCAGAATGAACAGCACGATCATCGGAACCGGAAGCATGTTGACATCCCTTTCTGCGCCTATCCGGCGCGCTTGACCTTGAGACGCAAGCCCTCGACGGCTTCCACGCGGACGCGCTGGCCGGCCTCGACCGGCTCGTCCGCGCTGGCCGTCCAGTATTCCCCCCGCACGAAAACCGTGCCGGTCGGATTCAGCGGCGTCTCGGCGACGCCCGTTTCTCCGATCATCGCTTCCACGCCGGTTGCCGGGGGCCGCAGCCGGGCGCGGATCACCAGGGAGAGCAGGAAGACGGTGATGATGCCGAACGGGATGCTCACGGCGAGCGCCGTCGCCCAGCGGATGCGCAGCTCGGGCGGCCCTTCCACCAGCAGCACCGCTCCCAGCACCATCGCCACCACCCCGCCCGCCGCAAGAATTCCGTGGGACACAATCTTGGCCTCCAGGATGAACAGAACCACGGCCAGCACCAGCAGGCCCACTGCGGCGAAATTGATCGGCAGGACCGAGAGCGCCAGCAGGCCCAGCAGCAGAAGAATCGCGCCCGAGACCCCGGGCAGGATCATCCCGGGCTGGGTGAACTCCCAGTACAACAGCAGCCCGCCCGCAACGAGAATCAGAAAGGCCAGATTGGGGTCGGCCACGGCCTGCACCACCCGCTCCCGAAGCGTCAGCTCATAGGGTTTCAGCGCGACGCCGGAGGTCTTCAGGATGACGGTGGAGCCGTCCGGGCGCTTCACCTTCCAGCCGTCGAGCTTCGCCCACAGCTCCTGCTCGTCCCGCACGATCAGGTCGATGAGGTTCTCCTTGAGCGCCTCCTCGCTGGTAAACGATTTGGCTTGCAGCACGGCGGCTTCCGCCGCCTGCCAGTTCCGGCCGTGTCTGCCGGCCAGGCTGCGCAGGGCGGCGGCGGCGTCGCTTTCGACCTTCTTCCGCATCACCGGATCCATGGGTTCGCCGAGCGTGACGGGCGAGGCCGCGCCGGTCCGCGTGCCCGCCGCCATCGCGGCCACGTCGCCGGACAGCAGGATGAAGAAGCCGGCCGAAGCGGCCCGCCCGCCGGAAGGCGTGACGAACGTCACCACGGGGACAGGCGACGCGCTGATGGTTTCAATGATCTCCCGGGTCGCCTCCATCAGCCCGCCCGGCGTGTTCAGCCGGATCAGCAGGAACGGCGCCTGCTCGCGCCTCGCCTGCTCGACCGCGTGCCTGAGGATTTCCACCGACACGGGATGGATGACGGACTGGAAGTCCACCGCCACGGCGGCGCGCGGCGGCTCCGCGCCGCAGGCGCCCAGCGCCGCCGACATCAGGAGAGCTGGCAAAAGGGGCTGCCTTTTTCGCCGCATGAGCGCTGGCCTCCGCACCTAACATACTTCGTGCGGATCCCCAAGTAAATCCCTGCGGCAGCGCCCGGGGAGCGCGGCGCAGGCTGTGTTATAGTGGGGAATTCGCGAGCCGGGCGTTCGCATCGAGCCTCGTCCTTCCCATGAGACAGGTCGACCTGATCCTTCCTGTTTATCGAGAAGCGGAAGGCATCTCGCACTTTGACGAGCGGCTTCGCCAGGTGCTCTCGGGGCTGTCCTCGCGGTATCGCTTCCGCCTGTATTACGTGCTCGACCGGTCCCCGGACAACACTTACGAAATCCTTCGCGAAATCGCTCTGTCCCGTGACGATACGGTGCTGATTCACCTGTCGTCCCGTTTCGGACATCAGGCGTCGCTGATGGCCGGCCTGGACCATTCGGCGGGGGATGCCGCGATCATGATGGACACCGACCTGCAACATCCGCCGGAGCTTGTTCCGCTGCTGCTCGATCGCTTCGAGGCCGGCTATGATGTCGTGCAAACGGTCCGCCGTTACGAGGACAGCATTTCCGCGCCCAAGCGGCTCGCGTCGGCGCTGTTTTACCGGATCCAGAACGCGCTTTCGCCGGTGAAACTGGATCCGGGATGCGCCGATTTTCGGCTGATTTCGCGAAAAGTGGTTCGCGTTTTTCAGCGGCAGATTCGCGAGCACAACCCTTTTTTGCGGCTTCTCGTGGCCTGGACCGGCTTCCGCACCGCTTACGTCCCCTTCACGGCTGCGCCGCGCGCTCACGGAAGCACGCAGTATTCGTTGCGGAGGCTGGCGAGCCTCTTTCTGGACGGAATTCTGTCCTTCTCGCGGGTCCCGCTTCGTCTGGCTGCGATGCTCGGCTTCATGGTGGCCGCAGCCGGAATGTGTTATGCGGCGGTTCTGCTTTACAACTACTGGCGTTATCAGGACTTTCCGCGGGGCTATGCATCGTTGATCTCGGTTGTGCTGGTGCTTGGCGGGGTTCAACTGCTGATCCTGGGCATTTTGGGGGAATATATCGGCCATATTCTTGACGAAGTGAAAGGGAGGCCGCTCTATATCGTGGATGAGATCGTCGCGAAAAGACAGCTCGCGGCCGACAGCCCGAACGGGCAGAGCAGGCCCGCGCCATGACGGATCGCATGCGCCGGACGCGTTCCAGGGCTGGCGCCGCCGAACCGCTTGCGCCGGCGGCCGCCGGAGACTCTCTCGCAGCCCTCATCGCCGGGATCCGGCACAGGCCGGCGGCGGCGCTGTGGTTGTGCGCCGTGGCCCTGGCGTCGTCGGTGCAGCCGCTCGTGCTCGGCTTTTACCTCGATGACTGGTCGCTGATAGTGAAAGATGCCGGCCTTCTCGAACCCTTCAGCGCCGATTTGTGGCGAAGCATCGTCGCGCAGGACCCCACGCGGCCGGTTTCCGTCGTGTTCCGCTGGCTGACCGGGTCCGTGTTTCGGGACGTGGCTGCGTTCTGGCACGTCGCCCTGCTGGCCGTGAACGCGTTGATCGTGTGGCAGATCGGCGGGCTTCTACGCACTCTTTCCTTCGGCCAGGCAGCCGTTACCCGCTTCCGGGCGCTCTCCCTGGCAGCTCTGTGGGCGGCGCTGCCCTGGGCTGCCCCGATCCGATTCTGGCCCACGCTGCTCAACGTGCTCTGCTTCCTTGCCCTTTTCCTCTGGATGCTGAAGCGGCTGCTTCGCCGCTGGCGCGAGGGCAGCGGCGAGATTTTGGTCCCGTTCGCCGTGTATCTGGCGGTGTGCCTCGGTTACGAGGCGTTCTACCTGCAATTCATTCCGGTTGTCTTGTTTGGCATCGCGGAGATCCGTTGTGGTGCCGTTGCCCGGGGCGCGGTCCTTCGCAGCGCCGCGGCGCTGGCCACGGCGCAAGCCCTCGCCGGCGGGTGGTACCTGCTCACCGGAAAGATCACCGTGGCGCAAAAGCCGGTGGTGCAGGACTGGGCAGGCTTGCTGGAGCGCAACCTGAAAGCCGGCTTGCCCGAGATGGCGGCTTCGTTCGGGCCGCTGCGATGGCCGGCGGTGGCGGCATTCCTCCTGTTGGCCGTCATGGCGGCGGTGCTTTGGCAGCGCTCGGCCGCGGCAGGCCGGACTGCGCGAGAGAAAGCCGAATATTGCGCCTGGGTTGCAGGGGCGGCGGCCGCCGGCGCTCTGCTTTCGGTATTCGTCTTCAGCCTTGGCGGGCGGCCGCTGGTTGGAACCGGAGTGGAGGCCCGCGGACTCCTGTTCGTTTCCTTCTGGAGCGCGCTGGCAGCGGCGTTCCTGCTGGCCGCAGCGCTTGAACAGGCCGCCGGACAGGCAAGCCTGTGGTGGCGCCGCCTGATCGCCGCCGGAACCGCCACGGCGGCCGTTTGCCTTCTGGGCGGCTTCATGCTCCGCATGCGGGACTGGCATGAGGCGGCGCTCCTGCAAAGACGCATCCTCTTGTCGCTGCCGATAGCGGAAATGAAAAACATGGAGCCGGGCGCCGCCGTGCTCTGCATCTGGCCCATCGACATACAGGGCGCCCCGGTGTTTTCCGCGTTGTGGGACATCAACTCGGCAATCCAGGTCTGGTATCCCGCCCTTGCTGACAGGAAGTTCTACATCTACAGCCGATGGGGAGGAGTGCTGCGCTGGGACGGAAGGAATTTCCATTACGAGTACACGCCAGCCATCGAAAGCCCTGTCCGCCTGCTCTATCTCTGGCGCCCGCTGCACGGGGAATTCCTCAAGCTGGACCAGCCGATCGAAGTCCGCCCGGATCAGTCGTGGAGCTACGCGAAACAGGAGCGATAAAAACACAACAAAGCCGGACATCGGCTCCTCCGGTGAGCCGATGCCCGGCTTTCATCTTCCTGACGAGGTAAGCCCGCCGGCGAGGAGACCCGGCCCAAGCGGCCAGCTTCCCTCCGTTTCTTACTGTCGCCGCAAGCGGGCGAGACCGATCCCGATCAGCCCCAACGCCATCATGAACACTGTGGAAGTTTCAGGGATTTCCCCGCTCGGAGGCGGGGGCAGCAAATCCACATTGGAGTTGACAATTTCCAGCCGGAACCCGGCCGGGTTCCAGGTCATCGGGTCGGAATTGCCCACAATATTGCTGTTAATGACGAACACGTCAAGGTAGTTGTTCCCCGCCTGGAACAGCCCCGGCCCCGGGCCGACAGTGACAACGGGTGAAAACGCGTTGTAGCCGATCGTGTTGCTCGGGTCGTTGAGGATCATCGCCCCGTTGAACCAGACCGAATGCAGAGCGTTGTCTGCGGCCAACCGGAACGAGAAGGTCGCCGTGGCGGGATCTGCGTTGGCCGGCAGCGTGAACACGAGCAGGAACCGGTGCAGGCCGGGATTGTCTCCCCACACGCCCGTGCCATACACGGGGTTGGGCGAGATCCAGCTCGATGAGGCATCGTTGCTGAACCAGGCGTAAAAGGGAAAGCCGTTGTTGGGATTGGCGGCGGTGACGTAAGGGCTTTGGAACACCGAACTCGACGGGCTGTATAGCCAGTTGGGATCCTGGTTGCCGGGCGCAGCCTGACCGGTGCTGACCAGACTGGTGATCGGAACGGCGCTGGCGCACAGCATGCCAGCGAGAATCAGCAGAGTCAAACGGACAGTGATCAACTGTTTCACAAGTCTCCTCCCTCGGTACCGGAACTTCCAGAACGGATCCTCCGGATTGAAGTACCAAGGCGATTGTACTAGAACTCCCTCCGCAAGGCAACAGAAAAGCGTATGAGAACTGCCTTTGTCTGCTTGGGGTTTGAGATTTCCCGGAGTACCAGGGGTACCAGGGTTCAGGCCCGGCTGGTTCTCCCGAGCCACCGCTGGATGAAGTGCGTATCGATCGCGCCCGCCTCAAACTCCGGGTCTGCGAGAATCGACTGGTGCATCGGGATCGACGTGTGGATCCCGTCCACGACAAACATGTCCAGGGCGCGGCGCATCCTGCGGATGGCCTCTTCCCGGGTGGCGCCGTGCGTGATCAGTTTCGCCACCAGGGAGTCGTAGTAAGGAGGGATGACCCCGCCGGCGTAGAGCGCGGTATCGACGCGGACCCCGATGGAGCCGGGCAGGCACAGGGTCTGGATCCGGCCCGGCGAGGGGACAAACGTTGAGGGGTGTTCGGCGTTGATCCGGCATTCGATGGCGTGCCCGCGCATTTCGACCGGCCCGCCCAGGATCGCATCCAGCCGCTCCCCCTGGGCGATGCGCAACTGCGCTTTGACCAGGTCCACGCCCGTCACCATCTCGGTGACCGGGTGCTCCACCTGGATGCGGGCGTTGACCTCGATGAAATACAGCTCCCCGGTCTCGTCCATCAGGAACTCCACCGTGCCGGCGTTGGTGTAGCCGATGGCGGCGAAGGCCTCCTTGAGCGCTCGAGACATGCGCTCGCGCCGCTCCGGGGTCATCGCCGGGCTGGGCGCCTCCTCGATCAGCTTCTGGTGCCGGCGCTGGATCGAACACTCGCGCTCGCCGAGCACCTCCACATTGCCGTGCTCGTCGGCGAGGATCTGGAACTCGATGTGCCGCGGCCGCTCGATGAATTTCTCGCAGTAGAGATCCCCGTTGGAGAAGGCATTGGCGGCTTCCTGCTGCGCCTGGGCGAACAACGGAGGGAGCTGCTCGGCGCTGCGCACGATGCGCATGCCGCGCCCGCCGCCGCCGGCCGAGGCTTTCAGCATCACCGGGTAGCCGATGCGTTCCGCCGTCTCCAGCGCCTCCTCCGGGGTTTTCAGAACGCCCTGCGAACCCGGCAGCACGGGCACGCCGTGCTCCTGCATCTTCACCCGCGCCAGCTGCTTCAGGCCCATCATGCGGATCACCTCCGGCGTGGGCCCGATGAACTTGATCTGCGAGGCGCGGCAGACCTCGGCGAAGTCGGCGTTCTCGCTCAGGAAGCCGTAGCCCGGATGGATGGCGTCGGCGTTGGTGATCTCCGCCGCGCTGATCACCGCGGGAATGTTCAGATAGCTCAGCGTGCTCTTGGCCGGGCCGATGCACAGCGCCTCGTCGGCGAAGCGCACGTGCAGCGAATAGCGGTCGGCTTCCGAATAAACGGCCACCGTCCGGATGCCGAGATCCTTGCAGGCGGCGATCACGCGCAGGGCGATCTCGCCCCGGTTGGCGATGAGGACTTTCTGGAGCATTGGCCTCAGCTCGGCTTGATCAGGAACAGAACCTCGCCGTATTCGACCGGCTGGCCGTTCTCCACGAGCCGCTTGACAATCGTGCCGGAAAACTCGGCCTGGATTTCATTCATCAGCTTCATCGCTTCGATGATGCACAGGACCTGGCCGGCCTGCACCGTGTCGCCCACTTTGACGAACGGCTCCGCCCCCGGCGCCGGGGCCTCATAAAACGTGCCCACGATCGGGCTTTTCACGGGCTGCAATGTGGGATCGGTCAGATCCGGCGCCCCGGCGGGCGGCGCGGCCTGGGGCGCGGCCACCGTCACCGTTTCCGGCGCCGGCGAAACCGCGGGACTGACGGGGATCTGCGGCCCGGCTGCGGCGGCGGCGACGAAAGCCGCCGCCTCGGCGGGCGCGCCCGCCGCCGTCCGTTTGATCCAGACCCGGTTCTCGCCGCGCTGCACCTCCAGTTCGGCGATCCCGCTCGAGCACACCACGTGGATCAGCTCGCGTATCTCTTCGATTGTCATGATGCAAGTACCATGAATTCCTTCGCCGCCGGCGTCAGGATTTCCGCGCCCGCGGCCGTCACCAGAACAGTATCTTCAATCCGGACGCCTGCTGTCCCGGCCAGATAGACGCCCGGCTCCACCGTGACCGCCATGCCGGCCTCCAGCACATCATCCGACTTCGCCCCCAGCCTCGGGCCTTCGTGGATCTCCAGCCCGACGCCATGGCCGGTCGAATGCGTGAAGAACCGGTCCAGCCCGTGGCTTTTCAGCGCCCGGCGGGCCGCCGCGTCCACCTTGCGGGCGGGCGCGCCCGCCCTGACCTCGGCCAGCGCGGCCTGCTGCGCCTCCAGCACCGCCTGGTGGAGCCGTTGCCACTGGCGCGATGGCGGGCCGAAGCTGAGCATGCGCGTCATGTCGCTCATATAGCCGCCCAGGCAGGCCCCCATGTCCACCAGCACGGGGCCGCGCCCCAGCAGCGCCTCGCCCGGCCGCGCGTGCGGCAGCGCCGCCCGCGCCCCCGCCGCCACGATGGTCTCAAAAGCGGGACCGTCGGCCCCGAGCCGCCGCATCCGGTATTCGATCTCCGCGGCCGCCTCCCGCTCGCTCATCTCCGGCCGCAACAGCCGCGCTGCTTCCTCGAAGGCGCGGCTGCACACTTTGGCCGAGGCGCGCAGCGCTTCCTGTTCCGCCTCGCTTTTCACCCGGCGCAGCTTCTCCACCAGCCCCTGCAATGGCTTCAGCCTCGCGCCGCGGCCCAGCCGCTGCGCCGTGTGGGCCCAGGTGTCGTGGCTGACCCGGTCGGCCTCCATCCCGAGATGGCGGAATCTTCCTGCCAGGTGCTTCCAGACGCCTTCCCATGTCGAGCCGCGCACGACGCGGACGCGGCAGTCGCACTCTTCCGCAGCCTGGAGCTCGTAGCGGGGGTCGGTGAACAGGACCGCCGACCGCGGCGATAGGAAAAGAATCCCGTTGCTGCCCGTGAACCC
>Ga0209809_1003301_pt1 | contig 10372 bp, 6 predicted proteins | sample YNPMSTMetaG_FD_186172 | JGI IMG/M metagenome (GOLD analysis project Ga0209809, IMG submission 186172) | Anoxygenic and chlorotrophic microbial mat microbial communities from Yellowstone National Park, USA - YNP MS-T MetaG (SPAdes) (version 2) ... | reverse complement strand
TGCCCGGCGGATAGGTCGGCGCGCGTGTCGAAAGTTCGCGGTTCTCGGCTTCCCACTTGCTGCGGCTTCCATCCAGCAGTCGCACGTCCTCAGCGCCGTACTGGCGAAAAACCCACGCGCCCCAGGCGGCGAACCAGTTGTCGTTATCGCCGTAGAGCACAATCGTCGTGTCATTATTGATACCCGCAGCACGTGCCAGTTCCTGGAAGCGATCCGGCGCGATAATGTCGCGCGACACTGTATCAACGAAGTCAGTCGTCCAGACAAAGTTGACTGCTCCGGGGATGTGACCACGTTCGTACACTCCTGGAACGACACTGACCTCAATCACGCGTACCTTTGGGTTGTCGAGATTTTGCGCCAGCCATTCGGTGCTGACAACCACATCCTCGAATTTGCGCGGTTCACGTGGCAGATTGACCGTCACAGGCGCGGATGAGGCGTCAGCAGCGGATGGGGCGGTGGTCGACAAAGTGCTGGCAGGTTGGCGAACGAAGAAGATGAGCGCAACGACGGCCAGCATCACGAGTGCGCCACCAACAGCGGCGCCAGCGGTTCGCAACAGTGTTCTGTCCACAAGGTCCTCGCTTTCGGTAGGCGACTTTCTCTGCATGCACCGGTGCGAGCGTAGTATATCTGATATTTCTGTATTTGTCAATCTGTTTAGTCAAGAAATATCAGCATCCTGGTGCATCTGTCTCTCATCTCTCCTGCATGGGAACCTGGAGAACATTACGCCAGCGGCGCGCCGCAGTGCGGGCAACAGTGCGTGTGCGCAGAAATGTCGCGGTGGCAACGTCCACAGGCATAGCGCACTAGCATGCGCGCGACGATCAGGACATCCTGCCGAGGCACTACTGGTGTGCTATGGGGGAGAGCAGCGCGCTCGAACGGCGCCGCCGCAGGTCTGACTGGCAATCCCAGCAGTGCTGCTATCTGCGTCGCCAGCGCCTCGACTGATGGCAGATCGTCGCGGGTCAGGCGCAACACCGGCACACCAGCGCTGATCAGCGCGGCATCGATGAACGCTGTGCATCGGGTTGCGCCAGGTTGCGCAAAAAGCACTATACCAGGCGCGGCATAGTTGTCTGTGCATCGCAGAGCACAAAATCGAGAACACTATCGCGAATGCGTTCCTGGTAACATTCCGATTGCGTTGTGTGCGGTTCGATGTGCAGGATGTCGCTCAGGCGCATGTGGGGCAGCACGGCAAGATCATCGGGCGCGGCGGCGTTGAGCGCTACAAACAGAGCGCGATGGTCGCTCACAAGCAGATGCGGTGCGCGGGTATACGGGAGACGGGTCAGAAACTCCGTTTCGCCTGATGCTGCTCTGCGCCTGCGTGGACGCATTGCTGCCAGCGCAACAACGAACCCGGCAATCACCAGAAGCGATGCAACCGTGGCAGTTATTGTAATGATTGGATCCATACTGACCATCCTTATTCAGGCCACCGTGCTCGAGTCCTCAAATACAATTCCTTACCCCTCACGCCTCGCGCCCCCTCCACAGCCCCCGCTCCGCTACGGGCGCAGCGCGGCTGCGCCCCTACTCGCGCCGCGCCCCCTCCACAGCCCCCGCTCCGCTACGGGCGCAGCGCTGCTACTCTCAATAACGCCTCCTTTCGTACACTCCTACATACATCGCTTCAACTGTCAGCGAACTGTTATCTGCGTGGTATACTACAGAGCGCGTTTCGTTCCGGCTTCATTTTCGGTTTTGTGGCAATCGACGTTATCGGCATGCACTCGCAGAACGGGAGTGCGCCCATTACAATTCGACGGGAGTGAATCGTGGACCTGAGTCGCATAACTGGCGCGCCAGTGATGGAGTTTCATGTTGCCCGTAGCGCGCGCGACCGCTACCACTTCGATGAGTCGTTGTTCCAGTTCAGCGGCAACGTTATCTTTGCTAACTTCCATGCCGCGCGTGTTTTTGCTCAGAAGATGAATCAGAAGCGTGACCTGGCGCGTTTTCCCGAGCAGGCGGTACGCGCCGGGCAGCTCAGCGCGATGGGGTTGCTCGACGAGATTCTGCATTATGTCGCGCAACTCTACCGCCAGCGTGTGAAGGAGCGTCTGCTCACCGATGCGATTGCCTGGCTCAACGAACGCCTGGGCGCAGAGAAGGTCGAGACGACGCTGCGCACCTTTAGCGATGAGTTTCCGCCAGTTGCCGTGTACCGTCGTGAACAGACTATCGAAATGTACCTTGAAGGATCGACCGCCGGTATGCCGCACCGCGAGACAGCACTTGAAGAAATGCTGATGCTCTGGCTGGAAAATGTTAATCCGGCGCTCAGTCCTTTCCTCGAACTGTTCGACGACTCCCGACTGAAGCACGATACCGTTTATCTTGCAATCATTGAGGAACTTGATCGATTCTTCGCCACCCAACCGCCACCAGCAGCCGTCTTTCCTGGCGTCTCCAGTCGCACCCTGATCGAACTCCTGCGTGCGCCTGCCCTGGCATCACCCTACTCGATTGAAGGACAGCTCAACTATATCCTTGAGCACTGGGCTGGCTTCCTCGATCGGTCATTTCTCTATCGCTTGCTCAGCAGCCTGGATGTCATTAAGGAAGAAGAACGAGCACGCTTTGGCGTCGGTGGTGGCGATCTAACCGGCGCATATGTGCCAGTTGCCGACTATCGCTATCTGGAGACGGAACCGGAGCGCTACACCCCCGACCGTGAGTGGATGCCGCGCCTGGTGTTGCTGGCAAAGAATACCTTCGTCTGGCTTGATCAGTTGAGCAAATGGTACGGTCGTCCAATCAAGACGCTCGACCAGGTGCCAGATGAGGAACTCGACACGATGGCGCGCCGTGGGTTCACCGGTCTATGGCTGATCGGTCTTTGGGAGCGCAGCCAGGCGTCGAAACGCATCAAGCAGATCATGGGCAACCCCGATGCCATTGCTTCCGCCTATTCGCTCTACGACTACCAGATTGCCGAGGCGCTCGGCGGTCAACCGGCGCTCGAGAATCTGCGAGCGCGCGCCTGGCAGCGTGGCATTCGTCTCTCCGCCGATATGGTGCCGAACCACGTCGGCATCGACGGGCGCTGGGTGATCGAGCATCCTGACTGGTTCATTCAACTCGATTATCCACCCTTTCCATCTTATACCTTCAATGGTCCCGATCTGTCGAGTGATGAGCGGGTGGGAATTTTCATTGAAGATCACTACTACGACCGCAGCGATGCGGCAGTGGTCTTCAAGCGTCTCGACCGCTGGACCGGTCAGGTGCGCTACATTTACCACGGGAACGACGGCACCAGCATGCCGTGGAACGATACGGCGCAGCTCAACTACCTTAAGCCTGAAGTACGTGAGGCGGTCATTCAGACGATCCTGCACGTGGCGCGGCAGTTCCCGATTATTCGCTTCGACGCGGCGATGACGCTGACCAAACGCCACTATCACCGTCTCTGGTTCCCCGAACCGGGAACCGGCGGCGATATTCCGTCGCGCGCTGGCTTCGGCATGACGCGCGCTCAGTTCGATGCGGCGATGCCAAAGGAGTTCTGGCGCGAGGTTGTTGACCGCTGCGCCGTCGAAGCGCCCGATACCCTGCTGCTAGCGGAAGCCTTCTGGTTGATGGAAGGGTACTTCGTGCGCACCCTTGGCATGCATCGCGTGTACAACAGCGCGTTTATGGTCTGTCTGCGCGATGAGGAGAATGCCAAGTATCGCCAGATTATGAAGAATGTACTCGAGTTCGACCCGGAAGTGCTGCGCCGCTTCGTTAACTTTATGAATAATCCCGACGAGCGAACGGCAGTCGACCAGTTTGGCAAAGGCGATAAATACTTCGGCGTCTGCACCCTGCTGGTCACTATGCCGGGATTGCCGATGTTTGGGCATGGGCAGATCGAGGGATTTGCCGAAAAGTATGGCATGGAATATTACCGAGCCTATTGGGACGAGAAGCCGGATGAGTGGCTGATTGCACGGCACGAGCGCGAAATCTTCCCGCTGCTCCACCGTCGTTACCTGTTTGCCGGCACCGATCATTTCTTACTGTACGACTTCTATACACCCGACGGACACGTGAATGAGGATGTGTTTGCTTTCTCGAACCGCTACGGCGACGAACGCGCACTGGTGGTCTATCATAATCGCTACGCCCACACAAGCGGTTGGGTGCGCCTATCGGCAGCATTTATGGCGCGCACCGGCAAAGGCGATGAACGCGTCCTGATGCAACGCACCCTCGCCGAAGGGCTGGCGCTCCGCGCGGGTGACAACAACTACACTATCTTCCGCGATCACCGCAATGGGCTGGAATATATTCGCCATAGCCGCGACCTGGCGGAACGTGGGTTGTATGTCGAACTTGGTCCGTATGGCTGCCACGTGTTCCTCGATTTTCGTGAAGTCACTGAGTATCCAGACGGACGCTACGGTCAGATTACGGCATACCTGGGTGGACGCGGCGTACCCAGCATTGATATCGCCCTCCGCGAAATGTTCCTCCAACCGGTGCTGACCCCCTTCCGCGAACTGGTCAGCGCTGCAACGCTGCGCGAACTGGCAGTCTGGGCGGATCGCCGTGCTGTGCAGCGCGGATTCCCGCTAGAGTTCGACGCTGCGGACAGCAACGGGATTGATAGCATGCTGGAAGGACCCGATGCGTTCGACGAGCCAACACCTGAAGAACTGGAAGCGCTTGCGCAACGCCAGCCAACTCCTGAAAGCACGGTTGCGCTGTCGACTCCTGTTCCAAACACGCCGGAACAGACCGAAGCCGCTGTCGAACGCTTTGAGCAACGCTTGCGAACCTTTCTCGCTGAATTTGCCGCCTTCACCGGGAGAGCGGTCGATACTCATTGCATCGTTGCCGATGTAGTTCATCGCCTGGAAACGATGATCGATCTCCTGGTCTGCGCCAATGATCAGCAGGCGCAGCGCATTGGCGCGCCGCTAGCAGACGATCCAGGGCGCTGGGGAACTGCTATCGCCTGGGTAACGCTCCACCGACTGGGTCTCATAGTTGCCGCTGACGATATTGCCGGTCAGAGCCGAAGCCTGATCGACGAATACCTGCTGGGGCGCACGCTCCAGGCGGCGCTGGTCGAGTTCGGCTACAGCGACGACATAGCTGCCGATGCGGTGCAGCTAGTCAAGATTCTGACTACCCAGCAGCGCTGGCACGCGACGTTCGCCAAAGAGTACCACGCCCTCGCATCAACACTAATGTCGGACAGCGATGTTCAGTCGTTCACACGGGTCAACCGCTTCCATGACGTGCTGTGGTTCAACAAGGAGCGATTCGAACGTCTCCTGCGCTGGCTGGACCTGATCGCCGTTGCGACGTTACGGGCGGAAGCAACGCCTGATGCCGATATGATCCGCGCTGGTTGCGCCCAAACTATCGAACGCCTGATCGATGCGGCTGAACAGAGCGGCTACCGGGTCGAACAGTTGCTTGCAGTGTCGCAGAGCAAAACACTGACATAGAGGAGCGGAGTGATGCGTGCCATACGTGTTCACGAATATGGGGGACCAGAGGTGCTGCGTTTAGAGGATCTCCCCATACCCGAACCTGGACCAGGAGAGGCGCGGGTCAAAATTGCAGCGATTGGGGTAAATTTCATCGATATCTATCACCGGAGCGGTCAGTACAAAGGAGTGCTGCCAATGACGCCCGGCATGGAAGCCGCTGGGGTCGTCGATGCGGTCGGTCCCGAGGTCAGCGATGTACGGGTAGGCGACCGGGTAGTGTATGCTATGCGGCAGGGCGCCTACGCTGAGTATGCCATCGTGCCAGCAACGATGCTAGTGCCGGTTCCCGAGGGCATCGATCTGCACCAGGCAGCAGCAGTGATGCTCCAGGGTATGACGGCGCACTATCTGACGCACAGCACCTACCCGCTGCGCCAGGGGGAAGTCACACTAATCCATGCTGCCGCTGGCGGCGTTGGACTGTTGCTGGTACAGATCGCCAAACGCCGCGGCGCACGAGTGATCGGCACTGTTTCGACCGAAGAAAAGGCGGCACTGGCGCGCGAAGCTGGCGCCGATGACATCATTCTGTACACTCAGGAAGACTTTAGCGAAGCAGTGCGCCGCCTGACCGACGGCGCCGGAGTGCATGTCGTATACGACTCGGTTGGGAAGACTACCTTTGAAGGAAGCCTGAACTGTCTGCGTCCACGTGGGTATATGGTGCTGTTCGGTCAATCGAGCGGCGCTGTACCGCCGTTCGATCCGCAGGTGTTGAACGCAAAAGGATCACTCTTCCTCACACGCCCGTCGCTCGGTCACTACCTGCTCACACGCGACGAACTTTTGTGGCGCGCAGGCGATCTGTTCGCATGGATGACAGCTGGCGAATTGAAGGTGCGGATCGACGCGACCTACCCGCTGGAACAGGCAGCCGAAGCGCACCGCGCCCTGGCGAGCCGCGCAACAAGCGGCAAACTGCTGTTGCTGCCCTGATCCGCCCACGGGAACACGGATCGGCACAGATACGACGGATCAGCGCGGATGTGGATAAGTGTTGTCTGGAATAGCCCGCGCAGGCGGGCTTTGCCCCGCATAGCCGAGGGCTTGAGCATCGCGGCGGAATAGAACACGGATCGGCACGGATACGACGGATCAGCGCGGATGTGGATAAGTGTTGTCTGGAATAGCCCGCGCAGGCGGGCTCTGCCCCACATAGCCGAGGGCTTATGGTCTTTGAAGAAATAATCCGGTAGAGCCCGCGCAGGCGGGCTTCGCCTTACATAGCCGAGGGCTTTAGCCCGACAGCTAGTCTGGTATAGCGGATTATATTTCTCAATATTAGCCCAACGGCAAGAGGCGCATACCGGACTTATTTCTCAATCTTCATGAACCCCACGGCAAGAGGCACATACCGGATTACAGCAGTTCTCAGATACCTCGACCTTCGTCCAAGTCTGCCGTGTCGCACGAGACGCCCGCTTCCGGCGACGGGCGCAGCCCCGTCCAACCGGCTTTGTGAGCACTGCGCTCCCGCTCTCCGCGCCTTCGCGCCTCCGCATGAGCCGGTCCAATGCATGCAGAGATGCGGAGCGCGCAGAGAGATGTCGCGCAAGGCGTCCGCTTCCGGCGGGGCGTTCGACCTCCTGTGAGAACTGCGATGTGCCGAAATACATTTTGACATACTTCTCTCATAGACCGAGATTCATTTCGGTCGCCGCGTGGGGCGCGCGATGGTGATTGCGATCGTCCGGGGAGTGCTCAAATTTGAGCAATCGGTTCAACCTCTATGAGAACTGCTATAATTCTCGATCTCCACAAGCCCCACGGCAAAATCAGTGCTGATCCTTTGTCTCTTCGACGCGGTCGAGCGTCGTATCCTGAAACGACGCCGGATCTTCGATCGGTTCCAGGTGGGTGAAGACTGTCGTATTCGGTAGCGCTCTGCGCACATCGCGCTCAACCTGTTCCAGCAGCGTATGTCCACGATGGACGCTCCACGTTCCCGGCACCAGGACGTGGAACGACACAAAACGTCGCGCGCCCGATTGGCGGGTGCGGAGGGCATGGAAAATGATTCCTTGATCACGAAACGGCGCCAGTGTTGCGTCCAGCACCTCGCGTTCGTCTGCTGGCAGCGATGTATCCATCAACCCCGCCACCGATCGCCGCAACAACTGAACACCTGTCCAGACAATGTGCCCGGCGACCGCCAGCGCAATCAGCGGGTCGAGCATATACCAGCCAGTGAGACTGACCAGCGCCACGCCGGTGATAACGCCTGCCGACGTGTAGACATCGGTCATCAGATGATGCGCATCGGCTTCAAGCGTGATTGATTCATAACGCCGACCAGCGCGGATCAATATCTGCGCCACAACCAGGTTCACCAGCGACGCGATGACTGCAATTGTCAGACCCAACACTGGCTGCTCAATCGGCTGTGGATGGAGGATGCGCCCAACCGCTGCGAGCGCAATGCTCAGGGCAGCTATCAGGATTAGCGCTCCTTCGACGCCGCTCGAAAAGTATTCCGCTTTCTCGTGCCCGTAGGAATGGTCCTCGTCTGGCGGTTGCGCCGCAATTGTCAGCGCAATCAGCGCAATGATCGCCGCCACCAGGTTGACCAGTGACTCCAGCGCATCGGACAGCAGACCAACCGAACCAGTAACCAGATACGCACCGGCCTTCAGCGAAATAGTAGCAAATGCTGCGGCGATCGACAGCCATGCAAAACGGGTCAGTGTTGCGCGTCCATTCATAGATTCTGGTCGCTTTCAGGCAAAGGCAGGTAAATCGTGGTACACTATTGATTATGATGCCAATGCCTCAAGAGACGATCACGTCCATCCATCAAATGCCTCATCGCCTGGTCTTCGAGTTTGCTGGCGCTGGAAGCCTGGCGCTCTTCTGGCTGCACAGCGTCCCTGGTTCGTCACGCACAGTGCTAGAGGCGACCGACCGCTACGCCGCCGCGTCTCTCGCCGATCTGATTGGCGTGATGCCGAAGAAGTTCGTCTCTGCCGCCACGGCGCGCGCCATGGCTGAAGCCGCGTATCGCCGCGCCCTGCGCCTGACCGATGGCGCTGCACCATGCCTGGGGGTCGCCTGCACCGCTGCTATCGCAACCGACTACGTCAAACATGGTGATCACAGCTGCTCGGTTGCTGTCTACGACGGCGCAACATTGCGGGTCTCCAGACTGATCCTCGCCAAAGGCGCGCGTGATCGTTCTGGCGAGGAGGCGCTGATAAGCCTGCTGATTATACGCGCAATTGCCGAGGCGTGTGGCGTCGCACCGCCTGCACTGGCGCTGGAACCCACCGAAACTGTCGAGGTGGAGGAAGAAGCACACCCCGATCCGCTGATGCTTCTGCTGAACGGCGACATTGCCGCGGTCTTTGTTGGCAAAGATGGTCGTGTCTGTCGCGAAGGCGCGTCGCCAGCTGCGCTGCTGTCCGGTTCGTTCAACCCGCTCCATGCCGGTCACGAGTATCTGGCACAGGCGGCAGCCGTATCGCTCGGTACACCAGTGACATTCGAACTGCCGGTGCTGAACGCCGACAAACCGCCATTGCGATACGTCGAATTAGAGCGCCGCCTCGATCAGTTCCGCGGGCGCTACCCCGTGATACTGACACGCGCGCCGCTCTTCGTCCAGAAAGCCGACCTCTTTCCCGGATGCACGTTCGTGATCGGATATGATACCGCGCTTCGGATCATCGATCCGCGCTACTATGACAGCGAAACCGGTCGTGACGCGGCATTCGCCAGGATTGCTGCACAACGCTGCACCTTCCTGGTTGCCGGGCGTGTCAGTGACGGCATCTTCCGCACCCTGGCGGATATCGACATGCCGCCCACCCTGCGCCCCCTCTTCCGCGAACTGCCCGAACGCCTGTTTCGCGTCGATCTTTCATCGACTGCGATCCGCAATGTCAGTGCCCCACACGAGGTCACATGTCGATCTGACGCGGCATGATCGGCAACTCATCAACCCGTACTGTCGGCGGAAGCGTGCATACCCACAGAATAACTTCCGCCACATCGGCAGCCGTCATCAGGCGCCGACGAAACTCTTCGCCGGGATTGAGCGGTTCTAGTTCGGTGTTGATCAGCCCTGGAAAGATGGTGGTCACAAAAACATTGTATGGACGCAACTCTGCGCCAAGCGCCTGACTGAGACCATCAAGCGCAAATTTGGCTGCGCAGAATGGAGCGATATTGGCAATACCAATCTTCCCCACACGCGAGGCAATATTAACAATTGTACCGGATCGCTGACGCTTCATGTGGGGAATAACTGCGCGCGCTGCGTAGAATGTTCCGTGCAGATTGGTCTCGATCACTAGCCGAAAATCATCATCGCTGAACTGCTCGAGCGGCGCAATTTTGTGTGTCACCCCTGCCGAGTTGACCAGGATATCTACCCGCCCGAACAGATTGACCGTGCTTTCGACCAATCGATCCACCTGTTCCGAGACAGTCACATCAGTTGGAATCGCAACCGCCCGCCCCCCTTCTCCAGCAATCTCAGCTACCAGCGACTCAAGTCGGTCACGGCGCCGCGCTGCAGCCACTACCGACACACCTTCGCGAGCCAGACGTCGTGCCGTCTCATACCCGACGCCGCTCGAAGCCCCAATGATGACCGCTACCCGCCCTTGAAGACGCATATGCTTACTCCCGCATTGGCGCACAATCTTGCTATGGGGATTATACTCGCCAGTGCGCGAAGCGGCAACCGTTGAGCACTATGCTACAATAAGATCGTCCCGAAGCGTGTATTGACGAGAAGGAGAAGAACAATGGCAAAAAAGACGATCCGTGACATCGATTGGAGCGGCAAACGCGCTCTGGTTCGGGTCGATTTCAACGTGCCGTTAGAGAACGGACAGATTACCGACGATACGCGCATTCGTGCT
>Ga0209809_1003293_pt1 | contig 10383 bp, 12 predicted proteins | sample YNPMSTMetaG_FD_186172 | JGI IMG/M metagenome (GOLD analysis project Ga0209809, IMG submission 186172) | Anoxygenic and chlorotrophic microbial mat microbial communities from Yellowstone National Park, USA - YNP MS-T MetaG (SPAdes) (version 2) ... | reverse complement strand
ACGGTTTCAATCCACGCCTTCCGGGGGGAAGGCGACACCAGGATAATACGTCGGATAACCAGCCACGCGCGTTTCAATCCACGCCTTCCGGGGGGAAGGCGACCGAGCCCCTGCAGCGCCGCAACCTGCGCCCAGGTGTTTCAATCCACGCCTTCCGGGGGGAAGGCGACAGCGCGGCGCGCCTCAATCTCACGCCGTATTACGTTTCAATCCACGCCTTCCGGGGGGAAGGCGACGGCGCGGATCGCGGCATCGCGCTGGCGTTTTTCGCGTTTCAATCCACGCCTTCCGGGGGGAAGGCGACTCAGATGATCCGTCCAATATCCGCGATATTGCGCGTTTCAATCCACGCCTTCCGGGGGGAAGGCGACGTCCGGTACTGGTAAACCAGAAGCCAACACAAAACGGTTTCAATCCACGCCTTCCGGGGGGAAGGCGACGACATTGTAACTTGTAAATCAATTCTCGCAACTGTTTCAATCCACGCCTTCCGGGGGGAAGGCGACAGCATGCCGCTGTCGGTGAGCGCCCGCCTGATGGTTTCAATCCACGCCTTCCGGGGGGAAGGCGACAGAGCAACCAATTCCCTGTAAGCACCAGATCACGCGTTTCAATCCACGCCTTCCGGGGGGAAGGCGACGCACCGCCAGCAGGATAAATGCACCTGTCGCAAAGTTTCAATCCACGCCTTCCAGGGGGAAGGCGACCTCCGAACGCGATTATCTCCGCCGACCGTCGCTGTTTCAATCCACGCCTTCCGGGGGGAAGGCGACCAGCGATACACCGCGTAGTCAGCGCCGGAGCGCCGGTTTCAATCCACGCCTTCCGGGGGGAAGGCGACCCCACACGACGCGCCGACCGCGGCGCGCCTGCACGTTTCAATCCACGCCTTCCGGGGGGAAGGCGACCAACGCGGCCGCCAACGTCGCCCGCGCATCGAGGTTTCAATCCACGCCTTCCGGGGGGAAGGCGACATCGGGTTGATGTTCGCGATGTTATCCGAATGATGTTTCAATCCACGCCTTCCGGGGGGAAGGCGACGCCCCCCTGACGCGCGAACGATTGATAGATAGATGTTTCAATCCACGCCTTCCGGGGGGAAGGCGACGGGGCGCGCGCCCATAGCCCTGCCCCCTGACAACTGTTTCAATCCACGCCTTCCGGGGGGAAGGCGACGAGAAGGTGCTGGTTACCGATGTCATCAAGATGATGTTTCAATCCACGCCTTCCGGGGGGAAGGCGACTGATGTTCGACCGGTGATAAATCTGCAGGTCTCTGAGTTTCAATCCACGCCTTCCGGGGGGAAGGCGACCGGGTGGCTGAGACGCTGCGGGTTCCGGGGCGTATGTTTCAATCCACGCCTTCCGGGGGGAAGGCGACATTTGCGCTTCGATGTCATAGGTAGCCCGCATAAAGTTTCAATCCACGCCTTCCGGGGGGAAGGCGACCCGCCTGCGACCGGAGTAGGCAGGACAAACTCAAACGTTTCAATCCACGCCTTCCGGGGGGAAGGCGACTCAGTGTTTTAGGAGGTGTCTATGAGCGGTGAGACGTTTCAATCCACGCCTTCCGGGGGGAAGGCGACTGCCTGTTCGTGAGGCGCGTGGTAGCGACAGGGCGTTTCAATCCACGCCTTCCGGGGGGAAGGCGACCAACGGCTTGGCGAGCATTCGCAACATCATGGCGTTTCAATCCACGCCTTCCGGGGGGAAGGCGACCGTAACCTTTACTGACTTGTAAATTTTATTCGGCTGTTTCAATCCACGCCTTCCGGGGGGAAGGCGACTTAGCCCAAGCATAACCAACATACTGTTTGTATGTTTCAATCCACGCCTTCCGGGGGGAAGGCGACATTATCAACCATTCGCTTTAGCACCATAAGGTAAGTTTCAATCCACGCCTTCCGGGGGGAAGGCGACATGGCGCGCTCTTTTTACCTTATGGTGCTAAAGCGTTTCAATCCACGCCTTCCGGGGGGAAGGCGACCAACTGATAGTGGTTATCACTTGTAAATTTTCAGTTTCAATCCACGCCTTCCGGGGGGAAGGCGACGCCACACGCTAAACGGTATCGGGTAGGGCGTGGCGTTTCAATCCACGCCTTCCGGGGGGAAGGCGACCATTGCAATCGTACAAGCGCGTGTACGATAGATTGTTTCAATCCACGCCTTCCGGGGGGAAGGCGACCAAGACCGCCCGCGTCAGCGGGCGCTTGCGAGCGTTTCAATCCACGCCTTCCGGGGGGAAGGCGACACGGGCGTCGGATGCGGTTCCCGACGGGTCGTGGGTGTTTCAATCCACGCCTTCCGGGGGGAAGGCGACCGGTACGAGTGTTGGACATCCGTCCAATGCGCACGTTTCAATCCACGCCTTCCGGGGGGAAGGCGACCAGCGCGCGCGAGTGGGCGTCGCGGTCGAAGATCGTTTCAATCCACGCCTTCCGGGGGGAAGGCGACGTTTGTCGGTGTGTTTGGCGCGTTGCGCTCTGGCAGTTTCAATCCACGCCTTCCGGGGGGAAGGCGACGCGTTGGTTCGTCAACGTCCCCGCGCTTGAGGTGTTTCAATCCACGCCTTCCGGGGGGAAGGCGACCCGGCGCTCTGGGCAGTGGGTCTTGCAGGAGCTTGTTTCAATCCACGCCTTCCGGGGGGAAGGCGACTGCTTGATCCACCGCTTGCGGGCTTGCGACCTGGTGTTTCAATCCACGCCTTCCGGGGGGAAGGCGACTTTATAATCGGTCACAAGGTCAAAGAAGATGAAAGTTTCAATCCACGCCTTCCGGGGGGAAGGCGACTGTTCGGGCTGATGATGCGGGCTACCTACGACATCGTTTCAATCCACGCCTTCCGGGGGGAAGGCGACTCGTGCGGGCGGGCGGGGCGTTCAACGTAACGCTGAGTTTCAATCCACGCCTTCCGGGGGGAAGGCGACGTGACGGTTTGTCAAGCGTGCGCAATATCATGGGGTTTCAATCCACGCCTTCCGGGGGGAAGGCGACGCGGCGCCCGGCCGAGTTGAGGGATATCTCGGTCGTTTCAATCCACGCCTTCCGGGGGGAAGGCGACGACCGCCGATGGTCGTCAGGCGTTCTATACGAAGGTTTCAATCCACGCCTTCCGGGGGGAAGGCGACGCGGTTTTCCGGCGCAATGCGCCGCAAAAACGTGTTTCAATCCACGCCTTCCGGGGGGAAGGCGACTTCGGCCGATTGACGGCGAGATGACTAATATGACATGGTTTCAATCCACGCCTTCCGGGGGGAAGGCGACGCGGTTGAAGAGTGAGGATTGAGAAAGGAGTTGAAAAGTTTCAATCCACGCCTTCCGGGGGGAAGGCGACTCAACTCGTTCGGCTCAATCCCCAAATACAGCGCGTTTCAATCCACGCCTTCCGGGGGGAAGGCGACGGAGCGGCACGTCCAGCGTCTGCCATTGCGGACCGTTTCAATCCACGCCTTCCGGGGGGAAGGCGACTCAGACTCGTCCAGCGCCGCCAGATCGCAGAGATGGTTTCAATCCACGCCTTCCGGGGGGAAGGCGACTTCTGTGCGCGGTGACGGCGCTGTTGCTGGCAGCGTTTCAATCCACGCCTTCCGGGGGGAAGGCGACACGTTTCAACGGCGGCGTTGAACTGGTCGAGCGTGTTTCAATCCACGCCTTCCGGGGGGAAGGCGACCGCTTCCATTCCGATAAAGTTGCCTTGCGCGTCGAGTTTCAATCCACGCCTTCCGGGGGGAAGGCGACGACAGATCGGGACGCTTGCGTTCAACGCGGATACGTTTCAATCCACGCCTTCCGGGGGGAAGGCGACCGCGGCGGGCTACAACGAGATGGGACAGGCGATGTTTCAATCCACGCCTTCCGGGGGGAAGGCGACGCAAAGGCTATGGTTATAGTGCAGATTGTAGTTAGGTTTCAATCCACGCCTTCCGGGGGGAAGGCGACTGGGTGGGTAATCGGTGTGCGTGCGTTGGGCAACGTTTCAATCCACGCCTTCCGGGGGGAAGGCGACTCGACGGCGGCGTAGATGGACAGTAAATCTCGATGTTTCAATCCACGCCTTCCGGGGGGAAGGCGACCTTATGCCGCGTCAACTCTTTCCGTACATCGACGGGTTTCAATCCACGCCTTCCGGGGGGAAGGCGACCAGCATCGTCAAAACATCATCAGAATTACTCACAGTTTCAATCCACGCCTTCCGGGGGGAAGGCGACTCCAGCGCGGCCGGAAAATCCCAGCAAACCGATGTTTCAATCCACGCCTTCCGGGGGGAAGGCGACCCGACCATCAGATCGCCGAACACCGTCACCACGCGGTTTCAATCCACGCCTTCCGGGGGGAAGGCGACTTCCTCCATGACTGGTCGTACTGGTTCACCGGAGTGTTTCAATCCACGCCTTCCGGGGGGAAGGCGACTCGTCCAGGACCATACCGTAGAGCGCGGCATCAAGTTTCAATCCACGCCTTCCGGGGGGAAGGCGACCATCGAGATCGGGACACCTCGAGGCGTCAGGCGTGTTTCAATCCACGCCTTCCGGGGGGAAGGCGACGCTCGTGGTATACGCCCGCGCTGTTTGTGCGCAACGTTTCAATCCACGCCTTCCGGGGGGAAGGCGACGCGCAATGCGCCGGATAAAAATGTAAAGCTCCGCCCGTTTCAATCCACGCCTTCCGGGGGGAAGGCGACCCAATACGACACGGCGGATGACCAACCACGCGCGGTTTCAATCCACGCCTTCCGGGGGGAAGGCGACTACGTCCTGGGCTCATACGCGCCCAAACCTGAGGTTTCAATCCACGCCTTCCGGGGGGAAGGCGACCATTTGGTCGGCGCGGGTGACGGCACCCAGATCGTTTCAATCCACGCCTTCCGGGGGGAAGGCGACAACCCAGACAACGATATGACGCGCCGCTCGTAGGGCGTTTCAATCCACGCCTTCCGGGGGGAAGGCGACCCAACGCACACCGAGGCGCGGCGAGGCGCTTTGGTTTCAATCCACGCCTTCCGGGGGGAAGGCGACGCGCTGCCAGACATCCGCGGCGTCGGTGTCGTAGTCGTTTCAATCCACGCCTTCCGGGGGGAAGGCGACGGCGGCGATGCGAGTATCCAACTCGACGAGCCGGTGTTTCAATCCACGCCTTCCGGGGGGAAGGCGACGCTGCCGGCGCTGATCGATAAGATCGCCGGTTTCGTGGTTTCAATCCACGCCTTCCGGGGGGAAGGCGACGCTGGTACTGATCGGGAATGTGCGTCCCGACCAGTTTCAATCCACGCCTTCCGGGGGGAAGGCGACCCCCATCGGCACGTTCTGGAGGTTGAGCGTTAGCGGTTTCAATCCACGCCTTCCGGGGGGAAGGCGACACCGCCGACCTTCGCACGCTCCGGCGTGATGACGCGTTTCAATCCACGCCTTCCGGGGGGAAGGCGACGGGCGTTGCAACACCTTCAGCGCGCCGGACCCTGTTGTTTCAATCCACGCCTTCCGGGGGGAAGGCGACTTCCAGTTCGGGGCGACCCCACTGCCCGGTGCGGCGTTTCAATCCACGCCTTCCGGGGGGAAGGCGACGTTGCTGTTCGTTTGGTTGCTCACAACCACCTCCTAGTTTCAATCCACGCCTTCCGGGGGGAAGGCGACTTCACCGCAGCGCAGTCACGAAATCGTCGGGATTGTTTCAATCCACGCCTTCCGGGGGGAAGGCGACCCCCGACAACGATATGACGCGCCGCTCGTAAGGTGTTTCAATCCACGCCTTCCGGGGGGAAGGCGACGGTGATACGCGATCAACTCCAACTCCGCGCGCGGGTTTCAATCCACGCCTTCCGGGGGGAAGGCGACCTGGTTTTTCAATACGCGCGCCTGTGTTGGATGGTAGTTTCAATCCACGCCTTCCGGGGGGAAGGCGACCAGGCACGTTTTCTACAACAACCCACCGGGGTTGGTTTCAATCCACGCCTTCCGGGGGGAAGGCGACGGTGAGCCTACAAAAACATCGTACCCGTCAACCGTTTCAATCCACGCCTTCCGGGGGGAAGGCGACGGTGATACGCGATCAACTCCAGTTCGGCGCGTGGGTTTCAATCCACGCCTTCCGGGGGGAAGGCGACGCCGCACCTCACGCAACTCGTCGCTGCGGCGGCGGTTTCAATCCACGCCTTCCGGGGGGAAGGCGACTCAAGCGCCATCACGCGATTACTTTGGTTTGATAGGTTTCAATCCACGCCTTCCGGGGGGAAGGCGACCATTAGATACTGCCGTCCAGGTCGTAGCGTCGGTCGTTTCAATCCACGCCTTCCGGGGGGAAGGCGACGCTGGTCGCTCCGTTCATCAGTTCTACGAGTTTGCTGTTTCAATCCACGCCTTCCGGGGGGAAGGCGACCCCGCTCGCCGTATCTGATAACGTCTACTATTCCGGTTTCAATCCACGCCTTCCGGGGGGAAGGCGACTATCAGGCGATTACGGCGGAGCATCAGCGGAAGTTTCAATCCACGCCTTCCGGGGGGAAGGCGACGGTGATACGCGATCAACTCCAACTCCGCGCGCGGGTTTCAATCCACGCCTTCCGGGGGGAAGGCGACCCAGCCGGAACGCTATACGACAATCGGAAACAACGTTTCAATCCACGCCTTCCGGGGGGAAGGCGACGCGACGCTGCTCAACCGCGAACTGACACCGGAAAGTTTCAATCCACGCCTTCCGGGGGGAAGGCGACCGCGTCAACGGGAAAGCGACGCGGGAGACAATCGGTTTCAATCCACGCCTTCCGGGGGGAAGGCGACCGGGTGGGTAATCGGCGTGCGTGCATCGGGCAACGTTTCAATCCACGCCTTCCGGGGGGAAGGCGACGGAGGAGTGGAAAAGAAAGAATGAGGCGTACAAAGTTTCAATCCACGCCTTCCGGGGGGAAGGCGACCATCCGCCAACTTTGACGTTCGTTCGTACCGGATCGTTTCAATCCACGCCTTCCGGGGGGAAGGCGACTCGTTTTCCAGAAACGACGCGCGTCGTTGACATCTCGTTTCAATCCACGCCTTCCGGGGGGAAGGCGACTTCAGCAGCGCCGCCGATGCCGGTACGTCGTTGAGTTTCAATCCACGCCTTCCGGGGGGAAGGCGACAGAACTCGTAGTCCGCGGCGGTGAGCGGGACGGGGTTTCAATCCACGCCTTCCGGGGGGAAGGCGACGCATAAGGAGACGGCGATGCTCGTAGCAATCACGTTTCAATCCACGCCTTCCGGGGGGAAGGCGACCTTGCCGGGTGAGACGGTGATCTGGATCGAGGTGGTTTCAATCCACGCCTTCCGGGGGGAAGGCGACAGCCCGGACCCCAGCGACGGAGCTCGTGGTCACGGTTTCAATCCACGCCTTCCGGGGGGAAGGCGACCCTACTCGCCTTTGGCATTGTTGACCCCCATTGCATGTTTCAATCCACGCCTTCCGGGGGGAAGGCGACTAGCGCTCCCATTTGGAGCGCTATCAGCATATAGTGTTTCAATCCACGCCTTCCGGGGGGAAGGCGACCGGCGCCAGTTAGCAGCCCCTCAACCCACGCTTCCGTTTCAATCCACGCCTTCCGGGGGGAAGGCGACTGAGGATTTTTGGAGCAAGGTTGTTTCTTGGTTTGATGTTTCAATCCACGCCTTCCGGGGGGAAGGCGACCGCCGCGCCAGAGAGTGCAGACCGGAACGCGGCTTGTTTCAATCCACGCCTTCCGGGGGGAAGGCGACCGCGGTTCGCGTGGAACCTCGTCAAAACACTGACCGTTTCAATCCACGCCTTCCGGGGGGAAGGCGACATGGTATACGTAATCGTTCCGCTCGTCGCCGAAGTGTTTCAATCCACGCCTTCCGGGGGGAAGGCGACCGTAGCGCGCCGACCGCCACTTGCTCCAGCGCGCCGTTTCAATCCACGCCTTCCGGGGGGAAGGCGACCGCCGTCGTCAACGCTTGGATCGCTGCTTGAATGTTTCAATCCACGCCTTCCGGGGGGAAGGCGACCGGCTGCGTTGAGGATGCCGGAAGCCCACGCGGTGTTTCAATCCACGCCTTCCGGGGGGAAGGCGACCGTGACGCGCCCGCGCTCGTCGCCGTCGTCGAACGTTGTTTCAATCCACGCCTTCCGGGGGGAAGGCGACGGGGTATGTGATCGTTCCGCTCGTCGCAGACGAGTTTCAATCCACGCCTTCCGGGGGGAAGGCGACCATCCGCTGATATGTACTTTTATTCTCGCCGAATCGTTTCAATCCACGCCTTCCGGGGGGAAGGCGACCCAATATTGATGTTACCGTTTGGTTATAGTTGAGGTTTCAATCCACGCCTTCCGGGGGGAAGGCGACCGGTGTGACGACGCTAAATTACAACGACCACATGTTTCAATCCACGCCTTCCGGGGGGAAGGCGACATTCCGCCGGATGCCGGGTCGTTGATTCTCACGAGTTTCAATCCACGCCTTCCGGGGGGAAGGCGACGATGATCGAGTTGGGACTTGCGACGAAGGACGGGTTTCAATCCACGCCTTCCGGGGGGAAGGCGACGCAGCGCATGCCGCATCGCGTCTGGCGCAGAAGGTTTCAATCCACGCCTTCCGGGGGGAAGGCGACTGACCGACGTAATCATTTTGCTTACCTCCTTATGATGTTTCAATCCACGCCTTCCGGGGGGAAGGCGACGCGCAAGACGCGCTGCCATGCGGTGTGTTCGACGGTTTCAATCCACGCCTTCCGGGGGGAAGGCGACCAGCGCGCCGACCGCCACTTGCTCCAGCGCGCCGTTTCAATCCACGCCTTCCGGGGGGAAGGCGACCTTATGTCTACGGACAACCGGAACGGTATAAAAGTTTCAATCCACGCCTTCCGGGGGGAAGGCGACAGGCGCTGACAGCAGCAGCGCAGTGGGTGTGGGCGTTTCAATCCACGCCTTCCGGGGGGAAGGCGACTTTAGCAGCGCGGCCGACGCCGGAACGTCGCTCAAAGTTTCAATCCACGCCTTCCGGGGGGAAGGCGACCGTGACGCCTGCGCTGAAGTACCGCAACAGCGGCTGTTTCAATCCACGCCTTCCGGGGGGAAGGCGACCATCTACCTGCCGTCTCAAACGATAGTTGATATAGTTTCAATCCACGCCTTCCGGGGGGAAGGCGACTTGCATCTTTTGTCGTCGGGATCAGGCGCTGAAGTTTCAATCCACGCCTTCCGGGGGGAAGGCGACTTTTTGTAAAGATACTCATCGCCCAATCCCGGCAGCGTTTCAATCCACGCCTTCCGGGGGGAAGGCGACACCGCCACGCTGCGCAGCGACTGGAGCGCGGTGTGGTTTCAATCCACGCCTTCCGGGGGGAAGGCGACGGGCGCAGATCGCGGCATCGCGTTGGCGTTCTTTGCGTTTCAATCCACGCCTTCCGGGGGGAAGGCGACCGAAAATCACAGCACGCACCATTACGCGCGAGAGTTTCAATCCACGCCTTCCGGGGGGAAGGCGACCTGGAATAAATTCATACTCCCACAGGTCGGGGCGCGTTTCAATCCACGCCTTCCGGGGGGAAGGCGACGCGGCGATGCGAGTATCCAACTCGACGATCCGGTGTTTCAATCCACGCCTTCCGGGGGGAAGGCGACCCACATCAGCACTTTCCAGTACCGCTCACCGTCGCGTTTCAATCCACGCCTTCCGGGGGGAAGGCGACATCGGCGGCGCTGAGGATGCCGGACGCCCAAGCGGTTTCAATCCACGCCTTCCGGGGGGAAGGCGACCAAGGAAGACGAGATGTGCGGAGGGCATGGTTCGAGTTTCAATCCACGCCTTCCGGGGGGAAGGCGACTGATCAGGCGGCGCTCATATGGTAAGAGCGAGATTGTTTCAATCCACGCCTTCCGGGGGGAAGGCGACGGACATCTACAACAGTTCACCATTCGTCCTGGTGTTTCAATCCACGCCTTCCGGGGGGAAGGCGACCGCGATGTCGTCTAGTTCCGTTATCGACATCATCGTTTCAATCCACGCCTTCCGGGGGGAAGGCGACCGACGGTTCGATATTTCCGACGCAGGGCGGAAACGTTTCAATCCACGCCTTCCGGGGGGAAGGCGACGTCATCTCCCGACCGCTTGCATAGTACGTGTTGTCGTTTCAATCCACGCCTTCCGGGGGGAAGGCGACCGCAATATCTAGGGCTGCTGTGCCCTGTTCCCGCCAGATATTGTAGCATGATCCGGATCTTCAGGGTTGCTCTCGGTACAATTTGTCCATATATAAGGTTTTTAAGGTACTGCTGAGTTTGCGAACCTCCCGGCGATTCCATGTTCGCTTCTGGTTCGCAGACTAAAGAATAAGCGTCCCTTCTATGTCAACGTCAGGGGCGACGCCTACGTGTCTGACCCGGCGTCGCCATTCGT
>Ga0209809_1003292_pt1 | contig 10385 bp, 10 predicted proteins | sample YNPMSTMetaG_FD_186172 | JGI IMG/M metagenome (GOLD analysis project Ga0209809, IMG submission 186172) | Anoxygenic and chlorotrophic microbial mat microbial communities from Yellowstone National Park, USA - YNP MS-T MetaG (SPAdes) (version 2) ... | reverse complement strand
GGCGGGCGCTGGAAATGGAGCCCGCGCAAGGTGCCCGCCGCGGCGGAGTGGGCGAGATTGTCCTGGACGAAGTCGAGGGCGAGCCCGGCCCGGGCGAACCGCTCGCGGTTCCAGATCTCCGAGAACGAGCCGCGCGCGTCGCCGAAGCTTCGGGGCCGGACGAGCTTCACCTCGGGGATCGCGGTCGGGATCACCTGCACGGCACCCCCTCCCGACCTGCTGCGGCGAGCGCCCCCGCCCGAATTTCGCCCCAAAGCTCGAGCGCGCGGGAGGGCGGCAGCTCGACGTCCTCGAAGCGCAGCACCTCGCCCCGCTCGACGCGACGGCGGATCACCAGATCGCGGCAGAGGCCGATCGGCAGATGGTCCGGCCGCTCGGCGATCCGCACGCAGATCCCGCGCAGATCGAAGCTGCCGATCCCGTTGGCGATCCGCGTTCCGGGCTCGAGTCGGCGCTTCGCTACGGCCGCGACCGAAAGCCTCGGGCGGGGCGAGTTGTCGAGGAGTGGACCCTTGCCGCTCCTGATCCGCTCGAGCGTCTTGAAGGCTTCGAGATGGACCAGGACCTGCGGCTTCACGAGCGTGTAGAAGGGCCCGTCGCCCATCTTGAGATAGCGGAGCGCCGCCCGCTGCTCCTCGCGGTGCCGGGCGACCAGGAACACTCCGTGCGGGAATCCTCGGCCCAAGAGATAATCGGTGATCGGCCGCCCCAATCGTTCGGCCGTCTCGGCGAGGATGCGGGCGCCACGGGCGAGGTCGTCTTCGGCCGGGCCCGAGAGCTCCTCGCAGGCGATGTCGGCACCGAGCCCGTTGCCCACGAGGCATTGCTCGACCTGCAGTTTGGTGCCGTCGGTGAAGGCCGTGACCATCGGCAAGGAGAGACCTTGCCGCTCGGCCCAGTACTGCATCGAACCGGGGCTCGGGTCGCGGTCGAGGAAGCCCTTGAGGTTGCCGTAGACGAGCGGCTCGAAGCCCATCGACCGGGCCTCTTCCGCCAAGGCCGCGAGCGAGCCCGGCTGATCACCCTCGGCCTCGGTCAAAAGCCCACAGCCCGCGAAGGCCGAGCCGGTCGTCACGTGCAGCTCGGCCGCGTAGGTGACGACCGGGCGGCCCGCGGCGAGCGCCCGTTCGACGAGCTCGGTGCCGCGCAGCACGTTGCCCGTACACTCGACCAGGATCTCGGCGCGCTCGATCAACGCATCGATCGAGTCGACCACAACCTCGTCGGGAAAGCCCACGACCGTGCCGCGCGGCCTGCGGGTGAGCACCGCGGAAAGGCGCCAGTCGGGCCGATGGGCGAGCTCGAGGGCCAGATGGCGGGCGACGAAACCCGTGCCGGCGATCCCGATCCGCGTCGGCTCCAGCTCTGCCCCGACCATGCGTTCCCGCCCGCGCGGCGGGCCCGTGACCGCCGCGTGCGGCAGTTTGCCATAGCCTGGGCGGGGAGGCGAGGGGAGCCGGTTCGGCCACCGGCCCCCGGGTACGTCAAGCTTTCAGTTTCTTGGCGATCTCGGCCACGTGGCGCCCCTGGAAGCGGGCCATGGCGAGCTCCTTCTCGGAGGGCCGGCGCTGGCCCTGACCGCCCGCGATGGTCGTGGCACCGTAGGGGCTGCCGCCCGCGATCTCCTCGAGCGTCATCTGCTCGGCGCAAGCATAGGGCAGGCCCACATAGACCATGCCGTGGTGGAGGAAGAGGGGCAGGGCCGTGACGATCGTGGTCTCGTTGCCGCCGTGCTGGGTGGCGCTCGAGGTGAACATCGAGGCGACCTTGCCGATCAGCGCCCCCTTGGCCCAGAGGCTGCCGGTCTGGTCCCAGAAGGCCCGCATCTGCGAGGCCATGCCGCCGTAGCGGGTCGGGCAGCCGACGATGATCGCATCGTACTCGGCGAGCTCTTGTGGACTCGCGACCGGCGCCTTCTGGTCGAGCTTGTAGTGGAATTGGCGGGCGATCTCCTCGGGCACGGTCTCGGGGACCCGCTTGACCGTGACCTCCACACCCTCGACCGCGGCGGCACCTTCCGCCACGGCGTGCGCCATGGTCTCGACGTGGCCGTAGCTGCTGTAATAGAGAACCAGGACCCTGGTCGCCATGCTGCCCTCCTTCGATCCGTGCGCCGAGCAGTTGGGGGTGCCGCGGGCGGGCTCCCAGGTCACGGATCGGCACCGGATCGGTAACGGGGAGGAAACGATGGGTTCGAGCCCGGCCAAGGTCGGCGGCGGCCGCGCCGTCTACGGTGCGGCGGTCGGCATCCTGATGCTCGAGGCTCGCTTCCCGCGCATCCCGGGCGATCTCGGCAACGCGCTCACCTGGCCCTTCCCGGTCCACTACCGGGTGGTGCCCGGGGCCTCGCCCGACCGGGTGGTCCGTCGGCGCGCCGAGGGTCTGTTGCCGGCCTTCGTCGAGGCCGCCCGCGAGCTCGTGGCGATGGGCTGCGACGGGATCACGACGAATTGCGGCTTTTTGGCCCTCTTCCAGCGCGAGCTCGCAGCCGCGGTCGGCGTGCCGGTCGCAACCTCCTCGCTCCTCCAGGCCGGGGCGATCCAGGCGCTCCTCCCGCCCGGCCGCAAGGTCGGGATCCTCACCGTCTCGGCCGAGAGCCTGACGCGCGAGCATCTACGCGCGGCCGCGGTGCCCGAGGGCACCCCGGTCATGGGCACCGAGGGTGGCCGTGAATTCACCCGCGTGATCCTGGGCGATCTGCCCGAACTCGACCCGGTGGCGGCCGAGGCCGATTTGCTCGAAGCTGCCGAGCGGCTCCTGGCGCTCCATCCCGAGGTCGGCGCCATTCTGCTCGAATGCACCAACATGTGCCCCTATGCGCGGGCGATCGCCGAGCGGACGGGCCTGCCGGTGTTCGACATGGCGGGCTTCGTCGCCTGGTTCCACAACGGGCTCAGGCCGCGCCGCTTCGCCGACCCGCGCGAGACCGATCCGCGGCGGGGCTCGGCTTGACCGCCCCGGGGGATCGCCTAGGCTCGGCGTTCGACCGAGCGTGCAGCCGGCGCGGTCTTGCCCGCCGCGTCGGACGACAGGAAGGACCCGCCGCCATGCCCGCGCCCTCCCGACGTCGCCTGCTCCTGGCCGCGGCACTCGGCGTGCTGGCCACGGCACCGGCCCGTGCCGAGGGCGAGCAGCAGCGGCTCGTCGACCGGGCGCGGATCGTGGTCGAGGAGTTCCTGGCCGACCCGAACTTCCAACGGATGCGGGTCTACGTGCAGAACGCTTACGCCGTGATCGTCGTGCCCGATCTGTTGAAGGGCGGATTCTTTTTGGGCGCCGAATACGGCCAGGGCGTTCTCTTGGCCCGCGACATCCGAACCGGCGCGTGGAGCGATCCGGTTTTCCTCGACCTCTACGGCGGCTCGATCGGTCTGCAGTTCGGCGGCAAGGCCTCGGATGTCGTGATCACCGTCATGAACCAGGGCGCGCTCGACAAGATCTTGACCTCGAACTTCAAGATCGGGACCGATGCGAGCGTCGCCGCGGGGCCGGTCGGCGCCGGGGTCGGGGCGGCCACCACCGTCCAGTTCGGTGAAGACCTCTACGTCTTCAGCCGTGGCAAGGGGCTCTTCGGCGGCCTCTCGGTCGAGGGCACCGCGATCCTGATCAAGAGCGACTGGAACCAGCGCTATTACGGCCAGCCGGTGACGGCGGCTGCGATCTTGAAGGAGCGCAGCGTGACCAACACCGGCAGCGCCGGCTTGCGCGAAGCCCTCGCCCGGTTCTGAGAGCGCCCGACGGGGGGCGGAGCGTCGCACCCCGCTTCCGAACCGACAGGCGCTCCGGGCCGCTCAGGCGGCGCGCTCGAGCAGCCGCCGCGGCTCGGGGCGGCGCGCCTCGCGCGCGCCCGGCAACGGTCGGAGCTCCTGGCGCGCCCAGCGCAACAGCGTCGCCTCGATCCGTGCCGGGTCGCCCGCCTCCACCTCGAGCCCGCGCCGGTAGAGCTCGACGAACATCGCGACCGTGTCCTCGGCGTTCCACGGCCGCGCCCCGCGGCGGGCCGCGTGCGCGATCACCGCGGCCACGAGATTGTCGCGGAACTGCTCGCCGACGCGCACCGGCGCGCCGGCCGCGTCCAACAGCCGCGCGATGATCCGAAGGGCCCGCCCGGTCTCGAACGCCGCCTTGGGCTCGACGAGCCCCGGCAGGCGCGGCATCGCGAGCACCAAGGCCTCATTCGGTCCGAGGCCCCACGGTGCCGCCCCCTCGGCGAGGCCCGGGCCCGCCGCGCAGCCTGCCACCTCGGGTGCGCCGAGCCCGGCCCTGAACGCGCGCTGCGGATCGGCTCTCGGCTCGCCCATGTTCGCCCCCTCGGCTGGCGATCCTCACGCTCGAGACGATAAGCCGAAACCGGGCGCAACGTTAAGGTGAAACGACGCCCGAGCTGATGCAACCGTGCAACTTTGCCGCGCCGACCGACGGCCCGCGCTCAGCTTTCGAAGCGGAACCCGAATTCCCGGCCGGCGAGCGCCAGGTGCCGGGCCAGGTGCACCGCGAGCGAGCGGTCGACCTGCAGCTCGACCCGAAGCCGCCCGGCCCCGGCCTCGACCGCCTCGAGCCAGACCGGGACTTTGCCGTAGAGCGAGGCGGCGCAGCGACCGGGCGGGAAGGCGCGCGCGTGCAGGTCGAGCGGGCAGCCCTCGGCGAGCGCGGCGCGGACCGCGGGCTCCGGGCCGTCGAGGGCGAGCGTGGTCATCGCCTCGGTGAGGTCGACGAGCGCCCCGCCGCGCTCGGCGACGAGCGGGCCGAGCCGCGCCTCGAGCCCCACCTCCTCGCCCGGCCGGTCGAGCAGCAGGAGCCGGTCGGGGCCGAGCCGGAGTGCTCGGCGCTCGCCCACCCGCGCGACCGCGCCGACCCGCTCGGCCGGGCCGAGCCCCACCGCCTCGAGCGCCGCTGCCAGCAGCGCCTCGTCGCCGCGCAGGAGGAGCCGGGCAAGGAACGGCACCTCGCGGAGGACGAGCGGGTCGGGCCCGGCCGCGGCGAGGGCCGCCGGGTCGAGCCGGGCGAGGGCCGTGATCCTAGCCACGCAGCCGCGCTCCCTCGGGGTCGAGGAAGCAGGGGGCACGGAGCTCGACCTCGACCGGCGGCCGGTCGGCCGCGAAGACGGTGAGCCGCTCGCCGGGCCGCGCCCGGTCGCCGCGCACGAAGCCGAGCGCGATCGTCCGGCCGAGGGTCGGCGAGCGGCCGGCCGAGCTCACCCGGCCGAGCGGAGGCGCACCCGGCTCGGCGCGCTCGACGAGCTGGCCGCCCACCGCCGGCAAGGCCGTCGGATCGAGGGGGAGGAGGCCCACGAGGCGCGGCCGGTCGGGCCGGCGGTGCTCGGCGAGATCGAGCGAGCGCTTTCCGACGAAGTCCTTCCCCGCAGCCAACAGCCGCTCGAGCCCGAGATCGCGCGGGGTGACCGTGCCGTCGGTCTCGTGGCCCACGAGGATGTAGCCCTTCTCGAGCCGCAACAGGTGCATCGCCTCGAGGCCGTAGGGCGTGGGCGCGAGGTCGGGCCCGAGCCGCAGGAGCGTGTCGATCACCTCCTCGGCCCGGCTTGAGGGCACGTGCAGCTCGAAGCCCAATTCGCCCGTGAAGCTCACCCGCAAGATCCGCGCCGCCACACCGGCGATCTTCCCGTCCCGCCAGGCCATGTGCGGGAAGGCCTTGGCCGACAGGTCGACCCCGCTCGCAGCGCGGCGCAGCAGCAGCCGCGACCTCGGGCCCTGGACCGCGATCACCGCCCGGCCCTCGGCCACGGGGGTGATCCAGACCCGCAAGTTCGGCCATTCGGTCTGCGCCCAGCGCTCGAGCCAGGCGTAGAGCCGGGCCGCCCCGCCGGTCGTGGTCGAGAGCAGGAACCGGTTCGGCGCGACCCGGCAGACCACGCCGTCGTCGAGGACCGTACCGTCGTCCTTCAGCACGAGCCCGTAGCGGCAGCGGCCGACCGGCAGGCCCGCCACGTCGATCGTCCAGATCCGGTCGAGGAAGGTGGCGGCATCCGGCCCCTGCACGTCGAAGGCGCCGAGCGTGCTGGCATCGGCCAGGCCCACGCTCGTCCGCACCGCCCGGGCCTCGCGCGCCGCCGCCGCCTCGAGGCTCTCGCCCGGCCGGGGGAAGGCGGTCGGCCGCTTCCAATTGCCGACATCCTCGAAGACCGCGCCTCGCGCTGCCGCCCAGGCGTGCAGCGGGGTCGTGCGGATCGGCCGGAAGAGATCGCCGCGGTGCACCCCGGCGAGCGCCCCGAAGCTCACCGGGGTCCAAGGCGGCCGCATGGTCGTAGGCGCGAGCGCTTCGATCGGCCGGCCGGCCGCCGCGGCGAGGAGCGCGAGGGTGGAGGGTGCGGAGGTCTTGCCCTGGTCGGTGGCCATCCCGGCCGTCGTCCAGCGCTTGGCGTGCTCGGGTAAAACGAAGCCCTCGCGCACCGCGAGCTCGAGGTCGGCCACGGTGACGTCGTTCTGGAAATCGACGAAGGTCGCTTTCGGATCGCGCCGCCAGGTCTCGGGCAGCGCCCAGGGAGGTGTGGAGGGGGCCGGAACGGGCTCCTCGATCGCCGGCAGGGGCTCGGCGGGCGGCGGTGCGAGCCCGAGCCCGGCCAAGAGCTCGGCCGTCGCCCGATCGGCCTGGGCGAGCGCCTCGGCAAGCGTGCGCGCGCCGGCCGCGGCCCCGGCGATCCGCAGCCAGCTCGGCCCGCGGGTCGGCAGGAAGGCGGCCGCCGCGGCGTCCCAGGCGAGGCCACCACCGGCCTGCGCCCAGAGCTGGACGGCCGGGGTCCAGCCGCCGGCCACGAGCAGCGCGTCGCAGGGCACCGTCCGCTCGCCGCGCCCGTCCGGCCGGCCCGTGCGGTCGAGCGGGGCGAGCCGCACCGCGCGCAGCCCCGGCCCGCCCTCGCTGCCGACCGGCGCCCAGCGGCTCAGCAACCGGAGGCCCGCTGTTTCGGCCGCCGCGGCGAGCGGGCCCGGCTCGCCGCGCGGATCGACGATCGCGTGCACCCGCGCACCGGCTGCGGCGAGTTCGAGCGCCGCGGCGTAGCCGGAATCGTCGAACGCCGCCACGACCACATCGCGACCCACGAGCACCGCCTGGCCCGCGAGGAAGGCGCGCGCCGCCCCGGCCAGGAGGATCCCCGGCCGGTCGTTGTCGGGGAAGAGGAGCGGCCGCTCGATCCGCCCGGTGGCGAGCAGGACCGCCCGCGGCCGGATTTGCCAGAGCCGCTCGCGCGGCAGCCGCGGGTCGGGCTCCTGGAGGTGGTCGGCGACCCGCTCGAGCAGGAGGGCGTGGCCGCTCGGATGGAGGGCCTCGACCGTGGTCCGCGACAGCCGCGCGAGCTCGCCCGCGCCCTCGAGCTCGCCCAGGAGGCGCTCGAGCCAGGCCGCCGCAGGAAGGCCCTCGATCCGCGGCCCCGCGGTGCCCGTGTCGAGCAGGCCACCGCCCGGCGCCGGCCGCTCGTCGGCGAGGATCACCCGCGCTCCGGCGCGGGCCGCGAGGCCTGCCGCCCGCAGACCCGCCGGCCCGCCGCCCACGACCAAGAGGTCGCAATGGACGTGGCGGTGGAGATAGCGGTCCGGGTCGGCCGTCTCGGGGGCCCGGCCGAGCCCGGCGAGGCGGCGGATCGCGGGTTCGAAGAGCCGCTCCCAGGCCCCCGCCGGCCGGAAGAAGGTCTTGTAATAGAACCCGGCCGGCAGGAACGAAGCGGCGCGGTCGAAAAGGCCCGCGAGATCGTGGCGCAGCGACGGCCAAGCGTTCTGGGTCGCGGCGGAAAGGCCCGGGACGAGCTCGACGAGCGTCGCCCGAGAGTTGGGGTCGACCCGCCCGGGCCCGCGCTCGACCCGGAGGAGGGCGTTCGGCTCCTCGGGCCCGGCCGTGAGGATCCCACGCGGCCGGTGCCGCTTGAAGCTCCGCCCGACGAGCCGGATGCCGCGCGCGAGGATCGCCGAAGCCAGCGTGTCGCCGGGAAAGCCCGAAAGCCGCTCGCCGTCGAGGCGAACTTCGATCGGCCAGCTGCGGTCGATCCGCCCGCCCGTCGCGAGCCGGAAGGGCTGCCTCACGGGTCCGGCTCCTCGAGCCCGAGGCCCGCCGGTGCGGGGGCGCCGATCGGCCAGGTGGCCAGCACCCGATCGTCGCGGCTGTCGCGCGCCACGAGGAACCAGCGGCCGCAGCCCGCCTGGTGCCACCAAGTCTCGACCTGCGGCCCCTTGCGGTTCACCCGACCCCAGAGCCAGGCGGTCCAGGCGGCATCGTCGAGGGCTCCGGGGTCGGCCGGCCGGGGCGACCCGGCCTCGCCGCCGCAGGCGAACTCGACCTCCTCGCGCGGCCCGCAAAAGGGGCAGGGGATCACCAGCATCGCTCAGCTCCCGGGCCCGGCCGCGCGGGCACAACGGCTCGTGCCGTCGCCCCAGCGCAGGCAGCGCCAGCGCTCGCCCCCGCCCTCGAGCAGCAGCTCCTCGCGGCGGATCCCGGCATAGAGGTTGACCACCTCGCGCCGCTCGACCGGCACGAGCCCGCGGGCGAGCAGCGCCTCGAGCTCGCCCGCCGGGTCGGCCGCCCGGGCGAGCAGGAGGAGCCCGAAGGCGCCCGGCCTCAATGCTCGACCGCCGCGGCTGCCGCCTCGTCGACCAGCCGACCGGTCGCGAAGCGCTCGAGCCCGAAGGGAGCGAGGATCGGGTGCGGCTTCCCGTGCGCGAGCGACCAGGCCATGAGATGGCCCGAGCCCGGGGTCGCCTTGAAACCGCCCGTGCCCCAGCCGCAATTGAGCCAGAGGCCGCGGATCGGGCTCTCGCCCAGGATCGGCGAGCGGTCCGGGGTGACGTCGACGATCCCCGCCCATTGGCGCAGCAGGCGGACCCGGCGGAAGATCGGGAAGAGCTCGCAGATCGCCTCGAGCGCGTCCTGGATCACCGGGGGCGAGCCCTTCTGGCCGTAGGAAGGGTAGCGGTCGGTCCCGGCGCCGATCACGAGTTCGCCCTTGTCCGACTGGCTCACATAGGCGTGGATTGTGCCGGACATGGCGACACAGGGAAAGCACGGCTTCAAGGGTTCGGAGACGAGCGCCTGCAAGGGATAGCTCACGATCGGCAAGGCGATCCCGGCCATCGCCGCGAGCACCGAGCTGTGCCCGGCGGCCACGAGTGCCGCGGTCTCGGTGGCGATCGGCCCCTTGCTCGTCTCGAGCCCGACCAGCCGGCCGGCCGCGACCCGGATCCCGGTCACCTCGCAGCCCTCGCAGATGTCGACGCCCTGGGCCGAGGCGGCGCGCGCATAGGCCCAGGCGACCGCGTCGTGGCGTGCGGTCCCGCCGCGCCGCTGGAGGGCCGCGCCCAGGACCGGGAAGCGCAGCGAGTGGATCTCGAGCGGCGGGCAAAAGGCCTTCGCCTCGCGCGGCGAGAGCCATTCGTTGTCCACCCCGGCGAGGCGGTCGGCGTGGACGTGCCGCTCTAGGACCTCGGCCTCGTGCCGGGTATGCGCGAGCATGAGCACGCCGCGCGGGCTGAACATCAGGTTGTAGTCGAGCTCGGCCGAGAGTGTTTCCCAGAGCCGGAGCGCATGGTCGTAGAGCGCGATGCTCTCGGGCCGCAGATAGTTGGAGCGGCAGATCGTCGTGTTGCGGCCGGTGTTGCCGAGCCCGATCGGCCCTCGTTCGAGCACGGCGACGCGCCGCACATGATGCTTGCGGGCGAGATAATAGGCGGTCGCGAGCCCGTGCCCGCCGCCGCCCACGACGACCATGTCGTAGCTCCGCGCGGGCTCGGCCTTGCGCCACTGTTCGGGCCACCCCGCGTGGCCCGAAAGCCCCTGCCGGACCAGGTTCGACCAGGAGAACCGCACCGTCCGCCTCCCTCCGCGCCCGGCTAGCGGCTCGCCGTGCCCTTGCCAAGCCGGGAGGGCCGCCCTGGCCGGAACCGGGTCGGCGGTTGACGGATGATGGTCCTAGGATTATGGTCGCGGGCGAGGTCCACCTGCCGCGGAGCCGCCATGCCCGCCGCCGCCCACGCCGCCGAGCCCGGCCACCGCCTCGCCCGCAGCCTCGCCCAGCGGGTCGAGGCGCGGGCCGCCCTCTACGCCACGAGCGAGACCCCGCCGAGCCCCGCGCTTTCCTTCCTGCGCGAGCGCCTCGACCGCGAACGGCGCGCCGCCCTCGACCGGCTCCGCCACGCCTGGCACGCCCGCCTCGCTCCCTTCGACGAGGCCGAACGGACCGCGGTCGATGCGATCGTCGCCATCCTCTGGCGGCAAGGTGCGGCCGCCGCCCTCGAGGACCGGCTCTTGGCCGAGCTCCTCGAAGGCCGCAGTGCGGAGGCCGTCCGCACGCTCGCGATCCTCTGCCGCTTCCGCAGCCGGCTCGAAAAGGACCGCGCGGCCGCCGAACGCGACCTCGCCGAGCTGTTCCGGCTGCGCCCCACCCC
>Ga0209809_1003290_pt1 | contig 10391 bp, 9 predicted proteins | sample YNPMSTMetaG_FD_186172 | JGI IMG/M metagenome (GOLD analysis project Ga0209809, IMG submission 186172) | Anoxygenic and chlorotrophic microbial mat microbial communities from Yellowstone National Park, USA - YNP MS-T MetaG (SPAdes) (version 2) ... | reverse complement strand
GTCGGCGCAAGGTTGTGCGGGCACGCCTCGCGCTCAATCGGAATCTCCAGCACCAAGTCCGCCATCCTGCCCAGCGTGGAATCGGCGCGCCCCGTGAAAACAATCGTGTAGACGCCCAACCGCTTCAGCGCAGGGCATAGCAACACCAACTCGTCGCTCTCGCCACGAAAGGAGAGCAGAATCGCCACATCCTGCTCGGTAATCGTGCCCAAGTCGCCATGCGCGGCTTCGGTGGGATGCACGAAGATGGCAGGCGTGCCCGTGCTGCTAAATGTGCCTGCCAGTTTGCGGGCAATCGCGCCCGATTTGCCAACCCCGCTCAACACCACGCGCCCTGCGCATGCCAGCAACACCTGCACCGCCTGCTCAAAGCGCGAATCGAGCGACTCAGCAACGCGCTGGATGGCGTCCATTTCGATCTGTAGCACTTCGCGCGCCACACGCAGCGCGTCCGTGCGCTCCAAAACCATACTCATAGCAGGTTGTCGTCTAATTCAGGGGTGATGCGCATATGCCGTCGCCGACGGGGGCACTGGGATAACTCGCCATAATTCTCTTCGTAGACCTGAATGAGTTTCTTTTTGACTCGCTGCAAGGCGTTATCAATACACTTCGTGCCTCTGGATAGGCGTTCAGACATATCCTTATAGGAAAGCCCATCTAAATAGAATTCCAGCACCTGCCGTTCGAGGTCGCTCATCCGCTCGCGCGCCATCGCCATCACGGCAAGTGGAATGCGCCGCTGCAGAATCCACTCTTCGGGGGTAAGGGTGTTCGGATCAGGCAGGATGTCGGTCAGGTTGGAGTCGGTCTCGTCGTTGTGGTGGTTCTGGAGCGGGCGGTAGAGGGAGACATACTCGTTGAGCGGCACATGTTTTTGGCGCGTGGCGGCTTTGACGGCGGAGATAATCTGCCGCGTCACGCACAACTCGGCGAACGGACGGAACTTATGCACGCGCTCGTCGCGAAAGTCGCGAATCGCTTTGAACAGCCCAATCAGTCCCTCCTGCACCACATCCTCGTGGTCCGCGCCGATTAAAAAATAGGAACGCGCCTTGCTCTCCACTAAGGAACGGTATCGTTTGAGTAGGGTCTCTGTGGCGCGTTCGTTGCCTTGCTTGGCATAAAAGACGAGTTCCTCATCCGCCATGTAGGTCGTGCACAGGATGGAGTCCTCGTGCGCGTACTGATTGTCCATCATCGCCATGCCTGTATCCCTCCGTCGGTATTAGACGCCCACTGGGAGTCGCGCCGTTGAAGGTCGGTCATCCTATGCCCATCGCCTCGCTTCCAACGCCTGCGCTCTGTTGTGTCCGTCCAGCGCTCCCCTGCGGACATGATTAGTGTATACGATAGCGCCCTGAAAAGTCAAGAGTCTGGGGGAAATTCGGGGCGAATTTGCCCCGAATTTGGCAGGAATTCTCCAAAAACGGCGAATAGGGTCAACCGTGTGCGCAGCAGAGGGATGCGCTACACGCCGATATGGAGGTCGAAGGATGGATTATCGGAAACGGGTTTTGAGTTTGCTGGCGCTTACGGGGCTTTCGTCGACGGCTCTCGCCACTTGGCAGCCGCAGGTCGCCTCGCAAGCGCGCAAAGGGGAAGCGAACCGCCTCACCCTCCAACTCCGTGGTCTGCGGGCAGCTTGGGTGGAGGTCGAAGTGGACGGCATGATTGTTGCCACGCGCCACCTGACGGGGCAATCGGATGTGCTGACGCTTCATCTGCAGAGCGCGGGGCTGGCGCCTGGCAGGCATCATGCGGTCGTCAAAATCTACGACGCGCAGGGACGGCTGATTAGCCAGCGCACGACGCCCATCGAGCTGCTGCCCGACCCCAACAGCCCGCTGACGATTGTAGCTCCGCGCAACGGCGCGCAGGTGGCGGGCATAGCGCCTATCGAGGCGCGCGTGAACCGTCGCGACTCGGTCTATGTATCGTTTTTCGTGGACGGTCAGATTCGCGGGCTGCGCAACTACCCGCCCTATGTGTATAACTGGGACACCACGCGCGAGCGCAACGGCTGGCATACGATTGAGGTCTGGAGCTATGACGGCAACCAGACGCTGCGCACGCCGCCGATGCGTGTGTTTGTGAACAATCCTGGCGGGCGCACGGAGCGTGAGCCGATGCCTGAAACGGCGGAAGTGGAGCCTGCCGTGCAGGTCGCTTCGAGTGAGCCAGCGACTGCTGACAGCGCGCTACGAGCGGCTGCCGCGCCTGAAGTACGCCCCAGCGACGCGGCTCGGTTGCGCGCGCCCGAATCGCCCGCCGAGATTCCCGTCGAGCCGAGCGTCGCGCCCGTGCTTGCCGAGCCTGCGTTTACGGCGACGGTGAACGGGTCCGCCGCCGCGCAGCCCAGTCCGAGCCGCCCTGTTGCGCCCCAGCAGGAGCCGAGCGTTCTCGCAACGGCGACGACGCCTACCCAAATGGCGCGTGAACTGCGCGGTGTGCAGGCGGCGCCGCAGATGCGCGGGCAGAAACTCCGTGCGCCGCAGGTCGCCCACGCGCCGACCCCGCCCGCCACAACCAACGCCGCCCCCAGCACAGCGAGCGTGCTGGTGCGCCTCGAGCATGGCATGCGACTGCCTGCTGGCGTGTCGCAGTTCGAAGTCGTGGTGGACGCTGCGCTGATTGCCTTCGATGTCGCGCCGACGGTCGAAGACGGTATCGCACTCATCCCCGTGCGCCATGTGCTGGAGCAGCTGGGCGCGCAGGTGCGCTGGGATCACCGAAGCAAGACTGCCACGCTGCAGCTGGGCGGGCGCACGGCTGTGCTACGCGTGCGCGAGAACGAGGTACGGGTGGACGGCAAGCCCATCCCGCTTGAGGCGCGGCTGCGCATCGTGCGCGGGCGCATTCTGGTTCCCCCTGCCGTCCTACGCGAACTGCTCGACGCCGAGCTTCTCTATGACGGCGCAACGGGACAGGTGGCAGTCAACACTGGGCGCGGGTAAGGGCATCCCTCGTAGACATGTTTTGCCGCCATCGGGTCTTTGGGGCGCATAGCCATGCGCCCCTACTCCCATTCGATTGTGGCAGGCGGTTTGGAACTCAGGTCGTACAGCACGCGGTTGACGCTAGGCACTTCGTTGCAGATGCGGTTGGCGATGCGCAGCAGCAGGTCCCACGGCAACTCGGCAGGCTCGGCGGTCATCGCGTCCTCGCTATGCACGACGCGCAGCACTATTGGGTACTGGTAGGTGCGCTGGTCGCCCATCACGCCGACGGAGCGCACATCGGGCAGCACGGCGAACGCCTGCCACACGCGCTGCGCCCAGCCCGTGCGCGTCAACTCCTCGTTCAGAATCGCGTCCGCTGCGCGTACAAGGGCTAACTTCTCCGCCGTGACCTCCCCCAGCACGCGCACTGCCAGCCCTGGACCAGGGAACGGCTGCCGCCACACGATGTCGGCGGGCAGTCCCAGCTCTTGCGCGACGCGGCGCGCCTCGTCCTTGAACAGGAAGCGCAGCGGCTCGATGAGTTCCATGCGCATCCACTCAGGCAGCCCGCCGACATTGTGGTGCGTCTTGATTTTTGCAGCCAGGCGCGTGCCGCTTTCAATTACATCGGGGTACAGCGTGCCTTGCGCCAAGTAGCGGCACTGCCCAATCGCGTCGGCATGCGCCTCGAACACGCGCACGAACTCCTCGCCGATGACCTTGCGCTTCTGTTCGGGGTCTACCACGCCCTGCAGACGCTTCAGGAACCGCTCGCGCGCGTCGACGAAGATCAGGCGGCTGGGAAAGTGCTGCGTGAACAGGGTGCGCACCTGCTCCGCCTCGCCCGCGCGCATCAAGCCGTGATCGACGAAGATGCAGGTCAGCTGCTCGCCGATGGCGCGTTGCACCAGCGCGGCGACGGTGCAGGAGTCGACGCCGCCGCTCACAGCGCACAGCACGCGCTCGCTGCCCACCTGCGCGCAAATGCGGGCGATGCTCTCCTCGATGAAGTTGCGCATCGTCCAGTCGCCTTTGCAGCCGCACACTGCGTACAGGAACTGGCGCAGCAGGTGCATGCCAAACGGCGTGTGCGCCACTTCGGGGTGGAACTGTACGCCATAAAGATGTCGCCGCAAATCGCCCATCGCCGCGACGGGGGTGTTCTCGGTTTCCGCCAGCACGGTAAAACCTGGCGGGGGCGTCTGTACCATATCGCCGTGGCTCATCCAGCAGGTCAGGTGGAAGTCCAGTTGCTCAAAGAGCGGCTCGGCATGCACGACGGTCAGCAGCGTGCGCCCATACTCGCGCTGCGCCGCAGGCTGCACAACACCCCCCAGCAGGTGCGCCATCAACTGATGCCCGTAGCAGATGCCCAACACAGGGACGCCCAGCATAAACAGTTCGGGGTCGACGCGCGGGGCGTTCGGCTCGTAGACGCTCGCGGGACCGCCCGACAGGATGATGCCCTTCGGCTGGCGGACGCGCAACTCAGAGAGGGGCGTATCATAGGGCAGAATCTCGCAGAACACATTGCACTCGCGCACGCGCCGCGCAATCAACTGCGTGTATTGCCCGCCGAAGTCCAAGATTGCGACCTGCTCGTGCGCGCCGATTGGGGTCTCCATCGGACTATAGGATACCCTGCACGGGTTCCGAGAAAGGTTTGGTAGACTCCTGTACCCGTGCGAGTAGGTGTTGGGCTGTTTGCTGAAGCGCGGGCACAGTTCCCTGCAGGCGCGCGCGGAGCGCGTCGCGCGGAAACGCCGCCCACGCTTCCACAAGCCCTGCCTGAAGCGCCCTGAGCGGCACGGTCGGCGCGCCGAGCTGCGCGGCGAGCGCGTCCACTTTCGGGTCATAACTGACGCATAGCACGGGCACGCCCGCTGATGCCGCGAAAATCGCCCCATGCAGGCGCACGGCGATTACCGCTTCTAGTTGCGCCATCACGCCGAGCAGCTGCGCAGGATGATGCGGCGGCGGGAGCGGGTGTGCGCCCGACTCGGCGGCTATCGCCTCGCACAGCGCACGGTCTTGCGACTCCTGCATCGGGATGAGCAGCGCACGGTAGCCATCTGCGTGTAGGTGGCGGCACAGGTCGGCGAACGCCTGCTTGACGGGCGCGTCGCCCCACGGGCGTGGTGCAAGCCCCACCCAACGCGCTCCTGCATCCAACGCTACATGCGCAGGCTGCGGCGCAAGCGCCCAGGTCAGGTCGGCGTCTACCGTCGCGCCTGAAACGCCGAGGCTCTCCAGCAGGTGCGCGGAGTCGGCATCGCGCACGCTGAGGAAAGGAACCTGCCGCAACAGGCGCGCGACGAGCTTGCGCCCGACACGCCGCCGCAAGGGTCCCACACCCTGACCCACCAGTAGCACCCTACCGTGCGCCCGAAGCCCCCATCGGATGAGCGCGAGGTAATATAGCAGCGAACGCAGGCTGGTTATGTCCTGCAGCAGGCTGCCTCCGCCCAGAATCAGCGCGTCCGACTCGCGCACGGCACGGCGCACCGCGCGAATCTCCATGCGGGGCAGGGCGCGAATCCCATAGGTCGCCTCCGTGAACGCGGGGTCGCCTGACAGTGCGCACACCGATTCGCGCGGCAGCACTTGCAGCAGGGTCGCCAGCGAGCCTTCGTCGCCCCAGTTGCGGTAGCCGTAGTAGCCCGCAATCAGGATGCCCATCGGCGAGACTCTACCCGATAGCGGGCGCGGAACTCATGGTACATCGCGTCATAGAGGCGCACGCGGGCGGGGTCGGGCGCGAACCGCGCCTGCACAGGCGTACAGCGTTCCAGCGACTGCCAGTCTGTCCAGCCCAGCGCGATGGCGGCGAGCATCCCTGCGCCGCGCACGGTCGCCATCTGCGGCTGTGCCATCTGCCACAACTCGCGCTGCAGCACATCCGCCAGAATCTGCGCCCAGACCGTCGAACGCGCCCCGCCGCCCACCAGCCGTATCGGTTCCAGTCGCCTGCCTGCGAGCCGCTCCACGGCGTCCAGCAGCCAGCGGGCGTTCAACGCGACGCCCTCCAGCACGGCGCGCGCCAGCTCCGCCCGCCCGTGCTGCAGGCTCAGTCGGCAGAAGCCCCCGCGCACATGTGGGTTCTCCACAGGCGTGCGCTCGCCGACCAGCCACGGCAGGAAGCGCAACCCACCTGCGCCTGCGTCCGCCTGCGCCGCCCAAGCGTCCATCTGCGCAAAGGCGTCGGGCGGCGGCGATGCGCCCCAAATCACCTCGCGCAGCCAGTTCAGACACGCGCCCGCCGACTCCTGCTCGTTCGCGATAAAGTAGCGACCTGGGATGCCCGCAGGCAGCGTCGCGAGGTTGCGGAAGATGTCCGTGCGCTTGAAAGGCACATGGCAGCTAATCCATGCGGAGGTGCTAAGCGTCATATGCGCTTGAAAGTCGTCCAGCCCGCCTGAGCCGATTGCCGTTGCGTGCAGGTCGGGCGTGCCTGCGACCACCTGCGTCTCGCGCGGCAACCCCCACTCGTCTGCCACCGTCGGTAGCACCGCGCCCAGGATCGCCGTGCTGGGATACAGGTCGGGGAACTGCTCGCGGCGCAGCCCCGCGTAGCGCAGCAGCGTCGGGTGGTACTCAATCCGCCGAATGTCGCGGTTATCAGTAATCCAGTGCAGCGCGAGCGTCTCGTAAGAACTGGCGATGCGTCCCGTCAGGCGCAGGTTCAGGTAGTCTTTCGGTTCCAGAAACTTATGCGCAGCGCGGTAGCACTCAGGCTGCGCGTGCTTGAGATACAGGATGTGCGCGAGCGGGTCTTTGCCTGAGCGTGCGGGCGCGCCGCCCGTCAGGCGCAGCCAAGTGCGCAACTTGAACAAGTTGTAACCCATCACGCGGGGGAAGCCGTCGATGAGGTCGGCGATGTAGGGCGCGCCGCGCGTGTCCATCCAAAGTATCGCGTTGCCGAGAGGCTCGCCTGCGGCGTCCACCGCGACTGTGCCTGACCACTGCGCCGTGCAGCACACTGCGCGGATGGCGTCGCGATGTTTGGGCGCGTTGGCAAGCAGGCGTTGCACAAGGCGCGTGAGCGTCGCCCACCAGATGCGCGGGTCTTGCTCCACCCCGCCGTCGGGCGTGAAGAGAAGCGGCTGCGGCTCGCACTCCCACGCCAGCAGTTCGCCCTGCGCGGAGACCACCGCCGCCTTGACCGCCGTCGTGCCCAAGTCAAGCGCGAGTACCATCTTCAGTTTGCGAATACGCCTTCTTCGGTCTCCTGCAGCACCTGATAATGGCGGGCGCGGCACTGGTTCATCAACTGCAGGCGCGTCTCGTTCTCCACGCCCAGCAAGCGCATGATGCGCCCCGCAATCTCGATGTAGGTCTCGAACTCTTCGGGGATGACATCGGTGGCGCCTGCGGCGTAGAGGGGTTCAATCTCGGCGACATAGCGCGTGCGCGCGACGATGTAGACAGTGGGGTTCAACTCACGGACGGCGCGCACCGTGTAGCGCGTGCTAATCGGGTCGGAGACGGCAATCACGACGGCGCGGGCATGCTCCACCCCCGCCGCCTGCAGGATTTCTGGATGCGCCGCGTCGCCGTAGATAACAGGGATGCCCTGCTTCTGCGCCTCGCGCACCAGCGCGCCGTTCATCTCTACCACCACAAACGGCTGCCCCAAGTCGCGCAGCAGGTTCGCCAAATTGCGCCCGTTCAGCCCGAAGCCGACGATAATCACATGGTCGCGCAGTTCGGAGTGGCTCTCGTGCGCCGCGCGCAGACGCGAGAGCCAGTGCGCTCGCCCCGTCGCCCGCGCCAGCAACCGATACGCTCCCGCCAACAACAGCGGCGTAAGCAGAATGCTCAGCGAAGTGCCGACCACCAAGCCGTTCACCAATTCGGAGGGGAGCAAATTCGCACTGCGCGACTGCTCCATCAGCACGAACGAGAACTCGCCGATATTCGCCAACGCCATCCCCGCCAGCAGCCCCACCCGCAGCGGACGCCGAATCGCAAGCCCAATCCCTACCACGATAAGGCTTTTTAGCGCCATCAGCGAGAGCGTCCACGCGATGACCGTGCCCCAGTTCGCGTGCAGATAGGGCAAGTCCACCAGCATGCCGACCGAGATGAAAAACAGCGCGAGGAAACTGTCGCGGAACGGCGTGATGTTGGCGGTGATTTGGTGGCTGTAGGGCGTCTCGGAGATGATGATGCCCGCGATAAACGCCCCTAACGCCGCAGACATCCCCAGCGACTGCGTGATATAACTCATCAGCAACGCGATAAATAGCGACCCCAGCACGGGAATCTCGCGCGTATCCGAGACCACAATCCAGCGCAGCACGACAGGCACGACTACCCGCGCCAGCAGATAGACGACCGCAATCCCCACCACTGTGAAGACCAGCTTGGAACCCGCCACGATAAGCCCGCGCTCTTGGAGTTGGGGCAGGAAGGGTAAAATTGCCATAAACACGGGCGCCATAATATCTTGAAACAGCAGCACGCCGACCGCGAACCGCCCGTGCGTGCTGTCTAACTCTTCGCGCTGCTTGAGAATCTTCACGCCGACTGCTGTGCTGCTGAGGCTGATAATCATGCCCAGCGCGAGCGATTGCGCCAGCGTGTAGCCCAGCAGCCCCGCACCGACCGCGCAAATCAGCACGGTTAGCCCGACCTGCGCAATCCCTGCCCGCAACACATAGTGGCGCAACTGATACAGTTTGTCGATGGAGAACTCCACTCCCAGCGAGAACAGCAGCAGCACCACGCCCAACTCGGCAAGCAGCTGAATCGCTTCCACTTCGTCGACCCAGCCCAGCCCGTAAGGACCGATGAGCGCGCCCGTGAGGATGAAGCCCGCCACGGCAGGCAGGCGCAAGCGTGTAAACAGCGCCACGATTATAATACTGACGCCAATCACCAGTAGGATACTCGTACTCAGGGAATGGGCGTGGGTCTCTGGCATAGCGGGGGAATTGTACCTAAGAGGTAAAGTAAAATCGGCTCGCTGTTCCGCGACTTGTCGGAGATAGAACCAGTTGGCGGCGCAGGTATGGGGCTTGACCGCGCAGGAGTTGGAGGCGATTCGGCAAAGCCTGTCGCAGGAGGTGGACGATGATACGGCGGATAGCACTGAGGGAACATACGATGTGGATTAGGCAGTTGGGGGAGTGCGGCTGAGTGGCTACTCAGTGAGTCGGGTATCCTCTTCTCCAGGAGGTGGTCAAGATGGCGACTGCGCGCATCGATGAGGAGCAGCTTTTGGCGCGAATCACGACCGACCCCGCTATTTTCGGCGGGAAACCCATCATTCGCGGGCGACGGTTGGCGGTGGAGCATGTGCTGGCGATGCTGGCAGCGGGCGATAGCCCCGAGACCATCTTGCAGGGCTACCCGTGGCTGGAAATGGACGATATTCGCGCATGCTTGGTGTACGCACGCCGCCTTGTCGGACGCGAGCGTATCGAACCGCTTTTGGTGGAGCCTCACAGTGAGGGTACTACTTGATACCTGCGTATGGGGTGGAACAAAGGCATTTCTCCAACAGGAGGGTCATGATGTGATATGGGTTGGGGAATGGGACACCGACCCTGGCGACGAGGCGATATTAGCGTATGCCTTTCGTGAGCAACGAGTCCTTATCACCTTAGACAAGGATTTCGGAGAATGGGTGGTCGTCTATCGGCGTCCTCACTGCGGAATTGTGCGGCTGGTCGGATTCCGTGCCCAGGAGCAGGGACCTATTTGTAGCCATATTCTGAAAACCTATCAATCGGAGCTGGCGCAAAGCGCACTGATTACAGTAGAGCCAGACAGAGTGAGGATACGCTACTCGGAATGACTGAGCGAGTGCCTCTGTTTTCGGTATAATCTCGGCGTATGGTAGCGCACACCGAACGGAGGCGGCGTCGCGCCCTCGGGGAACACCTCACGCCCCAGCAACTGATGCGCGACTACATCCTGCCCGAAATCGCGCCCGTACTCACGCAATACCGATGGGTAGACCTATTTGCAGGTAAGGGCGACCTGATTTTCCCGATTCTGGAACGGATTCCGCCCGCCGAGCGCGCCGAATTCTTCGCGGAGCATATCCGCCTGTATGACATCCAGCCCCAGATGGTGGCGTATTGCATCCAGCGCGCGGTTGCGCTCGGCATCCCCGAACCGCTCGCACGGCAGAACATCCGCCCGCAAGACACGCTGGAGCGCTACCCCGAAGAGATGCTCCGCTCGGCACTGCCTGTGTACCATGTCACCAACCCGCCGTACCTCTACTTGGGCTACATCCCGAAGCATCCCGAGACGCGCCCGTACCTGCGCTACTTCACAGGGCGCAACGAAGGCTATCAAGACCTCTACCAGATTGCCCTTATCAACGACCTGCGCCATGCCGTGCCAAAGATGGCGTACATCATTCCTTCCAACTTCCTGTTCGGGGACGCGATTTCCAACAAGATTCGCGACGACCTGCTGGACGCCTACACGATT
>Ga0209809_1003286_pt1 | contig 10408 bp, 10 predicted proteins | sample YNPMSTMetaG_FD_186172 | JGI IMG/M metagenome (GOLD analysis project Ga0209809, IMG submission 186172) | Anoxygenic and chlorotrophic microbial mat microbial communities from Yellowstone National Park, USA - YNP MS-T MetaG (SPAdes) (version 2) ... | reverse complement strand
AACGTGCCAGCATCCAGCGCTCCACGTCCTTGCGCGTCGCCTCAAAGGTGTCCTTTGTGTGAGGAGTATTCGCGGCCAGAATCAGGAATCGTCCACCTGCATTCTGTATTAATGAGAAGGGGGTGAGTCCCAGCCGCCAAAGGAGATCCAGTGCAGCGCTTTCTGTGATCAGCGACATGAGGAAGGAACGCGCGCGCAAGATTCTGGCCACACCGCGGACCTGCTGATGCTGCAGACGGAACAGCGCGGCCTGGATGCCTGAAAGGTCGCCGATGATCCAAACGAATTTCTGTTCAGACTTTGTGCCTTGCAGGGATTGCTGGCTCAGGTCATCGTGCGTCTTGTGCCACTGATACATGGCTGCTGCAATAGCGGCCACGGCACGGCTGTGATCGTATAGTGAAACATCGGGCTGATCTCTGGTTGAGGATGGTACGGCGTGCCAGTATCGTTCACAAAGCGACTTCAGGCTAGAAAGAAAGACCCAAGGCTTGGGCAAGCTGGTAATCGCGCGAAACTCTGCCTGAAAGTCTTCAAGAAGGTGCTGGTATAGAGCCTGATAAGTAGAAGTATCAATATCTTGTTTTGCCTGTATGTTTGCAGAGCCTGACAGTTGGACCAGCGGAATCCAGGTGGGGCTCACATTTCCGAGCTCCTTGTCCAAATACACCGAGGAAAACGGGGATCGCATGGCAGTTCGGATAAATGCGTCCCAGCCGGCAGGCGTGTCAGATTCCTCATCCTGCCGCGTGGCCCGATCCATGCCCGCCGCCAGCTGATCTGCCTCGGCAACCAAGTGTTGAACGCCGGCCTCTTCGGGCGGGCCGCCGCCGGGGCGGTGGTGATAACCAGCAATGTTTCTCACCCTATCCTGGTTTACACCGGGAAGCAGCAGTCGTTCTTGTTCCAACCAGTGAAAAAACTGCCATGTCCACAACGCGTGAAGGTGAGTCAGGCGCCCGTCGCGCTGAGGCAGGGCTTGCTGCGCAATGTCGCGCACTTCGGGCGCGGCATGTCGCTGACTTCCTGCGGCTCGCTGCCAGAACTTGCCGACATCATGGAGGAATGCGCCAAGGGTTGTTTCAAGCAAGGTGGGGACGCCGTTAGACATGAGAGCCAATCCTTTCAGTCCGATACAGCAAGTAGTTCATGCATTCCAGTCGAGACTTCGCCGCGCCGACAGGGAGATGGACTTTGGTATGACGGAATACCGGCATTCTCACACCTCCTCCACCTCGTACCGCCCCAGGCCCATCACGGCGCCCTTACCGGCGTGGGTCCACTGGCCCAGCCACAGCAGCGGCCACAGCGGCTCCAGGCCGCGCGTCTCCACGACGTATTCGCCGACCACGCCGCCCATCGGAATCCGCTTCTGCTGCCGCGTGGAATACCGCGCCCAGTCCTGCCAGGACAGTCGCCGCTCGGCCACTACGGCCTCGCGCGCCAGCGCCGCCAGCCCGGCGTGATCCAGCCGCCAGGCCTGCTCGGTGTGGAAGCGGCTCAGCAGCGCCAGCCGCCGCAGCAGCGCCGCCACAAACTCGTCAAAGCCGAGCCGCTCCGGCTCGATCAGGTCGTTTTCCCGCCGCACCCTCAGCGGCGTCACCAGCCGCACTCGTATCCGCTCGGGCATCGGCGGCACGGCCGGCGTCGACGCCGGGGCAGCCGTCAAAACTCCGCCGCCGTCCGCCGCCCGCCGCCAGCTCCGCCGCCCGCCCGCCTCCTGCTCGGCCAGAGTCAGCCGCAGCGGGACGCGCTCGACGCCGAGGCCCCGCTCGGCGCCCTGCCGCAGTGCGTGCAGAACGTAGGCCCAGTGGTCGACCGCATGGCCAAGCAGCGTGATCTCCACCGCCTCGCCGCGGACCTCGCGCGGCCGCCAGACAGGCTCGGCGCAGATTACATACGGGTGCGGCGCGCGGTCGACGCTGGAAGGCGCCTGATCCTCCGGGCCGGCTTCGGTCTCAAAGATGTACGGATATACGCAGGAGCGCCGCACCAGGCAGGGGCCGCAGTCTCGCTCGCGAGTGATGCAGACGAGGCTCTTCAGCGCCGGGCCGAACACGCCGCGCCAGGCCGAGCCGCGGTAGCCGCGCACGACATACGGCGAGGCGGCCGCAAAGTGCAGCCGGAAGCGGGCCACCGGGAACGGCCCGGGGAGCGCCGCGGTTTTAACGCCCGCCTGCATGTCCGATATCACTATCACACCAACTTCCCTCCTGTCAGCAGTACCGGGTGAATTCCACCCGAACTGAGGCGAAAACCTGAGGCCTCTGCGAGCACAACATTATCCACCACCGTTGTGATTTGTGATGTCTCCACTTCTGCATGCACAGTCACGATGACAGAATATCCCGAGACTCTTTTGATTTCCATCATGACAACGTTGTCGCTTTCGCGCAGACAACGTTGTCGCGGACAAACTTCCATCGCCGGGGCCAGGCCGCCAATGGCGAAAACGGATTCGGTGGCCGGGTCTGTCCATCCCCTCACGCCGACACATGGCTGTCAGCTGACCTGGCTCCGGTCGCCCGCAACGCGCAGGAACTCGAATCGGCAAGCTTGATAAAGGCCTTCGTTCCCGCTGTCTTCGTCGAAATAAAGCGCCCGGATCTTTTCGAGCAGATCTCTCAGTTCCTTCTCTCGGCCGCGGCTGCGCGCCCGGAAGCCATGAATCAGGATCGAAGTGTTTCGCATTTCCGGCCCCCACTCGCCCAGCCACGATACATCCTTGAGCTTTTGCGCGATAGCTGTATTCTTGTCGCTGCCCGTCTGCTTCTCCAGAAACAGAAGCAGATCAGCCGCCAGCTGTCGCGGGATCTGGATCAGCCCCCTCTCGTTGGGCTGGAAGGTGAGGCTCCGGGACGCGATCCATGAGGAGACACGCTCGTCATCGGCCCGCACTGCCCCTGTGTCAATGCCATGAAGAAATAGCCGCAACTGCCCGAGCAACTCCAGGACCCGGTACAGCCGCACCAGCACTTCTTCATTCTGGCCTTCGGCCAGGCGCCGTTCTGCGTTGGCCAGCAAATCGGCGGCCAGCGCCCGGCAATAGCCTGCATTGTCGCGTGCTTTTGGCGGAGCCTCGCCAGCGAGCGTTTCCAGCACCAGGAGTTGCTCATCCGAGGGCAGGAACTCGCGAGTGGCCGGTGGGGCGGCGGTCGGCATACCATTGCGCTGCCCATGAAGACGCGCGGATTTATAATCAAACCGGTCCCAAGCGCCCCAGAACTGCCCCGCCCAGGCGAGAAAGCGGATTTCCTCTTTCATGTGTCCTTCGTAGAGCTGCTTCGGCGCCCCGGGAAAGAGCATTTCCACTGCCCGATAGTTGCCTGCGCGCAGGTAGTCCACGGCGCGGTTCACGTCCAGCCGCTGCAACGCCCGTTCCGGCGCAACATTGACGACGCTCTCTGTGTCGGCGATCACCATCCCCCGCTCGTCGCGCTTGCCGGTGATGTAACGCAGACAACCCAGCCGGTGCGCCATCGCCGCCATGGCCAGCGCCGCCGTCATCGCCTTTGTGCCGCGCGTGACGTCCGCGGTGCAGTTTTCGGCCCTGAATCCCTCGTCCAGCAGGCGGCGGATCACATCGTCAAAGTGCCGGAAGCAGGCGTCTGTGTTGTCTTCCTGGCCCGGCTTGCGCAGCGCCCGCACTTCAAGGGGGAATTGCGGGAACTGCTCCACCAGCAGCCGCGCATTCCTTTCCGTCTCTTTGGATGGCAGCAGCACGATGCGCTGCCACTGGCCATCCTCAAACGACCTTCGGAAGGGCGTCACCAGCGTCTCTTCCAGCTTGTCCACTGTCCCTTGGCCGACGGTCAGAATCAGAACTTTACCTTCCTTGTCCATTCGCTGTGTTTGCTCCTTCCTATCGGGCGTAATTACAACATCCTGCTGGCCCGCTTGTCCATATCCCGGCTGCTGCCGCGGGCTACAGTATCTCTCCTCCACATCACATAACGCTTCAACAGGCTCACCGGCTGAGCCTCCGCCCAATTTCGTTCCAGTTGCTCTCTTCTGGCTCGACAAAGCGGATCGCATCGGAAGGCACGGCCAGCCGGTATCGGGTCTTGGGGCGTTTCCCTTCCGCATGAATGGAGTAGGCTGTCCCCGCCCGGGGCCCAAGCGCCTCACGCATACGGCGCCTGATTCTGGAAACCCGCTCACGAAAATAGGCGCCTTCCATCCCGTTCCTCAGCGCTCTCTCGGTTGGCGAAAGATCCCGGCTGCCGACAACCGTCTTGCGGTACTCGCTCAAAAATCGCGCTGCAAGTTCCTTGTCGCCTCCCTCTGGCGGGCATTCCACGCTTTCCCCTCGCGCGGTGGCCCTTGCGATCATGGCATAGAACGCCAGCTCCGCTGGCCGCAGCTGCACCTGCTCGAGGCCGACGCGAACCACTCCTGCAACGAGGTCGACCGTGACCGCTTGGGTCAGCTGCTGCTGCACAGCCTCCACGGCGCCGGCAAAACCGGCTCCGGGGAGCCCCTGGATGTGCTCAAGCAGCGTGCGCAGCCGCACAAATGGGATCTCTGCCAGCGAAATACGCGCCTGTGAGGCGTCGATCGGGCGGCTCTCGGGCGGTGGCGTGTAGATTACTCGCGGCGCACGGCTCGGGTAGAAAAACGAGGGGTGTCCCTCAAACGGCGGATCCACCAGCACGTGCGAAAGCGTATCCTGAGGCCGGCCGCAGAGCGACAACGCATAGCCTGCAAAGAACCCCATGGTCTTGCGGCCGCCTGCGATCGATACGTGCACCTCCGATTCCGGGTCTGCTGTCGCCCGCCGGATCTCTTCGAACAGAAAATCCGCCGCCGCTGCGTTGTCCTCCGCCGTGCGTATGTCGCTCAGTGGCTGGCCGCCGGCATCGGCCAGCACCCGGATGCTTGTGGCGTCAAAGCGGATTTGCGGCAGCCGATACTCGCGCCGGAGCTGGTGAAACCAGCCGCTCTCGCGGTCGAGCAGCGTCAGCCGCGCCCGCTCTGCGCCTTCCGCAGTCGTCACCAGTCTCACCTCGCTCGGAATCCAGGGGGGCTTGCGCGACACTGCCAGCGCGTAAATGGTTTCCGTGACCACCTGCGGCGACAAACCGGTCACCGCGATCAGAATCCGTCGGCGGCCCGCCTTCACCGGCATGCCCTCACGAGCAGCGGGTCCCCGCTCTTTCCTCCCGCTTTGCGGTGAACTCCGTGCAAAGGATGGTCTTTCATCTGGCTGTCTTCAACGTCCTTCTATCAAAAATCCGTCATCACTGCCATCCCGGGGCTCGTCCGGATCGAGCAGTGCGCGAGCCGGGCTCGGCAGGTCCTCGCCCGCCAGAATCCACTGGATGGGGTGGGCGAAGCCGAGAAAATGAACGCAGGCCCATTCCGGCAATGCGTAGGCCCGCACATCATCCACCGCCGGGCTGATTTGGCCGCTGATCGATTCCAGCAGCCGGTCCAGCTGCTTCTCGGTGCAGACAGCGAGAAATACGGAATATTGGACCGCATGGGCATGCTTCACCAGAAAAGCATGCACCTGCCGCAGCCGCTGCGGGTCGGCAATGTCGTATGCGATGATCCAGCTGCGGAGGTCTCTCACCGCCATCGCGCCCCTCCCAGCCAGAACAGGAAGTTGTCGATCAGCGCGCGGATGCGCTGCTCGTCTCGGGGCCGGATGTTTTCGTACCCGGCGATCATTGCCGCCCAGTTCTCCGGCATGGTTCCGAGTTCCCGCAGCGCCCGGTAATGGGCCCAGGCGTTGATGGACGCAAGGTGCGACGGCAGGTCGAATTCCGGCCGCCTGCCGGCGATCAGGGTGGGGCACAGCCCTTTTTCAGCAAGCGTCCGATGGATGAGCGGGGCGGAAAGGTCTCTCCAGCCGCGCAGCACCCGCCGCGCGGCCTCCGCATCCCGGTACAGCGCCAGCAGGGCGCGTGCCGCCGCCTCCCGCCCCTCGTGTTGGAGAGGCGGCAGCCCCGCTGCGCGCAGGGCACGGATGATGGCCCGCCGTTCTTGCGAACGCCGCCAGTCCGAGTAGTGGCTGTGCCAGTTCGAACGTTCGAGGAAGCTCTCCAGCAACACGCTCGGCCGCGGCGCTTCGGCCTGCCACGGCAGGAAGAACCCGCAAGCCGCGCCCGTGGCGTCGAAAGCAGCCACCGGAATCCTCGATGCCAGGCACGCCCGCAGCACCCGATAGTCCGCCTCCACCGTCCCGCACAGAACCACATAGGAAAGGCGCTCCAGCGGAAACCGCTGCCTTGCCCTGCCAGGCCGGTCCACCACCAGGGATGGCCCGTCCAGCCGCAGCCGCACCCCTTCGCCGCCAGCTACATAGAGCGCCCGCATGGCACAATTCCTCCCGCTCGGCGGATATCTACATACACAGCATCGGCAGCGCGAGCCACGTGGCGGGCCAGCCGCCGCAGGCTCGTGCGCATCCGCCCGAACGCTGCCTCTATCGCCTCGTAAAACGCCCGCCGTCCCGCCTTGCCCAGCAGACAGCCATCATCGCTTGTGTGGAAGTGCTCTTTCCGCAGCGTGCGCGAACGGAACAGCTCGACCACAATCCGGTCGGCGGCCGGCCGCAGCGGTTCAACCAGGTCGCAGGCCAGAGATGCCCGTCCCGGCGCCGGCTCGTGCAAAAAGCCGGTGTCCGGGTCAAGTCCGCAGGCCAGCGCCGCCTCTACAGCCGCGCCGTACAGCATTGTGTAGATCAGCGAAAGACATGCGTTTACAGGATCGCGCGGCGGGCGCCGGTTGCGTCCCTCGAACCCCAGCGAGGGTGCGAACAGCTGCGGCAAGGCCCCAAAATAGGCAGCCGAAGCCGCCCCCTCCACGCCCCGCACGGATTCGGCTGTCAACGGCTCGGCGCGGAGCCGTGCCGCCGCCGCAAAAATGAGTGCCGAGGCGCGCAACAGCTCGGCCCTTGCCGCGGCGCTTCTCTCCGACTCTCGCTTCAGCAACCGCGCCTGTCCCAGGGCTTTTAGCCGCACCCAGTGCCGCGCCCAGCGGTCTTGCGTCGGCGCATGCAGGGCCATTGCAGCCTGGCCCAGGCGGCGCCCCGCCTCGCCGCGCGCTGAACCGGCCATCACTGCATATGCGTCCTGCCGCGGATTCACGACCAGCAGGCTGACGCCCGAAGCTGCCAGTGTGGCGATCATGCCGGACTTCAGCTGCACGCCCGGGCCTACCACACACCGCTCCAGCTGCAAAAGTGGAATCCGCTGCAACAGCTCGCCATTGCGCCGCAGCGCCAGGGCCCCGTGATCCATTTCCAGCCCGATGTCGGACGATTCGATATACAGCGTCGCCATCGCCTTCAGCCTGCGTAATAAAAGGGCGGGTCGCATGGCGGTATGCCGATGCCAAGCGTTCGCACCGCGACCCGCGGATCGATGGGAGTGAGGAAAAAGCGGTCTTCCAGCGGGTTCAGGATTTCTGTGATCTCGCCGAGAAGCCGCTCTTTTTCCGCCTCGGTCAGGAAGCACTCGAAAACCGATTTCTGGCCGCCAGTAGCGTAGCGCTTCATCACGTCCAGCGCCTTGCGCAGGCGCTTCGGGTCGCTGACGTCATAAGCAGCCAGGTACAGGGCTCGCTCCGGCATCCGCCTCCATCGTGCAGCCGTTCTCTTGTCACTGGCAAGCCCGACAACGTTGTCGCCACCGCCAACAACAACGTTGTCGCCATTGTGTCCTGACCTGGATTCGGAATAAAGCGAAAAAGGGGAGACCATTATGCCGTTTTGGCGCGCTTCATGGCGGAAAAGCATGGCGGCAAAGCCTGCGTGGCAGCATCACGTCGATCTTGTCCTGCGCCGCCTTCAGGCGGGGAGAGAGTTTCGTGATAACCTGCAGTCTTCTGTCGGGCGGGATCGCGAAAAGGCCGATTTTCTTGCAACGCCGCATGATACTTTCCGGAACTCTGCCGATACGCTTCCCGAGGAGCAGAGCACTTTGACGGAACAAGCGCTGGGGGCCGCATTCAGTAACCCTCAGCATTCACCCGAGGATGCGGTCAGACATCCCGCCTGGGGCCACGCTCCGCTTGTCAAAGCTCCTGGGCCCGAGCGGGACGCAGATGGCCTGCCGGGTGCCCCGATTGGATCTCCCGAAACAGGATTGCAGCACCGGACCGTTTGGGGTCCGTTTGCGGACCCGCACCTTCCTCGCGTCTACCCTGGTTCGCGTGTCATTTTGCAACAGTTGCCGCCTCCGCCGCCGCTCGCTGTCATGTCGGACGTCGTCAGCGGGCTCGCGGCGTTGTTCGGCTGGAGACGAAGACGAAGGCGGCTGCCAAAGACCGTGGCTTGGCTCAGCCGCAGCCTGTGGATTGCCGGGAGTCTCCTCTACGGTTGCGGGAGGATTGCCAGCGGGATGTCCCTGCTCCGCTCGCACTTGGCCGCCTCTGGCAACACGCAGGCGCCCCGGCTGCGGCTGTGGCGCGGGTTTCTGTCGATTTTTTGACAAGGGGAAGTCGGCATGCGGTTCGCTAGGGGACTTGCCGCACTGGATTATGAAGAAAAAGCGTCTTTGATCGCCCTTTGGCAATCGGAAAGGGGCCTCGGCGGTTTCATTTGGGGGAGCTCCCCGGAAAGGGTGGAGCGCTTCCGCCAGGAGCTTCTGGACGGTGGCTTGATTCGCGTTGAGCTGAAGTGGAAAAGCCTTCTGGAGTGGGCGTCGGGATGCAAAAGCCCAACTTGCCGCGGACAGCTGGAAGAGGCGCTTCTGGCTGCGGCCGCCGAGGCTCTCGGATTGCAGCATGTTGGTTCGATGTCAGACCGCAGACTGGAAGCCGCTGTTTTCGAGAGCTTCGTCGAAATGCAATGCAAACAGCTCGAGCTTGGCTACCAGGATGGCGTCCGGCAGGATCCGCGCTTTGAAGTGGAACTTCGGTCGCGCCTCGATCAGGAACTGACTGCTTTGGCCAACCTCGAATCCCGTCAAGTGCAAAAGTTTGTCGTCTCGCCACAGTCGATCGTTCGCCAGGTTCTGAGGCATCTTCAGGATGGCCGTCTGATGGAGTTATTCCACGAAGCGCCAACCATGTTCGGGTGGGACGCTTCCCTTGTGTTGACGCATGTTGCGAGGACAATGACGCAGATGGTCGGACTCCGGCTGCCCGCCGGCGTGTGGCAGGGGCTGGCGTGTTTGACATCTCCGGTTTTGGCCGTCGGTCTCGGCGTGGTCGGACTCGTATCGGAAGTCCTCCGGAGCGTCCGGCAAGTTCAACAAGAGCGTCGACACCGCTGGGCGGTCCTTCTGGTGTCCCTCGGATATTTGACGGCTCTGCAGAGGGGGGTCGATTCGGGCTGGTGGACCCGGCTCCTCCGACGCTGCCTTGACATTTTGAGAGGCCTGTGGCGCCGCTTGTTCCGCTTGCTGAGATAGGTCATGGCCTGCGCCAGGCCGTCCCGGAGCCAAAGGCCCGAGTGGCCGCTCAAAATTCGGTGGATTCGTCTGTCCAGAGGATCCGCTCTGCCTCGCTACATCGGACAGTTCGATCCGATCGGACAAACGTCGCTCCCGCAGCTGAGCTTGCTCTTCCGAAGGAAGCCGGACCTGGCATGCAACCCCTTTCTGTTTGGCTGCTCGCGCTGCGCCTGCTTGGGCTTTCTGTTGGATCAGCCGCACCGGCTGCGTTTTGCCCGCCAAAGCCGGCTGTGGTGACTGGTGTTATTCGCCCTCCGTCCTGTTGGTGCGGGTTCGCCCGAAACCGACAGTCTGCTTCCTTGACGCCTCTGGCCTCGGGTGGTCACTGCAGTTCTCGTATGCCGACGAATTCCAGCGGGGCCGCGCGCAACAGGCGGTCTTACAATCCATTCGCATCAGTGGACCGGCTTCATCCTGGATGGCACCACTGAAGTCATGCGGTTTCTGCCCTCAGGTTTTGGTTCGTGGTCGTCAGGCTGCGCCCCGGACACTGGCAGGACATCGCCCGGCGGCAGTATGCTGGAGGAGAACTGCCCGCGAGGAAGCCTTTCATGTTGGCTCGAGCGGACATGGTTGCAGGGAGAGAGCGCTGCGGGACCGGCTGTGAGGAGCCTTCCCGGGGAACCACGGAAAGCTCGGACGAAACATGGATTGACAAAAAGCCGATTTTAGGGTATTGCTATGTTGGTGGAGTGCGAGCACAACCGACGAGATAAAGGTGACATTTTCTGTGAATTATGTTTGAACTGCAAAGCGTTGTCATGGCCCTCTGCAAGTCTTTGGAGGAGCGCGACTTGCCTGGCAGCAGCGGTTGAACCAGAGCCCCGTTCAGAAGGGGATTGAGACCGAAAAGCGATGATCCTGGCGGCTGGCAGCTCTTGTTGAACCAGAGCCCCGTTCAGAAGGGGATTGAGACAGGGCGGACGGAGAAAACCGGACTTCCATGGGGCGTTGAACCAGAGCCCCGTTCAGAAGGGGATTGAGACAGCTGAAGCAGTATCAGC
>Ga0209809_1003282_pt1 | contig 10423 bp, 6 predicted proteins | sample YNPMSTMetaG_FD_186172 | JGI IMG/M metagenome (GOLD analysis project Ga0209809, IMG submission 186172) | Anoxygenic and chlorotrophic microbial mat microbial communities from Yellowstone National Park, USA - YNP MS-T MetaG (SPAdes) (version 2) ... | reverse complement strand
CCCACGACCATCGGTGAAATCCAGGCCGAGCTGGAGGACTACCTGGCGTACTACAACGGCCATAGACCCCACATGGCCCTGGAGGGCTTGGCTCCCCTGGAGTTCCTGGCTAAACTACAGGCGGAGTTGGTTCCCCAAGAGTCTCAGATGTGTTGACCGATTACACCCCCTTGACGAAAAGGGCATAGCTGGCTAGTATTTTTCTTGCGCCGGGATGGCGGAATTGGTAGACGCACATGATTCAGGGTCATGCGCCCGCAAGGGTGTGCAGGTTCAAGTCCTGTTCCCGGCACCAAATCTCCCCCCGCGAGGGGGGTTTTGATTTTGTGACCTCTCGGCGCACAAGGCAACCCACCTTACTTTACCTGTTCTTCAGCCGGTGGTATACTTCGGGTCGAGTTCTCCCGAGATTCTAGGGGGTGGGTCTGTAACCCACCCTTCTTTCTTGGGAAACGAGGGGGAGGATGGAGCCGGTGAGACTCCTGCGGACGGAAGGCATGCCCAGCAATCAATGGGAGGAGATGGCCAAAAGCGTGTTGTCGCCCTTGGGATATGACGTGCTCGAGGCCAGCCTCAAAAGCAGCAAAAACCCCATTCTGTTGGTGCGCATAGAGCGCAAGGATGAGGTACCCATCTCGCTGGCCGACCTCGAGCGGGCCAACCGCGCGCTCAGCGCACACCTCGATAGCCTCGAGGCGCTCTTGCCGGAGCGCTACTTGCTTCAGGTTGAGTCGCCGGGTGCAGAACGCCCGCTCTTCACCGCCCGCCATTTCGAGCGCTTTGTGGGCCTTAGGGTGAGGGTGCGCAGCCCCCAGGGCAACTTTACGGGACGGGTAGGGGCAGTCAAGGGGGATATGGTGGAGTTTTTGCTTGCGCAGGACGAGGTACGTACCCTTCAGCTCGGCACCTTCAAAGCGAATCTGGCCGAGTGGCCCGACCGACCCAGGTAGGCCGACCAAGCCCCCAAGCACCCACACAAAGGAGGAACATCTGTGAATAGAGATTTTGTGGATGCCCTTTCCCAAGTAGCCCACGAGCGCGGGGTTACAGCAGAAGAGCTGATCGCCAACTTTGAAGAAGCCCTGCGCCACGCTTACTTACGGCAAAAAGGCTTTAGGGCCAAAGAGGTTGAGGAGGAAGGCAAAGGCCCCATTGTGGAGGTGCAACTAGACCCCCAGGAGGGCCACCTTGAGGTGCTGGAAATACGCCGGGTAGTCGAGAAGGTTGAAGATCCCGATAAAGAGATAGACCTCGAGACGGCCAGAAAATACGACCCCGAGGTCGCAGTGGGCGAGGAGATGGAGTTCCCCGTCGACCCCAAGGAGTTCAGCCACATCGCAGTACAGATCGCCAAACAGGTGTTCACCCAGCGCCTCAAAGAGGCTGAGCGCACCCGCGTGCACAACGAGTACAAGGGTAAGGAAGGGCAGGTCGTCACCGGCAGCGTGGCCCGGGTGGACAACCGGGGCAACGTTTACGTGGAGCTAGGGCGCGGTGAAGCCCTGATGCCGCCCAAGGAGCAAATCCCCAACGAGCGCTATTACCCCGGTCAGCGCATCAAGGTCTACCTGAAACAGGTGCAGCGCTCTACCAAAGGGCCCAGCTTGGTGGTCTCCCGGGCCCACGAAGAACTGTTGTGCTACCTGCTTCGCCAGGAAGTCCCTGAGATGGCAGAGGGCATCGTGGAAGTTAAGGCGGTGGCGCGCGAGCCCGGAAGTCGCTCCAAGGTAGCTGTGGTGAGCCACAACCCCAATGTTGACCCCATTGGAGCTTGCATCGGGCACAAGGGTCAGCGCATTCAGGCGGTCTCAGCCGAGCTTGGCCGCGAGCGGGTCGACATCATTCAATGGAGCCCCAATCCTAAAGAGTTTATCCGCAACGCACTCTCGCCCGCCACCGTTGGTGAAATCACGATTGAAACCAGCGAGGACGGCAAGAATCGGGCTAAGGTGGTGGTGGCCAAAGACCAGCACTCCCTGGCCATTGGCAAGGCGGGCCAGAACGTGCGCCTGGCGTCCAAGCTGACCGGCTATGAGATCGACTTCGAAGAGGCCGAGGAGATTACCGACCTTGACGCTGCCATCTTGAAAGCTGCTGAAAAGGAGGCGACCTTGAAGGTTTCACAGGACGCCAAGAGCCGCTTTGAGAGCCTGTTCAGGGATGACGAATAAGCCTGTCAGATGCCTAAGGCCAAGCACATTCCCATCCGCCAGTGCATCGCCTGCCGAGAGCGCAGGCCCAAGCGTGAATTGCTGCGGATTGTGACAACCGAGGCAGGCCCTGTCCTCGATCCCACAGGGCGCAAGCCTGGGCGCGGCGCTTACGTCTGCCCGGATCGCCCTGAATGCTGGACGGAGAAAAAGCTCCGCCGTTTTGCCGGAGCAAAAGCAACAGAGCTCTCCTTGGCCCTACAAATGGTTTTAGGAAGTGTCCTTGATCAGGCCTCAAAGGCCGAGAAACCATCACAGGCCTGAAGTAGAACTGGAGGTCAGCATGGCAAAAATCAGAATCTACCAGCTCGCCAAAGAACTCGGCATGACCAATGACGAGCTGCTCAGCATTCTCGACGAGATGGGGATAAGCTACAAGTCCCACGCCAGCACCCTGGAGGAAGACACTGCCCAAGCGATAAAGGAACTCATCGGCGAGCAAAGGGTCGCCGAGGCCGCACGCAAAGCCGAGGAAGCGCGCAAGTCCATTCCCCACCGTCCCCCGGTGGTGGTGATTATGGGCCACGTAGACCACGGCAAAACCAGCCTGCTGGACTACCTGCGCAAAAGCCGCATCGCCGAGAGGGAGGCCGGGGGGATTACCCAGCACGTAGGGGCCTTTGAGGTGAAGACCAAAGGTAGGACGGTAGTGTTCATCGATACCCCCGGCCACGAGGCCTTCACCACCATCCGGCAACGGGGGGCTAAGGTGGCCGACATCGCCGTGATCGTGGTGGCCGCCACTGAGGGGGTAATGCCCCAGACCAAAGAGGCCATCGCCCACGCCAAGGCCTCCGGAGCCAAAATCATCTTTGCCGCCAACAAGATGGACCTGCCCGGCGCAGACATCAACAGGGTTTACCAGGACCTGATGCAGTTGGGCATGGTGCCAGTGGCCTTTGGAGGGGATGTGGAGGTGCTGCCCATCTCGGCCAAGACCGGCCAGGGCGTTGCCGACCTGCTCGAGACCATCCTGCTGCTGGCTGAGCTGGAAGACCTACGGGCCGACCCCAAAGCCGAGGCCCAGGGAGTGATACTGGAAGCTCGAGTGGACAAGCAAGCAGGTGTGCTGGCGAGCCTACTGGTGCAGCAAGGCACGCTCAGGATCGGCGACTATGTGGTCGCAGGAGAGCACTGGGGCAGGATAAGGGCCATGTCCGATGCTGAAGGCAACCGCCGCAGCGAGGCCGGCCCCGGGAGCGCGGTGCAGGTTCTAGGCTTCTCGGATCTACCCTCGGCTGGGGACACCTTCACCTGGGTGCCCGACCAGGTTGCCGCCAAAGAAATTACCGAAGAGCGCATTGAAGAGCGCAAGGCCTCTGAGGCCAAAGCCGAGCTCAGCCGTGCCCGTAGCCTGGCCGATCTGATGCGAAAGGCACGTGAAGGCGAGGAAAAGGAGATCAACCTGATTTTGCGCGCCGACACCCAGGGTTCTTTGGAGGCCATTCAAAACATCTTGGCTAAGGAGGCCACTGAAGAGGTCAAGATTAACGTGCTCCTGGCCGCGGTAGGTGCACCCACAGAATCAGACGTGCTGCTGGCCTCGACGGCGAACGGAGCCATCCTCTCCTTCAACCTCAACCCCAGCGGCTCGGTCAGAAAGGCCGCCGAACAAAAGGGGGTGCCTTTACAGAGCTTCCGCATCATCTACGATCTGATCGACGAGATCCGAAAGATGGTAAAGGGGCAGCGCGAGCCGGTCTACAGAGAGGAGATCCTGGGAACCGCCGAAGTGCGTGCCATCTTCAGGCTGACCCGTGGGGTGGTAGCAGGCTGCATGGTTACCTCGGGCAGGATCACGCGCAGCGCCGAGATTCGGGTTTTGCGCAAGGGTAAGGAGATCTGGAAAGGGAGGATCGAAAGCCTCAAGCGGCTCAAGGATGATGTGCGTGAGGTGGCACAGGGTTTTGAGTGTGGGATTCTGCTGGATGGCTTTACCGATTTCCAAGAGGGCGACGTGCTCGAGGCCAGCCAGCAGGTTGAGGTAGCCACCGACTAATTAGAGAAAACCTTAGGAAGTTGAGTGCGCTGAGCTTTACTGTTGCGCCTCGAGCTGGTCAAACCTTGCGTCACGGTATAAAGTAGTTTAGCCGTTATGAAACGCTGGCAACGCTGGATCACCTTCACGATTTTGGTCCTTCTAGCCTTAGGGCCAGGACCCTTTTGGTCACCCAGCAAAGCCAAAGCCGACAGCGGGTTTAGCCAGGGCTGGACGGCCGTTCCCTTACCTCAGCAACTGCTCGAGGCCAAAGCCAAATTCGCAAGCCTAGGCTTGATCGCGGTAGCGCTTGGGCTGGCCATGCACAGCCCTTCTGTTCCCATCTGCCTGCCCCCTGCGCAGTTCATGCTGCCCCCTAGGCGGCGGCTTTACCTGGACTATTCCCGCCTGCAAACCGACGGTGGATAAAACAGCCATACGGCTCGAGGCCAAAGGCCAAAAAAACGCTGCTCAGGAATTTTGGCCTGATCCCCGGGCAGGTACACTAAGGTATGGCCCAAAACCCTCGTCCCAACTAGATTCAGAGCAGTTCGCCTTCTGTTGCCGCGAACTGCAACAGGAGCCCATATGACCAACCGTTTGTGGAAAGCTATTTTTCTAATAGGGCTGTTCATAGCAGCCATGGTGGGGCTTTTCCGCCCCTGGGAAGCCCGCAACCCGCAAAACCCCTTGCTGCCCGCCGATGGCCTGATTCGGCTCGGTCTAGACCTGCAAGGAGGCCTGCGGGTAACCCTGAGCGCTGTGGCTCTAAACCCAGACCCCGCCACAGCCAGGAGCGAGCTCGAGGTGGCCCGAACCGTCATCGAAAACCGGGTCAATGCGATCGGGGTGGCCGAGCCACTAGTGCAGGTGCAGGGCAACAACCGACTCGTCGTCGAGCTACCAGGTTTGAAGCAAGACCAACAGGAGCGCGCCCTAGGCCTGATTGGCCAGACCGCTAAGCTTGAGTTTCGCATCGTTAACCAGGGTGCTACCGGCACCACCGTGGCGCAGATCAACGAGCAACTGCGCAACTCCGGACTCAGCGGGGCGGCCCTGGCTGCGCGCCGGGCCGAGCTGGAAAAAGACCTCTACAGGCTCGAGGACCTCGGACCACCCCTGCTTACTGGTAGCGATCTTCGCAGCGCTAACGCCTCTTTCGACCAGTTTGGCCGACCCCAGGTTGATATGGAGTTTACCCCTGAGGGAGCCAAAAAGTTCGAGGAGGTTACGCGTGCTAATGTGGGCCGCCAGCTGGCGGTGGTGCTGGATGACAAGGTCTACACCGCGCCCGTCATCCGCCAAGCCATCACCGGGGGCCGGGCTGTGATCGAGGGGCTTTCGGGCCTGCAGGAAGCCTCCGATATCGCTCTGGTGCTGCGCTCAGGCTCCCTCCCGGTAAAGCTCGAGGTGGCGGAAACCCGCGCCATCGGCCCTACCCTGGGTCAGGATGCCATCAACGCGGGTATTCAGGCAGGAATTATCGGCACGGTTCTGCTGTTTATCCTGATCTTTGCTTACTATGGCTTATGGATGGGGCTCGTAGCAGCCCTAGGCCTAATCTACACCGCCACCCTGCTGCTGGCCTCTATCTCATTGCTAGGGGCGACCCTAACCCTGCCGGGTATCGCTGGCCTGATTCTCACCCTGGGTGCCGCGGTAGACGGCAATGTGCTCTCCTTTGAGCGCATCAAGGAAGAGCTCAAGATGGGCAAGAAGTTCCGCCAGGCCATCCCAGGGGGCTTCTCCCACTCCATCGTCACCATCCTCGATGTGAACATGTGCCATCTGCTGGCCGCTGCCGCCCTCTACCAGTACAGCACCGGGCCAGTGCGGGGCTTTGCGGTGATGCTGGCGCTAGGGGTGGTGACCTCGGTCTTCTCTAACCTGGTCTTCAGCCGCTGGCTTTTGGAGCTGATCGGCGACCGCCGCGAGGTGAGGCCCCCCTACTGGCTGTGGGGCACAAAAATCAACTTCCTGGGCATCTCCCGCTACGTTACCGCTACGTCACTCGCGCTAGCTATCATCGCTGCGGGCATCGTATTTGTAAAGGGCTTCAACTTTGGCATCGACTTTACCGGCGGTACAGCTTTTACCATCCGGGTACCCGACAACATCAGGGCCGAACAGATACGCAGCTTTCTGGATAACGCGGGCATAGCCGAGCTGCGCGGGGCCGAGTCGGTCATCACCTCGCTCTCCAGCGTGAGCGGCAATGAGTTCTCGGTGCGGGTACGCCAGATGAGCGAAGAGCAGCGCATAGAGCTGGAGAAAAAGTTCCAGGAAAGCCTAGGCGCCACCATCCTGCAATCTGAAACGGTGGGGCCGGCCATTGGGGCAGAGCTGCGCCGGAATACTGTTTTTGCGGTGCTGGTAGGGCTGGCGCTCATCCTGATTTATGTGGCTTTCCGCTTCGACTGGGTATTCGGGGTAGCCAGCGTGATTGCAGTGGGCCACGACGTGGCGATTGTGGCCGGGATGTACAGCTTGCTGAACCTAGAGTTCTCAATTCCGACCGTAGCGGTCCTACTCACCATTGTGGGTTTCTCGATCAACGACTCGGTCATCATCTCTGACCGCATCCGGGAAAACCTCAAGCTAATGCGGGGCCGCAGCTACTACGAGATTGTCAACGCCTCCATCAACCAGACCCTCTCCCGCACCATTATGACCTCGCTCTCGACCTTGCTGCCCATTCTGGCCCTGCTCTTCCTGGGCGGGCCGGTGTTGCGGGACTTTTCACTGGCTATCTTCGTAGGTTTCATTGTGGGTACATACTCCTCCATCTACGTGGTCTCGGCCCTAGTGGTCTGGTACAAGACCTTGGAGCAACGTAAAGGGGCCGCAAAGGCCCGCTCGGCCTAGCGGCGTAAACCCCACTGAAGCTGCTCTCCTAGAGCAGCTTCAGTGGGATCCGCAAAGACACATACGAACCCTGTTTGTATCGTTCTGCCTGAGAGCGGGTCGGTACAAGACGGTTCCTCAATCCCTCTCCACCCGCCCAGGCGGGGGCCAGAACAAACCGGGAGGATTTCTTGTTACTCCCACTCGATGGTAGCCGGGGGCTTGCTGGTAATGTCGTAGACCACCCGTCCAATCTCCGGTACCTGGCGGGTAATTTTGCGCGCCACTTCGTCCAAAAATTCTAGCGGAAGACGGGCCCAGTCGGCGGTCATAAAGTCTACCGTGGTTACCGCCCGCAAACCCAGCACGTAGCCATAGCTGCGCTCATCGCCCACTACCCCCACGCTTTGCATAGGAGTTAGGATAGCCGCTGCTTGCGAAACCTGGTGGTAGAGGTTCCATTCGCGCAGGCTGGAGATAAAGATGTCGTCGGCCCGGCGCAGAATATCCAGTTTCTCCTGGGTGACTTCGCCCAGTATGCGGATCGCCAGCCCCGGCCCCGGAAAGGGGTGTCGCATACGGATGGATTCTGGCAAGCCCAGCAGCAGGGCCAGTTCGCGCACCTCGTCTTTGAACAGGTAGCGGAAGGGCTCGAGCAGCTCAAACTGCAAATCCTCGGGCAAGCCCCCCACATTGTGGTGGCTTTTGATGTTGGCGCTGCCCTCGCCACTGCCCGCCGACTCGATCACGTCGGGGTAGAGGGTTCCCTGGGCCAGCCATCGGTAGCCCTGGGCCGAAAGCTGCCGGGCCTCGCGCTCGAAAACCCGGATAAATTCGCGGCCCACTATTTTGCGCTTCTGCTCTGGGTCAGCTACCCCTTGCAGAGCAGCCATAAACTGCTCTTTTGCATCTACCACCCGCAGGGCCTTTCCCAGAGGGCGCAGGGCCTGCTCGACCTCGGTTCGCTCACCCAGCCGCAGCAAGCCATGGTCCACAAAAACCGCCGTGAGCCGGTCTCCAATGGCTTTTGCCAGCAAGAGGGCCAGCGTGGAGGAGTCTACCCCGCCTGATACGGCCAGCATCACTCTGTCGTCACCCACCCTGGCGCGAATGTCGGCCACCAGGCTTTCCAGGGTGTGCTGGGCCGTCCAGTCGCGGGTAACCCCGGCTAGCTCGAGGAAATTCTCCAGCACCTGCATTCCCTTGGGGCTGTGCACCACCTCGGGGTGAAACTGTACCCCAAAGGTACGCCCATCGGGCGCAGCGATGGCTGCAACCGGATTTTCTTCCGTACGGGCAATTACCTGCCAACCGGGGGGTAGCTCGGTAACTGCGTCGGAGTGGGACATCCACATCTGCAGCTCGCCCTCGAGGCCCGCAAAAAGCGGGCCGGTATGAAAAACCAGGCTGGCCTTACCGTACTCGCGGCGCCCCGCCCGCTCGACCCTGCCCCCGTAGTGCTGGGCCAGGTACTGCATCCCGTAGCAGATGCCCAGCACCGGCCAGCCCTGCTCGAGCACCCCTGGCGCAGGCCGCGGACTGCTCGGGTCGAACACCGAGGCGGGCCCCCCCGAGAGAATCAGGGCTCGCGGATTTTCTGCTTTGATACGCTCCAAACTGGCGGTTCCCGGCAGAATAACCGAGTATGCCCGTAGCTCCCGGATGCGGCGGGCAATCAGGCGGGTGTACTGCGAACCATAGTCGAGGATGACCACGCTCATGCGAGAAGCATAAGGCTCGAGGCGGTAAGCTCCAAGATGTTGAGGGCTTATACGAACTCCGCCTGAACCGTTCTGCAGATCAACACAAGATGATCCCCTCACTGACTGCGCCTCAAGCGGGGTACCCAGAAACAAACCAGGGGGATTTCTTATCATCCGCCCTGACGGCTAGCCCCCTGAAAGACCTTGGGGAACCGCGCCTTCAGCCTTGCCCACATTTTGATGCTTGTCTGGCCTCCGGCGCGGCCTGCTCGCGCTAGCGCAGGCTGATGGTAACCCCACCAGGGTTAGGCACCTCGATCAGCGACTCCACCGGGACACGCCCCTGCACCTGCACGCGGATGCGATAAATACCCGTCTTATCAAACTCAACCCGCCCCGGCAACCGAGCTACCTCGGTGTTGAGCGGCATTTTGGAGCCTTCAGGAATCTCCAGGATAATCAGGCTAGCACTCGGCCCCGGCGGTTGCAGGCGAAACTCGACCGGATATACCGTAGGCTGTTCCACCAGCGTACCCCTGGAGCGTATCCACAAACCAACCCCGGCCAGCAACAAAAAAAGGGGAATCAACCATAGCCAAAGCAAGGCCCGTTGGTTTTGCGGGGGAGGCTCTATAACCTCGAAGGGCGGCTCGAGGCGCTCCTCAATGCGGATGCGACGTGGGGGTGTGAAGCTCGTTGCTGCTGGGGAAGGTTCGTTGACCTGGATGTTAAGGCTCTTGCTGAGGCTAGGCTTTTCGGGCATCTGTTTTGCCTCCCCTCGCAGCATGAGGGAATCCTCGAGCGAAGACGAGACCCCCTCCTGCTCAGAGAAATCCCCCCTTACCTCCCCCTCAGCCTGCACCCAGCGCTCCCGCTGGTTCGGCTGGGGCTCACTTGCTGGCGAGGATGGGTCCTGTGGCTCACGCAAGGCAAGTGGCTCGAGTTGTGGCACGAGGTCTGCATATCCTAGCCGACCCTCCACGTACTCCTCTAGGGCCGCCCTCCAGGGCAAGGCCGGATACACCTCCCCGGCCAACACCTTCAGGGTGTTGAGCAAACCCCAAAAGTCCCACCTATGGGCCGGATTAGAGACCCCCACTCCCCCCAGCCAGACCTGGCTCCCTCGAGCCCAAACAAGCTCCGGAACAATCCAACCAACGGGAACATTGCCTTCCTGTGCCTGATGGAGCAGAGCCAGCAATTGCCGACACCACCGCGTCAGCCGCGCCACGTCCAGCTGTCCAGCCAGCCAGGTAGCCCTGACAGCGCCCACAGGAATTTCGGCAATCCAAGCGTCTTCTGCACGATCTATCCAGGAAAGAGCATGGGGTATGGATGGCTTCGGAGGTTGTTCTAGCAAAGGTCTAAAGACCAGTACATCCAAACCTGTGCGGGCGTCCTGGCCTTCATACACTTCGACAGGCCCTCCTCCCGGTAGCACGATGCGCTCCCGCAACAAGTAGTGCCCCAGGCTTTCCATACCTCGCAGTATATCGCGCCCAAGGAAGCAGGTCTGCGGATGGTGCCAACATGGAGGGTGGTCGGTTCCACATCTCTGCAGTAAGATTGGCCTGAAGCGAACGAATAGTGCGGCTTGCACTTCGACTTCGCTAAATCCTATAATCGGGGTAGAAAGGTCGGCTCTGCCCCGAGGTGAGCTTTACCCTGAAAGGAGCTAGGATGGAGTA
>Ga0209809_1003280_pt1 | contig 10424 bp, 13 predicted proteins | sample YNPMSTMetaG_FD_186172 | JGI IMG/M metagenome (GOLD analysis project Ga0209809, IMG submission 186172) | Anoxygenic and chlorotrophic microbial mat microbial communities from Yellowstone National Park, USA - YNP MS-T MetaG (SPAdes) (version 2) ... | reverse complement strand
TAAAAAGCAGTCTATGGCGCCCTCCACCAGCCTTTCCACCAGGGTATGGTTAAACCTACTTGCCACAATGCTTAGCTTTAGCCCTCTTGCGGTTAGCTTTCCTTCATAACTTCTCATGACTAAGCCTCCAATTGTCTATTAGCCTTGTGTTGCCTACATAAAGGGCAACCAAAATTCTATCGCCTTCCTTTACCTCCTCCACCGGGTTTAACTCCTCGTCCGTTATTTCCACATAATCAATCTTTCTAACATGGGGGTGTTTCGAAAGAAAATCCTTCATAGCTTCCTTTAGCAGGTTTGCGTCCGTGTTCCCCGATTGAAAGAGTTTTTGGGCAAGCAAAAAGGACCTGTAAATAGCCAAAGCACTTTGCCTCTCCTCCGGGCTCAAATACACATTCCTTGAACTGCAAGCAAGTCCATCTTCTTCCCTAACGGTGGGCACGGGCACCACCTCGACCGGTAAAGAGAGGTCCTTTACGAGCCTTTCCACCACCTTTAGCTGTTGGTAATCCTTTTCTCCAAAGTAAGCCCTGTCGGGTTGAACTATATGGAGCAACTTTAGGACCACTATGGCTACGCCGTTGAAGTGTCCGGGTCTGTAAGCGCCCTCCAGCCTATCAGTAAGCCCGGGTATGTCTATTTTTACACTGGGTAGTTGGGGATACATCTCCTGATCTTCGGGGGCAAACACCACATCCACACCTGCGTCCTCGCACATGGCGAGGTCCCTCTCTAAATCCCGTGGATACCTCTCGTAGTCTTCACCTGCCCCGAACTGGATGGGGTTGACGTATATGCTAACCACAGTGACCTCGTTTTGGAGCTTTGAGAGCTTTACCAGTTCCATGTGCCCTCTGTGTAGATATCCCATCGTAGGCACAAAACCAACAGACAGATTGCCCCCGTTACGCCTTAGGTCCTTTAAAAAACCTCTAATTTCCTTTATTTTCTTAAAGAGTTTCGGCATAGCTTTCCACCAAGTTAAATAATTATATCAGAGGTAAATCATACTCCCAATCCAGCTAAAGTATAAGTTTTTCCCTAAGGAGGTGGTAAAGATGATGGTTTTTGAGAGGGAACAACTCAAGGATAAGAATATACTTTTCTATGACACAAGAGAGGTGCCCCTTCGCATAGAGGTTTCAGACAGAGAAATAAAGGTGGTAGGCAGTAGCAGGGAGGTGGTACTGCCAAGGGAATCTCTTAGAGCAAAGGCGATCCTTGATAGGCTCAAGATCGGGCGGGAGAGCGAGTTTTCGCAGGAGATATACTTATAATTTTTGCATGGAAGAGTTCAGAAGCGTTAGGGGTTTTCACGACATCTTTGGAGAGGAGCTTGAAAGGTTCAACGCAGTAAGGCAGACCGTAAGAAGGGTCCTTGAGCTCTATAACTTTGAAGAGATCATCCTGCCTGTGGTGGAGTATGCGGAGGTATTTCAAAGAAGCATAGGAGAGGCGACGGACATTGTCCAGAAGGAGATGTTTGTGTTCCCTGATAAAAAGGGAAGGCTGTTGGCACTTAGACCGGAGGGCACTGCGGGGGTGGTAAGAGCCTTTGTTCAAAACAGGATGTTTGCCCTAAAGCCCTACGCAAAACTCTTTTACGAAGGACCCATGTTTAGGTATGAAAGACCTCAGGCGGGAAGATACCGTCAGTTCCATCAAATAGGGGCAGAGGTCTTTGGAAGCTTAGACCCCCTCGTGGATGCGGAAGTCCTAAGCATTGCCCATAAGGTGGTAAAGGAGCTAAAGATAGAGGCGGTGGTAGAGGTCAATTCCATAGGCTGTAAGGTGTGCAGACCCGCATACAGGGAAGCCCTAACCCAATATTTGGAGCAGGTAGCCGGGCATCTGTGTGAAGACTGCATAGACAGAAAGGACAGAAATCCTCTCAGGGTTTTAGACTGCAAAGTGCCCACCTGCAAGTCTGCAGTTCAGGATGCGCCCAAGATGGTGGATTTTCTGTGTGAAGAATGCAGGGAACACTATCAAAAACTGCTTGAGTATTTGAACATCATGGGCATTCCCTATGTGGAAAACCCTAACTTGGTAAGAGGATTAGACTATTACACAAAAACCGTCTTTGAGGTAGTCTCCCGGGAGCTTGGTATAACCATAATAGCGGGGGGAAGGTATGATTACCTTGTGGAGGAGATGGGCGGAGTACCAACGCCTGCCATAGGCTTTGCAGTTGGTGTGGAAAGGTTGGCAATGTTGGTTAAAGAGCTTCCACAAAGGCAAGCCCTTTATATGGTGATCCCCTTGGGAGAGGACGCAGTGGGCTATGCCCTAAAGGTCTGCGAGCTTTTGAGAGAAAAGGGCAAGAGGGTGGAGCTCTCTTACAAAAGGGCAGGTTTGAAAAAACAGTTGGAGCTGGCAAACAAGCTCAAAGCTGATTATGCGGTCATAGTGGGCGAGGATGAGATGAGGGAAGAGAGCCTGTCCATAAAGAACTTGCACACAGGAAAGCAAGTTAAGCTGAACCTGAAGGAACTTTTTAGCCGTGTGCTTTGAAGAACTAAAGCGAAGGCTTTTGGAAGGTATAGACCTTAAGCAAGGCAGACTTCATCTGGCTAAAGTAAGTCAGGGACGCTTTTTAGAGGAAGAGAACTACACCATCCATCTGGACGGAGAGAGACTGCTCTTTGCCAAGGTCTTTTACGGAAGAAAGCCTTACTACAAGGAGTGGGTGGAGCTTTTTAACATAGAGAATAGGTTTTTTGGCACAGAGGCGGAGGACCTACTTTTGGAGCTCTTCAGCAGATGCTTTAGAAGGCTCTTTGTGGAATACTACAACGACCCACAAACTACCAAAGAGTTAAAAAGTGGCATTCCACCCCAAGAGACCAGGCTCGGTAAAAAGCTAAAAAGCTTGGGCTACACCTACTTTAGAGATTGGTATTACCCAGAAGGTTGGATGGAGGGCGGTTATAAGCTCCAGGCGGAGAGGTTATAATCTTTTAGGTGAAAAGTGTAAGAAAAGTTCGGTGCCTAAGGGGTGAGCTGAGGGTTCCCTCCGACAAATCCATCTCCCACAGGGCGGTTATACTGCCAGCCTTGGCGGAGGGAGAAAGCTATGTTCAAAATTGGCTCTGGTCTAAAGACACCTTGGCAACCCTTAGCATAATAAAAGCTTTGGGTGTTAAAGTCCGGCACAAAAATGGCACCTTAAGAATAAGGGGTTCAAACTTTGAGCTCTTGGAACCTCAAAGGGTCCTTGACGCAAAGAACTCGGGCACCACAGCTCGGCTCATGCTCGGCGTCTTGGCTACTCAGGGCTTTTTTGCGGTCCTCACGGGAGACCAAAGCTTGAGAAGAAGACCTATGCTCAGGGTGGTGGAACCTCTAAGAAGAATGGGTGCCCACTTGGATGGCAGAGAAGGGGGAGACAAGCTACCCATTGCCATAAGGGGCGGAGCACTAAAGGGGATATCCCTCTTTAACAAAAAGGCATCCGCCCAGGTAAAATCCTGCGTGCTTTTGGCTGGGCTAAGGGCAGAGGGCACTACAGAGGTGTATGAGCCCTACCTTTCTCGGGACCACACTGAAAGGTTACTCTCCGCAATGGGTGTAAAGCTCATCTCCTACGATGGAAAGGATGGCAGGGTTGTAAAGCTGGAGGGAGGGCAGGCTTTGAAGGCTACGGAGATCTTTTGCCCTGCAGACCCATCTTCCGCCGCCTTTTTCACCGCGGGTGCTGTCCTCCTGGAAGGTAGCGAGGTTTTGCTTAGGGATGTCCTTGTAAATCCCACCAGGGATGGCTTTTTTAGAAAGCTAAGACAGATGGGTGCCCATGTGCAATACGAAAACCTAAGGGAAATATCCGGCGAGCCCGTTGCGGATGTGTATGTCAAATACTCGGGAGGGCTAAAGGCGGTGGATGTTCATCCGGAGGAGGTGCCAAGCCTTATTGACGAAATCCCAATACTTGCGATAGTTATGGCTCACGCACAGGGCGTTTCTACTGTTAGGGGTGCGGGAGAGCTTAGGGTAAAAGAGAGCGACCGCATAAGGGCAATCGTGGAGAACCTCAGAAGGATGGGTGCCAAGGTAGAGGAGTACGAGGACGGCTTTTCTATTGAGGGAGGAACTCCCTTACGAGGTGCCCTCATAAGAACCTACGGAGATCACAGAATAGCCATGGGTTTTGCCATTGCGGGACTTACCGCAGAAGGAGAAACCCAAATAGACGACCCAGAGTGCGTGGCAGTTTCATATCCTACTTTTTTCCAAGACTTAGAAAGGCTCACATGCTAAGGAAACTACTCTTTGAAGATATTCAATACAAGTTAGTATCCCTAATTGTGGGCTTTTTACTGTGGTTTGCAGTAAACTTTGGAACGAGGGCAAGCTTATCTGTGGAAAGAGAGGTAGAGCTGAAAAACGCCCAAAACAACTATATCTACAAGCTATCAAAGAAAAGGGTCAGGATAAAGGTTAGCTTTGTGGAAAGGCTCGTTTCAGAGGGTGCCTTGGAAAACATACAGCCCTTTGTGGATGTTAGAGGTTTAAATACCGGAAGGTATTCGGTAAAGGTAGAGGTGAGGAACCCTTATAAATTCTTGGTGTCTGTGGATAAGGTGGAACCGGAAAAGGTTGAAGTTATAATTCAAGAAGCCCCCCAAAGGGGGGAGAGATAGTTTTATCCACAGGAGAAGCTGTTTCCACAACCGCAGGAGCCACTCACATTGGGGTTCCTAATGGTAAATCCACCGCCCATGAAGTCCATAACATAGTCCAATTCTGCGTTATTCACATAGGGCATGGAGAATTGGTCTATGGCTATCTTGAGCCCAGGGTATTCAAAGACAAAGTCTGTTTCTTCTATGGTGTCGTCAAAGCCCATGGCATACTGAAAGCCAGAGCATCCGCCGGGAACAACCCTTATCCTGAGGATGGGTTCTTCTATGCTGTTTTCCTTAGCTATGCGTGCCACTTCCTGAACAGCCCTCTCGGTGGCAAAGAAGTTATAAGCTACCTTTTGCATGACTTACCTCCTTAAAAGTTTTACTTAAAAGATAATAGCCCTTTTATAGAATGCAATATGATGGTTATCACCTAATCCCTGCCAAGCTTTCCAATATGTATCTAAAACTCTTTGCGGATATGAGCTTTATGCCCACCCGGTCTGCCCACCTATGCAGTCCCTCATCTCCCGTTATTAGGATGGCGTCCAGTTCGTAAGCAAGCAGTAAAACATCCGCATCCTCCTTGCTGTCTATTATGCCCACCCTCAGAGCTTCTCTGTATTTTTCCCTGAGCTTGGTTATTATTTTGCCCGTTTCTGTCTCTGTTAGCCTTCCCGCCTCTTTTGCGTGCTCTTCTGCCACCCTCAAGCCCTTGTTTATTCTGTATCTGACCTCCTCTATGAACTCATACAAAAACTCCGCCGGGATCATAAGGTTATACCTCCTTGGGGAGCGTATTCGCACCACCAACTCAAACTTGGGCTTTAGCTCCCCAAGGGAGACCATCTTGTTGAACTCTTCATAAACCGAAAGGGGCATATAAAACTGAGCCTTTGAGTGATAAGCCAAAGAGAGAAAGTTCTCTATGGCACCCATCTGATCCCTCTCAAACTGAGAATACACATCCGGGTTTGTAAATACGCTTGTATCAAGCACGAAGATTTCCATCTCTGATTAAAATTATACCTGAACCTACGGAAAATCTACGAGGCTGAGGGTTTAAAATAAAAGCATGCGTTTTTATGGTATTCCGTCCGAAGACCGGGCTTTGGAGCTTTTGGCAGGGATGCCAGAGGGAAGGTGGGTGTTTGTGGAGAACTCTACACAAACAGAGTTAGATTTAGGGCAGGCGAGGGAAAAACTGAGGGAAATATTTTCGCTAATAAAGGGCTGTAAGGAGGGCAACAAACACATTCCACAGACTACTACCTTTATTTTTGTGCATACGCCCGATCATCCCAAGCACTTTAAGGTCTATGACCTCTCTTCCCTTGGCTGTAGTGTCAATATCAACCCGCCAAGGTGGGAATGCTATCTCCTTGAGAACAAATAAAAGAATATCCCAACCACAGGAAAGACAACCATCAAAAGGGCGGAGAGCTTGTAATCGTTGCCCGTCAGGAGCATAAAAAGGCTCCAAACCCAAAGCCCGGTGGTGGATGCTATGCGTTCGCTCAAAGAAAGAAAGGACATACGAAGGGAGACAGTTTCCAAGGGGAAAAGCTCCAAAAGTAGAATCCTTGAGGTAGTCCAAAGGTGAGAGAGGGAAAGACCACCCAAAAAGCCTACCAAGAGTAGCAGTTCCTTTGGTGCTAAATATAAAACAATCAAAAACAAAGACCAAAGGATAAAGCCCAGGGGAAATAAAAGCCGTGCCTTTAGTCTGTCCGTTAGTTTGCCAAAGAGCAGTCCGCCAAAGACACCACCCAAGGCAGAAAGCCCGATCACTTTGTATATTTCCCGCTCCTCCAAACCATAGGCATGCTTTAGATATATGCCCATCATAGCAATTAACGTGTTTGCCACTTCTGTCAGGCTAAGAATGGCAAGGACTAAAAGCAAAAACCTCCTGTCCTTTAGCTCTTTTCGGAGGCTTATGGTGGTTTTTTGGGGTGGGTTTGGAAGAAGAAAGATAGCTGGCAGGGAGAGGAAGAGAAAAATTAGGGCGGTTTGGTAAAAGACCTCCGGCACCTTTAAAAATTCTGCCAAAAAGAGAAGGCTAAGGGCAGAGCCGAGGTATCCAAAGGCAACGCCCACGCCAGAGGCAGTTCCCTTGCTTTCAAAACCACCAAGCATTGAGTTGTAAAAGACCATAGCCTGCTGGTGAAAGACCGCCATCAAAAGATAGAGAAAAAGGTTCAAAGTGGGAATGTGGAGGATAAAGCTAAGAAGGATGCCAAGGACCGAGGTCAAAAGGGTAAAGAAAACGAAAAACCGTTTGCGGTATGCCCTGCTGTCTGCGAGCTTTGCAAGGGGGACCACCATAAGAAAGGAGAGAAAAAAGGCAAAGCCATAGAGGGTAGAGTAAAGCTTAGGGTCTATATACTTGGTAATGTACAGTGGATAAAAGGTAGAAAAGACGATTGCACCAAGAATGGTTTCTCCCGTATCATAGAGGGCAAAGGAGAGAACTCTTCTCAAGTTGAATAGATTATAAAGGTTTTCCTTTTTCCCTTTACCTTGCTTGCGGGGATGTCTTCGCCCTTGAGGAGTTTTTCGTAAACCTCTCTTTTTTCTTCGCCCTTTAGGGCAAAGACCACCACGCAGGAGGAGTTTAGGTATTGGTAGCTCAGGGAAACTCTTTGGGTGCCGTCGGGGGCAATGGAGGTGCAAACCTTTGGAGTTATGGCAAGGCAGGGGGAGTTGGGAAAGAGGGATGCGGTGTGCCCGTCCTCTCCCACGCCAAGCAAACACACATCCAAGCTCTGGGGAAGCTTTTGGGAGTAATCTACGCATGCGTCCCTAAGGGGCAGTTCTGTATTTACATAGAATATATTTGCCTTAGCTCCGAGGTTTTCTTGGATGTTTTTGTAGTTGCTTTGGGGAGAATTTAGGGGCACAAACCTTTCGTCAGTTAAATAAAAGTAAAGCCTTTCCCAAGGGAGGCATTCAAGGGAAAGCATCCTGTAAAAGGGCATGGGTGTTTTTCCGCCCGCAAGGGCAATATGCATACGTTCTTTATTCTTCAAAAAGGTGTTTATCAGTCTGACAAATAGCCTTAAAAGCTTTTTCTCCATCAAAGGAACCAACTTCTCCCATCCCTCTGTATAAACTCTATGGCGAAGTCCGGCAGTTTGCCACGGGGATAGATTTGTGGGTTATCTTCGGAAGAAATTAGAGGTTCCACCTTTTCCCACATTGTTTCTATCTCGTCCGCCCTTATGAAAAGGCTCTGGTCTGAGTCAAGGATGTCCTCCAAAAGGGTCTCGTAAGCCTCCGGTAGGGGCTGTCCGAGGGATTCTTCCAAGTCATACTTCATGGTGGTTTCCACGGGGCAGGCTATAAAGCGACCGGTGGGTGGTCTTAACTCAAAGGATATGCTGAGGAAGTTTTTGGGTGCCAACTGAAAGACTATTCTGTTCTGCTTGGGCATACAGTCCAAAAGGGAAATAAAGCTCTTGGGTATCTCCCTAAAGACTATGGTTATCTGGGTTAGCTTTTTGTCAAGGGCTTTTCCAGTCATAAAGTAAAAGGGAACGCCCTGCCATCTTAAGTTTTCAATGTATCCCTTTGCTACCACTAAGGTTTCGGTCCTTGAGCCCTCCTTCGGGTATCCTTCATACTGTCCTTTTATAAACTCAGAAAAGCTTAAACTTCTCAACAGCTTGACCTTTTCATCCCTTATGAACTGGGGAGCCATAGCACAGGGTGGTTCCATGGTGGTAAAGGCAAGCATCTGCAAAAGGTGATTCTGGAGCATGTCCCTTATGGCTCCCACCTTGTCGTAAAAGTCTATGCGATTGTCTGCATCCACATCCTCCAAAGCCACAACCTGCACATGGTCTATAAAGCTTCTGTTCCATACGCCCTCAAAGATAGTGTTGGAAAACCTCAGGGAAAATATGTTCTGCACCGTGTCCTTTCCTAAAAAGTGGTCTATTCGGTATATTTCCTCCTCCACAAAAAACCTATAGAGAAGGCTGTTTAGCTTTCTGGCAGATTGCAGGTCAAAGCCAAAGGGCTTTTCCACCACCACCTTTCTTGGGTTTGAAAAGTTTCTAAGTAGCCTTCCAAGGTTGAGTATGGTATCCTCGTAAAGAAAGGGAGAGAGGGAAAGATAAAAGATCAACTCATAGCCCTTTAGCTTTTGTAGTTCTTCACCGAGTTTTTTGTAATCTTCCCAATTGACTACATCAAGGGGTATAAAATGGCATAGTTTGGTAAAGCCCGCGTCCAAATTACAGGCAATGCCCTCCCAATCCTCCCTCGTGGAACGGGCTATGGAATAGCCCACCTTTAGGTCATCCCTACGCTTTGCGATCCTTGCTAAGGCAGGAAAGAGCTTTTTTCTTGCCAAATCTCCCGTGCCACCAAATATAAAAAGGGCTTTGGGCTTACTCATTCTTCTTTATATCATGCCTTCCAAACTGATACCTGAGCACCGCCAAGAGCCTGTCTCTGAAGGAGTTTTCTTGCCTTGACCTAAAACGCATAAAAAGGGAAAGGGCTATAACAGGCACTGGCACTCCAAACTCCACCGCAGATAAGGTAGTCCATCTTCCTTCGCCCGTGTCTTCCACATAGGGCTTTATATCATCCAGTGTGCCAAATTCCTCAAAGGACCTTTGGGTTAGCTCCATAAGCCAAGACCTTATCACACTGCCCGTGTTATAGATGCGTGCCACCTCCTTTAGGTCATAGTCAAATCCACTCTCCTTCAACAGTTCAAAGCCCTCGCCTATGGCTTGCATCATAGCATACTCTATGCCGTTATGCACCATCTTGGCAAAGTGTCCCGCGCCGGAGCCACCCAAATAGGCATAACCCTCTCCTTGGTAGGAAAGGTCTTTCAGGATCGGCTCCACAAAGTCAAAGGCTGGCTTGTCTCCTCCCACCATCAGGCAGTATCCAAGCTCCTCTCCATAAACGCCACCGCTCACTCCCACGTCCAAAAAGTGTATTCCCTTAGCCTTAAGGCTCTCATACCTCCTTTGGGATTCTTTGTAGTGGGAGTTTCCACCATCTATGACTATGTCTCCCTCTTCCAAAAAGTCTTCAAGCTGTCTTAAAACATCATCCACCGCAGAGTGGGGAACCATGATCCAAACTACCCTTTTGCCTTCAAAGAAGTCCTTTACCTTGGAAAGGCTATCAAAGGTCAAAAAGTGCTGGCTTGCAATCTTGCGGTTTTCTTCCTTTGGGTCGTAGCCTCCCACCTTATGACCTCTTTGGGCTAAGCGCCTTCCTAAACCCTTTCCCATTCTCCCAAGTCCTACAAAAAATATCTCTGCCATTTGAACCCTCCTGTTTTTATTTTAACCCTTCCACCTCCTAAAAAGCTCGTGTTCTATCCTTAGGGCATCCAACACCTTACCTACCACAAAATCCACCATTTCCTGCACGCTTTTGGGTCTGTGGTAAAAGGCGGGGCTTGCGGGGAGGATTATGCCACCCGCCCTTGCTACCCGTAGCATGTTCTCTATGTGGATGACCGAGTAGGGAGCCTCCCTTATGAGCAGAACAAGGGGCACCCTCTCCTTGAGGGCGGTTTCGCAGACCCGATGGATAAGGTTTTGATTCATGCCATTGGCAACGGAGGAAAGGGTGCTCATAGAACAGGGCGCCACCACCACACCTTTATATTTGATGAGCCTAGAACCGCTGGCTACTCTGTCTCCCACAGCCCTTTCAGAAACGAGCCTTACCTTGGGAAACTTCTCTTGGAGGTCCTTAACGGAGAGCTCAAGCTCTTCCTTTAGCACCAAAGCGCCCGCACTGGATATTACTAGGTCTATT
>Ga0209809_1003274_pt1 | contig 10433 bp, 10 predicted proteins | sample YNPMSTMetaG_FD_186172 | JGI IMG/M metagenome (GOLD analysis project Ga0209809, IMG submission 186172) | Anoxygenic and chlorotrophic microbial mat microbial communities from Yellowstone National Park, USA - YNP MS-T MetaG (SPAdes) (version 2) ... | reverse complement strand
TGGGGGGCTTTCTCAGTGGCCTGAGCCCGCATTTGGAAGAGGTGGCTGCCAACCTGGGGGCCAACCGCTGGCAAGTGGTGCGCAGCGTCCTGCTGCCGCTGGCGCTGCCTGCGATCGGCGCGGCAGCGGCGTTGACGTTCTTGTTCACCTTCTCCAGCTTCGGGGTGATGCTTATCCTGGGTGGCGCGCGCTTCGCCACGCTGGAGGTAGAGATCTACCGACGCGCGACCCAGATGCTGCGCTTGGACGTGGCCGCATCACTGGCCATCATCCAGATGGCGATCACGCTGCTGGTGGGGTGGACCTCGGCCTGGTTGGAGGCCAGGGCTGGCCTCCCGTTAGAGATGCAGCCTGCCGACCACGCTCGACGCCGGCCATCCACTCCTGCGGAGCATGCGCTTGTTTATGGCAGCCTGACCTTCATCATCCTCGTCTTGCTTGCGCCGATGGCCACCTTGGTCCTGCGCTCCTTCGACTGGGAGAGTGGCCCTCCCTGGCGCTACTACCTCGCGCTTGGCCAGAACGTCCGCGGCGCGTTGTTCTTCGTCCCGCCGCAGGTTGCGATCGGCAACTCGCTACTCTTCGCCTTTGCCACCATGCTTCTGACGATGCTGCTGGGTGTGCCGCTGGTTTATGCGCTGGCGCGCCTGAGGCGGGGACAGGCTTTGGAAGCCATCTTGCTGCTGCCCCTGGGGAGCAGCGCGGCGACGCTGGGGTTGGGCTTCTTGATGGCGTTTGATCAGCCGCCGCTGGCGCTGCGCACCTCGGTTGTTCTGCTGCCGATCGCCCACACCTTGGTGGCATTGCCATTCTTCGTGCGCGCGGCGCTGCCAGCGTTTCGAGCGCTTGATCGGCGCCTGCGCGAAGCAGCGCGCGGGTTAGGCGCGGGCCCGCTCCAAGTGATGTGGCATGTTGACCTGCCCCTGCTTGCGCCGTCGCTCGCAGCAGCAGCCATCTTCGCCTTTGCTGTTTCGCTGGGCGAGTTCGGCGCGTCGCTGCTGATCGCCCGCCCTGAATACCCCACCATGCCGATCGCCATTTACCGCTTCCTCGGCCAACCGGGCGCGCTCAACTACGGCCAAGCTTTGGCGATGAGCAGCTTGCTGATGCTGGTGACAGCGAGCAGCGCAGCGCTGATCGAGTGGATTCGCCTGCGCTAGCTCTTGCCGAAGCCTAAGCTCTGGGCCACCGCAGCCAGGCGCGTGCTGAGGCTGGCCGTGATCGGGCTGTAGTGCGGGATTAACTCTGCCTCGCGCAAGGCGGCGACGAAATCCTGGGGTGAGGTGTATTCGCGGATGCGCGTGCGGCTAATGCCGACTTCCTGGAGGGTGTGTGCATCGCTGGTGCAGATGCCAGGGACGCCCAGCTCACGAGCGATGGCTGCGGCCTCTTCATTCTTCCCAGCATCGCGAATGCGCGCGTTGAACGTCTCAATAAAGTCAAACCTGTGGCCATACTTCAACAGGTTCTCACGCCCAATCCCAATCCGGCGCGGGTCAAGCGGATGCGACGGGCCGCAGATGCCGCCTTGGGCATGCACGCGGTCGATCGCCTCATCCAGGTCCAGACCATCCGGAATGCGCTCGCTGATGAAGTAGCACAATAGCTCGCCCTGCTTGGTCATCGCCTCTTCACCAACGATGATCAGGTCAGGAGCCAGCTCATAAGCCAGCAACGCGCCTTCGATCTCGCTGTGGTCGGTGATCGCCAGCTTTCCTAGACCGATGCGGCGGGCGTGTTCGATGAGGTCGGGGACTTTCACCAGGCTATCAGGGGAGTAGCGCGTGTGGCAGTGGAGTTCGATGTCTAGCATATTTCGATTCTAAACGGCGTAGGTTAAGCTGTGATGTGAGCAGGGAATGACTTGCGGGAGTGGCCCAATTAGACGAGAATCACTCGCCGCGCCGGCCTATCATGCTTAGGGGCGCAGCGACGCCGCGCCCCACGCGAAGCATCTAACATTCTGCCCACTTGGCCCCTATGGATTCAGCCATGTTGCTGCGCCGCGAAGCTGGTGACGCCCTAGCAATTCGAGCGGGCGCGGGTCTAGATGCTTCGCCGGCGCCAGCATGACAGGGTGAGGCAAGGTAAGGTAATGGTACCTCTGGTGCGCTCAATGCACTAAGCATCACCGACCTGCTCGATGGTCGGCTTGTCTCTCAGCGCTGACGTGAGCGATGCGCTTATGGATGACCAAGGCGTGTGCCCAATGACGTAACCTCTCATTCCGAATAGGAACGCTTCCCCGTCAGCTAGTGATGGGGGTGTTCACGGTTGGGGGCAAGGCCGATCTCACGCGGAGACGCGGAGAACGCGAAGAACTTGAAGGCACGGCATCCTTGGTCGCTGCCTGGAAGGCGCGCTATGTTGCCCCTCTTGGTGAACGCACCCTCAGTAATGTCACAGGACTGTATAATCGCACACATACGTCCCCTATTACTGAACGCAGTCGGAGCACGCAGATTCAGTGCCGGAGGCAGGTGCGTTGTCCGAGTTTGCTGTTGAGCTGCGCGACGTGAGCAAGGTGTTCGGCGACATCGTCGCCGTGGATCACGTCTCGATGGGCATCCGCCACAATGAGTTTTTCGCCTTGTTGGGCCCTTCTGGCTGTGGGAAGACCACCTCGCTGCGCATCATCGCCGGCTTCGAGCGGCCCACCAGCGGCGAGGTCTATATAGACAACAAACCGATGGGCAATACCCCCCCGTTTCAGCGCAACGTCAATACCGTCTTTCAGTCCTACGCGCTGTTCCCTCACATGACGGTTGAGCAGAACATCAGCTTCGGCCTGGAGATGAAAGGGGTGAGCAAAGCGGAGATCGCACGGCGGGTGGGCGAGGTGCTAGAGCTGGTGCGCCTGCCGCACATGGCGAAGCGCTATCCCAGGCAGATGTCGGGGGGCCAGCAACAGCGCGTTGCGTTGGCCCGCGCCTTGGTGAATCGGCCCAAGGTGTTGCTCCTAGACGAGCCGCTGGGCGCGCTGGATGCTAAGCTGCGCAAGGAGATGCAGATAGAGCTGAAGACCCTCCAGCGCGAAGTGGGCATTACCTTTATCTTCGTCACCCATGACCAAGAGGAAGCACTTTCGATGAGCGATCGCATCGCGGTCTTCTCCAAAGGGAAGGTGCTCCAGATCGGCACGCCGCTGGAGATCTACGAACGCCCAACCTCGCGCTTCGTGGCCGACTTCATCGGTGAGACGAATTTCCTGACCGGCAGGGTCACGCAGGTCGATGGGGAATTTGCCCAGATCACCACCAACGGCGGGGCAACCTTTCGGGGACGCGCGATGCCGGGCGTGCGCGCCGGCATCGAGGCCACGCTCTCGGTGCGCCCGGAGAAAGTGCAACTGGTTGAGCAACCCGACGACAGCGTGAACTGCTACGAGGTCGTCGTGCGCTCAATTGCCTATGTCGGCTCAGACACGCGTGTGGTGGTGATGCTCGGCGAGAACCGCATAGACGTATGGGAGCAGAACACCATCAGCACGCTCGACCCTAACTATTTCTTCAAGCCCGGCGAGCGAGCCTGGTTAACCTTCAAGCCGGAGAACGCGCTGGTGCTTGCCGAGTGATGGCGAAGATACTGCGAGTCCTGCGAGAACAGCCGGGGATACGCCTTGCTGGCCTGATGGCGCCTGGCGCGTTTTGGCTGTCCGTCTTCTTCCTCGTCCCCTTGCTGATCATGGCCTGGATCAGCTTCCTATCGCGGGACCCACTTGGCTTCCCCACGCCACCGCTCACCCTGCAAAACTACTGGGAGATTATCCGAGACATCCACTTTGCGCCGTCCATCTCACTGGCTGACGGCCTGGCGATCCGGCTATTCGAGGGGTTGTATCTGGAGCTGTTCTGGCGCTCCATCTGGCTTTCACTGCTCAGCACCGTGATCACACTGTTGATCGCCTTCCCGGTGGCGCTGTTTATGGCGCGCCTGCCGCCGCGCTACCGCAACCTGGCGCTGTTCCTGGTGATGATCCCGTTCTGGACGAATTTCCTGGTGCGGACTTACGCCTTGCAATTCATGCTGCGCAGTAATGGCCCAATCAATACGTTGCTGCGCGCCCTCGGCCTCGAGCCAATCGAGCTGCTCTTCACGCCCACTGCGGTGATGCTCGGCTTGGTTTACGGCAATCTGCCGTTTATGATCCTGCCACTCTATACCTCGCTGGAGAAGTTTGACTGGACGATGATCGAGGCAGCGCACGACCTGGGCGCGGACACGCTGCGCGCGTTCCAGCGCGTGATGTTGCCGTTGATCTCGCCGGGGTTGTTGGCCGGTTCTATTCTGACCTTTGTCCCAGCCATCGGCGCCTACATCACCGTGGAGCTGATGGGCGGCGGCCGCACCAACATGATCGGTTACGCCATCGCCCAACAGTTCAGCGCCAGCGTGAACTGGCCATTTGGCTCGGCGATGTCCCTGTTGATGATGATCATCGTTACCTTCGCTGCGGTGCTTTACTTCCGCAGCGGTCGCGGCGAATACCGCAACGCGATCTGAGCGAGGAAAGCGCCCATGGCCTCGGATGTCGTCCTCCTCGGCGAGCGCAGCGAGATCAAACCGCGACCACGCAAAGAGTCACGGGGAATCGGCCTCGGCCGCTTTGCGCTGGTCACCATCACCTTCTTCACGTTCGCCTTCCTCTATGTGCCGATCGCTGTCCTGATCGCCTTCTCGTTTAACAGCGCGCGGACTGGTGCGACCTGGCAAAGCTTTAGCCTACAGTGGTATGAGCGCGTCTTCAGCAACACCCGCATCCTGGAGGCGGCGGCCAACAGCTTGATCGTCGCCGCGCTGGCCACCGTCGGCTCTGTGGTGATCGGCACGTTGATGGCAATCGCCATGGAGCGCTATCAGTTTCGCGCCAAGCTGGCTTGGGATGCGCTGCTCTACCTGCCGGTCATCATCCCCGAGATCGTGATGGGCATCTCGCTGCTGATCTTCTTTGCTGCCATTAACCTCAGCCGCGGGATCGTGACGTTGGTGATCTCACACATCGCCTTTTGCATGCCGTTCGTGTACCTCACTATGCGCGCGCGGCTGGCGGACTTCGACAGGTCGCTGGAGGAAGCAGCCCAGGACCTGGGTGCGGATGAATGGACGACCTTTCGGCGGATCACGCTGCCGTTGCTGATGCCCGGCATCATCAGCAGCGCACTATTGGCCTTTACGCTTTCACTAGATGACTTCGTGATCTCTTTCTTCGTCACCGGCGTCGGCTCGCAGACGCTGCCGGTGTATATCTGGGGGCAGATTCGTCGCGGCATCACGCCGGAGATCAATGCCATCTCTACCCTCATGCTCCTGCTCTCCATCGTTCTGGTCATCGTCGCTCAGCTTATTCAACGCCGACAGCGGGCTTAAGCGATAATAGGCCGCAGTCGCAGCGCGAAACAAGCATTCGTAAAAAGGAGGTTGTAAATGAATCGCCGACAGTTCCTGCGCCTCGGTTTAGGCTTGACCGGATCGACTGCACTGTTGGCCGCCTGTGGGGGCGCCCCCGCGACTCCCCAGACGCAGGGCCAGCAGGCGCCGACCACTGATACAGCCCCAGAAGCACTCGCCAAGGAATTGAGCTGGTACAACTGGGGCAGCTATATCGCTGATTCCGTGCTGGAGAAGTTCAAGGCCGAGTTCGGTGTGACGGTGAAGGTAGATGTCTATAGCTCGAACGAGGAGATGGAGGCCAAGTTCAAAGCCGGCGGCAACCCAGGGTATGACCTGATCACGCCGTCTGACTATATGGTGTCAAAGATGATCGCCGCTGGCTTGCTGGAAAAGCTCAACTTCGACCGCATTCCTAACTTCAAGAACATAGACGATAGCCACAAGAACTTGTACTTCGACCCAACCAACGAATATTCTGTGGCATATAACTGGGGATGCACCGGTTTTGCTTTTGATAAGACCAAGCTGCCTGAGCCGATCACGAACTGGAAGCAGGTCATTGACTGGCCAGAGGCGCTGCGCGGCAAGCTGGGCATGCTCGATGATGTGCGCGAGTTGCTGGCCGTCGGTTTGCGCGTGCTCGGCTATAGCGGCAATGCCACTGATCCCGCGGAGATCAACGCCGCCCGTGATTTGCTGATCAGCCTCAAGCGCCGCGCCAACTACGCGCTGACCGATAGCCCCAACGCTGCGACCAACCTCGTGGCCGGTGACATCTTCGCCACGCAGATCTACACCAGCGATGCGGTGACCGCCCGCCGCGAGAACCCGAACGTGGTGTACGTTATCCCCGGCGACGTCAGCACGATCTGGCAAGACAACCTGTGCGTGCCCAAAGGAGCGCCCAGCCAATATACCGCTGAGGTGTTCATCAACTTCCTATGCCGGCCTGAGATCGCAGCCGAGAACGCCAACGAGATAGGTCTGGGCACGCCCAACGCAGTCGCGCTGAAGCAGGGCTTGATCGCGCCCGAGCTGGCCGAGGATAAGGCGGTGTATCCGGACGTCGTTGCCCTGGGCAGCGCGCTGGAGTTCTTGAAGAAAGGCGACCCGCAGGCGGACGAGCGCTATCAGCGCGCCTTTGATGAGATAAAGGCCGCCTGATCGCTGCGCGATGGCTGCGGAGCATTCGCGTCCGCCCGACATCGTCCTGCAGACCGTCGGCCCGATCGCAGAATCGCTTATTGACCTGGGCTTTATGTCCACGCCGCTGATCGCGCCGGCGGCAGGGGCGGCCACGCTGTACTTTGCGCTCAAGGGCGCTTGGAGGTCCGCGCTCTTCGCCGGCCTGGTCGCCGCCGGCGCAGCGTTGGGCATCTATGCGCGCTTTGTGGCTCCCTGGCAACTGCGGGTGACCCGGCTTGATCTGGGTCTCTCGAACCCTTCCCTGCGGGTGGTCTTCTTCTCCGACCTCCACCTAGGGAAGTTCAAGCGCGGTGACTGGCTGCAGCGCGTGGTGGAGGCCGTGAATGCGCAATCCCCAGACTTGGTGTTGATCGGCGGGGACTTCCTGGGGCGCACGCGGGGCTTTCAGATCGCTGAATTGCTCCAGCCCTTGCGCCAACTACGCGCACGGCACGGCGTGTATGCGGTGCTGGGCAATCACGACTACGGTCTGCATGGGCCAGATCACTCTGCCGATCTCATCCAGCTTCTGCCTCAACTCAACGTCCGGCTGTTGCGCAACGAGTGCGCGTCTATCGGGGGCAGGCTGTGGCTGGTGGGGGTAGATGAGCTATGGATGGGCTACGACGATCTGCCGTCTGCAATCGCGGCCTGCCGCCGCTGCGGGGCTGCGGAGCGCATGTTGGTGTTTGGCCACAATCCGGACCTGATGCTGACGCTTAAGCAGCCTCCTTCGACTGAGGCTTTCTTTATCTTTGGCCACACCCATCACGGTCAGATCCATATCCCTTTGTTGCCCAGCTTGGCCGTCCCGATTAGGTCGCGCTTCTATCGCGGCTTGCACCGCACGCGGCATGGTCTGGTCTATGTCTCCTCGGGTTGCGGCGAACACCACACGCTCACCCGACTGAACACCTGGCCGGAGATAGTCGTCTTTGAGGTCTAGCGAGGCGTCCTCGCCCATCCCGCTGACCGCCAGCGCGCCAGCACCTCAAAGGGGTCTTCGGCGATCGTGTTATGGGCGTACAGATCCAGCGCGCCGATGTCGGCGGAGATCGCGTCGGGCAGGCCACGATCGCCCAGCCGGGCAATGACGGGGAAGCCGCGCCAGTCTTCTCCGTCATCGGCAGGAAACAGGGGCGGCATGAGGATGGCGACGTTGAAGGCGCGCATGTCCGCCCGCGTCACCAAGCCGTGCAACACGGCGTAGAGCGCGTCGGCCAAGTCGTCATCCATCGCCTGGCCGTAAATCCAGGCGTCTTTGGGGCGGTTGGCAGCCAGGTAGAAGAAGCCGCGCAGCCGGCCAACCTGAAAGCCTAAGCCGATGTCCTCGTGGGCGGCAAGGAGATCGTCGAAGAAGTTAGTCCTGTAGCGCTCCCGATAGGCCAACGCCGCCCGCCTGAGCCACTCTACCTTGGCATAGTGCATCCCGCGCCCCAGCGCCAATTGCGCATGGGCGTGTGGGATTGACGCGCCGCCTTTCGGCCCGCCATTCCAAATCCAGATGAAGTAGCGCGCTTGAGGATCATGCTGATGGGCGCGCTGCGCCCATGCCAGCGACGTGCGAAGGTAGTCGCGTAAGTCGGCTTGGGTAAAGGCCAGCGGGTCTGGTTGGTCGAAGATCAACACCGCGCATAGCCCTTCCCATCGGGCGATATTGCTGGCAGTGATGCATCTTTGGCCACGCACGCGCCCAAAGGGGTCTTCGGGCGTGTGGCGCAAAGGGTCGGCGAAGCGGTCAACGGTCTGCGTTGTGAAGAGTTTGGTCGCGCTCAATTCCTGCGGTCGCCAGCGCCGCAACGGGTTGTACAAAGCGCCGTCGAACGTGACGAGGTTGGTCACCCGCACCACGTGTTGGCGCATGACGGCGTCTAATGAGCCGAACTGCGCCTCGACCCATGCGCGCATTGCGTCGGGAACCAGGCAATCGCCTGTCACGCGATCCACGCGAAAGAGGCGCTTAAAACGCGCCTGGCACGCCTCGGGGAGCGCTGCGATCTGCTCTGGCAGGTCAACAATGCTCGGCGAGTGGCCCATGGCTCACCCAAGCAGGGTGTTCAGAACTGCGACGGCCTTACTAAGTAGTCGTAGCGAAGTCGAAGATCCCGCTGTGCTGCGACCAGAAGTGTGGCGCACGACGGGCCAGTTGATGCGCGGCCTCCGGCGTGAGCCAGAACACCAGCCCATGGGGCTGCTGGGCCAGCAATTCGCGCTGGTAGTCGAGCGCCTTGAACGCATCGGCGGGGGCGTCTTCCAGTCCCAGGAAGAAGATGACCGCTCGCTCCGTGCGCTGCGCTTCGCTCAGCTGGCTCAGATAGTCAATCGGATGAGGGTCCAGCGCGGAACAGGTCCACGTTAGAGTTGCGATCGGCGATAGCATATTGCTCAGCGTCTTCATCACGCGCTCGCGCGTAGCAGCGTCGTCCCAAAGCGCGATAGCGAAGCAACCATCGCGTGCGTGGCGCAGGAGCGTGCTGAGCTTAGCGAGCGTGTGCATCGAAGCCCGTCCTGGCCGGACAAGGCGGGCGTTGAGCGGCCTCATGCGCTTTCGTTGATCTTGAAGCCGGCCACGCGCTCCTCCAGCAGCGGGAGGATGGCCGGATGCACATCACACCAGGTGTCGTCATTCTCATACTCCAAGAGCGCACGCATCTGCAGCAGCGGTTGCAGCGCGTCGTCGTTGCTCAGGCGCTTGTCTTTATAACGCGCGGCCAGGATAGGGTAGTCTTCGCTCCTCAACGCAGCAACGAAATCCTTGCGCAGATCGGCAAGCGCAGCCATGGCATCGCTGTGCTCAATGCGCTGCGCGCCGCGTGCGTGGGCATTCGTCGCCGCGCTTTGTACCAAAGCTATCAGCAAGCCCATGATGCCGCCGCTGGCGCGGATGATGGTTTGTCTGGCCTTTGGGGCGATGAGCGCCGGATCAAGCCGCCGATGGATGACTTCGCCCAGCACCCGCCAGCTCCTTTTGTTGATTGTCCCGTCCTTGTGAACCAACGCCAGGTTGGGCATGCGGAAGATTTTGAAGTAGCGATCTAGTTCGATGAACTGGGAGTTGTAACGGAGTGCCACCGGAAAGGTGTAGATCGTGAGCGCTTTGAGCGCAGTGAGCGATTGCGGATGATCGAAGAAGATCTCCTTCGCCCGCCCTGGGTCGGGCTTGTCAGTATCCTCGACGAGCAGCAACACCGGCAGGCGGTGGCGACGTTGAATCTCTTCGATTAAGCGGTTGGCTTTGTTAATGACCTCCGACAAGTTATCGCGCAGCCGCTCGCGGATCTTGGCGCGGGTGTCCACTTCGTTCTTAAAACGCGCCTCGAACTCCAGCGTTAAGCCAAAAATGGTTTTGGGAATGCTGAGGTTGAGGCTGGCCTCGCTGCTGGTCGTGGGGTGGGTCGGTTGGTGGCCGAAGATGACGTGCTCGATCACCTGTTTGACCTGTCGCCAGACTTCTTCGGCAATTTGCGCCGGCGCGCGCTGGATCAGTTGTTCGTTCGACGCAGCGCGGAAGAGCGCCATGGCCGTGATCAGGATAACGTCAACATACGTTAGATCAGCGCGTGCCACGATGTCGCTCGTACGGACTTTGACGACCAGGTATTCCTTATCGAGTTCCTCTATGAGCTTGTTGAGTTCCGTGCTCTTGCCGCTTCCGCCATGGCCGGTGAAGAGCATGCTCGAAGGCTCGCCGCTCGTGACCTCGATGTGGATGCGCATTCTCTTGCGCGTGTCGCCGCCGCGTTCGGCGTAGAATGCGTGCAGGGTTTCGCCCTCCAGCGGACGACGAGGGTCAAAGATGCGGATGGCGTCAGCCAACGTGCGCGCTGGACCTATTTCCATAAAGCTTTGCTGCTATT
>Ga0209809_1003272_pt1 | contig 10435 bp, 8 predicted proteins | sample YNPMSTMetaG_FD_186172 | JGI IMG/M metagenome (GOLD analysis project Ga0209809, IMG submission 186172) | Anoxygenic and chlorotrophic microbial mat microbial communities from Yellowstone National Park, USA - YNP MS-T MetaG (SPAdes) (version 2) ... | reverse complement strand
TCGGCTCGACCCGCATCGCCTTGTCGCGCGAGGGGGGTGCGGCTAGAAGGTGCGCGGTCCGCGCGGCCGCGCGAACGCCGCACCCGCCAGCGAAGGTGAGCCATGGCACGGAGGAAGATCGCGCTCGTGGGCGCCGGCCAGATCGGCGGCACCCTCGGCCTTTTGGCGGCGCAGCGCGAGCTCGGCGACGTCGTGCTCGTCGACGTGGTCGAGGGCGTTCCGCAGGGCAAAGCGCTCGATCTGGCCGAGACGGGTCCGGTTGCCGGTTTCAACGCGGCGCTCTCGGGCTCCAACGACCTCGCGGCGATCGCCGGTGCCGACGTGGTGATCGTGACCGCGGGTGTGCCGCGCAAGCCCGGCATGAGCCGCGACGACCTGATCGCGGTCAATGCCGGGGTGATCAAGGGCGTGGCCGAGGCGGTCGCCCGGCACTGCCCGCAGGCCTTCGTGATCGTCGTGACCAATCCCTTGGACGCGATGGTCTGGGTGATGCAGAAGGTGTCGGGCCTGCCGCCCGAGCGGGTGGTCGGTATGGCCGGGGTGCTCGATTCGGCCCGCTTCCGCTACTTCGTGGCGAGCGAAGTCGGGGTGTCGGTCGAGGACGTCACGGCCTTCGTGCTCGGCGGGCACGGTGACACGATGGTGCCGCTCGTCCGCTACACCACGGTCGCCGGCATCCCGCTTCCCGATCTCGTTCGGATGGGTTGGATCGCGAAGGAGCGGGTCGACACGATCGTCCAGCGGACCCGCGACGGCGGTGCCGAGATCGTCAATCTGTTGAAGACCGGCTCGGCCTTCTATGCCCCGGCCGCCTCGGCGATCACCATGGCCGAGAGCTATCTCCTCGATCAGAAGCGGCTTCTTCCCTGTGCCGCCTATTTGAACGGGCAATACGGTGTCCACGATCTCTACGTGGGCGTGCCGGTGGTGATCGGCGCGCGCGGTGTCGAGCGGATCGTCGAGATCCCCCTCGATGCCGAGGAGCGGGCGATGTTCGACAAATCGGTCGCCGCCGTGCGGAACCTGTGCGCGGCGGTCAAGCTTTGAGCCTCTCGACCCTCGGCACGAGGATCCCATGAACATCCACGAGTACCAGGCCAAGGCGCTGTTGCGCGAATACGGCGTCGCGACCTTGCAGGGTCGGGTCGCCTACACGCCCGAGGAGGCCGAGCAGGCAGCGCGCGAGCTGCCCGGTCCGGTCTGGGTGGTCAAGGCGCAGATCCACGCCGGCGGTCGGGGCAAGGCCGGTGGGGTGAAGCTCGCGCGCTCGATCGAGGAGGTCCGCCAACTCGCCGACGTGATGCTCGGCATGACGCTCGTGACCCATCAGACCGGGCCGCAAGGGCGGATCGTCAAGCGGGTCTATGTCGAGGAGGGCTGCAACATCGCCCGCGAGCTCTATCTGGGTGCCCTGCTCGACCGGGCGACCGCGCGGGTGACCTTCATGGCCTCGAGCGAGGGTGGCATCGAGATCGAGGAGGTGGCGCGGCGCAGCCCGGAGAAGATCCTCAAGGTGGCGATCGACCCGGTGACCGGATTCCAGCCGTTTCACGGTCGAAAGCTCGCCTTCGGCCTCGGCCTCAAGGGTAAGGAAGTGCAGAAGGCCGTGGCCTTCATGAAGGGGCTCTACGCCTGTTTCGTCGAGCGGGATGCGAGCCTGGTCGAGATCAACCCGCTCGTGCTCACCGCCGAGGGCGAGCTCGTCGCCCTCGACGCCAAGATGAACTTCGACGCCAACGCACTCTTCCGTCAGCCGCGGATCGTCGAGCTCCGCGACCTCGACGAGGAAGATCCGCACGAGATCGAGGCGAGCCGACACGAGCTCAACTACATCAAGCTCGACGGCAACATCGCCTGCATGGTCAACGGCGCCGGCCTCGCCATGGCGACCATGGACATCATCAAGCTCTACGGCGGCGAGCCAGCCAATTTCCTGGACGTTGGGGGCGGGGCGAGCAAGGAGCGCGTCACGGCCGCTTTCAAGCTGCTGTTGTCCGACCCCAACGTCGAGGCGGTGTTGGTCAACATCTTCGGCGGCATCATGCGCTGCGACGTGATCGCCGAAGGTGTGGTGGCCGCCGCTCGCGAAGTGAACCTGAACGTGCCGCTGGTCGTTCGGCTCGAAGGCACCAACGTCGAGCTCGGCAAGCGGATTCTCTCCGAGTCGGGTCTCTCGATCATTCCCGCCGACGACCTCGACGATGCCGCGCGGAAGGTCGTCGCCGCCGTCCGAAAGGCCACCTGATGTCCATCCTCGTCGACGCCTCGACCAAGGTGATCTGCCAGGGCTTCACGGGCGCCCAGGGCACGTTCCACTCCGAGCAAGCGATCGCCTACGGCACCCGGATGGTGGGCGGCGTCACCCCCGGCAAGGGCGGTGAGACCCATCTCGGCCTGCCGGTTTTCGACACCGTCGCCGAGGCCAAGGCGGCGACGGGCTGCGACGCCTCGGTCATCTACGTGCCGGCGGCCTTCGCCGCGGATGCGATCCTCGAGGCGATCGACGCGGAGATCCCGCTCGTGGTCTGCATCACCGAGGGGATCCCGGTGCTCGACATGGTGAAGGTGAAACGGGCACTCGCCGGCTCGAAGACGCGGCTCATCGGCCCCAACTGCCCGGGCGTGATCACGCCCGGCCAGTGCAAGATCGGCATCATGCCCGGCCACATCCACGTGCCGGGCAAAATCGGGATCGTCTCCCGCTCGGGCACGCTCACCTACGAAGCCGTCGCCCAGACGAGCAAGCTCGGCCTCGGCCAGTCGACCTGCGTCGGGATCGGCGGCGACCCCGTCAAGGGTATGGAGTTCATCGACGTCCTCGAACTCTTCCTCGCCGATCCCGCCACCGAGGGGATCGTGATGATCGGTGAGATCGGCGGCACCGCGGAAGAGGAGGCCGCCGAATTTCTCGCGCGCTCGAAGGTGAAGAAGCCGGTCGCCGGCTTCATCGCCGGGCGGACCGCACCACCCGGGCGGCGGATGGGCCATGCCGGGGCGATCATCACCGGCGGCAAGGGCGGGGCCGAGGAGAAGATCGAGGCGATGCGGGCGGCCGGCATCGTGATCGCCGAGAGCCCGGCGGCGATCGGCCGGGCGATGGCCGAGGCTCTCGGCCGCTGAGCGACCACCGGGCGCCCGAGGGGCGCCCTTCTGACTGGAGGAGCGGGCGGGCATGGCGACGCGACGCGAGCTCGAACAGACCTCCTTCCTCTACGGCGGGAACGGCGCGTTCCTCGAAGAGCTCTACGCGCGGTACCTCGCCGATCCGCAGTCGGTCGACCCCTCTTGGCGGGCCTATTTCGACGAGCTCGGCCCCGACAATCGCCAGCTCTTCGAGCAGGCGCGCGCAGCCCTCCAGCCGAAGCCCCGCGAGCTCCGGCTCGTTTCCGAGCGGGTCGGCGCGCCGGTCGCGGCGATCGCCCCGAGCCTCGACTCCCCGGCCATCAAGGCGCTGGTGCGCGACCATCTGCGCGTCATCATGCTGATCCGCGCCTATCGCGTGCGCGGTCACTTGATCGCCAAACTCGATCCGCTCGGGCTCACCGGCAACGACTACCATCCCGAGCTCGACTGGCGGACCTACGGCTTCACCGAAGCCGATCTCGACCGCGAATTCTACCTCGACTACGTGCTCGGCCTCGAAAAGGCGACGCTCAGGAAGATCATAGAGGTCCTGCAGCGCACCTATTCCGGCACGATCGGCATCGAGTTCCTGCACATCCAGGACCCGGAGCAGAAGGCCTGGATCCAGGCCCGGGTCGAGAACCCGGCGACCTTCGCCGACGTGACGGCGGAAGAGAAACGCGAGATCTTGGAGCAATTGACGGTCGCCGAGGGATTCGAGCAGTTCCTCCACGTCAAGTTCCCGGGCACCAAGCGCTTCGGGCTCGACGGCGGCGAGAGCGCGATCCCCGCTCTCGAAACGATCATCCGCACCGCGGCGAGCCTCGGTGTGGAAGAGATCGTGCTCGGCATGCCGCATCGCGGCCGGCTCAACGTACTCGCCAACGTGATGGGCAAGCCCTACGCGGCGATCCTTTCGGAATTCCAAGGGGCCGCGGTCTACGACCGATTTTTGGGCTCGGGGGACGTCAAATACCATCTCGGAACCTCGACCGACCGGACCCTTCCCGACGGCCGCACGATCCACCTCTCGCTCACCGCCAACCCCTCGCATCTCGAGGCGGTCGATCCTGTCGTCATGGGCAAGGTCCGCGCCAAGCAGCGCCAGCGCGGCGACACGGCCGAACGGGCGCGGGTGATGGGCCTCCTGATCCACGGTGATGCCGCCTTCATCGGCCAAGGTGTCGTGCACGAATGCCTCGAGATGTGCGAGCTCAAGGGCTATCGCATCGGTGGCGTCGTGCACCTCATCATCAACAACCAGATCGGCTTCACGACGAGCCCGCACGCCTCGCGCAGCTCGCCCTATCCTTCGGACGTGGCGCGCGGCGTCCAGTGTCCGGTCTTCCACGTCAACGGCGACGACCCGGTGGCGGTCACCCGCGTGGCGCGCCTGGCGACCGAGTTCCGGCAGAGGTTCAAAAAGGACGTCGTGATCGACATGTGGTGCTACCGGCGCCACGGCCACAACGAGGGCGACGAGCCGTCCTTCACCCAGCCGATCATGTACCGGAAGATCGCCCAACACCCGACCGTCCGGCAGGTCTACGCCCGGACGCTCGAGCGCGAGGGCGTGGTGAAGCCGGGCGAGGCCGGCGAGCTGTTGGCAGCGGTCAACCGCCAGCTCGAGGCGGCGCACGAGGCCTCGAAGACCTACAAGCCCAACCAGGCCGACTGGCTCGAGGGGGCGTGGAAGGGCCTCAAGCGGGCACCCGAGGCCTATGTGCGGGGCTCGACCGCGGTGCCGCTCGAAAAGCTCCGGGAGCTCGGTGAGCGGATCACCGAGCTCCCCGAGAGGCTCCGGGTCCATCCCCGCCTCAGGCGGATCATCGCCCAGCGCCGGGAAGCCATCCGCTCGGGCGAGGGGATCGACTGGGCGACGGCCGAACATTTGGCCTTCGCGACGCTCCTGGCGGAAGGTTTCGCGGTCCGCCTCTCGGGTGAGGACGTGGGCCGCGGTACCTTCAGCCAGCGTCACGCGATCATCTACGATCAGGAGACGGAAGAGCGTTACGTCCCGCTCCAGACGATCCCCGACAACCCGCACGATTTCGAGTGCGTCGACAGCCTTCTCTCCGAGGAAGCGGTCCTCGGCTACGAGTACGGTCACAGCCTCGCCGATCCCAATTGCCTGACGATCTGGGAAGCACAGTTCGGCGATTTCGCCAATGGCGCCCAGGTCTATTTCGATCAGTTCATCAGCTCGGGCGAGTCGAAGTGGCTCAGGATGTCCGGGCTCGTTTGCCTGCTGCCGCACGGCTACGAGGGGCAGGGGCCCGAGCACAGCTCGGCGCGGCTCGAGCGCTTCCTCCAGCTCTACGCCGAGCACAACATCCAGGTCTGTTACCCGTCGACGCCCGCCAACTATTTCCACATGCTGCGGCGTCAGCTGCACCGCGACTTCCGCAAACCCTTGATCGTCATGACGCCGAAGTCGCTTTTGCGGCACAAGCGCTGCGTGAGCACCCTCGCCGAGATGGGCCCGGGCACGAGCTTCCACCGGGTGATGTGGGAGACACCACCTTCCGAGGCCGACCGAGCGATCGAGCGGGTGATCCTCTGCTCGGGTAAGGTCTATTACGAGCTTCAGGCGGCACGCGAGGAGGCCGGCCTCGACGGCAAGGTGGCACTGATCCGGCTCGAGCAGCTCGCTCCCTTCCCCGAGGAGGCCGTCACGGCCGAACTCGCCCGCTACCGGCCGGATGCCACCTACGTCTGGTGCCAGGAGGAGCCACGGAACATGGGCGCCTGGTTCTTCGTCGCGCCGAGGCTCGAAAACATCATGGAGGCGCAGGGCAAGGCGCAACGGCGGCTGATCTATGCCGGTCGGCGCCCTTCGGCCTCGCCGGCCACCGGCTACCACGCCGAGCACGAGCGCGAGCAGCGCCAGCTCGTGGCCGAGGCCCTGGGCCTCGGCTGACCGAAGCCCGGGGGGACCTGCGATGAGCATCGAGATCCGCGTGCCGACGCTCGGCGAGTCGGTCACCGAGGCGACGATCGCCCGCTGGCTCAAGCGGCCGGGCGATGCCGTCGCGCAGGACGAACCTTTGGTGGAGCTCGAGACCGACAAGGTCAACCTCGAGGTCCCCTCACCGGCCTCGGGCGTGCTCGAAGCGATCCTGGTCGAGGCCGGCAAGGACGTGGCGGTCGGGACGGTCGTGGGCCGGATCGCCGAGGGGGTGGCGGCAGCCACTCCGGCTCCCGCAGTGTCCGCCCCGGCGCCGGCCGAGCCGGCCCCGGCGCCCGCTCCCGAGGTACGGGCCGGCCCAGCGGCCCGCAAGGAGGCCGCCGAGGCGGGGATCGCCCTCGCCGCGGTGACCCCGACCGGCCCCAAGGGCACGGTCACGAGGGAGGATGTGCGGGCCGCGGCGGCCGCTGCCGCGGTCCACGGCGCCGGGGCCGAGCCGGCGATGGCGCCGGCACCTGCCGCGCCCCTCTCGCCCGCGCCCCCGCCCGTGGCGCCGGCGCGCGCCGCCCGCGAGGAGCGGGTGCGGATGACGCGCCTCAGGAAGCGCATCGCCGAGCGCCTCAAGGAGGCGCAGAACACGGCGGCCATGCTCACGACCTTCAACGAGGTCGACATGAGCGCGGTGATCGCCCTGCGCGAGCGCTACCAAGACGCCTTCGTCAAGAAGCACGGGGTCAAGCTCGGCTTCATGAGCTTCTTCGTGAAGGCGTCGATCGAGGCTTTGAAGGCGTTCCCGGCGGTCAACGCCGAGATCGACGGCGAGGAGATCGTCTACAAGCACTATTACGACATCGGCGTGGCCGTTTCGACCGACCAGGGCTTGGTCGTGCCGGTCGTGCGCGACGCCGATCTGCTCTCCTTCGCCGACATCGAGAAGCGGATCGCCGATCTCGGCAGGCGCGCCCGCGAGGGCAAGCTCGCCATCGAGGAGCTGCAGGGCGGCACCTTCACGATCACCAACGGCGGGATCTTCGGCTCGCTCCTGTCCACGCCGATCCTCAACCCGCCGCAGGTCGGCATCCTCGGCATGCACAAGATCCAGGAGCGGCCGATGGTCGTGGGCGGGCGGATCGAGCCGCGGCCCATGATGTACCTCGCCCTCTCCTACGACCATCGGATCATCGACGGCCGCGAGGCGGTTTCGTTCCTGGTCCGGGTCAAGGAGTGCATCGAGGCGCCGGAGCGGATGCTGCTCGAGGCCTGAACGCCGGAGCGGGCCGGGCTCAACCCTCGTCGGGTTCGGCGATCGTCCGGAGCGCGTCGACATCCTCGATCCGCACCGTGTGGCCGACCGTCGTCACACCGAGCCGGCGCAGCCTCGCGAAGGCACGCGAGAGGGTTTCCGGCTGCATGCCGAGCCGCGCCGCGACGAGGGTCTTGTCGAGCGGCAGTTCGAGCACCACCTGCGGCTTCCGGCCCGCGCAGAGCTTGAGGAGGAACGCCGCGAGCCGTTCGACCGTGGAGCGGCGCGCGAGCGCTTCGATCTGCCGGACGAAGGCCTGCAGCCGCCGTGCCATCGAGGCCATGAGGTTGCGGCAGAGCGTACGATCGGCCTCGAGGGCACCGAGGAACGAGGAAGCGGGCACGTGGAGGAGGCGCGACGGCTCGGCCACGATCCCGCAGACCGGGAAGCGGCCCGGGCCGAGCATGGCCGCCTCGGCGAAGCTCTCACCCCGGGCGAAGAGCGCGATCGTGATTTCCGCGCCGTCCGGGCTCTCGCGATAGAGGCGGACCCAGCCATCGAGCACGACGTAGAAGCGGTCCGCCCGGTCGCCCTGGAGAAACAGCGTGGCGCCCCGCGGATGCTCGTGGACCCGCGCGTCCGCCAACAAGGCAGCGAGCGAGGCGAAGGGTAGCCCCGCGAAGAGCGGCACGACGCGAACGAGCGCCAGATCCTCGGCCGACATGCCGGTCCGGCGCGAGAGCGCGTCGACCTGCTCGCGGGCGGCTGCCGGCTCGACCATGCCTCCCTCCCTCGAGGCGCCGACGCCATGCTGCCCGAGCGTCGGGCGCGCGAAAAGAGGCTCAGCTCTCACTCGGCTCGGCGGCCGCGGCGCGGCCGGCGCGCGCCAAAGCCTCGCGGCGCTCGGCCCGGGCACGGCGTTCGATCAAGGGTGGGCAGAGCCGGTCGTCCCGGTAGTTCACCTGGCAGCGCAGGCAGTGGATGCACTCGCCGGGGTGGATCTTGCCGTCCGGGTGGATCGCCTGGACCGGGCAAGTGGCCTCGCAGATCCGGCATTTCTGGCCGCACTGCCAGCGTCGCTCGAGCCACTCGAACTGCCGCAGCCTCGCCGGCAGCGCGAGGGCCGCGCCCAAGGGGCACAGGTAGCGGCAGAAGAAGCGGTTCACGAAGAGCCCGGCGGCGAGGAGCGCCACCGCCCAGGCGACGGCTCCGGGGGCATCGAAAAAGCGCAGCACGATCGCGGTCTTGAAGGGCTCGATGCGGGCGGCCTGGATCGCCTGTTCGAGCGCCCCGAGGGAAAGGCCGAGGATCACGAGCAGGATCGCGAACTTCACGCCGCGTAGCCGCTCGTGGAGAGGAAAAGGGATGGTGAGCTGGGGAAGCCGCAAGCTCGCCGCGACCATCGTGAAGAGTTCTTGCAGCGCGCCGAACGGGCAGAGCCAATCACAATAGACGCCGCGACCCAAGAAGACGAGGGCGAGGGCAACGTAGGTCCAGAGAACGAAGATCAGAGGCTCCAGAAGAAAAAGATCCCAGGAGAAGCCGGTCAGGATGGCCTGCGAGAACGTCAAGACGTTGACGATCGACAGCTGCGCCCTTGCCCAGAAACCGACGTAGAGAAGCGTGTATAGCAAGAAGCACAGTCGGAGGCGCTGCCAGAGCCGGCGGTCGCGGACGATGAGCGGCTGCAGGGTGAGGATCGCGGTCAACAGGGCGAGGCCGACCGCGAGCAGCGCGAGATCGACGGTGCGGCCGCGCCAGACAGATAGCCAGGCGGGCTCGGCCGCCGGCTCGGCGAGCGGGCGGAGCAGGGCGGCGGGCGGCCGGTAGGGGAGCTCGAGGAGGAGTGTCGAAGACGGCTCGGCGAGCGAAGGGAGGAGGAGCTGCAGGCGCCAGGGCTCCTCCGCCCGGAAGCCGCTCGCAGCCGGGAGGACCAGCAAGATTTGCTCGCGCAGCTCCGGGGCGCCTTCGATCGCGAGCCGCTCGATCGACCGGACCATGTTCGCGGTGACCGGGATCGAGCGGTCACCCTGGACGATGGCGAGCCGCTCGAGCGGGCGGTCCGCCGCCAGTTCGGGCCGGTGATCGAGGCGAGGCCGCGGGCGGCAACGAACAGGAGCGCATCGTCGGCGGCGAGTTCGCCGCGCAGCCGCGTCTCGGCGCGCTCGCCCACGAGGTTGCGGAGCACCCGGGCGGGCGTGGCGAGCCCGGTCCAGACCTCGAGGAAGCTCGCTTCGGGGTCGGGTCGGCCCATCGCTTCGGGGAAGAGGCGCGCGCCGCGCCGTGCGAAGGCGGCCTCGGCTTCGCGGTTGGAAAGGCGCAACCGGACGAGGGCCCCCATCGTCTCGAGCTCGGCCCAAGTGGCCGGCGCGAAACCCTCGAAATCGAGCCGGCCAGCGGGCCCCAGAACGCCGCGGGCGCGGGCGACCGCACGGGCAGACTTCAGGAGCGCATCGTGGAGCACGAGCGAGGTCATGGTGGCCCCGCTCACCGCGTCGATCCCACCGCGTGCCGCGGCACCCCGCCCGACCTCGATCGGCGCGCGCACGTCGCGGCCGACATAGCGGGCGAGGAAGACCTCGAGGTCGCGCTGGTCACGGCCGGTGACGAGGATCGGCTCCTTCTGCTCGAGGATCACCGCTCCCGTGATGCGACCCGCGCGGTCGAGGCCCACGAGGAGATCGAGCCGGGCGCCGGAATAGCCGGTCGAGCGGACGGTGAGCCAGGAGGAAAAGACCCAGCCCACGGGCTCGCCCGCGCGATAGGCGGTCGCCGCGGGTGGCTCGCCTTCCATGGGACCGAAGGCGTCGGCGCTGGGGAAGGCTCGGCGGAACTCGTCGGGACCGGGCTCTCGGCCGTCCGTCTCGACCGCCCCGAGGAGCAGCAGGACCAGGGCGAGGAGAAAAGGGGCCACGCGCGTGCTCCGCCGATCCGCGTGCGCGAGAGTCGAGCGCAGCCGCCCCGCTTGGACCTTGACCGCCGTCAAGGACGGCGGCCCCGGGCCGTGCTCCGCTCGATCGGCCAGCGAGGAATTCCGGAGAGGGGGTCACGATGAGGACGACGGCTCGCGCGACGATGCTCACGAGCACGGGCGTGGCGCTCGCGCTGTTCCTGGCGGCCGGGGTGACGGCGGCGCAGCAAGCACCCACGCCGGCCGAGCT
>Ga0209809_1003267_pt1 | contig 10446 bp, 9 predicted proteins | sample YNPMSTMetaG_FD_186172 | JGI IMG/M metagenome (GOLD analysis project Ga0209809, IMG submission 186172) | Anoxygenic and chlorotrophic microbial mat microbial communities from Yellowstone National Park, USA - YNP MS-T MetaG (SPAdes) (version 2) ... | reverse complement strand
TGTTCGCTTAGCTCGCGGCGATAGTTTTCGATCGCCAGACCGCGATGCAGACGCAGGGTTTCGATGGTCACTTCAGGAGTCACGTTGGGATTTCCGTCGCGGTCGCCGCCAATCCACGAAGCCAGACGCAACCAGGGGCGCTCGACCCTTAAGCCAGGGTAGTGTTCGGCAAGGGCACGGTCTAAATCTTCGTATAGATCGGGCAGGGTGCGCCAAAACACGTTTTCGATGTAATACAGGCCAGTGCGCACTTCATCGGTCACCTCGATTTTGCTGGCACGGGCTCTTTCGGTCAACCAGAGACTGCTGATCTCGGCCCGAATGGTCTCGATCAGGTCTTCTTCCTGACGCGGGGTGCAGGCAAACTGGGTGAGCTCTTCGAGGGCAGCCGCGATGCGCTGCAGTTTGGACAGGATGGTGCGTCGCCTTGCTTCGGTAGGGTGAGCGGTCAGGACGATCTCAATTGACAGGTTATCGAGCAAATCCGCCATTTGCTGAGCCGTGACGCCTTGCGCTTTGAGCAGGGCAATCGCTTCGCCGATAGAATCGTGTTCGGGGCGCGGGTAACTTTCCCGTTGCCGCTGACGCAGGGTGTCCAAACGCGAGCGTTCTTCGGCCAAATTGACCAGATCGAAGTAGGCGGCAAAGGCGGTAGCGATGGTTTGAGCTTCGGCAGGTTGTAAGCGCTGAAAAATCTGGCGCAGCGACCGATCGGCATCCGAGTCGCCTGCCCGCCGCGCCTTGGCCACGGCACGGATGCGCTCAATCATCTCAAAGGACGCCACGCCCTCAAATTCCAGGATGACTTTGCCCAGCAAGTCGCCCAAAAGGTGAATAAGTTGTGAAATATCCAGCGGCTTGCCACAGGGGATTTCGGGATCGTTCGGGGTTGACAGGGTTGCCATGATAACGATATCCTAGACGAATTTGGGTTTTTTAGTCGTATTATATCCCAAACCTTGCGCTGGTTTTAGTAGGGCAAATTACAAATTTGCCCTACGTCTTAATTGGGGAATTTGGTCGTATTATATCCCAAACCTTGCGCTGGTTTTGAAGCCAGTAGGGCAAATTTCAAATTTGTCCTACCTCAGATTTCAGCAGCTTCCAATCTTCCGCGTCATCCAGGTCAAAGGCTAATTCAGCTACATCGACCACCGCACAGCGTCGTCCCAGTTGGGCAGCTAGCTCACAATGGGCTTGAAAGGAATTTTCCCCAAAGCAGAAACGCGGTAGGGTCGGCGGCGCAAGATACAGGGCGTTGGTGCCGCGCCCATGCCGATCGGGGGCAATGGCAAGCACGGGCTCTTCCCCCTGGACGGCGCCTAGGAAAGTTTCTATGGCGGATTGGCAGAGCAGGGGTAAATCGGCGGGCAAGATCAGGGTTGCTCGGGCACGGCTGCGTTGGGCAAATAGCGTAGCTACTAGCACAGCTCGATTGATCCCATCGGGTTTGCTTTCCAGCAATGTGCGCGCTCCCAGAGAGCGCGCCAGTGCCAGGGCTTCATGGTCACGGCTGACCACCATCACCACGCCCACGCGGACAGACTCTTTCAACACGGCTACGGTGTGGCACAACAAGCGCCGGTTGAGATCCCAGCGTTGGTCGAGATCCAACACCGTCGAAAGGCGCGATTTGCCGCGCCGCAAAGGCTTGACCGGCACGATTGCCCAGAGAGTCATGGCAAGAACTCCCTTTGGACAAAGGTCAGAATCTCTTGCGCCAATCTCTGACGGTCGGGGATGGTTTGCATTACGGTATCGGTGACCAGCGTTTGCAGTCCCAAAGAGCGAATCTCCACTTCTTCTTCCGCATCCAGTCGGTCGAAGACAAAGCCTTTGAGCAGCGAGCCATAGTGCAGGGCAACTGCCTGGGCGGAAGGGGGAATGCCGATCTCGGCAAACATCTTGGCCGCCGGACCTTTGAGGGCTTTACCGCCCACGATAGGAGAGATGGCAACTACTTTCGCTCGCAGGAGCGCCTGACGGATGCCCGGCACAGCCAGGATTGGGTCAATCGAAACCCACGGATTGGAGGGACAAAAGATGACCACATCACAGGCAAAAATGGCTTCCAGCACGCCCGGCGCGGGAGCAGCTTGAGCCGCGCCTTCAAAGCGAAAGCCACGCACGCCGGGTTCAAAGCGATGTTTGACAAAATATTCTTGAAAGGATAAATCCCCTATGTCGGTCTCAACGATGGTTTGCACTGCGTCGTCGCTCATCGGCAGCAGGCGCGGGGCAATCCCCCAACGGGCACAGAAGAAGCTAGTCACCTCGCTGAGCGTCTCCCCTTCCCCCAGGCGCCGCGTGCGTTCCAGATGGGTAGCCAGATCCTGATCTCCAAGGCGAAACCAGCTCGGCGCTCCCAAAGCTTCCAGGGCGCGCAGCGTGTTCCAGGTTTCTCCTGCCCGTCCCCAGCCTGTTTCTGGGTTTGCCAGACCAGCCAGGGTATAGCAGACGGTATCCAGATCGGGGCAGATTTTCAAACCAAAATGGAAAAAATCATCCCCGGTGTTGACAACAATCGTCAATTCTTGTGGGGAAAGGCAGCGCGCCAGACCATCAACCAGCTTTGCGCCGCCAACCCCGCCGGCGAAAGCAACCACCTTCATCGGTAAAGCACCACCTCAGCGAGAGATTTGCGTGGCGGGGGCGCCGGCCGTTCCGAAGCATAGCCGACCAGAATCAATGCCTGGGCTTGCCAGGAAGGAGGAAGGTCTAAAGCTTGTTGGGCTGCTTCGGGGGCAAAGAGCGGGGCGCACAACCAGACGGTTGCCAGACCCAGGGCATGGGCGGCTAAAAGAAATTGTCCTCCGGCCAATGCCACGCTTTGGATTGCCATCTCGCGCTCTCCTTTGCGCTGGCGTTCTGTACCGCCAGCCTGAATGTCCTCCTCGCAAAGACAAAGCAAGACGGCCAGCGGAGCCGCCTGGATGCGGTTTCGGGAACGTTCGAGGCGTTGATGGATTTCTTCAAGGCTTACCCCTTGTGCCAGGAGATCCCGCCGCAAGGTTTCGCCCAGTGCCTGAGCCAGGCGCTGCTTTGCCTCTGAACTGTTCAAGATCACAAAACGCCAGGGCTGCTCGTTGTGGGCGGAGGGCGCCCAACAGGCCAACTCGATGACCTGTTCGATCAACGCCTGGGCTACGGGTCGCTCCAAAAAGCGCCGCACCGAGCGCCGCTCGGTTAGCAGGCGCAGGCTCTCGGGTGTCCGCTGGATAGGAACGGCGGTCAGGCCGATCTGGGTGTAGAAATCGGTCACTGTTTCCACTTCCCGATCGTTCAAGCCCACCACCAGACTGCGGCTTAACACCAGGTTGTGTTCATCTACGGCCAGCAGGATTGCGGCAACCTGTACAGAGTCCTGAGAGCCTTTCCAGACCTCCATTTCTTCGCCGCTTTCGCTGAGCGGCAGGGCAAGGTAACCGCAGTCAAAGGGGTAACGTAGGTGAGGAAAACAGGCATGCAGGCTTCCTTGCGGTCGATCAATGACGATTTCGCCTTCCTCCAACAGGCGGTCTAAGGATTCCCAGAATGTTTGCCAGTTTTTCTCCATTTTCTCTTTCACCGAAACAGATCCTGGTCAAGCGGTCGCAAGAGTTCAACCAGGCTTGCCTCGCGCAGTGGGTAGGGAAAGCCGCGCACATGCACAAGCGGCGTGCCTTCGGCAGCCTGTCCCATCACCAACGAAGCCCCAGCCGCCAGTTCATCGGCAACCCCCACCTGGGTGATGCGCAAACGATAACCGAAGAGATCGGGTTTGCCGCGCAAATCCACCAGACCCGGCAACCCGGCTAAGCCAATTGCCACCCCCACCGTCCCCAAACGCCAGGCGCGCCCATGCGAGTCGATGATCATCACCCCAATCGAAACGCCAAAGTGAGTCTGGATGCCGTCCCGCAAGCGCCTTGCCGAAGTATCGGGGTCCTCGGGCAGCAATAGCACCCATTCTTCATCTGCTGTGCCCACGCCGGCAACGTTCGAGTGGTCGATCCCGGCGTTGGCGCACACAAACCCCAGGCGATGTTCAACCACAATTGTACCGGGGCGGGTGCGCAGCACAGCGCGGCTCTCTTTTAGGATCAACTCAACCAGGCGCGGGTCTTTCTCGATTTGTTGGGCCAGTTCCAGGGCACGGTGGGAAGGTGTAACGGTTGCCAGATTCACCCAGCGACCTTCGGCTTTGGAAACGATCTTTTGAGCAAAAACCAGAATATCCCCATCGAGCAGCGTTAATCCACTGGCTGAGAGGGCTTGAACGGTCAAACCAACCAGATCATCACCGCTTTTGACGAGCGGAAATCCTTGCACGGCGGTCAGGATTAAGGGCATCTGAGTAGCCTTAGCTTTGACGGTCTTTCGAGGACAGGATTGGATTTGTTTTCATTATACCAATTTTGGAGTGCAAAAGCCGTCCTTTAGCGGGTTGTGGAAGCGTGGCTTCCGCACTCCATAGACGGTTTGCAAAAAACGTTATTCATGTACATTGGCGTCCAGTCGCGGCGAAGAATTCTCCAATCTTGTCCCCCATATTTTTTTTCGACAAATTCAGGTAAAATTAAGAGAAAGTTATCTGGAGTTTGATCACGGGGCGAAAATGCAAGGTGAAGACTGTCTCTGCCCTACACACCTTACAAATCTGCAAAGCGTGTAATATTTTCATTTCCCATGCGTTTTAAAGGACAGAATGAATGCCGGATTGGCAAAAGTTCAGTGATCAGGAATTGATTGCCCTTGCCCAAAAGGGCGAGCGAGAGGCGTTTGAAGAAATCTATCGTCGCTATGGCGAGGCGATTTACCGTTATCTTTATGCGCAGGTAAGTCACGAACAGGATGCCGAAGATATGACCGCAGATGTCTTTTTAAGCCTTTGGCGTACGCTGGGGCAATATCGTGAAAACGAGCGCGTGCCTTTCTATGTCTATCTCTATCGGATTGCGCGCAATCGCCTGGTCGATTATTATCGCCGCCAGAGAACCCGCGCCGGGGACACCGATAGCCCCGAAGTGGGAGAGCAAAACGCTGCACCACGCGCTGCACCCCTGGTGATTGCCGGGATGGAGGTGGGCGACCTTCATCGCTATCTATTGAAACTACCACCCGACTATCGCACGGTATTGGTCTTGCGCTTTCTCAACGATCTGAGCGCGAAAGAGACGGCCCAGGTGATGGGCAAATCCTACGCTGCTGTGCGGGTTTTGCAACATCGCGCCCTGGCTGCCTTACGGGCACTGATGGAACGAGGTGAGAGATGAAAGACCCTATCCAACTCGAAGAAGCTTTGCAAGATTGCCTCGAGGCGATGATTCAGGGTGGGCAGACCCTCGACCAGGCTCTGGCTCGCTATCCACACCTGCGCCAGGAGCTTTTGCCCCTGTTAGAAAGCGCCCTTTGGGTTCGCTCGCAACGGGCAGACTTCTCGCCTTCTCCACAACGCCGAGCAGCCCTGCAGGAACGGGTTTTGAAATCCATCCAGACCCAACCGCTGCCCCATGTTCAAGCGGCAGCGCGCCCGCGGTGGTCATCTCGACCGGCGCGGGCACGTCGGCTTGCCTGGCTGGGGATCGCGGCAACGCTGGTCTTTCTGAGCCTGCTGGTGTTCACGACCACCGGGATGGCGCTGGCTGCGCAAAACAGCCTGCCGGGAGATCCGCTCTACGCAGTTAAGGAAGCGGTTGAAGAGGCCCGCGTCTTGCTCACCTGGGATGCCGCCCAGCGGGCGCGTTTGCGTCTGGCATATGCCGAGCGCCGCCTCGCTGAAGTCGCCCGCCTCTCTCAGCGAGGGCGAGTCAATGAAACTCCTCTGCCGTTGCGCAACTACGAAGTGCAACTAGCCCTTGCTCTGCAGGAGGTTGAGAGCGCCGCGCGCCAAAACCCCCTGCAGGCCTCTCAATTGAAGGCTGAAATCGAAGCTGGACTTCAGACTCAGGCGGCTTCGCTGGTTGCTCTGGAGAGCCTCCTGCCGCCCGTCCAGGCAGCCGCGGTGCGCCAGGCTCAAGATGCTACCTTCCAGACCTTGCAAGCTGTGGATGCTCTCCTGACCGAGATGGCGGCGACGCTAACGCCAAATGTTATCCTGTCTGCGCCGGTTTCGGGGACCGACGCTGGATGGCACTCTCCGCTGCTGCCCTTTTCCACTCCTACCGCATCGTTCATCCCACCCGGTCTGTTGCGCCAGACCCAGTCCCCAACGCCGCGCGCTAGCCTGACGCCCCACCCAACCAACACTCACCGTCCCACGCAGGTCGTTCCGCCGACCAAAACGCCCAAACCAACTCAGATCAAGCCTCCCGTCCCAACCCCAAAACCGACCCAGGTCAAGCCGCCCAAGCCAACCCCCAAACCGACCAACCCCAATAAACCTACGGATGTGCCCCAACCGCCAGGGCAAAGCAAACCAACCAAGACGCCAAAGAAATAAAGCAGCTTGCAATTCTGTTAGGAAATCTTATTGCTTTAATTGGCAATCATCACTATAATCAAAACATGATGGCGTCTAAACTCCGCCGAGGGCTTGTGTTTAACCTTCAACTCGCCAGAGGGCAGGGGTTGGTGGAAACCGCCATTCTCCTGCCGGTGCTCTTGATTGTGCTGTCGGGCTTGCTGGAATTCGGTTTTGTCCTGAATGAATATATGACCATTCAGGATGCGGTGCGCAATGCTGCCCGCTATGCAGCCGACTCGGATTACAAATCTCGCGATAGCGTCGTGGACTGCAATAGCACCAAAGATTTCTACCGCCAGACCGCCTGCCTGGTCAACCGCGAGCTGAGCCGCGAGGCCCCATTTGTCGGTCTGAATCTCGCCAATGGCCAGGACGATGTGATTATCTCGGTCTTCAGCGTGGATGGCCCCAGCGGGCAGATTACGGCCCGCTTTCCTGAGGATGTTGGCGAGGTGGGCTGGTCGATGGCAGAAGATTTCAACGGCACGCGCAACCAGTCGTCGAGTTTTTCTACTGCCGAAATGCAAGCCAAACTGCGCGGTTTTGCCCCCAATACCGGCTATGTGTTGGTTGAACTGTATTATTCGTATGACCAGAAGTTGAAATTGCCATGGATAACCGCATTTGTACCCGATCCGATACTGATGCGTCCGTATGCCGTGATGCCCAACAGCTCGGCCGAGCCGACCCCCACTCCCGAACCTTGAGGGCGTTGCTGCGACGCGGACGGCAGAGAGAAGCCGGCCAGGCGTTGATTCTGGTAGCCGTGGCTTTTCTGGTATTGCTGGCGATCGTCGGGCTGACCACCGATGTCGGTCAGCTTTTCATTTACTACGGCCATCTGCGCCAGGCGGTGGATGCCGCTTCTCTGGCGGCTTCGGGGCAATTCCGCGAGATGCGCAACCTGCAAGAGCTGACCGCCGCGGCTGCCGAAGCGATTGAGTTAAATGGCATTGCCACCGATATGTACACCGTCACGGTGCAAACCTGTGAGGCGGAGTGTAACTACTCGGCAGGGGTCTTTTGGGGGCAGTGTAGCGGTACGGGCGGTGGAGGTGGCGGAGGCAGCGATCCGCAGCTCTGCACCACACCGCGGCGCAAACTCGCCCGCGTCACCACCTACCTCGACGTGCCCACCATCTTTCTGCATCTGGTGGGAGTTCAGACCCTGCGGGTAAGTGCCAACTCGATCGCCGAGGCCGCCTCGGTGGACGTGGTGCTGGTCATCGATATTTCTGACTCGATGACCTTTGACGCGCCGATCTTTCGTCCCGGCGTGGATGATCCACAGCTTTGTCAGCGATTGATCAATGGGGAGCTACCCATCCCGAATCCGGGCGACCCGCATTTCTTCTGCCTGCGCGATCCTTCGGTGTGCAATTACCTTGACCAAAGCGGCTCGGATGGCATCCCGGGCGAGTGCCATCCTTTCGAGGAAGTCAAACGGGCGGCCCTGACCTTTGTCGGGCGCATTCTGGATAAACCGGAAGCATTAGAGGAAGACCGCCTGGCCATTGTCACCTTTGCCAACGGCTGGGTGACCAATACACCGGGCGGCACCCATTACCGCCAGAACTGGTATGACCTGGGCACTTTTGTTCGCACCAACGGCTGGATCAGAAACCGCGCCGAAGCCGAGGATCTCATTCGCGGCCTAAAAGTCTCTGACCTGCGCAATCCCAATAATCCCGCTCAACCTGGCTATTGCTTTGACCCGCGCAATAATCCCGGTGGCCCAATGCTGATTGAGAAGGGTCCCTGTTTATATTATGTGCCGGAAAGTTTTGCTGATCCTCCTACCAATACGGCTGACCCAGGTTATATTGCGCCAGAAAATTCTTTCTATTCTGGCTTTTTTGATTGTAACTCTTGCTGGGAGACCGGGGACTGGTCTTATCAGGCGACCACCAATATTGGCGGGGGATTACTTCAGGCCGGCAATATGTTTGCGCTAGATCCGCGCGAAGATGCCCTGTGGGTGGTGGTGCTGCTGACCGACGGCATGGCAAACGCCACCGACCGTCAGCCAGATGACAATATCAATGACTATAATACCTACCCGGTGGGGTTCTGTCCTCAGGCTTCCATGGATCAAAATCGGCTTCCCCTCTGCCAGGACCAAGACGTCTCGACTCGCCATCGCAGCGGATTGAACTACGATGCTGATGACTATGCCCGCGATATGGCTGACTTCGTCGGCTGTCTGGCCTTGGGCGATGCCGAGCCAGGCCACATCATCATGCCCGGCACCGAAGATCATCTTTGCCTGGATTCAGGCAAATGCAATCCCTGCCGTCAGTTGGATGGCAGCGCCTATCGCGGTCAGGGCGCGGTGATCTTCGCCATCGGATTGGGCGATGAAGTCATCAATACCATTAATGAGGTTCACGGCAGACCCTACGGGGCGGACCTCTTGCGCTACATTGCGCGGGTCGGCTATGCCGGCGACCCACGCCTAAAAAACGATCCCTGCAAAGATTTGTATGACAACCTCAATGAATATAAACAATGGTGCGGCAATTATTACTTCTCACCGACCGGCAGCCAGTTAACCCGCATCTTTGAAGACATTGCCTCGCGCATCTTTACCCGTCTGGTGCATTAATGAGAAGGTGGTGCAGGATGGATGGACAAAAATCTTCCTTCTTTTCAACCGACAAACGCCAGCGGCGACCGGGCCAGGCTATCACCGAGTTTGCGGACACTGCCGACGGCCCTGATGCCCAGGGAGTGGACGGGCCTTGCGCTGGGGCAGCCAAGACGGCCGAAGAAGACCGTGCGCGCCTGCTCTCGATTTATGATGAAGTCCTTAACCAGACCGGCTCGATTCCGGTTGCCTTTTACCAAGATGTGGTGCGCGGCTACTTGATGGGAACACCACCGGAAGGAGAACAAACGCCGGGCTTCCTGCGGGTCTCGGTTTGCAGCACGCGCAGCGGCTATGCCTTCGACACAACCAGCGGGCGCTGCCGCAATATCGTAACCGAAGCATTTGAAGACGATCCCGGCAATCCCGAAGAGGGGCAAACGCGGGTGATCGTCTCGGTTACCTTTCAACATCCGCTGATTCTGCCTTTCCTCAGCAACTGGTGGCCCAGCCTGCGCTTGCATGCTGAGCGATCGGGGATTCTGGAACAGTTTCGGGTTGCTCGCGTCCTGGGGCTGCCGCCGGACATCTCGGTCTATTTCACCCGCACCCCGACCAATACCCCCACCCAGACCGAAACGCCCACGCCCACCCAGTCGCCCACCCCGACCCAATCGCCAACTCCTACCAATACCCCAACGCCTTCCCCGACGCCGACCCTTACCCCCACCCCGACCTTCACTCCCACCCCAACCCCTACGCCAGATTGCAATCGGCTCGTTGCCGAAGCACTCAGATTTGAGGACGAAAATCTCATCTTCAATGCCACAAATAACGACCCATACTACCGCGCTTTGATTACCGGCCTGGGCGGAAGCTGGAACGGCCTCTGGCACGATGAAGTCACGCCAACTCCGCCGGCAAATGCATTCAGGGAGTACATCCAGGATGGTGGCACGATCTACGACCCGCCCGATGTGCCTTTGGTGTCCGGTTTCAACGTCGCCCACAGCGGCTTCAGCAGCGTCTGGATTCCATCGCTGGATTGGTCGACGTTGGGCTTGCGCTTCAGCCAGAGTTTTGACTATCAATACTATCATGGGCGCGATTTCAATGTTAATCTTCAACGTCGGGCTGACCTATCAAATGGTGCCTCCGGATGCCGAAAGCGGCGTGGTTTGCCCACCGCAGGCATTGACCGGTCGGTTCGGTCCGATTGTCCAACCCACCGTGCCGGCCGGCACGATTACCGGCGCCTTCTCGATCTCCGCTGCTGCCAGCGACCCGGATGGCAGCATTGCCCAGGTCTATTTCGTGGTGCGAAACGCCCAGGGGAGCGTGGTTGGTTATCAAACCGATAGCGGTGCCCCGTATTGTCTCTTTGGACAAAGTGGCAGCAATTGTCGCACCCGCA
>Ga0209809_1003264_pt1 | contig 10449 bp, 15 predicted proteins | sample YNPMSTMetaG_FD_186172 | JGI IMG/M metagenome (GOLD analysis project Ga0209809, IMG submission 186172) | Anoxygenic and chlorotrophic microbial mat microbial communities from Yellowstone National Park, USA - YNP MS-T MetaG (SPAdes) (version 2) ... | reverse complement strand
ATGGGGGGAATCCCAGGGGGGGGTAGGCCAGGAGGGGGTCGATCGGCGGCCATTAGAGGAATTCGTAGAATCTACGATTATCGTAGAAGCTAGAATTTTATAAATCTACGATTATCGTAGATTCTAGAATAGATCGTAGATCGTAGATTAGATCTGGTATTAATCTAGAATAATACAGGATAATCTAGATAATCTAGAATAATCTAGAATAATCTAGAATAGTTCGTAATCGTAGACTGATAGTAGAGTTATTAGTCGTCAAGAGTTTGAAAAGATTTTGATAAACGCAGCTTAGGTACCTAGCTGGATACAAGTTATACTTGTATCCAGCTAGGTACCTAAGCTGCGCGCCAGGCTCGTTTTAAACGAGCCTGGCGCGTTTCATAAACAGCTAAAACTTTTCGTCGATAGAGTTCCGTTTCTGACTGATAGCTAGACAGTAGTCATCGATCGCGGATTCTCGCTGATTCTCGTTGATTCTGCGGCTGCCGGTAAATCTCATTATTGCGCGCCCAGTAAGCTTTAGCCCTCAACCGGTGCAGGGATCTCACTGGTAGTCAAGCTCATCGTTTTTGGTTAAACTGTTCAGCCGTGAAGCTATCCGGTTGCACCTAAACCGTTCACCGCTAAATGGTTTCTAGCTAAAATCGATTCTCTCTATCCTGCCCCCGCCCGCGCTTTATGCCTGAACGGTGATGACCTAAATTCACGACTAACCTTTTGACATCCTGTTGGCGCACTGTCGCTTCTGGCGGGCACATCCCCCCTCATCGGCAGTCTTCGTGCTTGCAGTCTGGGACTAAGTCCAGGACATCCAATTGAGCAATTGGATCGATCCAATTTGGGGTAGGTCAGCGTCGGCTGCGCGATCCGACGTGTTGCTGCCTTCGTGTGCTTCATGTGCTATCCTGCGGGTGGGGAACGAGTGGAGACGGGTGGCCATGGAGTCGGTGTCACCGTTCACGCTGGCAGTGTCGCGCGTGGCGCTCGGGTTGGGGCGATTCGGTTACCCGGTTTTGGCTATGGCGTACGACGAATCCCACGATACCGTTGCCTTGGCGCTCCAGCAAGGCGTCATCGTCACCTTTCCTCGTGCAGCAATCGAAGACTACACTGAACTGGCGTACAACGTGGCGCGCTTGCTGGGTGAATCCGGTGTGCGTCCACAGGGCATCAGTCCAAGGCGACCGGTTCTGGTCGAAAAGCGGACACTCGATTACTGGCTGTTCCTGCGCTATCTGGTCGTCCGCTCTAGAGAGAGCAGTTCTTCCCCGCGCAACGCGCGGTAGAGCTCGAGCGTGCCCAGAAAGCCGCGTGTCGCGGGCTCGATCGACACACGGTGCACGGCCGGTTGCTTGCCCTTCAGGCCTATAACGTATGCTCCACCGACTGGCCTTCTCGCCATCTCGGCGACCGCCAGTCTATAGGCCGCGACTTGCATCGCGTGCTCGGGCCACACGCCACCGGACTTCCAGTCAATGACGACGAGCCTGCCATTGTGATCAACGGCGATGACATCCGCGGTTCCAGCGAACTCACGCTCCGAATAGACAGTCACTTCAGTAGCGACGACAGCCAGGCCGAGACGACGCAGCACTTCGAATTCTTGGCCCACACCTTCCCTGGCTCGATCGGCGATCCCTTCGTGGAGCGCAGTGCCGCGGTCGGCAGCAGTGTTCTTGATCCGCTCCGGCTCTACGAGGGCGCGGTCAAGGATTTCTTTGAGTTCTTCCTTGGTCACGAACGGTGCGTCGCCGACAGCGGAACGGACAAAGTTGATCGCTGTCCGCTTCGCCCATTTCACCAGTGCTGGCTTGGCGATGACGGATAGGATCGTCGTGACCGATGGGTACAACTTGCCGTTCACTTCATAGAACCGCTCTCCGTCGATCGTGACCCTTCTCGATTCCACTTCAGGAACGATCTTGACGATCACGTGCCTTCCCCTTGCTGAGTTGGCTGTCCAGCCACGTGACGATTTCGCCGACCTTCTGTGTTACCTGATTGCGCATCGCTTCGTCCAGCCTGCGATCTTCGACCATTCTTGACAACGTGGCGAGCAAAAACTGGCGCTCGTTGGCCGCAACAGTTGGCCAGAAACCAGCAGCGGCTAACAACCGGGCGAATTCGATATCGTCAAGTGACATCGCCCTGGCCAAGCGGCACACCATTTTTCTGCTTGGCATGCGGTCGCCGGATTCCAGGCGCGAAACCGTCGCGTGAGACATGCCGCAACGGCGACCGAGCTGGTTCTGACTCAAGCCACGCGATTCTCGCAGCTCCTTCAAGAGCTCACTGAATGATCCAAGTGGCTGCAAATGACCGTTGCTCGTCAAAAACGTCACGTCTATCCCCTTTTCAACCTCTTTGCGTGTCTCTTTTAGGCAAGCGCGCCTCAGAAACGTGAAGCGGTCCAGGAGAGTACTGCGAGTATCAGCGAGACGGCGCCCATTCGGCACCATAGGAACACGAATCGCTCGCGACATGTGACGGTGGGAACGGTTCGGGAGGCGTCCGACCAGCCAACTGTCCCGCCTTTGACAGCATGGACTGTCCATGCCGGAAGCGGGAATATTGGTTCTTCCGTTCTCACGAGCGTAATGCCCTCCATAGGAGAGACCGCTGGCGAACGATTCTACTCATGATGGTCTTCTCGGGAACACCAGCTACACCAGCCAGCTCGCGTACCGTCCACCCCAGTGCGGATAGGACAATCTCTGGGAGCGGGAAGTCAGTGCTTTTTGCGAGGACGACAAGGACGCGTTCCAGTTCGTCGACGATGATCGCCTGATCCTCAACATCCAGGTAGTCAGGGATCCATTCTGCCAATGGCAAGGGTGGTGGGTAACGTGCTTGACTCCGGGCACGCTCCACGACGATACGGGAAAGAACCGTCTGCATCATTCCGGCATGGTTGAGCAAAGCCGGATCCCGATACTTTTCCCAGACGCGAAGGTAGGCTTCTTGGACGGCGTCTTCACCGTCCTGACCCAAACGCCGTGTGGCATAGCGGACGAGGCGGTCACGGTCAACCATTGTCGCCCTGCCTAGGATAAGTCTGCTTTATCAGCGCAGTCAGCAGCTACCCAGATGGCGACCATATGGCGCCAGCGTTGTGCATGGCTGGGATCGGCGCAGAGTCGTTTGCCGTTGTGGAAGGCGATGACGATTTCGTCGGCCTCGGTGACGGTAGTTGGCAGGAGGATCAGCGGGCATTCTACTTCGACGGGAACGATGGCCTGTCGTCGGCCATCTCTGTATTCGTAAACGAAAGGCGTGGCGAAGGCAGCCACGATGCGCTGGCCGTAGAGGCGACGGGCTAGCTTTGCATGCGTGCTGTCAGGATCCTTGCGCAAGTCGTCGAGCCAACCCATCATGCCCCCTTCACCATTCTGGCCCTTCCAGTGGCTCGTCAGCGTCGCACTCGCGCGCTTCCCAGGACGCGTCTGCTTCGGCCAGGATATCGTTGACGTCGCCGAGAAGGGCGAGCAGGTCGATCGTCTCCTCGATGTCCATTTCGTAGGTGCGCCCAGAACTCAGCACGACGATCGCTTCGTGGTTGGGGTTGATCACAATCGTCTCAATGCACCGCAGGTTGAAGATCTTGTCTCCGATCTGGACGAACCCTTTGCGTCGCAGCACGGCCATCGTCCCACCCTCCTTTTCTTGCCGGTAATGATAGCATACTATGTTCAGCGTGTCAAGGGTGGTGCTGGTTGCAATGCTATCTTGTACTATGGTATCATCGCCGTTGGGCGGACTGGCGTGCGAGGGGTGCAGGGTGGAAACGCGAGGGTTACTGATGCCGGAAAACGGAAGTGTGCCGCGCAGTGTGAGCGTGCCAGTCCGCTCAGAGCCGTACGGGTCTCGGGTGCCGAACCACCGCAGCGAGCCGATAAAGTTTGCGTGTACCGCTTGGTAGTGAGCGAGCCTAGTGTGTTCGAGATGGCAACGACGTGTGTGAGCGAGCCGCTAGCATCGATCGGCAGCGGGGGAGACAGAGCGAGCCAGTAGCCGTCCGACCAGTAACGGGTAAGATGAGCGAGCCGTTAATCTGTGATGGTGGCGGAATGGAGGAGCGAGCCGAAACGAGGAAAGAGGGTGCCGTTTCGGAGGAGCGAGCCTATGAATTGCGAGGGTACCGTACGGGCCTAGGAAAAGGCCGCTCACGCCGAGGCTGCCGGTGGAGTTGGAGCGAGCCAGCAAGGAGAAGGGTTCCGGTCAACCTGAAGCGCGACAGTTGCGTCCGAACCGTATGCTGCGAAGGGCAACAGCTAGGCGAGTGCGTCTGCTTCGTGATGAGCCGAGAATACCCGACTATTTCGCAGAGGTTGAGCGAGCCGGTCGGCAGATGGGACGGCCGAAGATAGCGATCATTCAGCCGAGAACTACAAGGGTGCCGGAAATAATGGAGCGAGCCGGTCAGGGTGGATAGTGCTGTAAGCAGAGTACGGTGCAGCGTGCTGGACGAGCCAAAGCAATGGAGGCCGCCGTCCCCTCGAGCGAGCCGAGTCTTCGCAGGGTACCAGTAGAGACTGTGCGAGCCAAGCATGCCAAGGGTGCCGTATATTATGAGCGAGCCAGTTTGAGTAAAGGGTGCCGTATCTCGGTGCGAGCCGGGGCCGTTGACTAGTATCGTGCCGCAAAGCGTCGCACGCACGGGTTCGATCTGTTCGACGAGGCGAGCGGCCACCGTTCGCCTTTCGCTTTTTGCGCGCTGGTAGGTCGGTTAGGATGAGAGACGAAAGGGATCGGGGCGCGCTGCTGCTCGACAGGAGGTGCTGGATGTCGTCGGTCGGACAGGCAGCGGCGGGAAAGGGGGACGAACCCGCCGCTTGTCAGGAAGGAGGGTAGAGGTGGGAAGGGAATGTACGCCACGGTCCCCGATCCCGGTCGAAAGTGTAACACGATACGGTGCTAATCGTCAACAGCTGCTCACTGCCTGCTTGCAGAAGCTGGTTGCGTCGCGGTATACTATGTGACGAAGGAGGACGTGCTATGAGCCAGCACAATGATCCGTTCAAGCTGTATGAGGCTATCCTGGCCCACGAAGACGCCGAGAAGTCAGTCGGCCGCAGTGCCTTCAATAAGGTGCGCCGGTTGGGCGTGGCACCGCGTGTCTCTTCCGGAGGTCGCATGATCATCCACGTGCGGATCCGGAAGGACATCGTGGACACGATCGAGTCGTGGGTGGCGCAGGGCATTGCGTTGAACCGCAGTCAGGCCGTTGAGGACTGCGTGCAGCTGGTTCTCGACCATGGCTTGGTCGACGAGCTGGCGCAGCGGGCGCGCCAGCAGGTTGACGAGGGACGATACAAGAGCTGGCGAGAGGCACTCGAAAGCGACCCGGTGTGTCGGTCGTTGCTGTCCGAGGCGCATGAGGGCGAATCAGGGGGTGAAGGCTTATGATCGACCGTGGGCGCGTGTACCATGTCATGCGCTTGCGGGGAATGACATATCGTGACGTCGCCGAGCGTCTCGGCCTATCGGTGTGGGAATGGTACGACCGCCTAGAGGGTAAGACACCGTGGCGTCGCAGCGAGCTTGAGCTCCTGGCCGATGCCCTGGACTGCCCGGTTGGCTACTTGCGCGGGACGATGGACGAAGACGAGCTACTCACCGTGGCACACAAGGCCAAGCGCGATGGTCGGTTGGTCGAGCGCTGGATCGGCCCGACGATGACCGGCTGGGATATCGTGTACGCGTATGAGCGTCCTTTGTTAATGAAAGAGCGGACGTGGCGGCCGTGATCCGCGTCGACCTGTCGGACGAGCGATGGGTACGGGCACTTCAGAAGGCTGTGGCGACACACGCTGAGCCTGTCCTGCGTGAGGTCAAGCGATTGGGGCGGGTGTACGAAGTGCACAGCCGTTCGTCGGACGCGGTGTACATCGTCGTCTTGCAGGCGCTCGAGGACGGACGAGCGATGCTGTCATGTAACTGTCCAGCCGGTTCGCGCGACCAGCCATGCTGGCACGCCGCAGCGGTCTGGCTCAGTTGGTCGAAGGAAGCGATCCAGTCATGACGGTGGAGACTGTGTCTGCTATCGAGCCGCGACCATACCAGTGCGAAGCCGTCGATGCTGTATTGAGAGCCCATGATCGCGGCTTGCAGCGCGTGCTGGTTTCGCTTCCTACAGGCACAGGCAAGACGATCGTTTTTGCACTAGTCGCGAAGGAACGCGGTGGGCGGACGTTGATCCTGGTTCATCGCGACGAACTTGTCCGGCAGGCGGTTGAGAAGTTGTCGCTGGTCTGGCCTGACGTGCGTGTCGGCATTGTGAAGGCCGAACTGGATCAGCACGATGCGCATGTCGTTGTCGCATCGGTGCAGACCCTGTCGCGCCCGAAGCGCCTCGAGCGGGTCACGATGAATTTCTCCACCGTGATCGTGGACGAAGCGCACCACGCGGTTGCGCCGTCCTACGAGCGCATCCTGGAGGCTGTCGGCGCCTTCCAACCTGGTGGGCCGCTGGTGCTGGGTGTCACGGCGACACCGGAAAGGGCCGACAAGAAGGCGCTCGGCAAGGTCTTTCAGGAGATCGTCTACCGCAAGACGATCGAAGAAATGGTACTGTCTGGGTATCTGTGCGATGTCCGTGCCCTGCGTGTCCTGCTGGCCGTGTCTTTGGACAAGGTGAAGGTACGGGGTGGGGATTACGACGAGAAGCAGCTGAGCAAAGCTTTGCTGGACGCTGGTGCGCCGAGTGCGATCGCTGAGGCGTGTCTGGCGTTCGCTGCTGATCGCAAGACCATCGTTTTCGTACCCTCGGTGCGGTTGGCGTTCAAGACGGCTGAGCAATTGCGGGCGCGTGGTATCGCGGCAGCAGCTGTCCATGGTGGGACACCTGTCGAGGAACGGCGAGACATCCTGGAGAAGTTGCGGAACGGCACGATCAAGGCGGTTGCGAACTGCATGGTGCTGACGGAGGGCTTCGACGAACCGTCGGTCGACGGTTTGGTGATCGCGCGGCCGACGCTGTCGCGGCCGCTGTACATTCAGATGGTCGGTCGTGGCCTGCGGATCTGGCCAGGCAAAGAAGACTGCCTGATCCTGGACGTCGTTGGCGTCACCGAGCGGCACGATCTGGTTACGGCGCAGACGCTGTTCGACGTCGATGGCGACACGCTGGAGCGGCAAGGACTGGTGACAGCTCTCGCTCAGCGCAGCCAGGATGAGCGGTTCTTGGACGTGTTGGGCGAACTGGTCGCACGGCCGGTCGAGCTGCTCGGCCGCCGGAAGCTGCACTGGGTGTACACCGGGGAAGTGTACGTCGTGCCGACAGTGGACGGACGGATCGTCCTCAAGCCAAATATCTACGACGGTTCGCTCTGGGACGTCGTCCGCCAGCGTCGCGGATGGTTCATGGAAGAGGTGCTCGGCGAAAAGTTGCCGCTGGAATGGGCGCTCGGTAAAGCCGAAGACGCTGTGCGCGAGGACGGTGCGCTGTACTTGGCGGATCCCAACGCGAAGTGGCGCATGCGGCCAGCGACCCAGAAACAGATCGACGTGCTGCGTCGCTGGGGGATACCGGTTCCGAAGGGATTGACGTGTGGCCAGGCATCCGACTTGATCACTGCAGGCAGGGATGCTGCGCGCATGATGGTGCGCCGCATCCAGTCACAGTAACCTTGACGCGCCAATGGTCGTGGTGGTATACTATGGTGCAGGAGGGTGGCAATGGCGAAATACCCTGAGATCATTTACGAGCATGTCGACCGCGAGCGCACCAGGCCGATGGTGGTGCATGTCACGAACGAGCAGTTTCTCGCCGTGTCGGTTCTAGCCTATCGGCTGCGGACGACGCGGTCGGCAGTGGTGCGGTTTGCGATCGACGCCCTGGTGGCGATCGCCCAGGGCAAACCCGTGCCGGTGACGCCGTTCATAACTGACTTGCAGCGACTGATCGAAGAGTACAAGGAGACAGTTAAGGAAGAGGGTGAGGAAGGGAAGGAGGATTGAGCCGTGGCGGTAGTGCGATCTGGCCTTGTTGAGCGAGCGGCGATGTACGGCGACCTGAGTCGCCTCTCCGAAGAGGAGCGCCTCAACTACTATCAGGCTGTCTGTGAGTCTTTGGGGTTGAACCCCCTGACGCGACCCTTTGAATACTTGCGGCTGGGCGGTCGCTTGGTGTTGTACGCGACGCGAGCAGCGACCGACCAGTTGCGGCAGATCCACGGCGTCAGCATCCAGATTTTGAAGCAAGAGCGGGTTGGCGACCTGTATATCGTGCATGTCCGTGCGCGGTCGCGAGACGGTCGCGAAGACGAAGATCTAGGCGTTGTGTCGCTGGCTGGACTGGATCGCGAGGACCTGGTGAACGCCATCATGAAAGCGATCACCAAGGCGAAGCGCCGGGTCACGCTTAGTATCTGTGGTCTCGGCTGGCTGGATGAATCCGAGATTGAGACGATTCCTGGCGCTGAGCGCGTCTCTGCTCCCGCTGCTTCCGTACCGTCCGTTCCCGTGACGTTTGACCAGCCACAGGATATCCCGCAGGACGATCCGAATGGGCACGCGAGAGCAGGAGAACAAGTTCTGGCACATCTGACGGAGAAGCAGCGCGCCTATTTCGCGGCGTTATGCCAGAAATTCAGTATTGATCCGGCGACGATCATCGAAGCGCGTCAGATCGACAGCGCGCAGGGTGTGAGTACACTCATTGACCTGTTGCGTGTCGCGGACAAGCCGTTCGGTGATGCCGACCGCGCGAGCAAGGCACTGACCGCGATCTGCGACCGGTTCAACGTGCCGGTGTCCGAGGCGGCGCAGCTGTTGGAGCAGCAATTTGGCTGGGACGGTGACCTAGAGACGCTGGTGCGTGGGTGGGCGTTCTGGCTCGAGGCTGAACTGTACCGTCGGCAGGCCGAGCAACCGGGCCAGGACGATACGGATCCTGCGGATCCCGATGCAGTTGTCGTCTGAGAGAGAAGACACCAGCGCTGGGCGGGGCGCTGGTGTCTGCCACGGCATGGAGGTGACTCGTCATGCGTTCTGGCCACACTGTAGCACAAGGCAAGGCTCGTCGTCAAGCTCTCTGTCTTCCTTTGGGGGTGCAGACGGTGCCCAGAAAGCAGAAAAGGGAAGTTGATCCCCGTGAGGCGAACGTGCGACGATTGTTGTTCTGTGCATTCGTCGAAGAGTGGCTCGGGCAACCGTACGAAGCCGTCGCTGACCGGCTGACGCGCAGCGAACGAGGGCGGGTGAATCGGGCGGTCGCCGAACTGCGTGCTGTCGGTGTCGACGATCCTGATGAGATTCACCGGCGAGCGTTGATCTACCGCTTGCGGTTTCCTGAGTGTCCTGTCACGCCGCAAGCGTTGACAGCGAACTGGACGGTTTGTGGTGAACCACCGGAAAGACTGGCTGAGCCTGAGACCAACAGCTTGCGCTGGCAGAACGTCGATCCAGCGTTGGTCGAAAGCGAAGTCCGTCGATTGCTCAAGCTAGTCGAAGCTGGCAAGCTGGCTGGATTTGCCCAGTCACTGGACGATAGTGAGCGCGAAGTCATCGCCTTCTGGTTGCAGCTCGAGCGCGAGTATCGCGCTGGAAGGATGATCCCGGAGCGCATCCGGACGTTGGATGTGTTGCGGCGTTGGGTGCTGGCGCGGCGCGAATCTGTGCTACCGGTGCCAGCTGAAGTGTTGCAGTTGATGCGCTTCTACCGTACTGCGTTCGGCTGGCGTCCACCTTCCGCGGTCGCGGCCATTGGCCTGCGCGAGAGGGGTGATCGGTGATGCGGTCAATGGCGGACATGTTGCCGGAAATCATGAGTCGCTTGAGCCAGCGACTGCGGCGGCCGTACTACCGCTCGGCGCGGTCGCTGGTTGGCCTCGATGAACACGGACTGCCGCGCTATCGGGTGATCTGTCCGTGGTGTTTCGGTTCTGGTGGCACTGACTGCGCCTGTCGTGGTGCGGTGCTGGTCTGCCCTGACTGCCGCGGCGCGCGGATCGTCCGCCAGGAAAGCGTCGATGGATCGTTCCTGCCGCCGGTGCCGTGCGCGACTTGTACGGACTGGTACCGCCGTGCACCGAACGAACGCTATGACAGGAACAGTCCGTATCGGACGTATGCGTATGCGATTGACCAGTATCAGGAGACACAGGCGATCGCGCGGTATCTGGCCAACTATCCCGAGGTTTTCGAGATCTTGCAAGCATTGGGCGCGACAGTCGATGAGTGGACGGGTTAGAGATGAGTCGCGAAGCAGTCATCGCGCTTGGCGATCGCAAGTTTCGCCTTCCTTACATCGACCTCCTGCGTCCGTTGAGCGATCAGGAGTATGAAGCTTTGTTGAGCAGCATTACCGAACACGGTATCGTGAACCCGATCGTCGTGACCGAAGACGGCGTCGTGTTGGACGGCTACCACCGCCTGCGTGCTGCCGTTGAGCTCGGTCTGGCACCGTCGTCCATTCCAGTCGTCGTCGTCCCGTTCCTGGACGAG
>Ga0209809_1003261_pt1 | contig 10457 bp, 8 predicted proteins | sample YNPMSTMetaG_FD_186172 | JGI IMG/M metagenome (GOLD analysis project Ga0209809, IMG submission 186172) | Anoxygenic and chlorotrophic microbial mat microbial communities from Yellowstone National Park, USA - YNP MS-T MetaG (SPAdes) (version 2) ... | reverse complement strand
CAGCGGGTAGAGGAGGTGATCATGCAGGTGGGGCTGGAGTCGCACGCGCACAAGCTCATTGGGGCGCTTTCGCGGGGGTATCGGCAAAGGGTGGGACTGGCCCAGGCCCTTCTACACGATCCGCCGCTCCTCATCCTGGATGAGCCCACGAGTGGCCTCGATCCCAATCAGGTCATGGAGATCCGCGCCCTGATTCAGCGGCTGGGAAAGTCGCATACGGTGATTTTCTCTTCGCATATTTTGGCGGAAGTGCAGGCGATCGCTTCGGAGGTGCTCATTCTACATCGGGGGCGGCTGGTTTTGCAGGCACCGCTCTCCGAGCTGAATGCCTACCTCGGACGCGAAAGCTACTTGGTAGAAACGGCTGAGCGGCCGCTGCGGTGGGACTTTTTACCGCCGGAGGCGGGGGTGCGCCCCCGGGGCGAGATGCTCTGGGAAATAGTGGGCCCACCTCACATAGACCTGCGCCGGCTGATTTATGAGAATTCCGTCCGGCAGGGCGTGCCTCTCCTCCGCCTGGAAAAGACCCAGCTCCCCTTAGAGGAAGTCTTTCAGCAGCTGACCATGAGCTGAGCGGGTTTTACGCCCTTTCCCCTTACGAGAAGCGGCAAAAAAGAAGCAGGCAGTCGGGCTAAGGCGAGAAAACTCTCCAAAGGTCCGACTGCCTGCTTGCAGTTTTTCTATCTCCCGAAACGATTGGCTTCTCGGGCTATTCCCAGCTTTTGGCGGCGGGGGTTAGCCTTTGAGGGCTTCGGCGCCGGCGACGATTTCCAGAAGCTCCTTGGTGATGGAGGCCTGGCGAGCTTTGTTATAGGCGAGGCGGAGATTCCGCAGAAGCTCTTCGGCGTTGTCCGTAGCGGCCTGCATGGCGACCATCCGGGCCGCGTGCTCGGCGGTTACGGATTCCTGCACGGCCCGCAGGAGCACTGCCTCCACGTAGGCCGGGACGAATGCCTCTATCAGCTCCGGGAGGGCCGGCTCAAAGAGCCAGGGTTTGGGCGGCTCAGCGGGCGAAGCCGGCAGCGGCAAAAGGGTCTCCATAGTGGGGAGGCTGCGCCCAATGCCCTTGAAGCGGTTGTACACCAGGACTATGGCGCGGTACTCGCCCTTCTGGAAAGCAGATAGGAGGCGGCTGGCTACCTCGCTCACGGCCGAGAAAGGGATGTCTTTGCTCCCGAAAAGGTCCTCAAATGCATGCGGGTAAGCGGTGCGGCGCAGCATCTCGTAGGCCTTCTTGCCCAAAATCAGCAGCTCGGCCTCCTGGGGGGCGGGGAGCTGCGGGAGGAGCCACCGAACCAGCCCACTATTGAAGGCACCGCATAGCCCCCGGCTGGATGAGAGTATCACATAGAGCGCTCTGGGGGCGTTAGGGGAGAGCTGGTAGGGATGGGGCTCTTCCAGGTGGGCAAAGAGGGTATGGAGGAAGGTCTGGGCGGCGTCGCCGTAGGGGCGCAGACGCTGCAGCCGATCCTGGGCTCGGCGGAGCTTGACCGCCGAGATCATGCGCATGGCGCGGGTAGTCTGCTGAATAGAAATGACGCTGCGTATCCGTCCCCGCAGCTCTTTTAGCGCACCGGAAGACATAGGTTATGCGGTTACGCCGAGTCCAGCCAGGACCTGTTTGGCGGCGCGTTCCAGTTCGGCCTCCATGGCTTCGTCGAGCTGGCCTGCCCGGATTTTATCCAGGAGGGGGCGGTGCCCCGCTTCCAGAAACTGGACATACTGCTGCTCAAAGAGCCGGACTTTATCGACGGGGAGCTTATCCAGCAAGCCCCGGGTACCGGCAAAGATCACAGCCACTTGGTGTTCGACCTTCATGGTTTGATACTGGGGTTGTTTGAGCAGTTCCACGAGGCGACGGCCGCGTTCGATCTGCCGCATGGTAGTGGGGTCCAGGTCAGAGCCGAACTTGGCGAAGGCTTCCAGCTCCCGATACTGGGCGAGTTCCAGTTTGAGGCGGCCAGCGACCCGTTTCATGGGCTTAATCTGGGCGGCGCCTCCTACCCGGGAAACGGAGATGCCCACGTTGATAGCGGGGCGTACGCCGGCGTTGAAGAGGTTCGGTTCTAAATATATCTGCCCGTCGGTGATGGAGATGACGTTGGTAGGGATGTAAGCGGCGACGTCCCCGGCCTGCGTTTCGATGATGGGGAGGGCGGTGAGGGAGCCGCCGCCCTTGACGATGGGGCGGAAGCTTTCCGGGAGGTTGTTCATTTGCGCGGCGACGGTGTCGCTGCTGATGATTTTAGCGGCGCGTTCGAGGAGGCGGGAGTGCAGGTAGAAGATATCGCCGGGGTAGGCTTCCCGGCCTGGGGGCCGGCGCAGGAGGAGGGAGACTTCCCGATAAGCGGCTGCTTGCTTGGAGAGGTCATCATAGATGATGAGGGCGTGGCGACCACTATCACGGAAGTATTCTCCGATAGCGGCACCCGCATAAGGCGCGAGAAAGACCAGCGGCGCCGGGTCCGCTGCCGCAGCCGCCACCACGATCGTGTAAGGCATAGCGCCGTATTTTTCTAAGGTGCTGACGATCTGAGCGATCGTGGAAGCCTTTTGCCCACAAGCTACATAAATACAATAGACCGGCTCGCCCCGCTCATAGTTTTCCCGCTGGTTGATGATGGTATCTATGGCGATGGCGGTTTTGCCGGTGGAGCGGTCACCGATGATCAGCTCCCGTTGTCCCCGTCCGATGGGGATCATAGCGTCAATGGCCTTGATCCCGGTTTGGAGGGGCTGGTTCACGGGCTGGCGGAAAATCACCCCCGGGGCCTTCCGCTCGTAGGGCGACTCATAGAAGGGGCCTTCAATAGGGCCTTTCCCATCCAGGGGCTGCCCTAAGGGGTTGATCACCCGCCCAAGCATCTTCTCGCTTACTTGGATAGAGGCGACCCGATAGAGGCGTTTTACGCGGTCCCCCTCGTGGATGTTTTCGGTGCGCCCCGTGACGACGGCGCCGACGTTATCTTCTTCCAGGTTGAGCACGATGCCGCGCTCGCCGCTTTCAAACTCTATCAGTTCACCGGCCTGCACCTCGGTCAGGCCATAGATGCGAGCGATTCCGTCCCCTACTTGCAGGACGACGCCGGTATCTTCCAGCTCTTTGCTGGTGAGCGTGCCGGCAAGCTGCTGCTCTAAAATTCGCGTGATTTCATCCGGTCTCAGTTCGGTAATGCTGGCCATATCAGTTTGAGAATAGGTTCTTTTCGATTTCATGCAGTTGGCCGCGTACGCTCATGTCTGCGACGCGGGTGCCCACTTCCAGGACGAAGCCACCTATGAGGGCAGGCTGCACCGCTTCGGTGAGGATAACTTCGTTGGCCGATAGGGCTTTCTGGAGCTTTTGGGCAAGGGTTTCTTTGAGAGACGGGGAGAGGGGGTGGGCGGTGCGAATGGTAGCCCGAACCCGCTTTTTCTGCTCGTCGTAAATGACGAGAAAAGCCTCGCAGGTTTCATTGAGGAGGAATTCCCGGCGCCGCCGAATCAGCAGCAGGAGGAAGTTCCAGAGTAGGGGATGGAGGGTTTTTTCGAAGGGGGGGCGAAGCCAGGCGATTTTCCGGGAGCCGGTATAGATGGGCGTTTCTAAAATGTTTCGCAAAAGGCGGCTTTCCCGGTATAGGTTGAGAAGGGCTTCGACCTGGGTGACGATTTCTTCCAGGTTATTCTGGCGCTGGCTGAGGTCAAAGAGGGCCTGGGCGTAACGTTGGGCGACGACACGGGGGCTCATATCAGTTCAAGCGCAGTTCATTAGCCATTTTTAGGGCGAAGGCTTCGGCTTTTTCCCGGTCTTGGAAGTGGTCTTGGAGGATTTTCTGGGCGATCTCTAAGGCGAGTTTGGCGGTTTGGGTGCGCATTTCGGTCATCAGGCGGTCACGCTGGCGCTCTACCTCCTGATAAGCGAGGGCAATGATAGCCTGGGCTTGTTTCTGGGCTTCTTTGCGAGCGTTTTCCAGGATTTCGTCCCGCATTTTTTGGGCTTCGGCGAGGATACGTTGCTGCTCTTGGGCGGCAGCTACCCGTATTTGCTCCTGCTCTTTCCGGAGGGCCTCAATCTGGGCCTGGGCCTTCTGGGCAGCGGCAAGGGCCTCTGCGATTTTGTTTTCACGCTCTTGGAGGGCGCTCAGGATAGGCTTCCAGGCGTACTTCCGAAGCAGGAAGAAAAACAAGCCGAATATCAGCGCGCTCCAGAAAAATAGCCCAAACTGGGGCAGTATCAGGTCCATAAGCCGATGCAAAGGTACAGATTTAGGCTATTCGGCGGGGGCCAAGCTGGGGCATCTACCTTTTGGGGCTTGGGGCTTGTCGGCGTATGGGCACTTCCAGGATGAAATGGGAGCCTTTGCCGGGCTCGGAGCGGTCCTGGTAAGTAGCTTTAAGGAGTTTGAGACGGGCGGAGATGGTTTGCAGGCCGATGCCGGCTTCGGGTAAGTGGCGGGGGTTGTATCCCCGGCCGTTATCGCACACTTCTATGGTAAGCCGTCGGGCTTTGAATCGAAGGCAGAGCTGAACGTTTGTGGCCTGGGAATGTTTGAGGGCATTGGTGAGGAGCTCTTGCACGATGCGGTAGATGGATAGCTTCTGCTGGGTGGAGAGGGGGGGCTCTTCTCCACGCACAGAGAGGGAGAACCGCATGGTAGGTATGGCCTGGTCAAAGCGCCGCACTAAGCCTTCTACCACGCTCTGGAGGCTGAAATGTTCCACGAGGGGCGGCATAAGGAGGTGGCTCGTCAGACGTACCGACCGAATGACCTCGTCTACGTGCTGGAGGAGGGTCTGGAGCTTTTCCTGGAAGGAAAGAGGGGCCTCTGGAAGGAGGGTGGAAAGGGACATCCGGATGAAGCTAAGCAGTCCCCCAACCTGGTCATGGAGGGCCTCGGCGAGACGTTGGCGCTCCTGCTCCTGCGCTTGCAGGATCAGCCGGGTCTGACGAGCCTCCAAAAGCAGCCGCCGCCGGGCCGCCTGATAAAGCACCGTTTCATCCTGTACAATCACTATCCACAGCTGTCCTGACCATACGGGTGGCGTGCTCTGCGGCGGATAGACCTCCAACGGCGCCAGCGAAAAGGGATACAGGTACATGCGCAGGCGAGACCAGCCATGCCGAGTGTAAGCGCCCGTCAGCTGAAACTCCCCTTTCTCACGATGGGCGAGGGCCTGGGCCAGCCGTCGCCGCTCCTCCCGCGAAAGATGCTTTTGCATCACCCTCCAGAGGTCAGAAGGAGAAGCTGGAAACCATTCCCGAAGGGGCGCATTCATGTAGAGGGCAGAAAGCTCCCCAGCCTGCTCGGCCAGGATCGTAATGCCCGTAGGCCCTATCTCCCATGCCTGCCGCAAAACCTGGTTCTCCTGCTCGTAATTGTAGAGTTGCGTAATATCTCGCAAAAGGATGAGGTAGAGGTCGTTCTCAGGGAGGGAGCGGGTTTCCCAGTGGAGGAGGCGGTCTCGCAGCGATAGATAACCCTGGGGGTGCGCGATAAGGTGGCTCAGGAGGGCTGTATTGGTGATCTCCGGACCGAGGATAGCCTCGGCGAGTGTATTGGCAAAAGTGAGCCCCCTCTCTTGGTGAAAGGTCAGAATGCCCTCCGAGAGGTTATTAGCTACCACTTCTGAGATCTTCCGCTGCATGGCAAAGGTCTCTAATAGCTGGTGATGTACCGTGATATCTATCGCCAGATAGACCACCGAGCGCCGCCCCCCTTGCGCAAGCGGGGCCATCACGATGTCGCCCATTCGGCCCTGAATACGACGAGTTACACGAATGCTTTCCCCGGCCAGCGCCATTTCAAAGTCCGCCTCAAAATCAGTTAGATTTTCCGGCAGAACGAGCTCCCGGTAGTGCATGCCCGGATAGACGACTTTACCTAAGTACTTTTTGGCAGCTTTGGCTATGGTAACATTGAAATCCCGCACATATCCTGCTTCGTCGAAAAGCAAGTAATAGATAGCCGCCTCATCCAATGCCTGCGAGCGCATCCGAGAACGGTGCATTTTCTTATGCCGATAGCGTAGGTGGGCCAGCTCTATCTGCGCTGTGGAAAGGGTGGTGGGATTGTAATAAAAAGCCGGGTGTTCGGGGGCTTTTGACGGGTCGTACGCGAGAGCGGGGAAGTTTTTTTCCGGAGGCCGCATTAGAAGATAAACCGTGCGCGGCTCCGGCTTTTGTGGTAGGGTGGGGAGGCGGTCTTTTACCCAGGTGGGAGCAGGCGCTTCCCCTATGGCTACTACCCGATACTTCACCCGCCAAAGGTAACAAACCCCTCTGTGGAAATGCTGGATTGGGGCGTTTTATGTTTCTTTGGGCATGCGACTCCTCGTGGGAGCTGGCGTGGCGGGTGTGCTAATAGCCTTTTTGCTTCTCAGTGTAGGGCAGGATTTGTCCGTATATGCGGACTTTCGCTCCGCTCGGGCTAATCCAGGCAAAACCTATCACGTCGTGGCGGAATGGGTGGAGCGGGAGCAGGCGCGTTATGATGCGGTGGCGGATGCTTTTTGGTTTCGGGCGGCGGACTCGACAGGCTATGTGTGCTGGGTGCGGTATCCAGACCCGGAGCCGGTTGGCTTTGCTACTGCGCACAAGGTCGTCTTGATTGGGAGCATGCGCGATACGGTTTTTGAGGCGGAGAAGATTCTCATGAAGTGCCCCTCCAAGTACAAGGAGGAGGGTGGGACAGGCGGGGCATGAAGGTGGTGTGGATAACGGGGGCGTCGTCAGGGATTGGAGAGGCGCTAACGCACCAGTTTGTGCAGGCGGGGTGGGGGGTGGTAGCCTTCGCGCGTCGAGCGGAGCGGCTGAGGGTCCTCTCTGCGCGCTATCCCCAGCAGGTTTTGCCGGTGGTAGGCGATGTGACGCAGGTAGCCGACTGTGTGGCCGCTGTCGAAGCCGCCGTGAAACACTTTGGCACCCTGCATGCCGTTATTGCTAACGCCGGCATCTCGATGCGGGCCTTGGTGGAAGAGGCTCAGGAGGAGGTGCTACGTCAGGTGATGGAGGTGAATTTCTGGGGAGCTGTGCGAACTGTCCGGGCCGCTCTGCCCCTGGTCAAAGCCAATCAGGGCTGGATTGTGGGGGTGTCGTCCATTGCGGGGTTTCGGGGCCTGCCTGCGCGGAGCGCGTATAGCGCATCTAAGTTCGCGCTGAATGGGTTTTTAGAGTCTCTACGGGTAGAGTTGCTACCGGCCGGTGTCAAGGTGCTTATTGCGGCGCCGGGCTTCACGAAAAGCGAAATTCGGCAGAAAGCGCTCACGGCCTCGGGGGCTTTCCAGGCTGAGAGTCCCTTACCAGAGGACCAGCTTATGTCGGCGGAGGCCGTAGCTAAGGCCATTTATCGGGCTATGCACCGCGGCCAGAAGTATCTGGTTCTCACGCGGGAGGGCCGTCTCGTGCGTTGGCTGAACTACCTGGCCCCTGGCTGGCTGGATAAAGTTCTCTACAAGCGCTTTGCGGCCGAGGCCGGCTCGCCCCTGCGGTAATAGAATCGGAAAGTCCTGAGAGCGCTTAGGGGGGTATGCGGCGGCTCCGCAGCCCTTCACTGGGTAGTATCGGCACTCCAGGTCTCTTCCCGGAGGAGGGTGCCTTTTTTATCGTAATAGCGCCAGATGCCGACTTTTTTCCCCTGCTCGTAGTAGCCCTGCACTTTTATCAGGCCGTTTGGGTGGTATTCTACGTATTCGCCTTCTAACTGGCTATTGACGAGGAAGGCGCGTTTTTTCAGGACGCCGTTGGGGTAATATTCTTCCTGGAGGCTGTCTTCTCTGTCGGGGGTAGGGAGAGAGAGGGCGAGGGTGGTGGTTTGCTGAGGAGGTGGAGCGGAGGGTGGTGCTAAGCGCAGAAGGAGCTCATAGCGAAGCCGCCCCGACTCTGAAGGCCCTATGGCAAAGGCGCCACTTTCCCAGGGGGCGAGTTCAGTTTGCCAGGTGGCTATCGTAGAAGCTGGTAAAAAAGCTGGGAGCCACTCCACCGCCCTCGCATCTATGTAGAGGCCAAAAGCGATTTTTTCCTGGGACAGGAGGCTGGACCAGCTTAGTCTTTCGGAGAGAAAACGCCGCTCGATGGTCGCCCGTATAAATGCCTGAAGGGGCTCGGGCTGCCGGGCAATGACCACCCAGTCCCCTACTTGTACCAAGTACGGCGCCTCCCAGCCGGCAAAGTACTTTCCGAAGAGCCAGCGAAAGAGCCCCTTTACTTCGAGGTGGTGGATGAGGTAGCCCCGATAGGCTACTGGCTGATTTCGCAGGGGGGTGCGGCTGCGAAGACGCCGATGAAACGTATTTAGATTTTGCGAGAAAGCGGGCGCATCCCGAAGGCGTAAGAGCAGAATTGGCTGCGGTATAGCCGATAGGATTACATCCCCGCTCAGATGCTGAATGAAGCTTTCCTCAAATGACAGGCCAAGCCATTTTTCGGCGGTTTCTATCTCTTTTTGGTAGCGGGGGAGGAGAAGGGTGCGGTAGTAGTGGAGGGGCTCTTTGAGGGTGAGGGCGGCGACGAGGCTGGCGTCTGTGGGCAGAATGTCGGGTGGGTTGTGCTGGAGGGGGCTCAGCGATTGCCAGAGCGGGTCGTCAGTCTGGACGTAGCCTTTTAGGGAGAGGCCCTCATCGGTGAGGTGAAGGCGGCCTTCGCCCCAGGTGAGGGTCCGTAGGGCTTCCAGGGCGGGGAGGCCAAATAGCTCAGCAAGCCTTTCGCCTTGCCAGCCTATGTAGAGGATCGGCTGGCGCCCCTCCCAAGCAGAAGGCGACCAGTCCCAGGGCGAGGCGAGCAGCGCCTGCCCTTTCAAAACCTGGACAATAAGCGCCGGCTCCTCGGAGAAAAGCAGCATCTCACCGGCAGGGGCCAGATAGCCTTCCGGGAGCTTCCAGAGGGTATAGCCGTCTCTTTCCACGAGCTGGACCTCCCAGCCAAAGCGCTGTGCCAGAGAAGCCATCTCCCCCCGCCAATCGCCTACCTTCGCTAAGAAGGGCGCCTCTAATAGATACAGCGCTTCCCACTTTCGCCCGATAGGATGCAGCGAAACGAGCACCCCTCTATCCCCCAGCCATTCAAATAAGGTAGGATACTGCCGCAGGAGGGAATCCCAGGCCCGGGCCTGCGCAAAGCTCTCCGATAAGTGGGGACTTTTCTGCCAGACCTCCCACAGCGGATGGGAACGAAAGTTCTTCCAGGTTCGGGCAAACGATGGCGTATAAAACCATACGGCAGCACTGGCGGGGATATTTTGCCAGAGGGCTTTGTGCTGGGGCGGCCGCATAAACATCCGGTACATCCACACACTCCCCAGCCCGATAATCCCTAAGATAATCAGGAGTAGCCCCAGCCGCCGCATTTATCCGAGGTTCGCTTCTACCTGAGACCAGCTGATGATATTCCAGACTGCGGCGAGGTATTCCGTGCGGCGGTTCTGGTATTTGAGGTAGTAGGCATGCTCCCACACATCAATGCCGAGGATGGGTTTGCCTGGGAGGGGGGCTACCGGCATAAGGGGGTTGTCTTGGTTAGGGGTGGTAGTGATTTCTAACTCGCCCTTTTGGGTGAGGATGAGCCAGACCCAGCCGGAGCCGAAGAGCCGCGCACCGGCATCTAAGAATTGCCCCCGAAAGGCCGCCCAGCTGCCGAAGCGGTTGGTGATTTGCTTTTGCAGGGCGGGGGAAGGCTCCTGGGGCTTGGGCGTGAGCAGCGGCCAAAAAAAGCTGTGGTTCCAGTGGCCCCCCCCATGGTTGCGCACCATCGTGCGCTGGGGCTCGGGGATTTGCGGGAGGTTTGACAAAAGCGCTTCCAAAGTGTAGCCCTGAAACGCCGGAAGGTCGGCAAGGGCTTTGTTGAGGTTATTGACGTAGGCGGCGTGATGGCCTTGGTGGTGGACTTTCATGGTCTGCGTGTCAATGTAGGGTTCGAGGGCCTCATAAGGGTAGGGGAGGTTGGGCAGTTCAAAGGGGTAGGTTCGGCCGCTATCTAAGATCGGGGGTATCCAACTACTTCCATAGCGGCGGGGGAAGCCTAAACTACTTAGGCCTATCAGGCCTAACCATTGGAGGAAGTTTCGGCGGGTCATGTAGACAAAGTTAGGGCTTTTGCGGGCTGCGGTTTTTGCGGTGGGGGTAATGGGCCTAAGCAGGAACTCCTCCCACGCTACCTTTGTCTCATGCGCCATCGGCATGCGGCATGGCTGCTGGCCTGGGGAGCTTTTCTCGCCGGCCAAACCTCCGAGAAACCATACTTTCAGCAGCACGTCAGTTATCAGATTCGCGTAGCACTCGACCCCGGAAAAGCTCTCCTCCACGGTCACCTCCGCCTCACATACGAAAACCGCTCGCCCGACACCCTGCCGGGCCTCTACATTCACCTCTGGCCCAACGCCTATAAAAATCGCCACACACCCTACGCCATCCAGCAGCGTCGAAATGGCAAAAGCACCTTTCACTTTGCCCAGGCAGCGCAGCGGGGCTATATGGATAGCCTGAGT
>Ga0209809_1003260_pt1 | contig 10459 bp, 9 predicted proteins | sample YNPMSTMetaG_FD_186172 | JGI IMG/M metagenome (GOLD analysis project Ga0209809, IMG submission 186172) | Anoxygenic and chlorotrophic microbial mat microbial communities from Yellowstone National Park, USA - YNP MS-T MetaG (SPAdes) (version 2) ... | reverse complement strand
CAACACGAACCCAAAGAAAAACTTTATCTAAGGATAGAGTAGTAGTTGGTGCCTCAGATATTTACGAAGCACGATGCAGAAAATGTCACACAATTTATGGAGAGTAAGCCGATGAACATCCTCACAATCCTCAATGGAATCTTTGGAATGCTCGTAATCGTTTTTCTCGCATTCCTGATGTCAAACAATAAAAAAAGAATTAACTGGCGACTTGTTCTTTCTGGACTTGCAATTCAGTTTGTATTTGCTGTTTTTATTCTTCGAGGTGATGATTTAGGTAAACTATTTGGTCCGTTGCTCTGGCCCAAATTATTTTTTAACTGGCTTGCAAATTTCTTTGTGATAATTCTTCAATTCACAACTGAAGGTGCAAAATTTGTTTTTGGAAAACTTGCTTTAGGACCCGGCAATCCTGAAAGTATGGGAGTCTTTTTTGCATTTCAGGTTTTACCAACGATAATCTTCTTTTCGAGTCTAATGTCTTTGCTTTATTATCTTGGAGTGATGCAAAGAGTTGTTCAAGCTTTTGCCTGGATAATGGCTAAACTTATGGGAACAAGTGGAGCTGAATCTTTATCAAATAGTGCAAATATTTTCGTCGGTCAAACTGAAGCTCCTTTGATGATTCGTCCTTTCATTAAAGATTTAACTAATTCCGAACTTTTGACAATTATGGTTGGCGGAATGGCTACAATTGCTGGTGGAGTAATGGCTGCTTACATTCAAATGTTAGGATCGGCTTATGCAGCTGCACATAATTTACCAACTGATCAAGCTCTCTTGAAATTTGCAACCCACCTATTAGGTGCAAGTGTAATGGCAGCTCCAGCATCACTTGCAATTTCAAAAATAATTTATCCTGAGACTGGTGATCCTGTAACAAAAGGAACTGTAAAAGTTAAAATCGAAAAGAATGCTTCAAATGCAATTGAGGCTGCTGCTGGTGGTGCCTCTGATGGACTTAAGTTGGCTTTGAATGTTGGTGCAATGTTAATCGCCTTCATCGCTTTGATTGCTTTGATAAATTATGTTCTTGAGTGGATTGGTGGATTCACAGGTTTAAATGCAATTACAATGGAACATTTCAAACAACCTCTTAATCTTCAATTGATATTTGGAATAGTTTTACAATTTCTGGCTGTTGCAATTGGTATTCCCTGGCAAGATGCAATTAATTTTGGGAGTCTAATCGGCACAAAAATGGTTCTCAATGAATTTGTCGCTTATCTTGATATGTCATCGCTTATTCAACAAGGGAAATTTGTTACCGAGAAATCCATTACAATGGCGACCTTTGCGTTGTGTGGTTTTGCTAATTTCTCATCAATTGCAATTCAGATCGGTGGGATTTCTCCTCTTGCACCTGAAAGGAGAAAAGATCTCGCAGCACTTGGTTTGCGAGCTGTAGCAGGTGGAACTCTTGCAAATCTTCTAACAGCAACAATTGCAGGGTTTATTCTGTGATGAAAGTCGACTATCAAAAAATTTTCGAACCGATAAAAAGAAAATTTGGCGATGTAAAAATTAAAACTGCAATTATCCTCGGTTCAGGATTAGGTGACTTTGCTGAAGAATTAAATCAAATCACATCAATTAATACTTCTGATATAAGTGATTATCCCGTTTCAACTATTCCTGGACATTCTGGTAAAATCTTTCTGTGCGAATACAGTAACTCATATCATATTGTTTTCAAAGGCAGAATTCATCTTTATGAAGGTTATTCAATAAGTCAGGTTATTCTGCCTGCAGTAATTTCAAAAATGTTCAATGCGAAATATTTGGTCGTTACAAATGCAGCAGGTGGAATTTCAGAAAAATTAAAACCAGCCGATTTAATGTTGATTGATGATTTGTTTTTTCTTCATTACAAATCAAAATTTAGAGAATTAGCATCTTACCCGAAAAACAAATTCGCCTTAAGTAAAGAATTAAATGATTTTGTTTTTGAATTAAGTAAAAAAGTTAATATCGAGCTTAAGAGAGGAGTTTATGCTTATTCTTCAGGCCCAAGTTATGAAACACCCGCTGAAATTCGTTTTTTAAGAAAAGCTGGGTGTGATGCCGTTGGAATGTCAACGATTCCTGAAATTCTTTTTGCTTCAAATAATAACTTGCCAGTTGTTGCAATCTCTTGTATTACAAACTATGCTGCGGGAATAACTGAAAATAAATTAAGTCATGAAGAAGTAACTGAAACAGCAAATATCGTTAAAGAAAAATTCTCTAAGTTGATTAAAACAATCATTAAAGAACTTCCGCGAAATTGGAACAAATCCTCAATCAATCAAATCTGAAAATATTTTAAGTTGAGAAGCGAGACTAATTATTGCTGTCTCGCTTCTTAATCTAAACTCACCAAGCCAAATTGGAAATGAATTTAGTTTTTTCAATGTGTTTAATTCATCATCTGTAAATGCACCTTCTGGTCCAACTGTTATAATAATTCTTTTGACATCGTGCTCTGCTAATTGATTTTGCAACTCTAAAATTTTAAGTCCTTTATTGTCACCATATAAAACTAAATCATCAGATTTCAACTCAGAAATAAATTGATTAAACTCAGTTGTGTTTTTTAATTCAGGTAAAAATGGATTAAGAGATTGTTTCAGTGCGGTAATCAAGATTTTTCTTGATCTCTCGAAACGAAAATTTTTTTTGACTGTTCTGGCAGAAATGAAAGGTTGAATTTCATCAATCCCGAGTTCAGTTAATTTTTCAAGTGCAAATTCAAATCTTTCTTCTTGTCTCAGAATTGGTAACAGAGCAATTAATCGAGTTTTTCTCCTCTCAAATCTTTGAATTTCTAAAATTTCACTTTCACAAGTATCTCGACTGATTTTTATCAATTTAGCTTTTGCGATCAAACCATTTCCATTTGAAATAAAAATTTCATCTCCTACTTTAAATCGTAAAACTTTACTTAAATGATGGAATTCATCCCCTGTTAATCTGACAATAATCTGATTTTCATTCAATTCAGGCAAATAAAATAATTCCATACTAAAACGGAAAATTGAGATCTAAAATTATTTCTGATTTAAGTTTCTCATTCCACGCGAATTCGAGATTAATTGAACGATAAGGTAAAACAAGAAACGAAAATCCAAAACCAAAACCATTTATAAATTTTTTCTTTGAAAGTTTATCATTTTTATTGAACATCAAAGCATTATCATAAAAGGTGTGAATATCAAGGCTCAAAGTATATTTGAGTAACTCTTCAGGAATTAAAGGAACTTGAAGTTGTAGAAAATATTTTTCAATTAATGGAAATCTCATTTCAACAGTATTAAAAACCATTGAGTTAGCTTCATAAATTTTTTTGAAATATCCTCGCAACCTTTCGCCATAACCAAGAAAACTATTTGAGTAATAAGGCAGTATTGGTCCAGAAAGAATTCGTGAATAATTTCTGAAATAAAAAATCGGATAAACTACTTGATAGATTTTTTTCACTTCAAAAGCAAAAATGTTGAAATCAACTTCTGAATCACCCAATCCAGCTTTTCGATAAGCAAAATTTAAATTCGTTCCTTTCTTTGGATAAGCTGTAAAATCTCGTGTATCGAGTGAATAGCTCAATTGAACAGAAAAAAATTTATCAATGCCAGTTGATGAAACAGTTCTTAATGGAAAGTAATCTGTCACCTTCAAATACTCATAAGAAATTGATCCAGTGACAGTATTGAATTGATTAATTCGTTTCCCAATCAAGAAATCAAGCAAAAAGTAATTTTCATTATAATTCTGATTATTTGAAACTTTAATTGCTTCAATACTTCGATTTGTCCTTTTTTGAATTAAAGTTTGGATTTGTAAAAGCAGGTTATGTTTTTGATTAATGATAGGATTGTAATATCTCAAATAAAATTTTGGATCATAACCAAGACTAAATCCAGTAATTAAATTTTCATTTCTGCCAGTTAAATTTTGAATGTTAAGATGAACTCCATAAGTTAATTTTTTCCAGTCTCTATCAGCAATGTCAATAAATGGAATTGGCCAGATATACCAGGATTCTTGAACAAGTATGAACAAAATGTTTTTATCTTCTTCTTTATTCAAAATAAACTTTACATCACTAAAAAGTCCAAGACTAAAGACTCGTGTCTCGTTAAACTTTAAATCATTGTAAGAAACAAAAGAATTTTCAGAAAAGGTTAATTCTCGAAGGATAATCTCTGGTTTAGTCTTGTTGTTACCAATAATTCGAATTTCATTAATAAAGATTTTTTCGTCGTGCGTGGAATTATCAGAATTTGATTTTACACTTAAAGAATCTTCTTTAACTAACGCGATATCGTTTGATTGTGCAAGAGAAATATTTATAACTGCGAGGAAGAAAATAAATACTAATCTCAACCAAAACATCTCCTGTGTTCAACTGCGATACATTTATTCATAATAACAGTTAAACCAGCTGACTGGGCAAGTTTTTCTGCATCATAATTTACAACGCCGAGTTGCATCCAGATAACTTTTGCATTAATCTCTATAGCTTCTTGCACAATCTCAGTTACAAATTCTGATCGACGAAAAATGTCAACAATATCTATTGGTTCTGGAATATCTTTTAAAGACTTATAAACTGGAATTCCATCAAATTCTTTTAATGCTGGATTTACACCAAAAACTTTATAACCACTATCACGCAAAAATTTCGCAATCCAACCAGAGTCTCTTCCTGGTTTATCTGAAATTCCTACAACTGCAATGTTCTTTGCATTCTTTAAAATTACACAGGTGTTTTCCATTTCATTCCTCAAATTTCCATATAAAGTTCAATTGGATCACAGGTGCAAATTAAATTTCTATCTCCATAAGCATTATTAACTCGAGCGACAAATGGCCAGAATTTGTTAATTCGAGTAAAAGGAGTTGGGAATACTGCTTTCTCTCTTGAATACTTATGTGACCATTCTTCACTCACAAGATCTTTAATTGTATGTGGCGCATTTTTCAAAACATTATCTTCTTTATCAGCAATTCCAAGTTCAATTTCGCGAATTTCTTCTCTTATTTGAATCATTGCATCACAAAATTTATCAAGCTCTCGTTTGCTTTCACTTTCAGTTGGTTCAACCATTAATGTTCCTGGAACTGGGAAAGAAACAGTTGGTGCATGAAATCCATAATCCATTAAACGCTTTGCTATATCTTCAACTTCAATATTTGCACTTGACTTAAATTCTCGCATATCAAAAATCAATTCGTGACCAACTCTACCGCGTTTTCCTGTGTAAAGAACTTTGTAATATTTTTCAAGTCTTGCTTTAATGTAGTTCGCATTTAGGATTGCAATTTTCGATGCTTTTGTTAGTCCATCAGCACCCATCATTTTAATGTATGCGTAAGAAATTGTAAGAATGCTAGCACTACCAAATGGAGCTGAAGCAACAGCGTGTATTCCTTTTTCACCACCAGTTTTTATGAAATGATGTTTTGGCAGAAAAGGTACTAAATGTTCAGCGACAGCGATTGGTCCCATTCCAGGTCCACCACCACCGTGAGGAATTGCAAATGTTTTATGAAGATTTAGATGACAAACATCAGCACCAATTAACTTTGGTTTTGTCAATCCAACCTGAGCATTGAGATTCGCACCATCCATATAGACCTGTCCACCATAATGATGAATAATCTCACACATTTCTTTTATCTCTTCTTCAAAAACACCGTGAGTTGAAGGATAAGTCACCATTAAAGCAGAAAGTCGATCTTTATATTGCTCAGCTTTTTGTTTGAGGTCATTTATATCAATGTCTCCATACTCATCACATTTAACAACAACAACTTGATTACCAGCCATCACTGCACTTGCTGGATTAGTTCCATGAGCTGATGCGGGAATTAAAACAACATTTCTATGTCCCTCTCCTCTCGAATGATGATATGCTCTGATTACCATTAGACCAGTAAATTCACCCTGAGCACCAGAATTTGGTTGAAAAGAAATTCCATCAAATCCTGTTATTTCAAGTAAATCCTTTCCAAGTTCTTCGATTAATTCAAAGTAACCTTGAACCTGTTCAGTTGGGACAAAAGGATGAATATTAGCAAATTCATCCATTGATAATGCGAGCATTTCAGTTGCAGCATTTAATTTCATCGTGCAACTGCCAAGTGGAATCATTCCATAGTTCAACGATAGATCACGACTTTCTAACATTCTAATGTAACGCATCATTTCCGTTTCAGTGTGATAGCTATTGAAGACTTTTTGTGGTAGAATTTCATCTTTGCGCAATAAGCTTTCTGGGATGCTAGGCCTTTCATCTTCAATCTCTTTGACAGGAATAAAATCTTTTCCTGAAGCTTCAGCAAAAATTTCTATTATATCATTTAGGTCTTTTAATGTAACCGTTTCATCAAGTGAAATTCCAACACAACATTTTGTGAAATAATTGAAGTTAATTTTCTTCTGTTCTGCAAGTGATTTGATTTTCACAACTAATTCTGGATTCGAATGCAAATCAACTCTTAAAGTATCAAAGAAAGTTTTGTTAGTTTGATTGTAACCGAATTCAATTAATTTTTTATTCAAAATTCTTGTAAAGAGATTAATTCGATTGGCAATTTTTTTAAGTCCTTCAGGTCCGTGATAGACAGCATACATACTTGCCATTATTGCGAGCAAAACCTGAGCTGTGCAGATATTACTTGTGGCTTTTTCTCTTTTAATGTGTTGTTCTCTCGTTTGCAAAGCCATTCTGTAAGCAGGATCACCGTGACGATCAATTGAAAGTCCAATTATTCTTCCTGGTACAAATCTTTTGAACTCATCTTTTGTAGCGAAATAAGCTGCGTGAGGTCCACCATAACCCATTGGAACACCAAATCGTTGAGTTGAACCAACAACCACATCAGCACCGAATTCAGCTGGTGATTTCAATAAAACTAAAGACATAATATCAGCAGCTGCAACAATCATTACATCTTTTTCTTTTGCCTTCTTAAATAGATTTGAATAATCACGAATTTCACCATCACCATCAGGATATTGAACTAAAATTCCAAAAACTTTTTCATTCAGTTCATTCTCAATTTGATCGGTCACTTTAACTTCAATACCATGTGGAATTGCCCGTGTAATTACAACATCTATGGAATGAGGAAAAACTTTTGAATCAACCAGAAAAATATTTGCATCTGGTTTTTTTGAATGCATAATTGAATAAATCATCGTCATTGCTTCGCCGCAGGCAGTGCCTTCATCAAGCAGAGATGCATTTGTGATAGGAAGTTTAGTTAAATCAGCAATCATTGTCTGAAAATTCATCAATGCTTCAAGTCTTCCCTGAGAAATTTCAGCTTGATATGGAGTGTATTGAGTATACCAGCCTGGGTTTTCAAGAATGTTTCTTTTTATCACCGATGGTGTGATAGTTCCATAGTAACCAAGTCCGATATAAGAACGATAAACTTTATTCTTAGAAGCCAATTCTTTTATATGTTGAATAAACTCGTACTCTGTTAATGGTTCGGATAAATTTAATTTTTCTCTGACTCTGATGTTTTCAGGAATAGTTTCATCAACGAGTTGATCTAAAGAATTAATTGCAATTTCTTGTAAAATTTGTTCAACTTCTTTATCACTTGGACCAATATGACGATTTACAAATTGATCGAAGAGATTTTGAGTATCCATATATATTCCTTTCAGAATTTTTGCATAAAAATTTTTTCAAATATAAGAAAGGTTTGAATCAAAGATTTGGTAAGGAAAATTACTTAGAGTTGCTTTTTTTTGATTTTTTTAATCGCTTCCCTTGCTGCAAGTTGTTCTGCTGATTTTTTAGTTTGTCCTTTACCTGTTCCTAAAACTTTACCATCCAACGAGACCTGAACTGTAAATATCTTTGCGTGTTGAGGTCCTTCTTCCTTAATAACTTCATACTTAGGAATTGAAAGTTTGTTAGCCTGAATATATTCGAGTAATTGACTCTTAAAGTTTTCGTCACCAAGTTTTGCAAGTGCGATATTAGGTTTAATGATATATTTCGTTATAAACTGCTTTGCAACTACAAAACCTAAATCAAGATAAATTGCACCAATAAAAGCCTCAACAGAATCAGCCAATATAGATTTTGCACCAGATTCAATTGCACTTGCTGCATTTTCATTCATAAATAAGAGTTTAGTCATTTTTAATTTTTGTGCAACATTTAATAAAATTTCTTTATTTACAAAGCGAGATCTAATTTTAGTGAGTTGCCCTTCATCTTCGTTTTTGTATTTAGAAAAGATGTATTCAGTCACAACAAGATTTAAAACAGAGTCTCCCAGAAATTCCAATCGTTCATTTGAAATTTTCTTCTTCAATGGAGAAATATTAATGCCTGATCGGTGAGTAAGTGCTTCAAGATATAAGAAAGGATTATTTAAAGAAGAACCGACTAATTTTTCTATTTTTTTTAGTCGGTCCTCTATTTCTTTTGGGAATTTTTGTTTTTTTTGCTTCTTTACCAGTGATAATAAAGAAGTCTTAATTCTTCGTAACAATTTTACTGATACTTCTTAAACAAAAGTGAAACATTATGACCGCCGAAACCAAAGGCGTTACTTATTGCATAATTAACTTTTCTTTCAACTGCTTTATTTGGTGCATAATTTAAATCACATTCTGGATCTGGTTCTTCAAGATTGATTGTCGGTGGAATAATATCATTCATCAGAGTTAAGACTGTAACCACAGCTTCAATTGCACCAGCTGCACCAAGCAAATGTCCTGTCATTGATTTAGAAGAAGATACAATCAATTTGTAAGCATGATCACCAAAAAGAGTTTTAATAGCTTGAGTTTCGCTTTTGTCGTTATAATATGTTGAAGTTCCGTGAGCATTGATATAATCAACTTCTTCAGGTTTAATTTTAGCATCTTCAATGCAGAGTTTCATAGAACGCACTGCACCTTCACCACCTGGTGCCGGAGCTGTTAAGTGATAAGCATCGGCAGTAAATCCAAATCCAACGAGTTCTGCAAGTATTGGTGCACCTCGTTTAATTGCGTGTTCGTAATCTTCTAAAACTAAGGTTGCAGCACCTTCACCCATCACAAAGCCGTCTCGATTTTTATCAAAAGGACGACTTGCCTTTTCTGGTGCATCGTTTCTTGTTGAGAGAGCTTTCATTGCATTAAAGCCACCGATTCCAATCGGACTTATCGAAGCTTCACTTCCACCAGCAATAACGATATCGGCATCTCCTCTTTCAATATGCATTGCAGCCACACCAATTGCATGAGCGGATGTAGCGCAAGCAGAAGTTGTAGCGTAATTTAATCCTTTGAAACCGTATTTTATTGCTATTTGTCCAGCTGCAATATCACTAATCATCATCGGGACAAATAAAGGACTAATACGCTGGTAACCACCATTGTTGATAGTATTGAAAATTCCTTCCCAAGTCCACATTCCACCAATTCCAGAACCGTAAACTACACCAACTCTATTCTTATCAATTTGATCAAGTTTTAGTTGAGAATTCTGGATAGCTTCTTCTGTACTCACGAATGCAAATTGGGTAAAGAGATCCATTCTTTGCACACTTTTTTTGTCAAAATATTTGAGTGGATCGAAATTTTTAACCTCGCAGGCAAATTTTGTATCGAAGTTGCTCGCATCAAAACGAGTTATGTAAGCAGCTCCACTCTTTCCTTCTATTAAGTTTTTCCAGAATTCATTTATATTAAGACCGATTGGGGTCACAGCCCCAATGCCGGTCACAACAACCCGTTTTTTCATAACTCAAATTTAATTGGTTGTTAATTATTGTTTTAATTTTTCTTCTAAATATTTATAAACATCACCGACGGTTTGAATCTTTTCTGAATCTTCGTCGGGAATTTGAATATTGAATGCCTGCTCGAAAGCCATAACCAACTCGACGATATCGAGTGAGTCGGCTCCTAAATCATTGATAAAAGATGCTTCTGGAGTAATTTGTGATTCCTCTACTCCAAGTTTATCCATTATTATTTCTTTTACTTTAGCTTGTACGTCCATTTTTATCTCCTTTTTTGTTTGTTAATATAACAATTTTAATCGACTTATTTGTAAAAATAAACAAATGTTACATTACCATTCCACCATCGACACAGAAGACCTGGCCAGTAATGTAATTTGCATCTTCGGAAGCAAGAAAGACTGCAACACGGGCTATGTCTTCTGGTTTTCCAATTCTTTTTAGTGGAATGAGATTGATAATTGCCTGCTTTTGTGTATCCGTTAGTTTCGCTGTCATATCTGTTTCGATGTAACCTGGTGCAATTGCATTCACATTTATATTTCTGCTGGCAAATTCTCTTGCTAGTGATTTAGTTAGACCAATAACTCCAGCTTTTGCTGCAACATAATTTGCCTGACCAACATTTCCCATAATTCCAACAACAGAACTGATATTTATAATTTTTCCTTCTCGCTGATTCATCATTGGCTTGATTGCAGCCTTTGTATAA
>Ga0209809_1003253_pt1 | contig 10468 bp, 4 predicted proteins | sample YNPMSTMetaG_FD_186172 | JGI IMG/M metagenome (GOLD analysis project Ga0209809, IMG submission 186172) | Anoxygenic and chlorotrophic microbial mat microbial communities from Yellowstone National Park, USA - YNP MS-T MetaG (SPAdes) (version 2) ... | reverse complement strand
GGTGGGTGCCTACGAGGGCCCCAGGCTGTTGGGTGTCGATCCGCCGGAGCGTGTAACGACCTTCTTGGTCGGTGATCCCGGCCGAGGCCGGTCCGCCGCCTTCCGGCTGGAAACTCACATGGACGCCCTCGGCCGGTTTGCCGTCCAAGGTAATTCGCCCGGACACAGGAACGGTTACGTACCGCCGTTGTTCGCAACCGGCCAGCATGAGCGCTGCCAGCCCCACGGCCAAGCCACAGATTCGGAAAACCTTCCCGTAGAGAAAACTTTTGTTCATGGCACCCCTCCGCATCTTTTTATGGCGCTTCCTCGGCCCAACCCTAGAGGCTGACCCGAAATTGGTACTCCGGGAGCGGCCCGAACCCTTTCCCAAACGTTCTAAGTAACCCGAATCCCATTTTATTCTATTAGGATTTGGTGAAGGTTGGCAGCCACCCGGTGGTTGCATATCCCGGTTAAAAATGGAATTTCCGGACAGCCTCTTACGGCGGCAATTGGGCGACTTCGCCGCCGGCAATGGAGGCCCACAGGCTATTCCGAAATCGGTGACCGAAAGACGCCCCCTGGGCCTTTCCAAACCGGTAACATTTTAGGTTGACTATCTCAACCGGAACAAATGACCACTGGCCACAATCTGTGGAGTCCGAGCGATCAAGTTGTAGGGCCCGGCCCAGGTGCATACAGTCAAATTAGCCGGATAGTTGGATTTCTTCCGTCTTGCCTTGCGGGACAGGAGAAAGCCGAACGTCGAAAGAGGCCTCTTTTCCTAGAGGCTGTCCCGAAAAGCTGTTTTTAGCGGGCTGGACCATCTACCGGCAGTCCCCAGACTGGCAAAAACCCTAATACAACGGCAGTTTGATAAAGCAGAACGGCTGGCAAAAGAATCGGCGCCGCCCCCCGGCTACCAATTTCGGGATAGCCTCTTAGAAATACGATCGTCGGTGGGCAAGCAGTCAGAGGAGTTATTGTTGGACGGCTTGAAGGCGGCGGTCGGACAGGTCGAGCCGGTACATGATCTGATTGTACTCGTATCGGGGCGTGGGGGTGGGATTGCCGGAAAACGTGTGGCTATACGTACCCTCGAAATAGATGATGCGGCCGCCTTGCTGGTCCAGAAAATCATGATGCACCGGGTTATAAAAGCTGTACCGCTCGTGGGTAACAATTTTCACCGCCCGGCGCCAGGGGCCGATCGGGCTGTCGGCCTCGGCGTACCAGACTTCGCCCAGGAAAGAGGAGGAACCGCCTTGCTCCAGGCCGATCAAAATCCATCGTTTCCGCCACGGATTCCACCGGACCGAACCGCTGTGGATTTCTACCGGTTTGCCGGTCTGCACATCCACCGGCAGGAAATAGGTTTCTTCCGGTCGGAGCAGGCCAGCCTTCACCAGTCGATGTTCTAGGCCGGGGGTGATGGGCAGGGCCTGTCGGCTCCAACGCCAAAGTGGCTTCCCGGCCGAGTCCCGTTCGACCGCCGGCAACCCCGGTGGGGCGTCGGAGCGGCCTTTGCCGACCGATCGTGCAGAATCTTTCTTCGGCGGCGTGTGAAGGGGCTCGAAGCTGTTTCCACCCCACAGGATGCCGACCGATTGTGCAGAATCTTCTTTCGGCTGGGCTGCTGGGATTTCTTCTGCCAGGCAGGTCCAGGTTTCGTATTGATCTGGGTCGGCTAGGGCCGCCAAGGTGGCCCGAACCCGAATATTCGGAAATGCCAGCCCGCAGTAGATATATTTCGGGTCTTCGCCGGCGGAGGGAGAAGATTGTTCAGCCGGCCCTTTGGCCTGGGCAACGCCCCCCCTCTGAAACAACCGGACCGGCCGAACCGGCCCCGTCCCGGCATAGCAGCGGATGTCCCAGCAGTGTCCGCTTTGCCCTCTCCTGGGGAAACCGGACCCACCGGCGGAACTGCTGTTTCTGGTCATCCCAGATGGCCAGGCCGTGTTCGAGCATTTCGCCGAGCGATTTCATGCGGGCGTAATGGGCCAGGAGTGTGTCGCCCTGTTGGGGATCGGGCACGACCACCACGCCGTCGATCCAGATCATGCCTTCTGGAGGCTCAAAGGGGCACATATTTTTACATCGGCCGTCCGGGCCGGTAAAATAGCGGATCGGCACCCCTACCGCCGGGTCAAATCCCTCTTGGCCCGGCAGGGGCGATACGGCCCCGGTGGTTCGGAAATTGCCCAACGGATACCCAAGCCGATTGGTGTCGCCCCAGAACCAATAGATTTTTCCCTGAAAAACGGCGGCCTGGACGGAATCCTGACCGGCCACGTCGGCACGCACCAGAGGCGTATTGCCGGGCGGCGGCTGGCCCAAAAGTTCGGTATCTCGATAAATCCCAGCCCCTGTGATTCGATACATTCGTTCCGCAATATTCTGCCGCTCCAGCCGAACGGTCGCCCGCCCGCCAGGCCGAACCTGAAGCCGCACGCCCCGAAAACCAAATCCATCGGCCGGCAACGTGTAACCCGGACTTCGCACATGAAAATACACCTCCCGGTGCATCAGTTCGGGGTCTCCAATGGCGACCCAACCGGCACTATCGGTCCAATAGGAAACTTCGTGCACGGTGCGCAGTTCCACCAGGGGGATGCCCCGGCCGGTCTGGGCGTCGATGGCCCGGACGCCGAAATACCGGTCGCTTGCCCGGAGGTCGAAAGATGAGGCGTTTGTGGGGACATCGAAAGTCCCCCGGGTCGAGGGGGCGTCCGACAGGGCCGCGTCTGCCGACAGGACCCGGCCCCGACACCAAACCACAAACACCATCCCCGCCTCCAGTAGGACCATGAGGGGTAAGAGACGATGGCGTACTGGCCGACGAATGGAAGTGGACATCTCTTGCATCCAATCTTTCATCCGAAAAGATGTTCTGTGCTCACCGCTACACAAGCGATAGTCCGGAGGTTACGCCTCTCCCCTGACCGTCCAGAGGCGGGCCTGGCCAGATGGAGCGCCGAAGGACTGGCCGGGGGAGGCATGTCATTCCTGTGCAAACAGGAAGGACACCCGCTGGGTTCCCGCTTGCGCGGGAATGACACCTGGTGGATTCCTGCGTGCGTAGGAAGGATAAGAGAAGGGGCTTGCCGTCCGGCTGAAATACCACACCCTCTTGATGATACCGTTTCTTCCGGCCTATGATACCGTTTCCTCGGGCTGGGTAGAAGCGGCGGCAGGGGCGGGAGGATGTTCCTGCCCACGGCGGGTGAGAAGATCGTAGATGACGGGCAGTAACAGTTGGGTCAGGATGCCGGACACGAGGATGCCGCCGATGCTGGCCACACCCACGCCCACCCGGGTTTCGGCCCCGATGCCACGGCCCAGGGCCAACGGCATCATCCCCAGCACCGCCGCCACGGTAATCATGACGACCGGCCGGAATTCATCGCAGGCGGCTTGGATCATTGCCTGATGGCGGGGCACGCCTTGCTCCAGCAGCACCTGGAACCGGTCGATGATCAGAATGGCGTTATTGACCACGATGCCGATCATCATCACGATGCTGGCCACCACGAAGATTTCGAAGCTGATGCCGGTCAAGGCCAAGGCCCAGGTGGTTCCGATCAAAGCCAGCGGCACCGTCACCAGCACGAGGAAGGTGCGGCGGTAGGATTCGATGATGGCGGCCAGACTGAGAAAGACCAGGAGCATAGCGATTAGGCCCGCCTCCACCAGGCCGCCCAGCCCTTCGCTCATCACCTCGTACATGCCGGTAAATTGGTACCGATAGCCTGGCGGGAAGGCCACTTGGTTATCCAACTCTTGGCTGAGTATCTGGACGGCTTTTCCCAGCGGGAGCGTCGGGTCCAACTGGGCGGTGAGTTTGGTTACCCGTTCTTTGTCTTTGCGGATGATCTGAATGGGGGCCGATCCTTCGGTTACTTGGCCCAGGGTGGCCAGGACCAAGGCATGTCCTTCCGCTCCGGGAAAGGCGAAACTGGCCACCTGGTCTTTGCCTTCCTGCTGGATGAATTTCACCACGATGTCGTATGTGCGGGCAGTTTGGCGGGATTTGAACGTGCCGGCTTTCAGCCCTTCCAGGTTGCCGCGCAGCGTCAGGCCCACACCGACGGCTGGAGTTTGCAGGTCGGCCAATATCTCCCGCCGAGGTCGAATCCGCAGTTCCGGTTTCGGCGGACGTACCGACGTGTCCGGCGTCAGAATGCCGGGAACCTTTTTGGCCGTCTCCAGGCTGGCCAGGGCCAATCGATCCAGTTCTTTCAGATCCACGCCGGCAATCTCCATCTCCACCGGGTTGCTCTGGCCGCCCATGATCGACGGGATACTCACCAGCACATTGGCGTCGGGGAAGGGAACGATGCGGCGGCGGACCTCGTCCATCAGATCGTAGATGGTCCGTTGCCGCTCGGTCCGCTGGGAGAACATCATTTGGATTTGGGCCAGATAGACGCCCTCGCTGGTTTGGCCCAAGATGGCCTCGGCCCGTCCGACAAAGGTGAGCATATGTTTAAGTTCCGGCATATCTTGCAGGCGGCGTTCGGCCTCCTGGACCCGCTCCAAGGTGGTCTTCAGATCATAGCGGGTGGGGAACTCCATACGGACGTAAATATCGCCTCGGTCGGTTTCGGTGAAAAAGCCGGTGCCCAACCGACCGCCTAACCAAACGGCATGGACCATCATCGCCAGCACAGCCAGGATCAAACCGACCGCAGCCCAGCGTCGCCGCTCCATAAAAGCCAGTATCCGCCGATAGGCTTCCACGATGCCCGCCAAAAAGCGGTCAAAACCCTGTTGCATCCAGACCAGCGGCCCGCCGGTGCCCGGCCGACGGGGCTTGAGCATCAAACTGCAGAGCATCGGCGTCAGCGTAAAGGAAATCCCCAGAGATACCACAGTCAAGATGACCATGGTCCAGGCCATTGGCCCCATGAACATGCCAACCCGTGTGCGCATGGCGCCCAACGGAAACAGCACTACCACGTTGGTTAGCGCACTGGCCAACACGGCAATAAATACTTCCGAAGCCCCCAGTCTGGCCGACTCCTTCGGATCGCCCGTTTTCTGGAATCGGCTGACAATCGCCTCCAGGACCACAATGGAGTTGGTGACCAAAATCCCCACGGAAAGCCCAATGGCGATCAGGGTGGGCGTGTTCAGCGTATAACCGATCGCCTGCATGAAAAAGAGTCCAATGACGATCGTCAGCGGCATAGTGATGCTGACGATCAGTAAGGCGCGCAATTCATAGAGGAACAAAAACAGAATGCCCGCCGTCAGTAGGATGCCTATGCCAACATTTGTCCATGCATCCTGGTTCATGGCTTCGATGAACGTGCCGTCGTCCCGGAGCCAGACCAGTTGCATGGTGGCGGGCAGGTCCCGGTTGATCCGCTGGACGGCCCGACGCAGGTTGCGGACCACCTCGACGGCATTGGCATCCGCCTTTTTGACCACCCGAAGGGCAATGCAGGGTTTGCCGTCCAAGCGGGCCGCCTGGCGGACCTCCTCGGTGCTCATAACTACCTGGCCCACATCCCGCAGATAGCAGCGGCGTCCTTCCTGATTGGCGATCTCCAAATTGGCCAGTTGGGCCAGGTCCTCGTATTCGGCGTCGAATTTGACGGAGTATTCAATGCCTCCCTCCCGCACCCGGCCGGAAGGAATGGTTCGCACGCCGGCCTTGACCGCTTCGACCACTTGCATGGTGGAAAGCCCGCGGGCGGCCAATTTCTCTCGATCCAGTTCGAGGTGGACCTCTCGCTTGGCTCCGCCGATAAGGTCCACATTGGCCACCCCCTCCACCACGCTGAGCCGATCCCGAAGCTGATTGTCTGCATAATCGTACAGCTCGTCCAGCGGCACATTACCCACCAGCGCCAACGTGGCAATCGGCCGGGCGTTGATGTCGAACTTCTGAATAATCGGGTCCTCGACATCCTCCGGCAGTTCCGAGCGGATCAGGTCGATCTTCTCTCGAACGTCCGTGGCCGCTATGTCCACATCCACGCTCAGCTCAAACTCCAAAAGCGTTTGACAAACGTTCTCCATGCAGACGGAAGAGACATGTTTGAGGCCTTCGATGGACGAAACGGCGTCTTCGATCCGCTTGGCCACGTCCAGTTCCAATTCCTCCGGCGAGGCCCCCGGATAAACAGTTACCACCGTAATATAGGGAATATCCACCTTGGGCATCATCTCCAGGCCCATCTTCCGGTAGGCGTTGACGCCCAAGATGGTAAGCCCGATGATCAAACAGCTAGTGGCCACCGGCCGACGTACCGCAAAATCGGAAAGAAACATGGTCTTTTGTCCTCAAGAAGCTCAAAAAGTGCAGGAACTTCAAGAACCGCGCCTATCGGAACGGGTTACTCTTTTTTCTGTTCCAGCAGGCGGACTCGGGCGCCGTCGTCCAACATGCTTTGGCCCATGGAGACGATAGGAGTATTTTCGTCCACGCCGGAGAGAATCTCCCGCCAGCCGTCCATCTCCAGGCCCAGTTGCACCGGCAGCGCCCGAGCCCGTCCCTCCTGCACCGTGAAGACCACATCGGCGCCGGAGCGTTGGACCACCGCCTGGGCAGGCACTCCAACCCCGGTCCGGGTTTGCAGAATCACCTCCACCTGAGCCAAAGCGCCTGGCACGACCTCCGGCGGCGGCGACTCGACCAACGCCTTGACCTGGAACGTGCGAAGACGGGGTTCTACCGTCGGACTTTTATAAGTAACCGCCAGGTCCTGGAGTATGGTTTGCCCGACCCGGACACGCAGCTTCGTCTTACCCTCTTCCACCCGGTCATAATACTCCGCCGGGACAAACACGCTGATTTCCACTAGGGAACCGTCTTCGATACGGAGCACCGGCGTGCCGGCGCCGGCCATTTCGCCCGGTTCCTTCAAACGCATGGACACCCGGCCGCTGATCGGCGCAACGACCAGCGAGTCGGCCAAATCCTTCTCGGCAATCCGCAGATTCAACCGGGCTTGCTCCAACTGCGCTTTGGCCAGCTCGATCAGCGTCTTGATATGTCGGATGTCCGCCTCCAACTGCTGACACTGCGCCTCTTGATGTTCGACCACCTGCTGGGCGATGGCGTTTTGCTGGCGGAGTTGGCGGTACCGTGCCAGGTCGGCAAAGGCCTGGTCCCGCGCTACCTGCGTCTTATCCAAAAGGGCGTATTTCTCCTGCAAGGCGCACTCGGCCACCGCCACCTGCTGCTGGGCAATCGCCACGGCCTGCTGAAGTTTTAAGGCGTCGGTTTGGAAGAGCTTCGTTTTGCCGGCTTCAACCACATCCCCGGCATCCACAAAGAGCTGGTCCAGCGTCCCAGGAATCCGGGCCGATACCAACGCAAACCGCTTGGCCAATACCGTGCCGGAAATCTTCAACTTCTCCTCAAAAGTTCGGCGTCCCGCAGGCAGAAGCACCACCGGCACCGGCGGCCGATCCTCCAACGTACCTTTCGACGCCTGCACGCCGCCGGATTGGCCGGAACCCTGGGCAGGTTGTCCTTCCGATGGGGCGGCGGCCCCACCAGGGAGCAGCCTCCCTCGGACCTGATTCCCTTCCGATGGGGTGCTGGTGTCCGACGGGGCGATGGGGAATCGACCGTTCCATCCCCAACTGACCGCCGCTACGCCCAACCCTACCCCCAACAAACCTAAAAAAACCAATCCCACGATGTTCCGAATCTTTTTACTGCTCATAGTGGACTGGCTCCTTCGGAAACCGGTTGCCGTTCAATGCCCTGGAAAAACACTTCTAATAAATGACGGATCATCTCTTCGGTGGGCCGACGTTCGCCCAACTCCAATTGCCGCTCGATAAGGAACATCACGGCGCCGAAGAGCATTTCCGCCGCCAACCGCGTCTGATGCGGTCGAAACACCCCTTCCTGGATGCCCTGCTGCAAAATCATCTCAAATCGGCCAATGGCCAAATCGTGTTTGGTCCGTCGGGAACTCATGCACACCTCTCGGACCGCCGCATCGTGGAACAGAAAATCAAACAGACTCCGCTGCTGGCTAAAATGCTCCAACATCATCCGGAGCATGGCTTCCAGCTTCTGTTTGGCAGGGAGCGGCTCGGTGACAATCCGTTCCCCCTCCTGGACGGCCGGTTCTACGATCCGTTCAAACACGTAGGCAATTAGCTCTTCCTTATTCCGGAAGTAGTTATAGACGCTGCCTTTGGAGATGCCGGCGCTGTCGGCCACTCGCTCGATGGTCATGCCGGCGTAGCCGTACTGCCGCAATACCTCCAGGGCGGCATTGGCAATGCCGTCTTTCATGGCCGAGGCGGCCAATTCTCGACATCGTTCTGCCAAGTTGCTCATTGGGCGTCCTTTTCCATCCAGGATTGGAAAATTGCCCCCTCCTTATGGGGTAAACGTCTGGTTTTTAGTCTGGATTCACATTCAGTATTTGGAATATATCGGCCAATGTTCTGACTCACTAGTCAATTTTATGACTTTTTGGTCTTAGTGTCAAGTGCCTGGGAAAAGATTGCCGAATAGGCAACAAGTACCACTTATAACGGTTGTTTCGGTTATTTTGACCGTTCCAAAAACATGGAATGGTCTGAATCAAAACACCAGTCGTAATCTCTTGAAAAATAAAGAGTTGTGGAATTCCCACTATTGGTGGATCTCCATTCCCGGAGGTCTTCAGGAGGCATCTTATGGAACGGAAGCTAACAAAATCCTTTTTCTTTACTAACCGGAAAATACTATTCCATGCCCCCCATTTTGGTTACCTCCGAGGAGGAATAGGCGTCCTTCTTTTGCTGCTTGGGGTTTCAACCGGCTGTCAAACCAGCCTCCGCCAATGGGTGGCCCAGGGGTTTAAAGTGGGACCGGAATACACTCGACCAGCCGTCGAAGTCGCCGACCAATGGCGGGACCACCAGGAACCCGGCATCCGCACCGACGAACCAGAACTGAGCCAATGGTGGACCGTGTTCAACGATCCGGTATTGGTGCAACTGGTCGAGACCGCCCAACGAGAGAACCTTCCGCTGCGGATTGCCGGCCTGCGGGTCCTGGAAGCTAGGTACCAGTTGGGCGTAGTGCGGGGCTACCTGGGTCCCCAGGAGCAAATGCTTTTCGGCCTTTATAAACGGAGCACCATGAGCAAAACGGCATTGCCTTTTTCTCGATTTGCTCATACCGGGCTTATTCCGCTTTCTTTTGACGAATGGGACATCGGGGGCCAATTGGCGTGGGAATTGGACTTTTGGGGCCGATTCCGGCGGATGATCGAGTCGGCCGAGGCGAACTTGGAGGCCGAACAGGAGGCCTGCCGCGCTGCCCTGATCCTCCTGCAAGCCGAGACGGCTACCACCTACCTGCAACTGCGGATGGTGGACGAACGGCTTGCCCTGGCGGAGAAGAACGTGCAACTGCAACGGGATACCCTTCGGATTGCCCGTGCCCGGTTTGAACAGGGCATTGTCAGCGAGTTGGATGTGCAGCAGGCGCAGGCCGCCCTGGCCAATACGGAATCCATGATCCCGATGCTGAAGACGCTGCGGCGGGTGTCGGAGAACCGGCTTTGCACCCTGTTGGGGATGCCGCCGCAGGACATTTCCCAGTTGGTCGGCCCGCCGGGCAAGATTCCGCCGGTACCGGCGGAGGTGGTCGTCGGGATTCCGGCGGATTTGGTGCGGCGTCGGCCGGACGTACGACGGGCGGAGCGATTGCTCGCCGCCCAGTCTGCCCGGATCGGCATTGCCGAGGCGGAACTATATCCGCATATTGCCATTACCGGCCAACTGGCCTTCCAGGCGGAGAACTTTCCTGATCTTTTCGACGGCCGAAGTTTTGCCGGCCTGATCAGTCCCGGGATCCGATGGAATATTTTACATTATGGCCGACTACTCAATGCCGTTCGGGTGGAAGATACCCGATTCCGGCAAGCCCTGTTAGGCTATCAGGAGGCGGTGATCCGGGCCTGTGAAGAGGCCGAAGGCGCGATCACCGCTTTCCTGCAAGAGCAGGTGCGAGTACGGGCATTGGCCCGGGCCACCGAAGCCGTGGAAAAGGCCGTGCAACTGGCCCTCTTGCAGTATCAGCAAGGGGTGATCGACTTCCAACGGGTCTTGGATTCCCAGCGGGGCCTGGTCCAGCAGCAGGACGCCTTGGCCGAATCCCGAGGCAAAGTGGCCACCAATCTGGTAAACATTTACAAAGCGTTGGGCGGCGGTTGGCAAGGAGGCGCCGGAATGGTGCTTACGGAAATGCCGGCTTCGGAAACCCCGCCAGCGTCGGAATCGCCTCCAGAGCTGGAAAAACCCAAGGCAGAAAAAACCCCAGCAGAAAAAGCCCCGGTGGAAAAAATCCCCTCCGAAAAAATTCCCTCAGAAAAAATCCCCTCAGAAAAAATCCCCTCGGAAAAACCTTCTTCCGAAAAAGCCTCCCCGGAAAAAACTTCCTCGGGAAAAGCCTCCTCCGAAAAAGCACCTTTGATACCCGGCCCGGAAAAGACACCTAATCCGTTACGTGGAAAAGCGT
>Ga0209809_1003244_pt1 | contig 10508 bp, 10 predicted proteins | sample YNPMSTMetaG_FD_186172 | JGI IMG/M metagenome (GOLD analysis project Ga0209809, IMG submission 186172) | Anoxygenic and chlorotrophic microbial mat microbial communities from Yellowstone National Park, USA - YNP MS-T MetaG (SPAdes) (version 2) ... | reverse complement strand
GCAGGAATTTTGGTCCTATTGGCCGCGAATTCCGGGCAAGGCACAGTTGCTGATCCTGCTGGCGGGCTGGATTTTGCTGTTCCACTTTCTGGGCAATTCCACCTTTGGCTACATCCGGACGCCGTCTCTTTTGGTTTGGATGTGGAACGCCTACCGGGCCAACGATTGGGACGAGGGGCATGGGTTGGTCATACCACTGGTGGTGCTGGGGCTGATGTGGTGGAAACGGCGGCAGTTGTGGGGGGGGCAACTGGGAATGTGGCCGCCGGCGCTGGGTATTGTGGCCGGGGCTCTGGGACTGCACCTGTTGGGCTACCTGGTGCAGCAGCCGCGCGTTTCCATCGTGGCGTTTTTCCTCGGGATCTACGGAATTTTGGGGCTGGTGTGGGGGCGGCACTTTTTGCGGGCGTGCGTGTTCCCGTATGTGTTACTGGTGTTTTGCGTGCCGTTGGGGTCGCTGGCCGAGGACGTGACGTTTCCGTTGCGCATGCTGGTAACGTACCTGTCGGTGGGGATTGCCCAGTTCTTGGGATTTGACGTGCTGCGCGAGGGGTCACTGATTTTTGATTCGCAGCGGTCGTACCGGTACGACGTGGCGCCGGCCTGCAGCGGCATTCGCAGTTTGATGAGTTTGCTGGCGCTGACGGTGATTTTCGGAGTGACAGCTTTTCGGACGGCGTGGCGGCGCTGGGTGATGGTGCTGGCGGCCTTCCCGCTGGCGGTGTTGGGCAACGTGGCGCGCATTACCTTCACCATTTTGGTCACGGAGCTGTTCGGGCAGTCTTACGGGTTGCAGGTCGAGCAGAGGTTCGGATTTGTGACCTTTGCGGTGGCCATTGGTTGTTTGTTGTTGCTGGAACGGACGTTGCGTGAGCCGCCCGAGCCCGCGTCGGTGCGTCCGGAAGGAGGGGGAGGATTATGAACCGGCGGGTCTGGGTTTGGACTGCAGTGGCGGGATTGATGATTCTGGGGACGGCTCTGGTACTGGGGCGACTTGATACGGTCCAGCGGTTGGGGCAGCCCGGCGTACGGACCCGGCCACTTGCCGACTCGACCATTCGGGTGGGAGTGGTCCTACCGGAGACGGTGCCGGGGTACCGCTCGGAGTGGGTGGAACAGCCCAAAGAGGTGGTGGAGGCGCTGCCGCCGGACACCAGTTTTGGGCAGCGCCACTATCGGGCGGAAGACGGGTTCGAGTTGCTGTTGAACGTGGTGTTGATGGGGACGGACCGCACGAGCATACACAAGCCGCAGTTCTGTCTGACGGGGGCCGGGTGGCGGATCGAGCAGACGGTGCGGGATTGGGTGCGAATCCCGCGGCCGCATCCGTATGATCTGCCGGTGGTGAAGTTGGTGGTGGGGCGCGAGATGACGGTGCAAGGGCAGACGATGCCGCTGCGGGGCGTGTTTGTGTATTGGTTTGTGTGTGAGGACGGGCTGAGCGGGGAACCGACGGGCTGGGAGCGGATGTGGTGGATGGCGCGGGAACTGGTGCGGCGCGGGGTGTTGCAGCGCTGGGCGTATGTGACGTGTTTTGCGGTATGTCTGCCGGGTCGGGAAGAAGCCACCTACGAACGGATGAAAGAGTTTCTGGCCCAGGCGGTGCCCGAGTTCCAGTTGGTCAGCGGTCCTCGGGTCCAGGCCGGGATCGGGCCGGAAGGGTCCATGCCATGAGGAAAGCTTGGTTGCAGAGCGTTCGGGTGCGCGCGCGCCCCGGGCGCGTGGGTGGGTGAATCATGGCAGCACGTGAACGACAGATCCGATTGCTGTTGCATCAGTGGGTGGACGCCTGCTTGTTCGGTCTGAGTTTCTGGCTGGCGTATGCCCTGCGAACCCACCCGCGGGTATGTGAATGGCTGGACCTGCCGCCGGTGCCGATTCCTTTCGATGCTTACCTGTGGGTGTACCTACTGTTGATCCCGGCGGGGCCTCTGACGTTGGAGGCCCTGGGGTTTTACCGTCGGCCGGTGCTGGGCCCACGCGGGCAGATGATCTGGTGTCTGGTGCGCGGGGTCGCCCTGGTGTGCATGGGCCTGACGCTGCTGCTGTTTTTTACCCAGTTGGTAACGCCGCGGTGGATGGTGGTGTGGTTCGGCGCTTTGGCCTTCGGCCTGGTTTACACCAAACAAGAGGTAGTACGCTGGATGTACCGGCGCCGGTTGACCCAGCCGCAATTCCGGCGGCGGGTGATCCTGGTGGGGGTGCCGTCCGAGCTGAAGCGACTGCGGCAGCAGGTCGAAGCCCATCCGGACGAGGGGATCGACGTGGTGGCCGAGCTGGACGTGACCTGCGCGGATCTGGATCGGTTGGTGAGCCTGCTGCACGAGCATTCGGTCAACGGCGTGATCGTCAGCGCCGAACACACGCATTTCGAGCAGGTGGAACGGGTGATTCGGGCCTGCGAGACCGAAGGGGTAGAGACCTGGTTGATGGCGGAGTTTTTCCGGACGAAGATCTCGCGAACGACGCTGGACGATTTTTACGGCCGGCCGGTGCTGGTGTTCCGGGCCACTCCCGACAAGCCAGTGCAGTTGCTCCTGAAACGGGTGGTGGATGTGGTGGGGGCTGTGGTGCTTCTGACAGTTCTGGCCATTCCGTTGCTGGTGGTGGCGTTGCTGATCCGACTGACCTCACCAGGACCGGTGTTGTTCCGACAGCAACGGGCAGGTCTCAACGGCCGCCCCTTCATCATGTACAAGTTCCGCTCCATGGTGACGAATGCAGAGCAACTTAGACACGAACTGGAGCAGCTCAACGAGATGTCAGGGCCGGTGTTCAAATTGAGCAACGATCCGCGGGTGACGCCGATCGGCCGGTTCCTCCGACGTTACAGCATCGACGAATTGCCGCAACTGATCAACGTCCTGCGGGGTGAGATGAGCCTGGTAGGACCGCGTCCCCTGCCGGTGGACGAGGTGGCTCGGTTCGATGATGTGGCCCACCGGAGGCGACTGAGCGTCAAGCCAGGGCTGACGTGCCTCTGGCAGATCAGCGGTCGCAGCGAATTGCGGGATTTCAAGGAATGGGTCCGGCTGGATCTGGAATACATTGACCACTGGTCGCTCTGGCTCGATTTCAAGATCCTGTTGCGGACCATCCCGGTGGTTTTAACCGCCAAGGGAGCCAAGTGAAGGGCTGAAGCGAAGGTCACGCACCCGGTCCTTCCGCAAGGAGCCCACCCGACCCAACATTCGCACATGAAGAAACAACCCAGTTCGGTCGAGGCCCGCAGCCGCAACCAGGAGGGCATACGCCGACGGCGCTCGGCCCGGGAACCGGTCTCGGTAGTGACCGGGGCGGCAGGCTTTTTGGGGTCCCACCTGACGGATTATTTGTTGGCACGTGGCCACCGTGTCATCGGCATCGACAACTTGATTACCGGCAGCGTGGCCAACATCGAGCACCTGGCAGGCGAACCACGGTTCCGGTTCATCTGTCAGGACGTGACGGAGTACCTCTTTCTGGAAGGGCCGGTCGATTATGTCTGGCATTTTGCCTCGCCCGCCAGTCCCGCCGATTACCTGGACTATCCGATCCAAACGCTCAAGGTGGGATCCCTCGGGACCCACAAGGCGCTGGGGCTGGCCCGGCACAAGGGGGCCCGGTTCCTCCTGGCTTCCACGTCGGAGGTGTACGGCGATCCCGAAGTGCATCCCCAGTCGGAGGACTACTGGGGCCATGTCAATCCGGTTGGACCTCGAGGTTGTTACGATGAGGCCAAGCGATTTGCCGAGGCGCTGACCATGGCCTACCAGCGGGAACACGGCCTGCAGACGCGGATCGTGCGCATTTTCAATACCTACGGACCGCGCATGCGGTTGAACGACGGGCGCGTGGTGCCGAACTTCATCACCCAGGCCTTGAAGGGTCGGCCGCTGACCGTGTTCGGAGACGGCTCTCAGACGCGCAGCTTCTGCTATGTGTCGGATCTGATCGAGGGGGTTTACCGACTGATGATGAGCGACTACGGGTTGCCGGTGAATGTGGGAAATCCGACGGAGCTGACCGTGTTGGAGTTTGCGCGGGAGATTTTGCGCCTGACAGGCTCGAGGAGTCGAATTGTGTTTAGGCCTCTGCCCCAGGACGATCCTCGACAACGCCGGCCGGACATCACACGGGCGCGGCAGTTGCTGCATTGGACGCCACAAGTGCCCTTGGAGGAGGGGTTGCGCCGGACCATTGAGGATTTCCGAAAGCGCATCTGAACAAGCGGGAGAGGCGGAGTCGGGTCGATCCTTGAGCCGGTGATTTCGGGTCGGTGGGGCACGACATCCGGTTGCGCCGGGCCCGCATGTGCTTTAAGGTGCCGAGCGAGCATGCGATCGGGCGGTTCCAAGTACGTCGACCGCACATGGGCGACTTCCCCGACCGGCCAACTGCGGGAGCAGGTCCTGGAGGCGCGGGCGGCGCGTCTGTTGGCAGAGGCAACGGCGAACGAAGCCGCTTGGCTGGGCCGGCTCCGTGAGGATTTTCCCCGCATTCTTGCTCATTTGCGGGAGTATTGGGGATTGGAGTTTCGCGGACGGATTCTGGAGATCGGCGCCGGGGCCTGTGCCTTTAGCGCCGAGTTGTCCAAGCTGCCCCAGGTGGTGGAGGTGGTGGCCACGGATGCCTCGCGTCGGTTGCTCCAAGAGTTGGCTCCGCGCGTATTGGCCCATTTGGGGGCGCGCTCGGAAAAGATCGTGCGCATGCCGGCCGACTTTCATCGTTTGCCGTTTCCGCAGGGGCACTTCGATTTCGTGGTTTGTTCCGCAGCACTCCATGAGACAGTGGATGTAGTCGGTGTCCTGCAGGAGGTGCGGCGGGTCCTCAAACCGGGCGGACGCTTGGCGGTGGTGCGTGAGCCGCGGCCCTCGCGAGTGGCCGGACGGTGGCGGTGGGGACGGGAGGCGGACAGCGGCGGGGCACGGCGGCCTTACACCTTGGCTGAATACGAAGCCTTTTTTGCTGCTGCCGGACTGAAACTGGAGGCACGGCGTTTCTGGCCGGAGGGGGGGCTGCGGGCGTATGTGAGCGAGGTGTGGGAAGGTGTCGGGCGCAGTTCGCACGTGTTTGTGGCGGTGCGCCCGCCGGTACGGGCCCGGAAGATCGCCTCCTCCGGAGTTGGTAAACCCGGTCCCAGCACCGCCGGCTGATGGTCATTGCGGTGGCCCCGAGGGACCTGCCGCCCTTGGGGCGCATCCCTGCACAACGCGCTCAGGTGAGTGGGGTGGAAGCTTCGCCGATCACGGTGACAAAGACCCGCCGTTCTCTGGGTTTGATGTCGCATTCCAGATGGAAGATCTGCTGCCAGGTCCCCAAAACGGGTTTGCCGAGTTGGACCGGCACGGTGAGCGATGCCCCCAGAAGCGTGGCCTGCAGGTGGGAATGGGCATTGCCGTCGTGCCAAGTTTGTTCGTGCCCATAGTCACGGCTTGGAGGCAGCAGACGATTGAGCACGCGCGGCAAATCTGCCTGCAGACCGGGTTCGAACTCGATGGTGCCGACGGCGGCGGTGCTGCCCACGTGGAACACGTGCACCAGACCGTGGACAATGCCCGATCGGGCCACGATGGCGGCCACGGCGTCCGTGAGGTCGTGCATTTGACCGGCATGTTGAGTGCGGATGCGGATCTCTTCCTGATAAACCATGGGAACAGAATAGGGTCTGGGCCGGTCCGAGGCCACGCTTCGTAGGGCCCGGTGTTGCTTGGACTTGGTGTGAACAGTGGATTCAAGGCTGCCGTGTCCCGGTTGTCTGCAAAAGCTGCCGGTAGGCTTCGTAAAACCTGCGCGCCATGGTTTGAGGCGACAAGTATTCGCGCATTTGTCCGAGCGTCGTCGGGTCCACTTCGCCTCTTCCGAACAATGGATGCCTACACGCTTCGCGCAGGGCGCCGATCAAACCTTCCAGATCGCCCGCCTCGAAGAGCAAGCCGTTGCGACCGTGCACGACGTAATCGGGGATGCCGCCAACCCGGCTGGCCACGACCGGAACCCCGGCCACAACGGCCTCCTTCACAGAAACGGGCCCGGTATCGGCGCGGGTGGGACAAACCATGAGGGTGGCCCGAGCCAGCTCGGCGGCCACCTCCTGCGGGGTGAGGTTTTGCCGAAATTGGATCCGGTTCCAGAACGTGGCTGGGAACCGGGCCCTCAGTTGGTCGGCCAGCGGGTTGAGGGGCGGGCCGATGTGAACCAGTTGGAGCGTCTGCTCCGAAGAGAGCCTGGCAAGAGCCTCCAGCAGCAGATCGGTTCCTTTGCGGAAGTGAAATCGCGCATTGGCGAGCAGGCGAACAACCCCGGGTGGCGGTTGGCGGTTGACCCGATGGAACAACGGGTCCGGCGCGTGCTCGATTTGAATCAGGGCAGGCGGTCGAAACCGGTTTCTCACGAACTCCGCGGCAAAGCGTGACTCGGCTGTGACCAAGGGGGCGCGTGGAAGGCTGCGGCGTTCCAGCCAGGCAGCCAGTCGGTTATACAGGGGCGGGTTGGGTACTACCTCACAGTACCAATTCATGAGGCCCTGCACGGAGACCAGGTAGGGATAGGGCAGGCGCGAGGCAACCAGAGCCGCTCCATTTTCGGTGCCCCAGGCGTGGATTAGATCTGGCTGAACGGCCCGCAGGACTCGGTACACCCGCCAGGTGTCGTACCAGAACAACGTGGAGGCACGCAGCCCGCCCACGGTGCGGAGACAGTAAAAGGTGGCCGGGCCAACGCGGAATTGCAGCGATCGCGGGAACTGTTTGCGCAGCGCCAAAACGTGCAGTTCGAGGCCCGGGTTCTGGTCGCGCCAAGCCTCCACCAAGACCCGTTGCCAAGTGGCGGGATGGTGCCGCCGCAGAGCACGCAGTTCTTCTGGTGCTTCCGGCAACCATTCCACCGGGAAGTAGGTAATCCAAGCGACCTTGAGCGGGCGGTGCATCATAGGACCAGACCACGATACGAAAGAGACCAGGGGCCGGCAATTGGGAGGCCTTGAGCTCCGGGGCTCGGGCCGGCCTTGCTGCGGCGCATGCCAGTGGGGTAGAAGGTGCGCATAAAGTTGCGGCGCCAACGAAAACCCGGTTCGCCTCGTGGGTCAAGCAATTGGGCGTTGGTGGTACCTAGAGCCCATGGCCAATTCACGAAGCGGGTTGGAGGCTGGGTTGGCGGGCCTGAAGGCAGCGGAGGGCATAGCGATCACGCTCGGCATTCATCGCGCCGAAAAAGTCGCTGGTGGTCTTGTGCTGGGGCTTCTTCTGCCGCAAGCGCCATTCCCTAAAGAGGCTGTGGCTGAAGCGCCGCAACATCGCCATCACCCGCATCGCCTCGGGCCGACGCACCCGACAGGCGTCTTCCCGGTGCGAGGCGTCCAGCCGCTGGTGCCCGCCGCTTTCCATGCCCCAGGCGGCCCGATGGGCCGCCAGCCATGGGGCGGCGGTCAGTTCCGAAGGCGGCAGGCGGGCCGTCAGGGCCACCCCTTCCGGGGCGTGGTGGTGCAGGTGTCGGCGCAGGAGGGCCACCTGCGCCACGCAGGGAAATCCCACCGCCTCCGGGCTGGCGGCCCGAGAGCGCAACAGACGCAGTTCGGGCTGGCCCTTGTTGATCTCACGCTGGCCGGCCAAGGTGGGCGCCGTGTCCCGAGGGGGAAAAATGCGCCGGCGGCGCCTCCACCAGTCGTTGGATGTTCTTTCGCAGCGTGGGTTGGTTGTCCTTGACGGTCGGCAGGTGGTCAGGGCCCTGTTCCAGCACCAGTCGGCACGCGCTCTGGGCCTGGGTGTGCAGGGCCTCCAGGCTGACTTTGCGACCGTCCAGATCGAGTTTGTGGAAGAGTTGGCGGGCCACGGGGATTTCGTTGGTTTTGGTGTCCACGATGGCGCTGCCCAAGGAATGCTGGCTGGGCAATGTGATGGCGGACGGCACCGAAGAGCCGGCGCGCCAGCCCGGCTCCGGCTGTCTGGAGCACACAGCGATTCAGAGCATACACGGACTTGTAGCCTACTATGCCGATCCACAGCATCGCCGCCTCTCTGCCCCAGAAACTGGGCACGTTGCACTCGTGCCAGCCGTAGCCTTCCTTCAATTCCTGGATGCAGTTCTCGTCCTTGGCTCTCGGCCGATACGCCCTGCCAATCGCCTCGGCAGACCACTCCGTGTCATGGGGCACCAGCACGCTGTAGCGCCAAGGCCGATGGGCCTCCAGCTTCTGAAACAGGAGCGGGTGATTGGCCGCCGGCCTGGGGCGGGGTGGGCGCGTGTTCACGGATCACCACCCAGCGCCGGGCCCACTACCAATTGCTCAACGCCGCCGAGACTTCCGCCACCCTCAGCCGCCGATCCCATGGCTGCCGACTGGCTGAGCCCCCGAATCGCCCGCTGCACACCAACCGTCAGCCGCACGCCCCGAGGGAACCTTGATCATGGGCCTCCCAAGGCTCCAGAAACTCTTCCTCCCCAAAGCCGCTGTCGGCCCACACCCACGGGATCCGCAACGGCTCCGGCCACCCAAGGCGCCTCTGGTTGTAGAACCCGAGGCACGGATGGACCAAGTGCGGGTCGCCACACCGATCCTACAGGGTGACCCCATGGCCGCTGCCCACAGCCGCCGGGAGCGGGCGATGACTGGGCCGGCCCGGTTTCCTGAGCTTGGAGCGTTGGCGTACCCCTTCCTGGCGGCCGCAGCGCTCGCAGACGGCGCTGTCCAGAATCAGCGTTTCTTGCGGGATCTGCTCCTGCCGGATCCGTGGCGCCGCCAAATCCACCGCTGCCGCACGGAACGCGTCGTTGTGCCGTGGCCGGAACTTCCCGAAGGAGCTAGTCAACCCACTGGGGGCCTGCGGCCGCTACTGCACCCCAAAACAGCCCAGCAAGGGCTCTAAAGCATGGCCCCGCCACATCAGAGGACTAAACCGCGTCTCCCCGGTCAGGCAGGTTAGCCACAAGGCCAGTACCTTCTCGCAAATGCCCTTGGCGTTGGCCGAACGCTCTTGCCCTGGCACGTGCGCCCGCACCCAGTGCCGACTTCCAATCTACTCCAAAAACTTCGCCACCACCGAACAAACCCCGGTCCGGGCGGTGAAGGGTTTGTGGATCAAGGCCATCTGCATTTGCTCCAGGCCGATTGGCTCCAAGGATTGGCGGTTGGGTGTACTTCACTAGTTTGTGTTCCTTTCTTTTGGCGTTAACCGGAACACAGGAAAGCACTTACGCCTTTTTAGGCAGGGCGACTGCAAAGTCTGGCGTAATGTCATAGCGGCGTGTAGCTGAATGTTTGTCGGCCACCTACTGCCCCCAACGTGTTGGTGGTAGAGAAAGCGCAAGGGGCGACGACAGGTGCGAGTTCCGTGGGATACCGCGCGATGCTTGGGTGGCGCCAGAATGGGAAGATGAGACTCTCAAATTGCGTCGCCCCAGCCGTAGTTTTTGCACGCACGCAAGGGCGAATGTTCGGGAACAAACAGCATGTCCACCTGTGCCAACGCCCTATCCAGAGGGCGTCGCATCAGACCGCAAATGTCGTAGGCCACAAAGCCGCGCTCATGAAGGAAGGCCGTCACATGGTGAAGCAACGGATTGTTCTGATAGAGATCAATGAGTGAGACCTCCATCATGAGAACCTTCGTGGCTTGGAGAGCGTTGGACGCGCCCTTGAGGACCTCGAGCTCGTAACCTTGCACATCGAGCTTGAGGAGATCCGCCGAGCCGAAGCCGGCTTCCGCAAGTACAGCGTCGAGCGGTCGCATGGGACGTTTGACCTGAACCTTCACGCTGTCGGCACGCCACTCGTTGAGCACGGAGTTGGCAGACGGGGCGTTGGGATATTTGTTGAAGACCACCTCTTTGCCCTCCTCGGCGCCGAGCAAGACGATCCGGTACTCAACTCTACCGGCGTGAGCGCGTTTCACCATTTCAAGCTCTGGAATCCGTTCCTCTTCCGCTTCGAGCATTAAGACCGAAGCCTCAGGAAAAATACGGAGGGCCAGTTGCGTCCATTCTCCTTTGTAGGCTCCTACGTCAACGATGCGGGCGGGTGCAAAGCCTAGCCGGCGCAGGTTCTTGAGACTCCACTCGGTTGTGGGCATCTCAAAATAGTGGAAGAGCTCTCGCTTGATGTGCTTTCGAACACGGCGCGGCACCAGATAGCTGAGTGACTTTAAAACTTTGTTCATTCAATTCCCTGTACCAGACTTTGCGGTTGAGCAGCGTAGTGAACTGGCAGTCGCTAGGCAAGCTGACAGCGTGCTGGGCATGGGAGCCCTGAATCCTTACCGACTTTGGTTGGAGCCTGTTCCGGGCCGGGAAATGGTCGCTGCTGCTCATCGGTTGGAGGTTTTGACCCCTTGGGAAGGCTCGGCAGAGCGCCTCCATCCCCCCGAGGCAAGCCTCCGCCCGCCTCAACTCCGGCTTCTCACACCCTCAACCACCTCGCCAAGGCACAGCGCCCCCTCCGCCGTTCACCCAGGCGCGCCTCTTGGAGAAATTCTTCGGCCCAACCGACCCCTTCAGCCGCTGTCGACGGCTCCCACCCCGCTCAACACCCGACA
>Ga0209809_1003242_pt1 | contig 10513 bp, 7 predicted proteins | sample YNPMSTMetaG_FD_186172 | JGI IMG/M metagenome (GOLD analysis project Ga0209809, IMG submission 186172) | Anoxygenic and chlorotrophic microbial mat microbial communities from Yellowstone National Park, USA - YNP MS-T MetaG (SPAdes) (version 2) ... | reverse complement strand
CCATGGCTTGAAATACCAGGTCAAATCTTCACCAGCATATTTATTGAATGTGAAAAATAAATCATAAGGTAAAGGATGTTTGCCATTCCACAGTCGAACAAATTCTTTCAATACCGAAATGAATTTTTCTGTTCCTAACATATCTCTTAGAAAATCAAAAGCACATCCTGGTCTTCTGTATGAGGCAACTCGATAAGCATTTCCGCTAAGTAAAAATGATGGAGTGATTGGAGGCATCTCTTCATCATATCCAGCAAAGTTCTCATAAGAAGTTGCATTTCTTGCTCTAGGTCCATTATCTTCATAATATCTTTCTTGTAAATCAAATGGAAGCATAACAGCAAAACCTTCATCCATCCATGCAAATCGTTTTTCATTTATTCCCATATAAAATGGAAAGTAAGTATGAGCGATTTCGTGAGAAGTAAGTCCAACCGCCGCTGCATAAGTTTGAACGGAGCCATCATTAACCATCATTGGGAATTCCATTCCGCCTTGACCATTGAAGACAGTCATCGACGGATATGGATAAGGAATTTGTGGAAACTCATAAGAGAAATAATAAATTACATCACGGGCAATCTGTGCAACATCATAAAAATCTTTTGACTCTTTTTTGTAAGCAGCTGAGATGAAAGTCTTTCGATTTGTGTTTTTATCAACAACAAGAGTTGATGCATCCCAGAGATAATGATCGCTTAATGCAAAAGCAAAATCTGGAACATAATGAGCTTTGTAATGATATGTGATAAAATCTTTGTCCTTTGTTTTTAGCTTGTTTGATTCTAAATCTTCTAAAGTAATAATCTTAACAATTGAATCACTATTTTTTGCTCTCTCATATCTTTCAAAAATTTCTTGACTAAAAACATCTTTTGGATTTTGAAGAACACCAGTTGCCCAGACAATAAAATTCTTGGGAACAGTAATCTTCACATCATAATTATTAAAGTCGTTGTAGAATTCGACTGTGCCTGTGTAAGGAATTTCATCCCAGCCATAGACATCATCATATACAGCAATTTGAGGATACCAGTAAGCAACGAAGAAAGAAGTTGAATCATAAGTCCCCATTCGAATATTTGAAAATTTTGGAAGCGTCAGTTCCCATTCGATTTCAAAAAGATTTTGAGATTTTGGATAAAAGAAAAGAGATGAATCAAGTTTGATGTTGAGATTAGTTCCATATTGGGAGACTTTGGTTTTATCATTCAAGTCAACAGGAATTCCTTCAATAAAAAGTTTTTTCAGAACAACACCATCGTGAACATCAGCAGAATTAACTTGAAAATCTCTTGGCGAACCTTTCTTGAATAAGTCCTGATAAACTCTGAGGATAATTCCATCCAATACATCGTTGCTATTGTTACTGTAAATGATTTTTTGTCTTCCAATTAATTTTCTTTCAGAAGGAATAAATTTTACATCAATGGTATAATCAGATGAATTCTGCCAGTAGTTTGGTCCTGGAGCACCATCAAGAGAACGAGTTCCTTTTTTATAAGCTTGTTGAACATTTCTCGGAATTTCAATTTGTGCAATTAAGAGTGAATTTATTAATACGAGAATCGTTGTGAAAAATGTTAAAAACGATTTGTTAAATTTCATTGTATTTCCCTCACTTAATTAGTTTATACTCTGATAATTTTTTCAGGAAGTTGTTAATTTCTAAATCCCAGAAAATCCAGTTATGTTCACCGGGCATTTCATGATATTCAAACATTGCACCTCTTTTTTGAAGTTTTTCAACAAGCTTTCGATTTGAATCAAGCAGTCCTTCCAAAGGATCATCCTTTCCACACGAAATATAAAGATAAGGCAAAGTGGTTGAGTTTACACTATCAGCTAAAACTAACACATCATTTTTATCCCATTGTTCTGTTCGTCTTTCACCGAAAGCTTCTCTTAAACTTTGATTGAGAAGACCTCTATTTCTTTCAATCAATGATGGCCATCTAAAAGCACCACTGAACGAACCTGCGCAATAAAACAAATGAGGATATTTCATTGCAAATTTTACGGCGCCATATCCGCCCATTGAAAGTCCAGCAATAACTCGTCCATGTTTTGTTGAAATTACTCGATATCGTTTCTCGACATAAGGAATTAACTCTTTGATAATGTAATCTTCGTAATTCCTATTTTTCATAATTGGTGAATTTGTATACCAACCATTGTCAGCTTCAGGTGTAACAACAACAAATGAGTAATTTGATAAATATTGAACTAGTCCTGTTCGATTTATCCAATCAGTATGGTCACCACCAAATCCATGGAGAAGAAAAATTACTTTATATCTTTCATCAGTTTTGAAATAATCTTTTGGCAAGATGATGTTAAATTTTTTGTAACCACCAACCGAATAAGAATAAACGCTATCAAGAAAAACACGAACTTTATCTTGAGAAAATAGAGTGTGAACAAAAAACAGAAGAATGAAAAGCAAGAGATATTTTCTCTTCATAGTATAATTATCCTTTCTAATCTTTTATCAAATAAAAATAATAAAAATTGAAAATGTTGAAAAAATTTATTGAAGTTGAATTTTAATTACTCAAAAGGATAAGGAATATTTTGTTTAGTCGAATACTCAGATTTTATGAAACGGATTAAGGTTTAAAGTAAATGCACAGTTAGTGTCAATTACTTGAAATTACTTTGGTAGATTTGATTCATTTGTAAATTTCCTTCGTGAAAGAAGAAGTTCTTTCTCAGGCCTGTTTTCAATCCACTTAAATCCGCTAAGTAAAAAATCTTTTTCTTTATCGATTATTTTCTCTTCTGGATGATATTCTCCTTCAGGTGAACCAAAAAGTTTTACTTCCACGACTTTGTTTTCCTCTATTACAACCAATGCACTATCACTACTTGATTTGTTTAATCCACTCGGTTCGTTTTCATCATACAAGTAATAAATGCTTAGTGCGTTACCAGTGATGAAAACTTCTCTCAACTTGTTTTGATTGGAAAGTGTATCGGTTTCAAATCGCAGTTGAATAAAACCGCCATTCATTTGATTGAAACGATTTTCTATTAAAGTATCTTCAGAAATTAAAAATGCATCCTGGTATATGTTTGCAAATTTTATCTTGTTTTCTTCAACATAAATTTCGATTGAATCACCATAAGCAAGATTTTCATTATACCAGAAGAGTGGTTGAAAATCATTTTTAGTAGATGTGATAATTTTACCAATTGTTTTATTGTAGATTGCATAATCACAAATTGCCGATAGTTCATTCCTCCACATTTTAACTGAATCTATTGCAATAAAAATGTCAGCGGTATCTCGATGTGCTTCCATTTTCTCAGCCACGATTACAAGAGTATCAATTCGATTTTCTGAAATTGTATCGATTTGAACTAAGACTGGTTTGCCTGTTACATAAGAATAATTTTTGATTTGATTGTTCTCAAGATAGTCTGAATAGATTTTGAGATTATCCTTTGTGTTGAAAGCAAGAACATTTCCTTGAGCAATTGAAAATCTTTTTTGACGGAAATAATTGAGTGTATCCGAATAAATTTTATTTTCAAACTGAGTTACCTGAACATCTCCAATTGCAATAGCATGTTCTTTCTCAGTGAAATATGTCAATTGATTTGATTTTAATTCAGTAGTGTCATCAAAGAGAGTGACTTTACCTTTGAAGATAGCTTTTTTCTGGTCAAAAAAATATTCACCGCTATCTGCATTCAAAGTAATTTTCCCGTCGTAAAGAGTAATTCCTTTTGTTCCGAATGCTGTTTTTGTATTTCCAAAATAAAATCCTTTTCGAGTTGTTAAGACCTGATTGCCCTGAATAATTTTTATGTTTCCCTCAAGTTCAGCTTTATTCGATTCAAGATACTGTGTTCCTTTATCGCAAAAGATTTGTATATCTTCATGGATTAAATGAACATTACCAAAAAGAATTCTGACTCTTTCGTTATTAATTACAGTGCCAATTAAGCTATCGGAATTTATTAATTGAACAACTTTTATTTCCTGAGCTTGAAGAAAAGATAAGATTAGAAAAAAGATTATAAATATTTTTCTCATTGTTGCGTTTCGATTCTTCCACTTACTCTGAATATCACATAATCTTTTAATGATTGATCCGATTCAAGTCCATACCCACGAATTTCTTCGGTTGGTGATGTAATTTCGACATATTTATCAGTGACTATTTTTCTACGATTATTTACCCATTTTAATTCTTCGGTTTTGAGAACAACTCCATCATTTGAACGAGCAACTACATTTCCAAACGCATAAAGATCTTGAGTTATGTCGTCAACTCTACCTTTATTAGCCGTAAGAGTGCTTGTATAATTTCCATCTCTATCATAAAAATCAACAGTAATTCCTTCGTCTAATAAAGTTTCATTTCTTGATGAATAAACAGCAATGTGACCTGCTCTCAAAATTGCTTTAACTATTCCAGAATCAGAAAAAACAACTTTCGAATTAAAAGATTCCTGGTCAGGAAGTTCTCTGGTTTTAATTGAAATGACTTTTGGTTTTACACTCTGATCTGAACAGCTGGTAACAAAAAAACAAAAAGCAGTAAAAATAAAAATGAAATATCTATTTAGAGTTCTTTTCATAATACAATTTATAAAATTTGATTTTTCTCAAAACTTTTATTCAATAATAGAAGGTTTTGTGATACTAATTTATCCATTCCATCTAATATTCAAATTTAATTTAATACTTTTGGGAAATTTTTTGATTGGAGAATTTTACTATGAGTGAAAAACTGAGAAAGTATGATTGAACAATTATTAAAATATTTTTTGGGCAGAAAAAGAAGAATTCTCTAAGCAAATCTTTGCAATCGTCGTATCCTTGTGATTAAAAATAGAAATGAAAAGTTATTCTCTGACTTTCACATCAATTTATGTAAAAACTCTGTGACTGTTATTTTTGTCAAGAAATTTCTGGCTTTACAGTTGTCTTTCGATCTTTTTAAGAAATTTTTGCAAGGAGTTTTATTGACTTTCAAAAATCAATGTCATATTATAGTTATTAAATGAAACGATTACTTTTAATTTTTTTTAGCATAACAGGACTTGTCTTTTCGCAGATTTATAATTTTCACACTTACAATTCTTCGAATGGTTTAACAAACACTTCGATTACAAGTGTTTCTCAAGATGATCAAGGTTATATCTGGATTGGAACAACTTCAAATTTATTCAGATACGATGGTTACAAATTCGAAGAGGTAAGCCAATGGAGTAATTTATTAAAAACAGAAATTACTGGAATTGAGAGTTTCAAAAATAAAATCTGGATTGCAACTGCTTCAAAGGGACTTTTTGTTATAAAAGGCAATAATGAAATTAAAAACTTAAATCAAAGACTTCAGTTTCTACCAAAGAAAATTAAAAAACTAAAGAAAGATGTAGAAAGACTAATCTTAATTTCCAATGAAAATGAATTTTTTGTTGTTACAAGTGATTCGCAAGCAACAAGAATTTTAACTGACGCTAATTTACCGTTAACAAATTTCAACGACATCTTTCCAATTGATAATGGTTATGCAATTGCATCAGATGAGGGACTATTTATTTTTCAATACAATCGAATCAAGTATACATTCAATCAAAACAAATCAGGCAAAACATTTCAGGCTAAAGTAGTAACGCTGGATAGAAATAAAAACATTGTTTTTGTAACAAATTCAGGCGGTATTTACAGAATTGAAAATTTTCAACTTGTGGAATTGCATTCACCGAATAAAATCTACACACGCTTTTCTTTAATTGTTGATCGAACTAATTCGATCTGGACGGGATTTGACGATGGAATTTTGAGAATAGAAAATTTAAGAAAAGATTATATCGGCTTTGCTAATGGACTTCCACATCAATTTGTAACTGATATTTTTGAAGATCGGGAAGGAAATATCTGGATTGGTACTCTTAATGGAATAGCAAAATTAAATTCACTAGCAATTCAAAATTATCCTTCTCTTTTCCCTAAAGTTACTTCATCTGTGCACAAAGTTCTTAAAAGTAAAAATGGTGTTTATGTTTTTACCGATGAAGGATTTTCAATTTTTAATCCAGCAGAAAAAAGTTTTTCGAATGTTCAATTCAATTTCTCAAATCAGAATAAAGTTAACGCCGTTATTGAAATTCCAAATTCAACTAAATTGATTGGAACAAATAATGGCCTTTTTGTCTTGCAAGGGAACAGGTTAACAAACTCACCTTTAAATTCTCAGATCAAAACAAAGAGAATTCTTTCACTCGCAACCGATTCTGAGAATAAGCTTTATGTTGGAACAGATTCTGGTCTTTATGTCTTTCAATCAAATAAAATAATTGATTATTATTCTATAGATGATGTTTTGCCCGGAAACGAAATCAATGCTCTTCACATAACTAAATCGGATGATGTTTACATTGGTACAGATAATGGACTTGTTAAACTTTCTGGCGAAGCGATCTTAGTCTTAAGAACTGGAAATGGTTTAATTAGTAATTATATAACCTCACTTTCTGAAGATGATGAAGGCAGAATTTGGATTGGGACAAAAAAAGGTCTATCATCATTTAAGAATGGCAGATTTAATAATTTTACTCCAAAATATGGTGGAGTAACTGTAGAAGAAATTATTGATGCAATTCCAGTTAGAAAAAACGAAATATGGATAGCGACACCAAAAGGAATGTTCATTTTAAGTAATGGAGTTAAATATTCAGCAATTAATTCAAAAGATGGAATTCTATCTGATTTTGTGACTGATCTTTCTTACGATCCTCAGACTGGAATTGTGTTTGCTGGAACTAATTCTGGCTTAAGCACAATCGAATTGAAATATCTGAAAGAAAATCACTACTCATACAAAATATTCTTCACAGGATTTTCAACGAATAAAAGAAGTTATGATCTTAACAATATTGAAGTCTCTGAAGATGAAGAAGAATTCAAAATCAATGTGTCGATTTTTTCTTTCTTTGATGAAAAGAAAATAATCTATCGATATCGAATTAAAGAATTTGAAGATAATTGGAATTATCTCACAGGTAGTAATGCAATCGTTTATAAAAATTTGTCGCCAGGTAATTACTCCCTTTTAGTTGAAGCATCAATTGATGGCATAAACTGGCTTGGAAATTCAGCTGAATTAAAATTTTCAGTTAAATCGAGTTTATTGAAATATCTCTTATATCTCATTAGTGTAATTGTAGGTTTGTTTTTCCTTTACTCAATAATTCTTTTTGTTAGAAGTTACAATCGAAAAAGAAAATCCAAGATCAATTTTCCATACTTTGAAAAAAGCATGAAAGCTGAAAATCAAAATATTGGAGTACAGATTCTGAAATCAAAAAACGAACTCGAAACAATGGTAAAGCGATTAGAAGAGAAGATTGAAAATCTTAGAGAGATTATTCTTGAAAAAGAAAAATTGATTTCTCAAATGAGAAATGAAAATAAATTGTTGAAAGAAAAAATCTTTGAATTGGAAAGCTCAAATCAAGTAAAAAATTTTGAGGATGAAGAGGAGTTTATTGAAAAATCCCGTATTGAGATTATCGTAAAAAATTCTTCAGAAGCTGAGGAAATCAAGAAGTATATTGAAGCACTTGAAAAAACAAATTGGAGTATTAGAGCTGCAGCAAAACTTTTAAATATTCCACATTCTACTTTTCATTACAGATTAAAAAAATTAAATTTGTTGAAAAATAAAATGGGATGATAGATGATTGCAGTAAGACGAATAGTTTTTTTTATAGTATCTACAATCATAATTGTTTTATTTGTTAAATGGGGCTTTGATGGCTTTGAAGTCTTTACAAAAATTTACCCTTCTTCTGAGTTGATAGATGAAGCCACAGGCAGAGTAATAGTTCAAACAAAAAGCTCATATAAGCTCGGACTTGATATGGTCTTCGTAATTTCAATTGGCCTTTCTGCTCTTGGAATAATTGTAATTAATTTTTTCAAGATCTGGTATGCTTCCAAAGAAGAATAAATTTTATAATTCATTCATTGTTTTGAAATGGACTTTCACATACTCATAGAGAGTTTCTTTTCCAAATCTTTCAATAATTTTTTTAGCAGTTTCTTTTACTATTTCATTTGCCCCTTTTGGAATTTTCATTCCAATTCTATCTTCAGCTTTTTTCATCCATTCAACAAAAGCATTTCGTGCAAGAATTGAAGCTGCGGCAACTCCAGTAAATCTTTCTGCTTTGCTAGTTTGGATTAATTCAATTTGTTTCCCTTCTTTCATCAATGCGTTTTTTATGTAATCTTCATTTCCAAATTGGTCGCAAATGGCAATTGGTACTTTGTGCTTAGCTAAAATATTTTCGATGCATCTCGAGTGTCCCCAAGCTAAAAGAGAATTTAAATTTCCAATTTTGGAATATAACTCGTTATATTTTTTTGGATAGATTTGAACGATTGTATAGTTATCGGGAAATTTTTCTTTGATTGTTTTTGCTATCCCAGCAACTTTTTGGTCTGAAAGTTCTTTGCTATCCTGAACATTAAGTTGAATTAATTCTTTTCTGTTATTTGGAGTAATGAAAAATCCAGCTATAATAAGTGGACCAAAAAAATCTCCTTTGCCAGATTCATCGACACCAATGTAAAATTCTGGCTCTTCCTTTTTTTCGTTTCCTGTGTTGATTGGTTGATTTTCAAAAATTGGAGAGAAAATTTTATTGTAGATTTCTTTATAAAATTGTGAATCTGGATTGCCTTGAAGAATTACTTTGTTTCCCTTTTTACCGTAATAAACTTGAACATAAAGTGTCGTCCTAGGATTTTTTATTTGAAATTTATAGCTGAAATTGCCTTTTGAAACTTCAGTCACAAAATATTTTTCAGCTTTGAATTTTTCGTTTAATTCTTTTGCGATTTGAAATGCGTGCTTTTCATTGTTCTCTGACATTTTGCAATTCTTTACTTGTTTTTTTGATAACCAAAATTAATTGTTTGGAGGGAAAAATAAATATAGAGAAGAAAATTCTTAAGATGTGTCAAAAATGTTCGAGTTCCTTACATTGTTTGATAGAAATGGTGTTTCTATATTTGTATAAATTTTTGAGTAAAATTCTACACAAAATTGAAATTCTACAATAAAACTATACTGCCTAACGGAATTCGTGTACTAACCCAGGAAGTTAATTCAATTAAGTCTTTCACACTTGGTATCTGGGTTAATGTTGGCTCAAGAGATGAAGAGAAAAGTCTAAATGGACTTTCTCATTTTATTGAGCATTGTGTTTTTAAAGGAACTAAAACAAGAAACGCTAAAGAAATTGCTTCGAGTATTGAAAGTCTTGGTGGTTATATTAATGCCTACACTACAAAAGAACATACTTGCTTCTATACTCGAGCATTGAATGAACACTTCTCGAAATCATTTGAAGTTTTAGCTGACTTAATCAAGAATCCAATTTTCCCACAGGAAGAAATTGAAAAAGAAAAATCTGTAATTCTTGAAGAAATTTCTTCAATCAAAGATACTCCCGATGATGTGATTTTTGATTTAATTGAAGAGAAATTATTTGCAGGGCACGGACTTGCAAATCCAATCATTGGAAAAGAAGAAAATATTATTTCTTTTAATTCAGAACTTGCACGAAAATTTATAAGTCAAAATTACTCGGCGGATAAAATTGTTGTATCTGTGGCTGGTCCAGTATCTCATAGTTTAGTTGTTGAAAAAGCAGAACAATTTCTTGGAGATTTAAAACCACACAATTCAGAACTAAAAAGAGTTGAACCTTCATTGTTAAATAATAGAGTTGAAATTGAAGAATATCGAGATATCAATCAGGTTCATATCTGTATTGCTCGTAAAACTTTTGGCTTGAAAGACGAAAGAAGATCAGCTCTTGCTTTATTGAATACATTGATTGGAGGAATGACAAGTTCTCGATTGTTTCAACTTATTCGTGAAGAACAGGCACTGGCTTATAACATTACATCTTTTATTAATAATTACTTTGATGCATCTGTGTTTGGAGTTTATTTAAGCACTTCACTCAATAATCGAAATAGAGCGATTGACCTGATTAAGAGAGAATTTCAATCAATTACGACTGATGGAATTAAAACCGAAGAACTTGAAATCGCTCGAAATTATCTGAAGGGCGGAATTTCAATGTCGCTCGAAAATACTTCAGCAAAATCGACTCATCTTGCAGTTAGTGAATTTTATTACGGCGAAGTAAAATCACTTGAAGAAATTTTTAATCTGATTGATAGAGTAAGTAAAGATGAAGTTATGAATCTTGCTGAAGAGCTTTTGAAGTGGGAGGACTTTTCAATTTATCAAATAATGCCCAAGATGGGAGGGAAAAATGGAAACTAAAGTAATTCCTTCAATTTCGAATCGTGCTCGTTCAATGCAGGCTTCTCCACTAAGAAAACTTGCATCAATTGCCGAGGAAAGAAAAAAGAACGGCATTAAAGTTTATCACTTAAACATTGGTCAACCAGATCTTCCAACCGATAAAGTTTTTTATGAACAACTTTTAAAAATTCCCCAGACAACTGTTG
>Ga0209809_1003223_pt1 | contig 10552 bp, 12 predicted proteins | sample YNPMSTMetaG_FD_186172 | JGI IMG/M metagenome (GOLD analysis project Ga0209809, IMG submission 186172) | Anoxygenic and chlorotrophic microbial mat microbial communities from Yellowstone National Park, USA - YNP MS-T MetaG (SPAdes) (version 2) ... | reverse complement strand
GCCATTCAAATGCTGTTGACCATTGGTTTTAAAGCTGGGCAGAAATATGCACAGTCACAGGCATTGGCTCGCACTGGTCCAACGGTGGGATGGTGATTGCTTTGCTTATCATCGTCTTGTCGATGGGGTACCTGACCCGCTTGTTGAGCGCGAATTTCGGCTGGCACATGGTCATGCGGAGTTTCAGGTCCTGATACGCAACAATGACGCGTATCGTCGGACGGTAGTCTATCAGCTTGTCGTCGATGGGAGGAATATACGCCCGCAGTATTGTCGGACGACCTATACTGTCAGGTTAGACTGAGTGGCGATGGGTTGATATTAGGCTTGGCAGCGGTACAATCTGAGATATGGAGAAGGATATGATTTTTGTAGTAGAAGGCGTCAACGCTGCTCAAGACTTTGTTACTTTGGAACAATTGCTGCAGATCGTTCAGCAAGCTGCTCAAAAACTTGGTGCTTTGAAGAAATTGCCACAGATTGTTCAGTACACTGCTGATAAGCTAAAGTTATACCAAAATCTTAAGGAAGTAAATGGCCATTTAATTGGAGATTTTGATGTTTACCACTTCTTAGATGAGAACTATAAAATTTTATTTAGATTAATTAGATTAATGAGATATAAATCTTATTTTAGAGAAGCGTTAATTGACGATGATTTTATTAAACTTGCCATTGATATATCTTGTAAGGCATGTTTGCTTATGGGTTTCGAAACTGGAATAATAAAGCTAGGACAAACAGATCCATCTAAATTTGAAGAACAAAAAATGTATGTAAATATAATTAATGAGGCTTTTTCTAGTTTAGACGAATATATTAGTAAATCTTATAAAGACAATAAGATATACGAATTCATAAAAAATTCTGTCAAAAAATTTAATTTAAAAAATATTCTTGAATCAAAAGATATTAAATACTATAATTTTTATCATGAATTGCTGTTATTGCCATTAGAATCTTATTCAAATTCTGTTTTTCTCGCCACTCGAGTAATGTTTGGCATTGGTTTTATGGCTGGGCAGAAATATGTGCTGTCACAGAAGTCGTCACAGTATTTATTACAGGAATTAGGTCGTATGCTGTGCTCGAAATTGAATTCGCATGTTTATTAAATATCGTGAAGCTTTGACGATGAATGTTTTTAAATTTTTTATTAATTAGATAAAATTTTAAGTTAAAATTTTAAATATATTAAAAATTAAAGTGTAATTTAATTATTTTTAATAATATTTAGATCTTTAGTTAAATCTTTAGTATTTTAAAGTATGTATTAAATTTAGAAAAAATTATGATAAGCATAAATTTTTTGGCAATTACCGTGAAATATTTTCCTTAAAATGTTTTATTTACGATAAAAAATACTTCTAATCTAAATAAAATTATAAATATATTTAATTTAATCTTTTAAATTTTTTAATCTGCCTCACTTGACGGGCTTGCCCTGATCGCATCACGGCCAAGGTATGGTATAATGACCTAGGTTAAGCGAGTGCGCCAACTGGACAAGCGCGACAAGCGTCCATCTGCGCAACCAAGCGAGCATATGCTGATCACGAACTACCGCTTAAACGGTCGCGATATAATCTAATCAGGAGGAAGGATGAACAACGAGGAGTTTCAGGAGACGCTGCAACACCTGCGCGCAGTCGTGCGGACCCTTTCTACGCGCAGCATCACCGAGCTGCACGCCCTCGCAAAGCACTTCAACGGCGAAGCGCTCTCAGACAAAGAGATCGACGCCCTCCTCGACCTGCACATCGCATGCTGTTTCGAGCGCGACGTCGTCGACGAGCCCTAGTTTTTTAATTTAATGATATATTTTTATTCTAAAAAATAATATCTTTTAAATTATATATTCTCTTCAATGGATAACATCAGCAACATTGAACGAACCCTCGTGGGGTATCTGTTCCACCACCCCGCGGTTATTCCCATCGTCCAGGCCAAGCTCCCCCCAGAGGACTTCGCTCACTACCCAGCTGCTGTCGTCGTTCGAGCAATATACGACGCTTTTAAAGAATATAACCACGTCGACGTCCCGTTGGTCGAACACCTCATTGTCACGCGAGCGGACACGGACTACAAGACCATCGGCGGGCGCCAAGCCATCGAGGCCATCGCCGCTTGCGGTTCTCAATTCATCGACCTCGACGCTTACGTTGCCGTCCTCCACAACGCCGCGCTGCTCAGGCGCATCGCCTACGCCGCTGAGGAGATCCGCACCTCGGCCCAGTCCGACGACGCCATCGCGACCGAGGTCCTCGATCACGCCCGCCGGCGACTCGATGACCTCCTCCGCCAGCAGCATATCAACAACGGGGTCCACCTCCCAGACTATATCGACCCATTCCTCCAAAGCCTAGGGACCAGCCCGCCCGGCTTGAAAACCGGCTACCATGCGATCGACCAAATCATCGGCGCGATCCACCCCGGCGACCTCGTCATCATCGCCGGGCGCCCCGGCATGGGCAAGACCGCCCTCCTCATCGCCATCATGGCGCATCTCGCCCGTAAGCACCATCGCTGTGCCTTCATCAGCTTGGAGATGCGCACACAACAGATCGTCACGCGCATATGCTGCGCCCTTGCCGACCTCCACTTGGCCCGCTTGTTGAACGCAGTGCCTCTCACACAAGCTGAATATCAGCAACTTCAGCAAAGCATTGAGGTCATGCGCGAGAGCCAAGTGTGGATATACGATGACAAGATATCGCGGATGCACGATATCTATCAAGTGCTGCTCGCGCAACACTACCGCTACGGCCTAGACGCCGTCTTCGTCGACTACCTGCAGCTGATCGGCGGCGAGCGCAAGCGCTATGAAAGCCGACAGCACGAGATCACCGAAATTTCGCGCAGCTTGAAGCTATTGGCCCATACACTAAACGTCCCGCTCCTCGTCGGCAGCCAGTTGTCGAGACAAGTCGAGATGCGCGCGGATAAGCGACCCACACTCTCCGACCTGCGCGAAAGCGGCAGCATCGAACAGGATGCCGATATCGTGATGTTCCTCCACCGCCCAGATCCAAACCTGCCGAACTTGAGCAACATCATCGTCGCCAAGCATCGCAACGGCCCGACTGGCATAGCCCAGCTCGCCTTTGTCCCCCATCGCGCCACTTTCATAGATTTTGATGAAAATGTTTAATTATTTTCGGCGCGCTCTATGGTATAATAACTAGCAATGCAGCTGCGAGACTACATGCGACTGCTACCTGAGGTGGACGACGTCCGCGAGGTCAAGCTCGCGCTCGTCGCCATCGACCTCGCATCATCCTCTCCTTGGCCACACCTGATCGCCGCCGACCAACTCGCCATCGCAGCCCGGCGCGTCTTCGACACCAAGTACTTCAACATCGACTACCAATACGCACTCGCGAAGTGCGTCGCCCGCAGCGTCATCCTATCCATCTCACACTTGGATGGCACCTACTATGCGCCATATACCGACCCCTGCGCACACATGGTCGATCTATGCAAAAAGGCAGATCGCTACCCACCTGCGCAACATTCAGATCAACCAGCTGAGGTCCAAGCCGTATTGGAATATCTGAGGACGCGCTACGACTCGGATACCATCGAATATGTCCTGCGGCACGCCGGCCCACGCTGGACTTGGCAGACCGTCTTCGTCGAGCTGGCGCTCACGCAGAGCAGCCAAGCCGATGAGTGGGAAGTCCATACGCCTGAAACCTTGCTGCGCATGTACAGCGACATATTCCACTCCTCGCCGGAAGCAGCCGTTGTCAAGCAGATGCGCGATCTATGGGAAAGATGCCCGGATATGCGAGTCTGGCAACGCGCCTTCCTCGACGCGCGCAGCTGGAATGACGTGGCTGATTACGTGCGCACCAGCATCAACGAGGAACAAGCCGACCCTGTCTTCATGCATGCCATACAGCAGTACCGCGCACGCGTCAATCCATACGTCGACCCCGCCGTGCGCGCAACCCTCCAACGCCTGTCTAGGCAGTACCGTGATATTTCCGCTTGGGACTATGCCTTCGACCAGGCTGCGCACGCCAACGCCCTGAACTTGAATTACGTCGCTGCCGTCCTGCGCGGCAAGCGCTATCAGCAAAAATTACAGCGCCGCAAGGCGACGAGGCCATGAGCGACATTCAATCTTGTCAGCGCTGCCGCGGCAGCGGCATCATCTTAGTCGACGGGACATACAGGGCTTGTCCCGATTGCTTGTCGCCCGATGTCTCACAGTTCCCGCTGCCATCCCTTGACGACGAGGCGGCTTGGGGCTACAGCAACGCGAACGACCGGCAACGCTGGGCCGAGGTCCTTGCCAGCGCAAGGGATTACGCGGCAAAGCCCCAAGGGTGGCTTGTCCTGTACGGCGAAGCCGGCAGCGGGAAAACGACTTTGCTGCGCGCCATCGCGCAACGCATGCGGCAACACGGCCATAGCGCAGTCCTTACCTCATGCATCGATTGTCCGGTGGAATCGCCCAACGCCTCACGCATCTGGGCGCAATCGTTAGTCAGCGCGCCAATCCTGCTCATAGATGACGTGGGCATCGACCCGCCAACCTATCACAGCCAACACGCCTTGCTGTATCTTATCTATCGGCGTTACGAACTGCGCTCTCCAACTGTCTTCGCCGTCAGCGTACATCGGCGCGACCTGCGGCCAACGCTCGCCTCGCGCCTGTGGGATGCGCGCCAATCAGTTGTCCTGCTTCTCCCTGAAACCGACCTGCGCCATGTCCACCGCCGCACACCCCTGTTTGCTCGCTAGCGATAGCTTGGGCTTAATATTTAGGTTTTTTATTAAGAATAAAATATATGCACTTCGAGTCTTTAATATTGATAGCTTTTTGAATGAATATACGTGTTCTTTGGTAATTTACCTAATATTTAAAGATCAAAGTATTGGCAAGGGCTTTAGAGAAATTTTAAATGTAAATGAAATAAAAGATTATAGAATATTATCAGATTTTAATCAAAGATCATTTAATCAATTAAAAATAAAGAACATTGCCATGTATGCCTTATATCCCGCGCACTCGAAGGCAATTTGGGCCTATGTCCCAGTATTCCAAACGATCAACATCGGAGAACAAGATGAGACGCCAGCCCGTGACGCTCATTATCAGTGATGACCCAGACGCGATACTCTGCGTCAACCCCGAGCCTGCGACTTGGCTGCCATGCACCATTGCCACGGCTGACTATATCGACGAGGTCGGCAATGAAATCGACGTCAAGCAGGCTTACCTCCTCAGCACTACCGGTAGGCTGCTTGCTTGTCCATTGCTCCCGCCGCACCTTCAGCCTGTACAGATTGCTTCCTTGCGCGACCTCGCCAGCGCGCTTGCGCATCTATCCCCAGACATGTGCGTCTTCTATCTCATCACGCCGGAAGACATGAGTGCCCGCATCGTCCTATACGGAGCATGGCACACGCTCATTTCAGATATTGTATGATTGGCCTGACATGATGATCGTGCTCGAAGACTTCGCAGTCTCCATCATTATCAGCCTCATCTCACTTATCCAGATCGCTGGATGGGGGCTCTTCCTGCTTTATCGCATGCGTCGAGTCGGGAGGCTCGAAAAACGCTGGCTGTTCCTCATCGGGATTACTGGATTTCTAACTTATTATATACTTGAGCGAAATTTATATAAATGGTTGTTTGGTATAGGTTGGTAATTTATATATTATATTATATTTTTAATTATATAAGAGAAACTCCGCTTTTATTTTTAAATAAAATAGATTTTGTGATAAAATTTATATTAATTTGCTTTATAAAGCATAAAAGCGCAAAAATATTATATATTATTCCAAAATTTATGCCAGTTAACTATCCTAAGGACACGTCATTGCCTAAATAATCTAAACGACGCGCTATCCACAACGCGCAATACCAATGCCCAGCATAAGCATAATGCACAACACGCTTCACTCTAGCGCTACGCAGCTCATGCCGGTCCACGCTGGCAGCTGCTCTTAAAAAAAAAACAGGGCGCACCTAGTAATGGATTAGGCATCCATTTTCACAGGTTGCTGCAGGCGCCCTTGTCCTACATTATACCACAGCGCTGCTGCTGGCAGCGATCCGGAGGTTGCGCTCTACTGGTTGGCCGAGATGATCTACGCTGGCGAGGGCCCACGCTTTATCATGTGCCAGCTGCTGATCCTGGCCAGCGAGGACGTCGGCCTGTCCACCCCGCTACGTCGCTGCCGCGGCAGCCCAATCGCTGGACTACTTGGGCATGCCGGAGGGTGTGTATCCGTTAGTGGAGTCTGCGCTCTATTTGGCCACCGTACCCAAGCGCAACACATACTTCCACGCCCGCGCTCAGATCGAAGCTGAAGGCACCGGCGAGTCGCCAGGCTCGTAAAGGATGCCAGCCGCGACGCACGGGGCCTGGGGCACGGCATCTCTACCCGCACGATTACGCCGGCCACTGGGTGGTCCAGAACTGCCTACCGTGCGAGATCGCTGGCATGACGCCCAGCCCTCCTGTCAGTTCTGCGACAGCGAGGAGATGCGCGAAGTGATACGTAAAAGTATCAGTGCAGAAAGTGCGGTCACAGAACCACACCAAATCCAAAATCAACAGCTCAAGACGCGCCAGCGTGCACTGCGAAGAGCCAGCGTAGCGAATACTACAGGTCAGTAGGTAATCGATTGGGCGCTGGCTGAAGAAGTATTCAGCGCAGCCACCCAAACCTGCTACGTCAGAGGTGACCGACCTGGTACTTTACACCTTTGTACAAACAAACGCTACCTGATTAAGACAGGATGAGCTGGTCGCTAATGCACGACTACTTGACCAAGTGCCGAATACGTTCCAGTTTTGCTCGGATGGGTATGTCGGTGACCGGCAGGTGAACTACCGTCACCTGGTCAGGCGAGGGAAGTCGCGGACTTACTCGTGAGTTACTCGCAGTTGGCGCGTCGGACGCGGATGTTTGCCAAGAGTGAGGGGCGGGTGATTACTTTGTTTGTGGGCGGCTGGAATGCGCGCCAGATGCTCCGACAGCTTTATCCGAAATGCTGGCGTGTGAGTTTATATCACTTTGATTGGAACACTCCCCCGCTGCTGATGCGCACAGCTGGCACCAACAATGGCGACCCATCACCACAATAGGCGCAGCAGTCAAACCGGCAACACATATCCCGGCAAGTGAGTTCACGAACTAGGCAGTCCCGCAAACCGTCAGGACGTCGACATACCCATCACGTTTCACGTCCACTGACAGTTTGTCACGCGCATGTTGTCCGCGCTCGCTATAATACTTAAATGATTCATAATAAGAAGTCAGGAATTGTCACCGACCTCAAAACGCGGGCAATTACCTTCTTGCAGGAAGGTAACCTCGCAGCCGCTGAAGTGCTGCTCAAAAGTGCCTGGGAGATCTGCCGCAATGAGAAAGAAAAAGCAAAACGCCTGCACGATTTGGACAGCGTGAAAGAAGAAGCAGAACTCCTACACGGTTTGGGTGACCTGGCCGTCAGACAGGGCAATCTTGACCTCGCTAAGCAATACCTCGCCGATGCCCTCGCAAAGTATCGTACCCTCAACAATCGCCTGAAAGAAGCGCACATCCTCCTGTACCTGGGACGAATCGCTGTCCTGACCGGTGACGACATACAACCACTCTGGGATGCCCTGCAGGCCTACCAAGAGGTTGACAACGAATTTGATCGTCAAAGAGGCGTGGCCAACGTCCACCAAGCGCTGGGCGATCACACGCAACAGCGATCTGACTACCCATCCGCCGAGGAGCATTACCGGACCGCCTTAAGCATTTACAGAGGGATCAACTACCATAGGGGACAAGCCCATGCCCTGAGCGCCCTGGGGAGCCTCGCGCAGCTGCGCGGTGACTTCGCCGGCGCTGAGCAGTATTATCAAGAGGGACTAGCCGCCTACCGCCAAGCCGGCGACCCCTCTGGCGAGGTGAACGCCCTGCGTGCACTGGGCGATCTAGCGACGAGCAGGCGCGATTTGCTGACGGCAGCTCGATACTTGCGCGAAGCCTTCGCGCTCTGTTTGAAGACAAAAAACCACGCCAGCAAAGCCAACGTCCTGATGAGCCTTGGGACGTTGGAGATGTCGATAGAGAAGCCAGATAGCGCGCAACAACGCTTCTGCGAAGCTTTAGGAATCTATCGCGCTTCTAACCATCGGATTGGGACCCTCAATGCCCTGCACCGCTTGGCCGAGGCAGCGCTGCTTACCGGTCATCTCACCAATGCGCGGACGAACTGCCAAGAGGCGCTGAGGATCGCGCAGACAGTCGGGGATCGCTTGGGCGAAGCAAACGCCAATCGCATCTTGGCAAGCCTAGATCTCAGGGAAGGTAAACTGGATAGCGCAGAGACCAATTGCCGCGCCGCGATCGAGGCCTATCGAGCCATCGGCCACCGCCTCGGCGAGGGCAATGCCTTGATGATCTTTTGCGCGCTGGCCATCAAGCGGGATGACTTGAACGGCGCGCGCCAACACTATGAAGCCGCTGCCTCTACTTTCAACACAGCCGGACTGCAGATCGCAAAGAGCTATGCCTTGCTCGATCTCGTCAAGCTTGTGAGCGATCGCGACCTGCGTTCGATGACGACATACGAACGCCTCCAAGAAGCCCTCACTATCTGTCAAACCATCGGCCATCCAGACGCCATCGCCGTCGTCTCACTCGCCCTGTCCGAGGTCGCCCTGGGTGAGCGTGACTTCGATGGCGCGCACAAGCATGGCACAGAAGCTCTGCGCGCATACCAAGCAACCGGCGACTTGAACGGGCAAGTCCGGGCTTTGATCAATTTGGGTTATGCAGCCATTGGTAAGGGAGATTTAGATGAAGCGGGTGGACATGCTCATGCAGCCATGTCGCTAGCCCAACATGCACATGATGTCCACTTGCTCAGCGGCATCATCGCACTGCATGCCGGTGATCTGAAGCAGGCTCACGCGCACTTTCTAGCCGCACAGGACGCCTTCAAGGAGATAAACGATCAGATGGGCATCGCACAAACCACACAAATCCTTACCAAGCTTGAAACCCAAGGCGCACAGGCGCAGGACCTTTTCAACGACATCCTCAGCGCTCATGGTGCGTATTGGCACCAACCCAGCGTTCATCGTGAGCTCGAAGCACTTGAACAGGAGATGTCGCGCAGCGGGGGATTGGCCGTCAGCTTCACTTAGCGCTAGTTGTCCCACTGCCTACGAAGGCGATTATCCTTCCGCCAGCAGTGCGTCGAGGATCTCCTGTGTGAGGCCGCGTTCCTTGGCCTTCTGGCTGATCTCGTCCATGATTACCTCAAGCGGGGGAGGTGATGCCATGATGTTATGTGCCAGTATGCTGAGCAACAGGACGATCTTTTGGCGCAGTTCGTCGGGCATCTGCTGATACAGCTTCGCCGTGTCTTCATCTAAGGGGATAGTAATGGTCTCTTTCACTTTTAGCTCCCAAACAATCGATTGCGCGTTTATCCTTCCCTGCAGCCCTATAACTATATTACGATGCGAGGTCAACGAACCAGACGAAGGCATCGCAGCGCCTGCACCCTATCGTCCCGCCACAAGTTGGCCAAGGATATGGCAATTGTGAGCAGATGAAGCGCGCTGCGCGATTCAACTGGCCGATGCGCCCAGCGCATTCGTGAAGCTAGGCTCGCTCAGAAGGTGAGAGCGCTGATGGATGCGCTTACTACGCATCGGCAACATGGGGCGATAGATGCCCTCGAACGCAAGGGGATTGATTACAACATAAAAGCTGCCTTCGCCATTTTTCCCCGCGCTGCTTGCCACATATACGCTCATCAGCCCGACCAATCGCTATCACGAACGCGCTGACGCTATCGCTAGGCAACTTCAGGTTACAGGAGTGTAGTATAATTTCAGTATGACAAGTAGATGGAAGCTAAAGTACGGATACAGCCTGCCGCGCTGGAACCTTCAATACGCCGTGCCACTGACAGCGTCTACGATCAAGGGTGCTGCCCGAAAAATCGAACACCTCTTTCACCCAGAACACACCGATGAACGACATGTTCAGCTCGTGGAAATCAAAGCAAAAGGCGAGCACGTAATCGTTGGAGAATGGCTGCCTTATGAGGAAACTTGGCGAGGCTTGCCAGAGGACGTGGTGTTGACTAAAAAACCAGCGCGCCGAAGACAGGCTAGTGCGCCTCGCGCTGAGCGTGAGCAATCTATCAATCCCTGACGATCCCTGCGCCCTGACCCAGTAGTCATCGCCCTGCCGCGCGCTTCCGGCGCGATATATCCTCGCAGCATCGGCGCGGCCTGGATCAGCGCGTCTGCCATCGTGCACCTACGCGCATCATCCACACAAAGCGCCTCTCCCTGCTCGCCTCGTCCAATTATCTTTGACTCCGCTGTGGTATCATCGCCTGCATGAACGCTCTGTTGACTTATCTTTCATTCGCCGCGACGTTGACCTTAACGCTTGTCGTTAACTATCTGTTTATCTACCAACCGATCAACGCCACCTTGAACCTCCTCATCGGCAAGCTCGACGCAGCCCAAGCCAAGCTAGAAACCCCGCTGGTCGCCCGCGACGA
>Ga0209809_1003221_pt1 | contig 10554 bp, 11 predicted proteins | sample YNPMSTMetaG_FD_186172 | JGI IMG/M metagenome (GOLD analysis project Ga0209809, IMG submission 186172) | Anoxygenic and chlorotrophic microbial mat microbial communities from Yellowstone National Park, USA - YNP MS-T MetaG (SPAdes) (version 2) ... | reverse complement strand
CCCTCCTGATAGCTTACGGCAGAGTATATTTGGGTGCACACTTTCCCCTTGATGTTTTTGCGGGAGCCCTCATAGGCATTTTCTCCTTCTTGCTTGCCCTACGCCTTGCATAAAGGATTATGTGGTTTTTGGTCGGTCTCTTTTTTTTCATTTTTGGCAATTGGTTTTTGGGACTGACCTCTTTGGATGAGGGTAGGAACGCCTCAGCGGTTTTAAACATGCTAAGCTCCAAAGACCTTTTGGTGCCCTATTACAACTGTCAGCTACGCTTTGAGAAGCCACCCATGCTTTACTATTTTGGATTGGTCTTTGCCAAACTCTTTGGATTGAACGAGTTCTCCCTTAGGTTGGTCTCCGGGCTTTCTGCCTTTGGTGTGGGAATTTTCACATATCTTATGGCAAAGCTTTTCTTTGACAGGGAAAACGCCCTTAAATCCTTTTTGGTGCTTGCTACCTTGCCCCACATGTGGGTGGAATCAAGGGCTTTTGTCCCCGAGATGCTTCTTACCTTCTTTATGCTGGGAGGTCTTTACTTCCTCTTAACAAACAGAACCACCTTGGGCTGGCTCTTTTTAGCCTTTGCCTTTTTAACCAAAGGACCGGTGGGTGTGTTTTTACCTCTGGGTGCTTACTTGATCCTCAGAAGAGATCTTGCATTTCTTCGATTAAGGGGCATCCTCCTTTTTTTGTTAGTGGGAGGAAGCTGGTATTATCTGATGCTCTATAACTTTGGCTGGGCATACTTTCAAAAGTTTTTCATTTATGAAAACATAATGAGGTACACAGGGCAAGCTATCACCCATCCCTACCCCTTTTATTACTATCTTATTGTGCTTGCAATCGCCTACATTTTTTACCTTCCAACCATTCCAAAGCTCTTTAAAAAGGAGCCAAAAATTCTTCCCTTCTTGCTTTGGGCTGTGTTTGTTGTTGTTTTTTTCAGCCTTGCCAAAAACAAACTGCACCACTATATAATCTTTTCTTACCCTGCCTTAGCCATAGCCTTCGCCTACCATCTTTCTATGGATTACGTAAAGAGGGTTTTAGTGATAGCCACTGTCTTCCTCTTAGGTTTAAATGTGGGTGTGTATTTTTATGAAAAAAACCGGTTTCAAACAAAGGCACTGCCCTTTCTAAAGGATTTTGACGGACCCGTATATTTCTACAAAGGGGCAGAGATATCCTCCATTCCCTTTTATTTGAAAAGATGCGTGCCAAAGACAGACCATGTTCCCAACCACAGGGCAATGCTCATAAGTAAAGAGGACATAAGGGAATGCAGGGAACTTTTGAGGGCAAGGGAGTTTGATGGCAACTACAGACTTTACATGTGCGAGCCTTAGCCAAGGATCTCCTTTTCTTTGGCTTCCGTCAGATGGTTTATTTCCTCTATGTATTTGTCTGTTAGCTTCTGGAGTTTTTCCAACGCCCTCTTTATCTCGTCCTCGGAAATGCCCTCCTGATCCTCTATTAGCTCCTTTGCGTCCCTCCTTATGTTTCTAACCGCCACCCTTGCCTCCTCTGCCATCTTATGGAGCATGCGCACCAATTCTCTTCTTCTCTCCTCCGTTAAAGGTGGTAGAGTTAGCCTTAGGAGATTTCCTTGCTTTTGGGGTGTTAGGTTTAGGTTTTCCATTATTGCCTTTTCCACCAGATCCACCGCCCCCTTGTCCCAGACCTGCAGGACTATTTGGTTTGCCTCTGGGACGCTGACGGAAGCTAACTGTTTTATGGGAACCTTTGAGCCGTAATAATCTACCTTGATCTCTTCCACCAAGGCTGTGCTCGCCCTTCCTGTTCTTAAGCCCGCTATCTCGTTCTTGAAATACTGAACTGCCTTTTTCATATCCTCCTCTGTGCTTTTGAAAATCTCCTCCATCATGTTTAATGATTATAGCACACCTTTAGAGTAATAACTTTCCCTTACTGTGCATGTGTTTAATAAAAGAAATTAACTCCTCTGCGTTTTTGTTTTTGACGATCTCAGCAAGCTCTTTTAATTTATCTTTTTCGTAAGGGAAGGTCTCTATTATAGCCTTTACCTGAGAAAGTCCTAAATATTTCCTGGTGTATTCGCTCTCTGAATACTTATAGGTTGTCATAAATTCGCTATCAGTTAAAGCCCTGAAGTATTCCAACATCATATTGAAGTAATCTTTTAGAAGTAGTTGGACATCTACTGGGATAGGTGGAGAAAAAAAGAGCTGAATAGGATGCGTTCTATACCTTTCCTTTGAAACCAAAATTCCATCTACTCCATAAACAGCTTTGATCACATACAGTCCCGCCCTTCCCTCTTGCCTTCCCGTATCAAGAGTTCTGACAAAGAGAATGTTTGACTTTATCTTCTCATAAAGTTTGTCATTAACATACAGTATTTTCTTTTTATATTCTTTACCGTCAAAAACGCTAACATCTATTACAGAAACCGCATTAGTTCCCTTATTCTTTTCCACTTCATCCATTGTTAGATAAAAGGAAAATTTCAAGGGTTTGTTAAATTTGTGTTCAGAGACAAACTCATCAAAATCATTGCCTGCCCTAAAGTGATTTTTAGGTTCAAGCACATATATTTTTCTTCTCTCTTCACTATTTATTTTTATACCCTCAAAGGTGAGAGTTTCTTTTTTGGGTTCAGGCTTTCTCTCAAAAAAACATATGCATACATTAGTTCCCGTATGTTCAAAAATCTTTCTCTCAAAAATGTAAGCCCTTTTTATTGTGTAGAACTTGAGAAAGTCCTCCCTAATTTTATTTGAAATAGCAGAACCGAAAAGAAAGTTTGAAGGAATAACGTAGATCATGTTTTTTATTCCATGCTTTAGGTCGTTCATCATTGCCAACTGATAAAGGTCTTGGTAGGGTTCAAAATCTCCGCTGAAGTACTCCAATAACCTTTTGTTAGACTTTTGTTTTGCAATATAGCCTTTGTAAAGGTAGGGCGGGTTAGTTATATGAAACACTGGAAACTCACTGTTGAGAATAAATGCTGGATAGTCTTTAATGGTGTCCCTGATCATGATCCTTTGGCGGGCTATATCCTCTGGAATTCCATAACTGCATGCGTTTCTCACCGCTCTTTCCACCATCTCTTGTTGAATATCAAAAAGAATTATGTGTTTCAAAAAGAAGCTTTTTCTCTTCTCTGGAGGGATAAGGTTAAGGATTGGTAGGATAAGGTTGCCCTCCCCACAGAAAAGGTCTGCCCAAAGGTAGCTGTAAAGCTTATCCTTTATTTCTGGCAGGATATACCTTTCAAATACTTGAATGGATGTTAAGTGCTCTCCGTATATTCTCCTTTTATCTTCGCCTGTCAAATTTTCCACTAAATTCCCATATTTCATAATCGCACCTCATTTAAGTCCTTCAACAAATTTACAAACCCTGCTGTATTTACAAAAAAAGTTGCTATGATTACGCTTTAGACAATTTTCAATGTCTTCCTTCTGTTGGGACAGTTTGCTTCCTTGAGGTGGATTTATAAAGTAATTGAAATATAATCCGTCAAGAAATGCTACATAGTGTATGTTTTGAGATGGCTCCCGTTGATTTACAAAGCTAATCAACTCGGCTATTTGTTTATCTTGAGCTCCTCCTGTTTCGTTTATGTGTTTTGCCTCTATGATAAAAAAGTGATCCTTTGCTTTTAAAACAACATCAGGCAACTTGCCTTGATATGTCTGGCTAAATCTGTATTCAATGTTATAGTTTGCTATAAATTCATCAAAAAGAACTTTGTTTTGATCCGGCAGGAAGTATCCCAAGATTTGGTCTTTCAGTTCATCAATAGTCCTAAATATTTGAGAACATTTAAACTTCTGAAGAATTAAATTTGTGATTTTTTCTATTCCAGCTTTTCCCTTTTTTCTTGATACTCCGCCGTCGTATAAGACTTGCACCACGATGTTTGAATATCCAAGCTCATCGTATAGCTTTCTCCTTTTTTCACAATACTCTTCTAATATTTTGTGCAACATTAACTTTCTATCCCGTTTTGGTAGCTGACGGAAGGATGAATAAGAAAGGTCCAAGGTTTTCCAAAAGGCTATAAACTCTGTGTATTGTATGTTCTTATGTAAGGCTATCATATATATTTCATCTAAAACCTTGCCTAACGCTTGCCTGTCAATCTCCAAAAGCACGCAGTAGGTGGTTATCAACTCTCGCAGTCTTTCTACTTTTTGAATTAGATTTTGATTTTGGACGATTAGCTCGTTAAAGGTGTAATGCTCGTCTATTATTGGCTCGGGATTTTTCAGAGAGATCTCCCAATAATCCAAGTTCTGCCTTAGCATATCTCAGTTCTTTATTATACTAAGGGGTGAGAAATTCAGAGAAGCTGGAAATCTCTTAGGGAAAAAGTCTTGGCAGGGAGGGGGCTTATAATACCCCTAAACCCCACCAAGGAGGTACTAACCTGAAAAATCACCTCTATAGTTTATACCAAACGGTCTTAAAGTCCCTAACCTTCCACCTTGGAGTTGATCAGGAGAGGATGCCAACTTTTTAGCTCCATGATGGTATAAATGACAATAAAAGAGGCGAACCATCTTAGGCGGTTTCATACTTAGCATTCCAAGGAAACCTCTTGTAGAACCTCTTTATTCTGTGCTTGATGTAGAAAAACCACCTCTCTACCACATTCCTATTCCCAAAAGTCTCATGTTCCCATTCCATTGGAAGCCCTTTGACTGCACTCACATACCAAGGTCCCTTGTCAGTAGTGCATCCTTTTGCCTTTGTGTTGTAAAGAACCAATTTAGCGGTCCAAGAGTCCCTTCTTCTTGAAAGATGCACAAACACAGGCAAACCTTTTTCATCTACCGCAAGCCACAGGTAGTAAGTCCTATCCCTTGCTTTTATCTTTGTCTCATCCACATAGACCCAAATAGCAGTTGTGTATATTGCCTGAAGGGCTCTTCCTACCGCATGGAACCATTCTCTGATGGTTTCTATGCTTACTTCATAACCCTTGTGAAGGGAGAAAGTCCCTTAAAGTAGAGAAGCACAGCTTCTGCTTTTAGGCTTACAGGAAACCTGTGCCACTTAAAAACTCTGTTTAGTATTTCTTCTATTACTTGCAGTGCCTTCATATTTTTAAGCGTATCAGAATTGCTTCAGGTCCTAACCATTAACCAGTCCAGTCTATGGATACCAAAAGTTGACATCTTCGGGTTAACTAAGTTTTTTCTTCCACTTTGGGAGTTAGTTAACCTTCTATGCTGTTCTAAAAACCACTTTTGTGTGAGTTTGTATTTTTAAAAGCTCCATTCATCGGCTGTCAGAAACTGCTGAAAATGTGAGTTATATTATATAGTGTATGGTAGAAGTTAGGAAGGAAAACAGGAGAGTTAGCCTTCCCAACAAGGGAGGGCTTACTTTTGAGGGTCCTTGGACCCTTTATTGCGAGGAGGTGGCCTAATGGCTTACCTCTTCGTCTATGGCACCCTTAAAAGGGGTGGATCAAGGCACAGCCTTTTGAAGGGCTGTCCTTTTTTGGGGCATGCCTTGGCAAAGGGCTTTGCCCTTTACGACCTGCGCGCCTACCCTGGGATGGTTCCCGGGGATGGGGTAGTGCGTGGAGAGGTCTATGAAGTCCCAGAAAGGCTCCTTAGGGAGCTTGACTGGGTGGAAGGAGCTCCTTTCCTTTTCAGGAGGGGGCTTATTGAGGTGGTCCTTGAGGACCACACACCTTTGCGTGCCTTCGCCTATCTGTTTAACGGAGAGGTGGAGGGTGCGTCTTTGGTGCCTTCCGGTGAATGGAAGGTATAAAACGAGGTCCCCATGGGGGACCTTTTTAAAACCAAAGACAAAGGAGGTATAACCATGGAAACAACCGAAAAAGTAAGTGCAGAGCCCCTTAGCCTAAGGCATGGAAAGATAGGATTAGTGTTTGAGCCGTATCCACAAATTAATCAAAGCCTTTACACACTACCCATTAGTCTTCCACAGGAATGGAGACAAATGCTCTATGTGGAAACCACAACGCCCTACTACACAAAAGAGGAACTCCAAGATGTAGATGAAAATGGAAAACCTAAGGCACGGGTTCTACCTTTCACCGGCACTCCGTTTGTTCATCCAAGAGATATGTGGGAATTGGTAAAAAGCCTGAGAGAGTTCATGAACGGAGAGAGGGACAAGGTCTATATATCCCTTGTGAATAACATGGATAGGGACCCAATGTGTGAAATTAGCTCATCACCTAACGGAGAGAAGGCTTTGGTATATCTGAGAGTACAAGGTAAAATCAGCTCCAGCACAATAAAGAGAGGAAGAATAGGCTTTGACCCGCAGGAGCTTAAATCCCTTTTGAGGTATTTAACCCTTCATGCCCAAATGGAAATGGCGATAATAAAGGAAAGGCAGGTAGCCATTTTCAGGAGATGGACGGAGGAGTTCCTTACCTACGATGTCGCTCCCATGAAGGGTATTATTACACCCCAAAGGAGGGCTAATGTCCTAAAAATGCTGTATGAGTATCTACAGGGCAATAGGGACCTAAAGCCTGTTGATTTCAAAGACAAGCTAATATTCAAGGTAGATAAATCTTCAGGTAATCTCCTGATTATTACCACCCTTAGACCTCCTATAGAACTTACCTTAGAGGAGGTAAAGGAGCTTTATATGTTCCTAAGCTGAGGGGAGGTAGCAGGATGTCTAAGAAGGTAAAAAAGGTCATGGTTATTGACTCCCAGTGGTATCTGGGAGCTGACCAAACTCATCTTATAATGCAGCTACGAAAAATCTTTCCAGAGGCACCTATATACTTTGCGGTTAATACTAAGGTAGACTATTGGCGAAAGATGGGGGAAAAGCTTCGTAGTTTGTGGGAAAGTCGTGGTGTTCAGTTAGAAGAGAGGGAAAAGATTGAAATGGACATGATAGATAAGCTGGCAAGCAAACACAAAGCAGAAAAAGTTGTAATAGGATCAAATGATAGTGTTCTACTTACCACCTTAACAGGGCATCCAACGTTAAGACCTATCTATCTTAGAATAACCTACAAGAGAAATAGGTATGAGTGGAATAAGCCCCATCCTGTCTTTGAAGAGTTGCGGGAGCTTGGCTACACCGTAATTGATATAAGGCTTGCCAATAGGATAGAAGGTAGCCTCGCAAGGATACTGGGCTTGAGTTTTGACGCAGTTTTGAAACTCTGGGATGAAAAGGAAAAGTTTGAAGAGAGTGTTCAAACCGCAAGGGAAAAAGTGCTTCCCAAAATGGGCGGAGAGCTTACCTTACAGGACTTCAAGGCTATGTGTTTCAAAGAAGGAATAGCCTATCCCTTTGAATCTGCATACTTTCTGGCTTATTACGGAGACATAATATTAAGAAATAATCGTGGCAATGTTCTTCTCCTAAGAAATGTGAATACCTCTACGGAGGCGGAAGAGCAAGAGGATCCACCAAAAGACATACTTTCCAGAATATTCCACCCTTTCTTTAGGTTTTTCCCTAAATCAAAAAATGAGTGAATATTCCGTGCCCCCACTGGGGGCCTTTATTTCAATGTCGTCAATGGCTTTTTTAAGCTGTTCTGAAAAATCCTTCGTCAGGACGTACCTCCAGCCTTTAAACTCTTGTTTGTCAATGCTAATTCCTTTGATCCTCAGCCAAATTTGGATGTTGAAGAAATTCTCCAACTCCCACAAACACCAAACCCTTGATTTTCAAAAACTTCCTTACATTCCCTCCATCAACTTCTTTATTTTCAAATCTTCAACTTCTTGGATACCAAAAGTTGACATCTTCTCACAACAAACTTAACTAAGTATGCCTTTATACCCTTATGAGTTAGCTAAGTCTATTAACTAAGTTTTTGGTGTTAAAGCTACCACTTAGTTAAGGATTTATGGTTCCTCAATACCCAAAAGCAGTTCAGGGTTTAGCACAAACTCATCCTCTTGCTTTATTTTCTCAAGGAACTCCACAAGGTTCAAAACCTCATACTTTTGGTGGATAAGCATGAAAAACTTCAAAAACTGAAGCTTTTCCCTCTGCGTGTTTTTGCCTTTCAACACACCAAAGGTCTGCAGGGCATCAACATGCCCATGTTTTGCAAGCCTTGCCGCAATCGCAAAATTCACAGGCAAAATAAACTCCTCAAAGTAGATATCCCTCAACACCTCATAAACCTTTTGGCTTTTTCCCACATTCCTTAGAAAATACCGTAGCATCTGCACATCATCCACAAGCCTGCCCTTGACAACACCCTTTTTGAGAGTTCCCAAAGAAAGTTCCTCCACCATCTCCGCCTCCTCCTCACAAACTGCCTCTACCACGGCATCCTCCCAGAGTTCTTCATACTCCAGTTCCATCAAAACATTCTTTAGACTTGGTTGGATGTGAAGAACTTCCTCCTCCATTGGGCTGGAAAGAAGATGGGTAAAAGCCTGCTTCATTCCAGTTCCTGCTAAATATCCCACATAGCCTATATCCCAAAGCCCAGGCCTTCCTGCCCTTCCCGCCATCTGCAAAAACTCCCGCTTGGAAATGGGCTTTCCCGCCTTGCTTAGCTGACAAAATATCACACTTTTGGCTGGGAAATTTACTCCCACCGCCAAAGCATCTGAAGCCACAAGTGCCTTTATAAGCTGTCCTCTAAAAAGTCTTTCTATAAAGACCCTCTCCTTGTATTTCATATCTCCAAAGTAAAGCCCAACGCCATGCTTTGATGCAGACAAAAGAAAAGTGTCTGTTATGTTTAGCTTCCTTGCTCTTTCCTTTGCCCTTTGCCACTCTTCCTCCGTGGGAAGGACTTTTGCCGACCTATACAGCTTTTTCAGTCTTTGGACAATTTCCACTCCCAAAGACCTGTTAAAAACAAAAAATATCGCTGGAAGATACTCCAAAAGGGCTTTGCCTGTTTGCAAGGGAGTGGTTATAAACTCAATCTCCACAGGACGCTTTTCTACCTTTATCACATGCATTTCCCGCCCACTTAGACCTTTCAAAATCTCTATGCCCTTGTTGGTGATAGTGGCAGATAGCAAAAGCAAAGAGGATGTGGGATGGGTCTTTTTGATGCCCTCTGCGTATGCCCTCGCCCTTGAGGGTTCCTGAAACATGTAATGGACTTCATCTATTATCACCCTCTGATTGGGAAGTTTAGAGAGCTCCGAGGTGTATATCTCCTGCGTCATGCAAAGGATTTTTCCTTTTTCATTTAGCCTTACATCTCCCGTCAATAGTCCCACATCAAGCCCAGCCCTTTTGAGTTCAAACCACCTCTCGTTTGAAAGGGACTTTGTGGGTGCGGTAAAGATCACCCTCTGGGCGGGCTTTTTCCCAGCCCAGATATAACTCGCCACGCTTTTTCCCGCACCCGTAGGTGCCACAACAATCAAATCATCATACTCCCCCGCAGACAGCTGCCAATCTAAAGGCTTTATCTCATTACCATAGAGATTGACTAAAACCCCTAACACAACCTACCTCAAGAAAAGATGCAGATCCGTCACCTCTTTGCGGGAAAGGGCTATGGGAGGTCTCATCAGCGGTATCACAAGCATCTTGTCCAGTTCAGTATCTACCTTGAAAAGAATTCTCTCATGCATAGAGAAGGGCTTTATCTCCCTCTGCCCTTGCAAATAACTTGACAACATCTCAAGAAGCTTCTCCCTCGCCTGCATATGTATCACCCCCATTGCGGTCTCCACATCGTAGATTATGTGGTCTTCCGTCCACCTAAAGAACCTCGCAACCCTTCCCTCATCTACAAAATGCACCTCCATCTGGGAATAGGCCTTTATATACCGCAAGAGGGAATAAAGTTCCTGCATGTTAAAACCTACCCGCCCTCTCTTTATCTCTCCACCCTTTGTTTTACCCTCCGCTATCAGATAAAGAAGTGCCTTCTCCTGCGTCTCGGGAACCTTCCAAGAGACCCTCGGGTCCCTGCTGGCATCATCAAACCACACAAGGGAAAAGCTATCTATCTCTCCATCCACCAACAAAGACAAATACCTGTAAAGTTCCCACATGGTAATGGGGTGCACCCATACTCCACCGTTGTAGGGAAGGACTTTGACCTTTGGCTTTGTCTTCTGCCCATCCTCAGCTACTTCCATATCCTCTGGCATGTAAAGGGGCGTGGTGCTTGTTAGCGTTAGCCTCTGCCTCCAGTACCTCGGGGCGGATATGGGCAGCAGATAAGACTGCTTCACCTCGGATGGATATAGTTCAAACTCTAAGGCAGCTTTGCCATGCCTTAGGACAAGAGGCTTGACTGAAAACTTTTCAAGGGCGTTCACAGCGTTGTTCATACTAGCCTCCTATCAGTTTATTAATAAACTGGTTCATAAAAATTTTATACACCGGGTGAGAAATTCAGAGAAACTGGAAATCTCTTAGGAAGAAGCCTAGGCAAAGAGGGGACCTATAATACCCTATGGTCCTAAAGTTCCTGACTTTCTACCTTGGAATTGATCAGGAAAAGAAAAGGGCAGGCAGACCTCCAAAAGTTTCTGACCTCCAACTCTGTGCCTTGTTTATCCTATCCTATATCACAAACACTCCCGTCTTCACACTGGCTAAAATCTTTGATTGACC
>Ga0209809_1003219_pt1 | contig 10565 bp, 12 predicted proteins | sample YNPMSTMetaG_FD_186172 | JGI IMG/M metagenome (GOLD analysis project Ga0209809, IMG submission 186172) | Anoxygenic and chlorotrophic microbial mat microbial communities from Yellowstone National Park, USA - YNP MS-T MetaG (SPAdes) (version 2) ... | reverse complement strand
GTACACCATCGTAGATTACACGCTTGACGCGCACAACACTGTGCGTATACTCGCGTTGGTTGGCAGTGGTTGTGATACTCTGCTCGCTGGGGAACGCTAAAGTATCCAAACAAAATTGTTCAAACGCATCGCGCACGTAATGGTTGTCTAAATCGTTTACACGCTCTGTATATTGCCGTGCGTATTCCCGTGCCCGTGCCAACAACCCCAATTCGCTCCAACCGTTATCTTCCACGCGCACGGTATCCACATACCGCTCACGGAACTGTTGCACAACCGCTTGATAGCTGGATAGTAATGCAGTAGCGCGAGATTGTGTTTGCGGATCGCTGTAGAGAAACAGATACTTGCTCGCGGCAAGCATAGCAACCGCATCCATTAACTGCTGTTCGGGTTCCAACGCAACGGTATTGATGTTGCTGGGTATCCCATAGCCGATAACCCGTATCACTTTTCCCGCAGGCGGGGTGAATGATAGCACAACCCTGCTGGGATAGACAATCGCATAGTTGCCAGTAGCAAAACTGTTATCCAGTATCGGGAGTGGTACACCATCGTACAGCACGCGCTGTACCCGTACCACGCTGTGGGTATACTCGCGCTGGTTGGCTACAGTGGTGATACTCTGTTCTACGGGGAACGCGAGAGTGTCCAAGCAGAACTGCTCAAACGCTACTCGCACATAGTGTTCGTCCAACTCTTGGTACGCATCACTATACTTACTCGCATACTCACGGGCACGGTTCAGTATGGTTGTGCTGTTCCACATCGTTATTCACCCCGATACTCTATGTGTGGTTTATCCCGAAACGATTTCCAATCCCCGCCCCAGTGCAATCCGTGCTTCCGTGCGATTGCACCGTACATTTCCCACCAACTGTTCGGCACATCGTATGTGATTCTACCGTCCACCAACCACGCAATATCCATCGCTCTACCCTTACTGTGCATGCTGTCCAGCGTGTACGATACCACGCGTTTCTCGGCTGTGTAGCCCGCTTTGCGATAACCCGCTATCTCACTCTGGGTGTATCCCTTAGCCAGCAACTGCTTATCGGTTCTGCCCTGTGCGTACAGCATTCGTTGCCGAGTGGGGGAACGGTACACTTCCACCACAACGGGATTATACCCCAGCGATACCAGTTCGTCCAACACACGCTTGAACAGCAAGCGTGCTGTGGGATGAACATTCATATCGTTTAGTTTCTCAATCCCGCGTATGGGTTTGTTCATTACTCCCACGCTCCGTGAATACTCTATCGTCGGGTATCAGTATCAAATACCTGCTCGGCACACCCAGTTTCAACAAGTGGCGTTTGATACTCGCCAACTCATACGCAACTACAACTGCTGATACCGCGCCCGAATACAGCAACGCAAAATCGTTGGATTGTACCCAGTGCAACACAATCCACACGAACGATAGCAACGCCATAAACGCCATCTTGCGCATTATGCCATCATAGCCCAACTGGGATGATAACCGTTTCTGCGCTACACTGGCGATTGTACCGAGTATTATATCCAGCATAGATAGCGCAAACGCGAACCGTACCCACGCGGGTAGTGTGTCCATCGCTATATCCACTGAGATTGCCATCACATACTCCCCCATCAGAACTCCGCATACACACGGATTAGCGACAATTCGGGTGCGGGATCACTGTTTGGTTCGCGCCGAAATGTAATGCGGTACTGGTCATATCCCAACGCACCTGCAAGCGAGCTGGGAACTAAAAACCGTATCGGTGTGCTGTTGCTTCCAGTATCCGTAGAAACAGCTACCTGTCGCCAGATTGTGGGTGTACCGTCGGGTGCAAGCAATCTCCCCCACAGCACGCAATGGATATTTACATTGGTTGTATCGCTTCCAGAGCGATTGCACAATATGATGAATCGGCGGATACGCCAAACATCTGGAACTACAACATCTGCACTTGTATTCCCCACAGCGATCCCGATATTCGCACGCGAACTATCGGTGTTGCCGAAAATATCGGTGTGATTGGGAATGTTTAGTGCCCCTTGTGCGGGTACAAATGGTGCAGTATTGTTCGTTGCTATCAACCGTGTATCGCGTGCGATCACGGGGAATGGGCGCAACACATCATCCAACCGTTCCCACTGACCAGTTATCGGATTGTAGATCGTGTTCATTTTTGCACCTCCAACTCATTATACCGATTGTAATCGTTCGCGCAAATGTATTGTGATTACCCGTGCATGTTCTGCTGGCAACACAGAAATAGTTCCATCGTCCAACACACGCGCATAATCGGGTACAGCTAATACATCATAATCCGATGGTATTATACCGTTTGGTATACCTAATTGTTCCATTTCCACAGGCACTACCGCCATCCATTCCACTTGATGTGGTGCTGGCACATAGTGCAGTTCACCATTACCCATCAACACAGATACTCGTTCCAATATATGGTTGGATTGCACATCAATAGTTGCTGAAATAACATTCTTCAGCACAATCTGTTGTGTTGGTTCCCACAGATTTGTGGTGGTGTTATACCGAAACGGTATCATCAAGTTCTGAGTTCCACCGCCAATCAATAGTTCCAGTTTCAAAAACACATTCAGCACGGGTACAACATATTGGTCTGGTACAGATTTGATTTGCAAGTATATGGGTACTCGCAGTAGTTGGTTGTCAAGCGGTAGCGAATATGTGTATTGAATATCGGGTGATAGCAAATGTTTCAACAAATACGGTGCGATTGGTGCAAGCGGTTCACAGTTATTTGCTATTGTGTGCAGATAGTGTTCCACTTGGTACGGGTGAGTGTAGTTTAGCGAGTGGATAATATCCACATGGAAGCTACCTGCGCTACTGGAAGCTATCATACGCGCTTGTGTTGAAGATACGCGCTGGATGGTTAAATCCACTTGCGATACATTACCCCAGAGCGGGAAGTAATACTCGGTGTTGTTGGGCGCAACCAGAATCATGCATGCCGATTTATCCACTTGCGTGTTGGGGCAACACCGTATCTGGTAGTGTCCAACAGCCCAGAACAGTTCACCCCATCGGATACCTGTACCGCTAACGGTTCTACTCACACCGCCACCCAGAATGCATATTCTGGGCGGTATATCATCGGGATTGGTGGGGAAGTATGGGGGTGGTATCAACACACGAGCGGTATATTGCGTGATGGATGTGGGGATGTTATAAACGGTACGAATTGCATCGTTGTTATCAAATATCCAGCCCAAACCGAAAACATGTTCTGGTAATGGTTTGGTAAGCACATGTATCCAACGATTGGTTTGCGAACCGTCATCGGGGTTCACATCAGTGGGTGTATGATGGGTATTCGTGCAATCTACATTTGGGGTACGCGCACGGATGTAGTTATCGGTATCTGTGCGTGCTAATGCGATACCGTTCCCACTCTGTGCTGGAAACAATGCATCCCGTGCTGAGTTCAACACACGCCCGCGCCTGATAACTATCATCGGTAGTAGCTCCACACATACACACGCACCCAAGTATCAACATTCGTACCGTTCGGCAACTCGTTCCCGTTGGGATTGCGGATAATGATTTTCCATTCGCCCGAACTGTTGCGGTACGCTGAGTATAGACGGGTTGTATCGCCCAGCGGGATACAAACGGTTGTAATTATCCCGCTGTGGGTGTTGGGTATTGCAATATCCATCCCGCCCGATTGATAACTACCCACAATCCGCACATCGTACAGATACCCCGCGAGATGGTTGTGCGCAAATGGATAGATGGGTGTACGCTGATACAACGGATAATCGGGGAGCGGTAGCGCGGGTATCGTGATGGGTGGTTGTGATACCCCGTTGTGCTGATACTGGATAGTGTACGATTGCGCGGTATCCACACACAGTTCTACAGCGATTGGTTTGCTTGTACGCAGATAACTGGGGTATGGTGGTGCTGTGGGTGTGGGAAGTGCGTAGTGCTTGCTTGCAATTGCATTTATGATGGGGTAGTTATGCGGGAGTGGTGCTGGTGTGATACCAGTGAAAGTATACACACCATCGGTTGTGAGTAGTAGCACAGCCCGTGCTGGTTCCAAAATGCGTTCCAGCACGGGCTGGTAGTAGCGGTTATAGAGATTGACAGTTATCACGCAACACCCCGCTTAGGTGGTAATGTTGTTGATACGCGCGTTGCTGTTCAAGCGTTTCGCCACAAGCGCAACCGCCCAGCCGTGCTTGTACCCGCGCACCAGCCTGTCGGGAAACTCAACTGGTTCTGCCGACGGACGCTCGGTTTGCGAAACAAGCATAATATCCCGCGAGTTGAGAATAAAGATAGTGTTGGTTGGTACGCGCGGATCAAACAGCACGGTAGCACCCTTGAACAAATACCCGACGAACCCCGCACGCGCGATTTCATCATCTTGGCGGTACTGCTGGGTAGCTAACAGCAACGCTTCAAACGCGCTAAAGTGTGCGGTCGGCATTACGATAATATCGGGCGAGATACCTCCGTTCTCGGTTGCGAGATTGTACGCTGCTGCCAACCGCTGAAGCGTGAGTGGTTGGTTGCCCGCGTCCACCACAACCGCACGCCACCACGGGTTGGTGGTGTTGCTTCGCGAGATACCGCCGAAAGAGTTAGCACTGGTGGTTGGGCGGTCAACAGCATACGGGATACCAGCAATCTTGCCCAAGTTGGCATCCGTGTTGGTGAACAAATCGTTGCTGATTACTTGACCGAACTGGGCAACGGTACTGCGCAACCGTTCTTCCAGCAAATCCACCATTTCATACTCGGTATTGATGGCTGCCGCTTCCTGTGCGTTCACGGTGGTCAATCCCTGATACCAGCTCCAAGTATACACAGCGGACAAGCCACTATCGGCGGGAATGCTCATCGCGGTATTGAAGTTAGACACACCAGCAACGGTGTTGTTGCCCGTACCGAATACTGGTTGCACCAAGTAAGCAGAACCGCGCTTGAATGCACCCCTCTGCTTGAGCTTTTCCATAAAGGCAACCGTGAGCGTGAACTGATCCCTGAAGTTGCTGTCCAGCCACGCGCCGATTGCAGATGCATAGTGTGAAGTGTTCGGGTTAAATTGCATATGCTACTCCCATTAGCGTGTGATACCCATAATCTCGTGTAGCGTTTTCCCTTTCGGGTTGATGTTCCGCTGTTGGTTTTCGGGTATCGCCACATTTTGTTCATTTGCAGGCGGTGTTTGCACCGCTTGCTCATCAGCGGGTTTCTTTTCACCCGACTGATTGTCCAGTTCAGATTGTATCTGTTGCGCTTCTTCGGCGGAGATTTTACCGTCCGCTAACAGTTCACGCAACATTTCTTTCACGGCGTTGCGTTGGCGTTGCACGAACTTGTCGGGTTCGTGGTACATTTCGTACAACGCTTCCACGCTTTCACGATCGCCAGCGAGAAACGCTTGCAACAGCACACCTGCCAGTTGTACCAGCTCAGGTGCTATCTCTTGCTCCGAGCCATTCAGCTCTTCTTCTTCTTCTTCCAGCTCTTCGCGTTTGCGAATATCCATAGTATACCTCCGATTGGATTATACCGAATAGTTATACTGATTGTGCAACAGGAATGTTTCCACTCGGTGCATTTCCGACCATCTCGGCACGCATCAGTTGGTTCACGGAACTCAAGCTATCCTCCAGCGCACGCGGTATTGCTGTTCCTGTTGGGTTATGCAATTTGTAGTATACCATAGCCAATCGTTCCAGTGCAACTTTAGTATTGTACCACTCTGCTTGGATACGCACGGTTTGTCCAGCAACCGCTGCCACAACCTCCGTTGCATATTTAGCTCTACCCGTTGGCAACACACCGCGCACATACTCCGATATGCCCATCAGTGCATCCATATCTTGTTTTGCAAGTGTTTCCAGTGCTTGCCATTCTGGGTTAGGTGCGGGTGTGGGGATTGGCATAATTGCATCTTGCTCGTTGACGAGTATGTACACTTCATCTGGGTTTTGCAGGCGTGATAATTCACTTTCGTCAATACTGCTTCGCTTGACAGCGAAAAATCCTGCACCACGCCGTGCCATGTTGAGATATGTTCGCCGAATTTCGTCCAGTATGAACTGTTGTGGGCACGCAAGTTCCACATCGCCGATGGGGTACACGGTATCTGGGATGTGGTGTGCGGGCAACAGCACGATGGGTATCACGCCATACGGGTTGGTGAGTGTTTCAACATCGGTGCTACCCACTTTATAACGATGGAACACATCGGCGTACCACACTTCGCGGTAATCATTACCATCGCTATCGCGATACCCGCGTGCAATCCACTTGGGTTGCATTACATCACCTGTTGTGCAATCCCACCACAAATCAGTGGGTGAGATGGATTGCAACCGCCAACCGTGTTGCTTATCGCCCACCACACAAACCGCGCCGATACCGACCACTAACCGTTGTAGTATTGCATCACGCAGTGCGAGTTCGTTTGCAGAGAGAAACTCGCTAAACTTCGGTTGGAACAGTTCAGTATCATCCCCGAAATCTATCACAGTACCGCGTATGAGTTGCATCATCGCATACGCTTTGATGGTAATGTTGATAAGTAGCATATTGCTGTGCCCTTCGGGGATACTGGTAGTGATGATTTGGTTGCTGGGTAGATTGCCTACAATCTCGCGCAACCGTCGGCACTTGAGTAGCCAAGTATCACGCTTGGGGGGGTTATCCCCAAGCAACTGTTCCATCTTATGCCGAGTGATACTCACCAACTCGCGCATAGTTATTCTCCATCATCATCTACTATACCGAATGTATCCCAGTATCGTTTCTCTTCGGGTGTAGATGGTAGCACCAGTTTACCCGCTTCCCGTGCGCATTCCAGCGAGAATGCACGGGGTACAACAATCTGTGCGCGTGGTGGGAACACACGCTGGGTGAGTTTGCCACAGCGTTCACAGCGCGGGCACACATCCCGCTGGTCAACCCATCTACTCACTGCGGTTATCCAACCGCACTCTGGACAACGGTATTCGTATATCATACTCCAACTCCCGTTAGTGTGCGCTTGGTTTGATAACCGTCATACGGTTCAGCGCGTAGAAAATCCACATTCACGCTATCGTTTCCATCCGCAATCAGTTCTACGCTATCCCATCTATCCATTACCAACAATTCTGTTTCCCAATCGTTTGTTGTAGGTATGCTAATACTACCAACTAATGTACCAGCACGGTAGAAATTCATTATCAGTGTGGGGGTAGTTTGTGAACCATTACCTTGCACACGCACTTCGCACCCAAACACATCTTGTGGCATACCCAGTTGTATTGAGTTTGTGGGTGATGTGTTGTAGATGTAGCGTCCATCGTTTTCATCTAACGCTTGCAACAGATCAGATCCTGTGTTGGTAGTCCAGTTCTGGTTTGAAATTATTTGGTTTGGGTAGACCATCGCTTATATCTCCCGATAGACCACATATCCACCAACGGTAGCGTCGGCGGATAGATTGATGTTCAGCGGTTGGTTCACAGCGGTCTGGAACAGCCCGCCATCGTAAGCGTGTGCAATACCGCCACCTTGCACAACACGCATACTGCCTGTAATATCGGTTGTGCCCGAACGGAACTTGATGTACACTGTAGCATCCGCAACCACAGCAAATGCGATTACTCGGATACGCTTACCCGATACTGCACCAACAATTTGGGTGTTGCCTGAATTGGTAGCACTGATGGTTGCATACTGAACCGTACTGTACCCAACAGTTATTGGTTGGTTGCTAATACTTACATTCCAACTGCCCGATTGAGAAACGGGTAGTGGTGTGTTGGTGATTTCCACTTCGCCCGACATGAAACTACCCGTATCGCTGATGACACGGAGTGGTTCTTGCACTTGTGCTGAAATCCTATTAGGAAACTGCACTTGCACGGGTTGTTGTGTACCACTTCCGCGCCTGCTGAACAGATACTGCTGTATCTGCTCTAACCGTTCCAGTATGAGTTGCAGTAGTTTCTCCATACCCAGTCCATTATACCCCATCACAATCGGTAGCGTGCGGTAGTGGGTGATGATACTTGCTGTGTGTGCGGGTATTGAGTTGCGCCACGATAGCGGGGGGTATATCAGCGTAATGCTTCATAGATTGCAACGGAAAATACACCAGATTCTCGGTGACCATCGGGTAATGCAGTGTGCGCTGGTTATCCACAATCGTTTTCGGTTGCGAGAGATGGTTCAGATAGTTTCCGTACACGGTTTTGCTGTAGTAATCTACGAACAGCAGTAGCACGGGCAAGTTGAGTTGCGATTGGAGATTGTGGTAAGCGTAGTAATCGTTTCGGTCTATGCCAGTATCGGGGTAGTAGATGCGTGCGCACTTGCACTTTACTTCCACAGCAACCAATTCCCCGTCGGATGTGATTGCCAGCATATCCACTGGGTGGGATTGGTCGGCAGAGTAAGTGTAGATATGCCAACCGCTACTGACCAGCACATCACACACATACCGCTCGGCAATTGCACCTTTGCGTGTGGTCGGCAGTTTGCTAAACATACCAATACAGTATACTACAAGCGCAAAACAAATGTTCCACTTGCAAGCACCAACGGGAAAGGGTTGACAAAAGCGGGTAAAATGCAGTATACTAAGCGGTATGAGAAACATCAACGGAGTTCGGGATTTGGAATCGCTGTATCAGCGATTTGGCAATTACACAACATTTCAACGCTATTGGAACACCGATTGCTGGGTAGCGCACGACGAGCGTAAAGTACCGTACATCGGGGATGTGCAACACTTGAACCCGCTGAAGTATGCCAGTGCAACCGATCCATCCACTTGGCGCAACGCTTATTCGGTATTCGCGGCGCTTGAAGCGGATACTACAGGTACGCTTGTCGGGATTGGTTATGTGTTGCACGGCGACGGAACCGTGTGTATTGATTTAGACCACGCTGTTGATGAAAACGAGAACATTACACCCGAAGCACAGCGCATTCTGGACAGGTTCCCGAACACCTACGCCGAATACTCGCTATCGGGACGGGGTATCCACATCTGGTTGCGCACATCAAAACCGCTACCCACAAGCGGTAAACGCACGGGTAATGTGGAAATCTATCAAGATAAGCGGTACATCGCTATCACGATGGATATTTTGCCCAACCGCCCACAAGATATTGCGGATTACACAGATGAACTACACAATCTGTACCACGAGTTGTTCGGTAGTGAACCCAACCCGCCGAGTGAACCCGATGATGAAACACACCAGCTTAGCGAACAGGAACTGAACTCGCTAAGTATCACTGTGGGTAGTGTTGCTCATCTGGACGATACACAACTGATTGCAAAGTTTCTGCAGAACCCCGACAACGCCATAGTGTGGAATGGTGGGCAACTCGCACACCATCGCAGTCCATCCGAAGCAGATTGTTCACTGGCTGTTCGGCTGTTGTGGTACACCGATGGTGATACCCAGCGCACACGCAATCTGTTCTACCAATCACAGCGGGTGTTGCGTGATAAAATCCGTAAACGCCCAGAATTGGTGGATCGTGCAATCAGCGCGGCGTACCAATACTACTTGCAACGGAAACAGCAACTGCAATACATCACGCAACCCGCTAACACCAGCAACTGGAACATTATGCAACCGTACCCGTGTGCTGAAGCGATAGGCACACACGATTACAGCGCGAAAGTGTGTGCCGATTTGCTGGGTGATAAGATTCTCTATCTGCCCACACGGGATGAGTGGATGGTGTATAACAGCTACAGCGGGTTGTGGGAAACCAGCACAGCGCAACTGTACCAGCGCGTGAAAAGCGTACTGGAACGCCACTACTACCATCTCGCACAGAGTAAAACGATTGGCGATAAGGAACTGGAACGGTTGCTTCAGAAAATCTGGAACGGCGAAAAAGTAAAGAAAGTGATTGAACGAATGGAGAAAATGCCCGAACTGCACGGTAAACCCGAAATGTTCAACAGCAACCCACTGCTGATACCGCTACGCAACGGGGTGTATGATCTAACCATAGAACCCGACCAAGTGGATGCGGATAGCCTGCAGAGAAAGTTTCGCCCGTACCGACCCGATGATTACATCACACACGCTTTTGACGCGAACTACAACCCAAACGCGAACGGCGATTACTGGATACACGCGCTGGAACAGTGGTGCTGGGATCCAGCAACGGATGCACCCGACACGGGATTGATTGAGTATCTGTGGTACGCTATCGGGTACACCATCACGGGTAGTGCTGACGCGCAGGCTATGTTCATCGTCTACGGACCGGGCGGGAACGGGAAATCCACGCTGGTTGGCACGATCGCGCGAATGATGGGGAACTACGCAACCACGATGCTCCAGAACTTGTTCCTTGCGGACAAGAACACATCGGCTGAACCCGCACGGCAAGTGGAACCACTCAGCAACAAGCGGATGGTTATCCACCCCGAACTACCTACTGATGGGAAACTTGACTACTCCAAAATCAAGCGGATTGTCAGCAACGAACCGCTACTCGCACGGCGGTTGTACGAAGAAGCAAAACCCATACAGCCTACTTGGACAATCTGGTGTACCGCGAATGA
>Ga0209809_1003210_pt1 | contig 10584 bp, 9 predicted proteins | sample YNPMSTMetaG_FD_186172 | JGI IMG/M metagenome (GOLD analysis project Ga0209809, IMG submission 186172) | Anoxygenic and chlorotrophic microbial mat microbial communities from Yellowstone National Park, USA - YNP MS-T MetaG (SPAdes) (version 2) ... | reverse complement strand
CCACTCATGACGATCTAACCAGAGAGGCTATCTCTCTTTTCACCGGTCTGCCACTTGTATTCTCAGAAGAAGCACTTGAGAATATCAGGTATTACTTTTCCCTCAGGAATAGACCATTTGGACCCGGCACTCCAAAAGAGGCATTCATACCAAAGGGAGGAGAGGTATTAAGAAATGGTGTAGGCGTTGCCCCAGGATTCTGGATCAAATATAATAACAGGGATATCATAGTTCTACCCGGTGTTCCCAGAGAAGCCAGGGATATCTGGGAGAATACTGTAAAGAAGAGATTAGGGGATTTATACAGTAAAAATACCCCAGTATTCACCCTAAGGACCTTTGGCCTTGGGGAATCGATGGTCGAATCTAAAATCTTAGACATTATAAGAGAGGAGCAGTCTAATATAGATATACTTATAGGGGAACCGATGGAGATAAAATTATTTATAAGAGGAGAGAATGCGAGAAACATTTTCGAAAGGGTAAAAAAGAGACTGGGAGATTATGTGTTCACCACCGAAGATGAGTCTCTCGTGGAGGTTGTTGTAAAGAGATTGAAGGAGAAAGGACTTACAGTAGCTACTGCAGAGTCCTGCACGGGAGGGTTACTGGCAGGAAAGATAACCGATGTACCCGGAAGCTCTGAAGTATTTAAGGGAGGATTTGTCCCATATTCTCGATCGGCTAAGAAGATTCTGGGGGTACCCCCTTATATATTCGAAAATGGTGATGTAAGTCTAGAAGTGGCAGAAAATCTTGCCAGAATAGCTAAAGAAAAGCTCTTTGCCGATATTGGTATAGGTATCACAGGTAATGCCGGTCCATCTCAAGGAGACAAGACCAGACCTGTTGGTTATGTGTGTATTGGAATTGTAAAGGATAATGATGTGATCTGTAGAGACTTTCAGCTTGAAGGAGATAGAATTAGAATAAGGTCTCTAGCTGTTCAGTGGGCTTTAGATATGTTAAGGAGGTCTGTGTGAGGGTCTTTATAGCGATTGAATTACCGGAGAATATAAAAGAGGAGTTAGATAAGCTGGTTAATTCCTTAAAACACAGTATTTCTAATGTAAAGTGGGTTGAAAGGGAGAACTTTCACATAACAATCAGATTTATCGGGGAAGTAGGAGAGGGAGAAGTACTAAAAATAGAGAGGATACTGGATGAGGTAGGATCAAGATTTTCTCCCTTTGAGGTCGAATTGAATCATATGGGAAAGTTTCCACACGTCCTGTGGGTGGGGATAGAAAAAGGAAGCGACATTTTGAGAGATATTGCCTATACAATAGAAGGTTCCCTTTTGAGGGAAGGCTTTCAGCCTGCTGATAAACTGTTCTCTCCCCATATTACTCTTGGAAGGGTAAAAAAGGAGATAAAGAAACTACCACTAGAGAGGAAGTTTGGTCCATTCCTATATACTGTAGATTCTATTACCCTTATGGAGAGCAAGTTATTTCCCACAGGACCAGTTTATACACCTGTAAAGACAGTAAAACTTATCAAAAAGAGCTAAAAGATACTGTAAACGATTAACTAGCTTATTAATATTAGAAACCACATTCCGCGCGTGTCATTCTCAATTATAATAATTATAATATTTTTCACACTCCTTCCCCATTAGTGAAAGGATCTTCTTGGGCACTTCCCTTAAATTCGTCACCTTTACTATCTCTTCTCCCATTAGCTCCATCCTTACTTCACTTATACCCCTGAAAAACTGGAATATCCACTTCATTGTAGGTCTCTGTGTCGGTTTCCCCTTCTGATTGGGTATGCTTTCTCCTAGCCTGGCTAACTCCCTCCTTATCTTCCATTCAGTTTAGTAACTTTCAATTCTAATCCTCCATCCTTTCTCGAAAGAAAAATTTTTATACATTATACTATACCTGCGGAATGTGGGTTAAGAGTAGACAGACTTGTATATCCTGTTAAATAATCTCAAGCTTTTATGTATTCGATAGATAAATAATATCTCTTGATACTCTTCCTATAACTGGATTTTTCTGTCCACTAAATACTATAAATCCTTTCGGAGGAACTTTTATCCTGTCTATAGAATGTGATGATATCCCAAAGTTTACAATTACCTCTGAACCATCTTCAAAATATGACTTCTGTACGGCAAAATCCTCAGATATAAATTCATGTCCAGTCATTTTATAGAAAGCTACCTTTCTATGAAAAAGTCCTAGTAAATTATAGATCTGCTTTATAAGAGGCAAAAGGTCCTCAAACTGATCATATATCAGCGACCAACTTGACGGTTGTCCGGTTAGAAGATCGTATAAAATATGGTTTGTATGGTCTTCTCTACCAAAAGGTTGTCCATGTTGCCAATAACATATAACAGCATCATGATAAACCAGATTAAACAGGGGTACAGAAATTCCAAAGTCAGGAGATTCTATACCAGCAAAATATCCGACAGCACTTCCAGGAAGCCCTTCGAAAAAAGTACAAACCGGTATAGCCCAATCTGTCCCTCCCTCACCTCCGACTACTAGGCCCTTTTCCGAAAGGAATCTAAGTATTTCAATTTTATTATTCTTATCTTCTCCTCTAGTTACAAGATGCATAGAGTCGTAACATTCATAAAGAGGTGCTGCTGTTATCGTATCTAGATAATAAGAGTTTATATCTATGTTATTCTGAATTAGGTTAAGATTCCTTTCTAAAAACCTCTTCATTTGGCTCGAACAGATAAGATAACATAGTCCTCCATCCCATATTCCTCCGATTTTCATTGAGTTATCCTCATTTTTCATTATGTACTTCTCATCATAACTTGGAGCATCTGGATAGAAGTCTTGATAATTGTCGTGAAGTGAAAATAAATAGCCTTGATTAATTACTGTTTTACTCAGAGTTTTAAGCCCTTTTATTCCACCGGCAACTTCTGCTGGAGGCCACACATCTATATGTTCCCGATCATAGCCAGCTCGATTCCATCCAGCTAGCAAAATTAAAGCATTATTTATAGATTCAGATTTAAGTTTAGATACAATGTTCTCCGCATCTCTGAAACTTGTGTGTAATTTTGTGTATCCATTAAGGATAGGGCCTGACCAAGCTCTATAAGTTGGTTCATTCTTTCTATTCGTGTAAATATATATCTTTATATCCGGGGCACCTATAATTTTATTTATCTGTGGATTTTTTTCACATTTTTCTTTCAGGGAAATGTATCTTCCAATGCTTTTAGCATATGATAGATATTCCTTGCACATCCCTATATATCCTCCATCTACAGGTTTGATCCTTATTATCCTTGGATATTTTAACTTCTTATGACTTGGTAACCATACTGGGGATAGAGAAGAGATTCTGTCAATAGAAGAAAAAGGATATATATCCTTAGAGACTATTCCTTCACGATTAATATTCGCATTTCCTATTATATGGAGTAAAGAGTCCTCTGGAGTTATGTTAATACATAAGACATTAGAATATTCCCAATGTGCCCCAAACCAGGACATATTAATACTACCTGATTCAAAAGGTAAAAACCTTTCTATGTCTGTAATAGCTCCCCAAGTATTATGCATAAATCTCATAAAACCGGCATTTATTCTGGTGGGAATTATTATCCCCTGATGATAGGGGACCACAATATAACCATCTGAGACTGAAGAGGAGATATTCAAAATATGAGCAGGATATTCTATACTTGTCCAGTCAGCCTTACCTGTTACGTCACTTATCTTGATATCTAGATAATCTTTTTCTAGGATTACCTCAACTTTGATTAGTAAATCTATTCCATCCGTAGCCGCACAATTATACAGTATTTGAATACGATTATTCTCAGTTTTAATCTCTTCTGGTTCAGGAAAGGATATTTTCCCCTTTCTATCCCTTAATGTAATCCACCCGTTTATATACTTAGTTTCCCAGACTTTACCATATGATACATCTATCACTGATAATCTTCCATCCTTAGAAACTTGTACCCCTAATTTATCATCTATCAGCTGGAACATTTTACCTATCCCTTCTAAGAGATATTTAGTAATTTAGCAATATTTCTGCCCATTATATTACTTCGCTCTTCTTCGGACAAGACATTACTTAATAGTGCTTTATACTTCGCCACCTCTACATACATAAGTTCAAATGGAGTATCGCTTCCAAAACATACCCTATTTGCCCCAAGAACACTTATAGCCTTTAGGATGGATTTTGAGCTTATTGCACTTCCTATTAAAGTAATGTTAGAGCACTCTTGAGAAACCTCTATCATAGCATTGCTTAAGTCTGGTATCCCAGCTCCTCCCATATGCACAGCTAAAATCTTAAGTTCAGGAAACATTTTTGCTACATTTCGTAATCTAAAAGGATGTGTTCTCTCATAAGCATCTGCACCGATATGGAAGGCAATAATTTTATCTGTTTTAGCAATTTCTTCTATAAGTGGTAGAGATAAATTTGGATCATCTATGTAAAAATCATTTTGCGCTCCATTAAGCTTTATCCCATAAAAATTATATTCGTATACAAATTTCTTAATTAGGTCTTTGCATCTTTTTATCCCAAGATGAGGGTCTAACCACCCAAATCCAAGTATTTTGTCTGGATATCTTTTAGCTGATTCATATACGTATTTATTTAGCTCTTCTGTTAGCTCTTTAAAATATGGTGGCTGAAGCCATACTATTGCCTTCTCTACCCCTGCTATGTCCATCATTTCTAATAACTCTTCTACCTTTATACCTTCACCGGTGAAAGTTATATGAGTATCTCCATCTATAATCATATAAGTTCCTCCTACTCAGTTCTTATTTATCCCTTTAATCCTGTCATAACTATTGACCTTACAAAATATCTCTGAGCTAAAAAGAAAATTACAAGCACAGGAATAACGCTTATACAAGAAGCAGCCATTAGTCTTGTCCAATTTGTAACCTCTATCCCTTGGAATAAAGCAACTCCTATCTGAACTGTATATTTATCTTGAGAATTTAAGAATATAATAGGACCTAGGAAATCATTCCAAGACCACATAAAAGAAAGAACACTTATAGTTGTAATAGCAGGCTTTGAAAGTGGAAGAACTATGCGCAAGAGAATTCCAAGAGTGTTAGAACCATCTATTCTAGCTGCGTCTTCAAAGTCTTTTGGGATAGTTTTGAAAAACTGTGTCAAAAAGAATATGCTGTATGCATGGAAGAGAGAGCCAGGAACTATTAGGGCAAGATGATTATTTATCCACCCGATTTTCTTCATTAGAAGATACATCGGTATCATAGTCACTGCAAATGGTATCATCATTGTTGCAAGCACTAATGAGAATATTATATTTTTCATAGGAAAATCTAATTTAGCAAAGGCATAAGCAGCTAAGGAGGCACATATAACCCTTCCTAAAACGATAAGAATTGAAATCTTAAAACTATTCATTATAAAAAGTCCAAAGGGTACTCTTTTCCATGTATCTATATAGTTATCTAAGATAAATTTTCTTGGTATAAACTCTGGTGGATAGGCAAATTCAGTTCCTGGTTCTTTGAAAGACGTAGAAACCATCCACACAAATGGTAATAACATTATCAGAGCTCCTAACATTAGGATAACTAAAGAAATAATAAGATAGACTTTCTTCATCTTATACCTCCTTTATTCTCCATAAAAGACCCATCGACTCGACAGTTTAAGTTGTAATAAGGTAAGCAAGAATATAATTATAAAGAGAATCCATGCCATAGCAGATGCGTAAGACATCTTAAGTTGCTGAAATGCTACGCTCCATAAGTGGTATACATAGACTGCAGTTCTATATGCTGGTGCCCCTCCAGTCATCACTGCTATTAGCGTATATACCTGAAACGATCCTATTATAGATGTTACTAAAAGAAAGAAAGTCGTAGGAGTTAGAAGGGGAAATGTAACATACCTAAAGAGTTGAAATTTTGTAGCTCCATCTATCTCTGCTGCCTCGTATAATTCTGAAGATATATTTTGTAATCCAGCTAAATATATGATCATATTGTAACCCATCGCCTGCCATATATGCACAATAATTAGAGATGGCATTGCCCATTTTAGATCCGAGAGCCATCCTGGGCCCTTAATACCCATCATCCTTAATATAGAGTTGATCAAACCGAATTCCGGATTATAAAGCCATCTCCAGATTAAACCTATAGCAACTGCAGAAGTTACTGTCGGGATATAATATATTACTCTAAAAACTGTTTCCCCAGGTATTTTCCTGTTCAATAATATAGCAAGTAAAAGACCCATCGCTATAGATATCGGTACTCCCACCCCAGTATAGTATATTGTATTTTTTAACACTAACCAGAAATATTCATCTTCAAATAGAAGATTCTTGTAGTGCTCAACTCCAACAAAACCTGAGAATCCTGTTGTAAATTTCCAATCAGAAAAACTCATTATTAAAGAAAAGATGATTGGTCCTACTATAAACGTTAGCAAACCTATCATACTTGGAGTTATAAATAAGAGACCTTCAATATTTCTCCTTCTCACTAAACTGCTCATATACAGAAATTCCTCCTGAGAAATTAATTTTGGGGGTCCTCACAAGAGAGAGGACCCCTCTTAACTGATAGAATTATTTGCCTGCAAGAAGTTTTGTTACTTTCTCTGCAGCCTCTTTACATGCCTGAACTACAGGTTTGGTCCCTAAAAAGGCTTCATCAAATACCTGACTCAAAATTGTAGTCATCTCATCATATTTTGGTGTTAATTCAGTTAGTCTTGTCCTTCCACCATAAAGCGCATCAACAAATGCCTTTATATTTTTAGGTGGCTTCCCCTTTGTATCTAGAAAAACTGGACTTTCAGCGACAGACTTGAGCGGAGGTAGTCCTCCAATTTCTACAAACATTTTGAGTCCTTCTCCACCCCCAAGAAACTCTATAAGTTTCCATCCTAAGTCGGGATTCTTAGAATTGAATGGGATAGCATAACCATCCCAAGAAACCCTTTCTATGCTTCCAGTCTTCCATCTGGGGACAAGACAGACATCCCATTCAAAGTCTTTAATTGTCCTATAGTTAGGAAGCGCCCAAGAGCCATTATGCCACATAGCGAGCTTTCCGCTCATAAAGAGCATATCTGAACCTTGTTCTTTCTCTACCGAGGCGGATGGGGCAACTTTATATTTCGTCCTTAACCCAATATAGAGTTCCATTGCTTCAATTGCTTCAGGAGAATCCAATGTGCATTTCTTTCTGTCTGGGGATAGAACAGACCCTTTATTCCTCCATATCCAGCTTTGCCAGTATGGCCACCAGGTCCTTATACCAGTACCATATGTTTCAGGTATGCCATCTCCATTTTCATCCTTAGTAAGTTTAATAGCGGCTTTCAGAAAATCATCCATAGTCCATTTATCTCCCTGAGGTGGCTTTAAGCCTGCCTTATCGAACATTGTCTTATTGTAGAACATAACAACAGATCCACCTAGGTTAGGTAAGCCATACCAGCGTCCATTCCAGGTATATGCCTTTATGGCAGTAGGATAATAATCCGTCGTCTTTATAACTTTTGACTTCTTTAATCTGTCAGTTATATCCATCAAGAGTCCTTCGCTTACAAATCTTGGGAAAGGTTCATCATCGAACCATGTAGCATCAGGGGGGTCTCCACTGGCAATCATTGTAAGAAGTTTTGTCCAAGCCTGCCCTGCTGGTGCAAGAATAAGTTCTACTTTCACTCCAGGGTTCTTTTCTTCAAATAAAGCTATACATCTCTTGAGTGCTTCTAACTCCCCTATGCCTCCCCCATAGTCATAATAGAACGTTATCTTTTTAACCTCCTGAGCTAATAATGTTACAGAAAAACTGGCCCACATTAGAATACCGACTAGTCCCAACAGGACTAACTTTGACAAATACTCTCTCATCTTTCATCTCCTCCTTCCTATAAATTTTTTCATAAGGCTAATCCAAACCCCCAAAAAAAGTAGTAACTGACCTTGGAGAGGTTTGGTAATTAATAGCATTATTGTATATTGGAAATTTTCCTATGTAAGAATATTTTTCCATATTTGATGTGCGATATGCTAGGAAGTAGTTGCTTTTGCTTCCTATTATCTCTATATTTATATATTTCTCCTGCTCAGATAAATTTATTACCACAAAACTATCGGGATTTTTAGTATTATTACTTGAAAAACCTATTATCGCTATATCTGAATCATCAGTAATTGTTCTAACTACCGCCATACCAGGTTGCCCTGCTCTACAAACTTGTTTATAGAAGTAATATCCGTCTTCCACTGAAAACGTACCATCCTCATAGACTCTAAATGCCGTTCCAGGATTAGGATCACCCTTAAACCATTGACTGGGACGTTGAATACAAGCCCAGGGTATAAGAGCATTTATCTTGACAGAGTATATGCTATCATAGATCTCAAAGATGAAATCTGCATCCATCTTTCCCCAACTTATAGAAGTGACCCAACTATGAAGACTTTGGTTCTTTTCTCTTAATATATCATTACCCAAACTTCTATGATCCCCATATCCTTTCCCAAATTTTCCGTTATAAAACCCATGAGAAGTTATTAAACCAAGACTTTCCACCGCCTCTAAATCATCTGCTATAGCATAAGCGTATCCCCAGTTACTAAATCTATACCAATTACTAGTTTCTCCTGGTGTTACTCCTATGTCATTTAAACCTACCTTATTTAATATATTTCTAACCAACTTTATGAATTCCACTACCTGGCTTGGAGGCCAATATAAGTTATAATCATGCCCATATTCCCAGTTTGGAGAATCCCCTTCTTTAGGCCACCTATGATAATCTTCTCCCTCATTATGTAAAGATATATATTTCACAGGAAGACCTTCTTCCTCGCGTAAATATTTTGCCCAAGATATCATATACTTAGCACATTCCACCTTAAACGCTGGATCTAAATCTCTACCACGGATGAACTTTTGCTTAGTCATCCAACCAGGCGGACCATAAAGAGTAATTATAATTTTTAAGTCATCTCCTCTTTCTCTAACTCTCTTAAGCCCTTCCTTAGCAAAATATCTCATCCATTTAGTAGTTGTAATATGGTCATAATTTGAGAGGTCAATACTATATAAGTCGGATCTATTTAGTTTAGAGTAATCTTGATGAAATGGATCTAAAAACATTTTAATAATGCCAGGTTTCAGGCCATCCTCGCCAAAGATCATATCAATTATCTTTTGTCTATCTTCTTCCTTCAAAATACTAAATCCACCATAATCTTGAGGGTATGCTTTATAATCCGGTGTCTGAGATGTTTCAACATAATTTACTCCAAAGCCATCCCAGTCCCTAATTTTTCTGGAAAAATCTACCTTGGTCATCTTTTATATACCTCCTTTAGATGTTCCTTCCAGACTTCGTAACTCTTTCCTATAGCCTCTTCTACTTTGACTGGATCTTTTTCTTTAATAGCTTCAAATATTCTTCGGTGGTCCTCCACTGCTCTTTTGGCAAATATCTTGGTAGTCCTTTCTATAGAAGGTTTAAGTAACTCTAAAATTGTATATCCTATCCTAATCACAAGAGGATTTTTAGTAGCATTCAGAATTGCTCGATGGAACTCGATTTCTCTATCTCCTAACTCGTCAAATCTCTCTGAAATTACAGCCTCCTCATGTCTTTCAAGTGCCTCTTCGATATTCCTAAGGTCATCATCATTCATCTTCTCTATAGCAAGCTTTGTATATCCAACCTCAAAGAAATTTCTTAGTTCTAAAAGATCTCTGCTATCACCATGTTGAAATATTAGTGAAAAAATGAGAGGATTTATCGCATTTTCATTTATAGATTTAGCTATATAGGTTCCATCACCGTGCTTTACCTCAACTATTCCTAAAGCCTTAAGCATCTTGATAGCCTCTCTTATAGAAGGTCTTCCTACTCCTAATTTCTCGCTAAGTTCTACTTCTGAGGGAAGTTTATCTCCAGGCTTAATTTCTCCATTCAATAACTTCTCTTTTATCTTATCAACTACTATATTAACCACAGACTCTCTATTTATAGGTTCTCCAAAATCCATACTTACCCCTTTCTATATTACGTCTAACATAAGATGTAAGACATCTTATATTATAAATTTTTATATATAGCATGTCAATACCTTTCTGACTTTCTAATTTTATACTGAATAAATCTATTTATAATCTAATTCTAAGTCTAACTTATAAAACTTTACAAACTCACCCATTTAGCCACTAATTTGATTAGAGTTAGTACGAAATAATTAAAAAGACCAAGTAGAAAGAAGCCTACTTTTCAAAAAGTGAACACACTTCAAAGTCACAAAAAGTCTAAAGACAACTTACTTTACAAAAAAATAAAAAGACCCCTTAAGGGGTCTTTTGTCTTCTATCCGATAGCTGATATATAGCTATAACAAGGAACTCTCTATTCTATCCCTACCAGACTCAGTTTCTCAGCAAAGTGACAGGCAACAAAGTGGTCATTACCAAGGTTCCTTAACTGTGGATGCTCTACCTTGCATATATCCTGCACATACGGACATCTCGGATGGAAGTAACATCCACTCGGTGGATTCGATGGGTCTGCCACTTCTCCAAATAACAGCTTCCTCATACCTCT
>Ga0209809_1003206_pt1 | contig 10591 bp, 11 predicted proteins | sample YNPMSTMetaG_FD_186172 | JGI IMG/M metagenome (GOLD analysis project Ga0209809, IMG submission 186172) | Anoxygenic and chlorotrophic microbial mat microbial communities from Yellowstone National Park, USA - YNP MS-T MetaG (SPAdes) (version 2) ... | reverse complement strand
ATGCACCACTTCCAGCTCGAACCGCATGGGGTCCAGAGCCCGGGCGACATTTTCCTCGGCTGCCACGCATACCGGGCAGCCCGCATGGTAGAACACGGCTTTCGTTTTCATGGATGTTCTCCTGTTTTGCTCGGTTTTTGCCAGCGGCAAGGTCATTGGACCTTGGCTTCCCCAACATCGGCTCAGGGTGAAAGGCACGCCAGTGGCCACATTTCGGTAACCCGTTACCGTTTGGTGCCCTCTGTTGTGGGCGGGGTTTGGTGCTAAGATCAGGTCTATGAAGCCACGGTATCTGTCGCTGCAGGAGCGAACGGCCTATCGCCGGCTGGAAGATGTGGTCGGTTGCAAATGGTCAGCAGCCGTGCTGGCCGCGATTGCGCGGGGAGTCACGCGCCCGGGACAATTGGAACGGTTTATTCCCGGGATTTCCACCAAGGTCCTCAACGAACGCCTGCGCAAGTTGCTGGATTATGGCCTGATCACGCGTACGGAGAAGCCGGGCCGTATCCTGCAAGTGCACTACCATTTGACACCCACGGGGCAGAAGCTCAGTGCCATTCTGGATCAATTGCGGGAGTTGGACGAGGAACATGCGCGGCAACAGGAGATGGCTTCGCCGGAGGGTTCCACCACTCGCGTGCACCCTGGGGATGACGGCTCGTCAGCGCCCGGGGCGCGAGCTCGCAAGCGGCGTGGCGCTTGATCGGGCTTTGCTTGGGACTTGACGGGTTTGCGACGCGAGGGATGGCTAGGCCGAAGCGTCTGAGCGGGTGGGCTGAGGGCCCGACGGCAGGGGTGAACGTGGCTGTTCAGGCCCCGAGCATGGAGCCTGGTTGGAGGTTCCTCTGCTTGGAATGAGAATGGTTACGGGCCGAGAAGTGCGGTGCCAGGGTGCTGTTGAGATGGGGCGCGCCGAGTCTTACAAAGTATCGGCCTGGCCCAAGCGTTGCAGAAGCGCAGTGGTCGATCGGCCCGGCACCAGGGGCAGGACCACGATCCGGCCGCCCAAGGCCTCGACAATCCGGCGCTCGGCCGGGTTCAAGGTGTCCAAGGTGTAATCGCCCCCTTTGACGTAAACGTCGGGCTCGGCATATGCCAGAAACCGGCAGGCATCGACCTCTTGGAAAATGCAAACGCCGCTGACGCATTCCAGAGCGGCCACCACGGCGGCGCGATCCTCCTGGGGGTTGACGGGTCGGCCCGGTCCCTTCAACGCCCGCACGCTGGCATCGCTGTTCAAGCCGACTAGGAGTGCATCTCCCAACTGCCGCGCCGCCTCGAGATAGGTGACATGGCCCACGTGAAGGATGTCAAAGCAACCGTTGGTGACCACCAGGCGCCGGCCCGCCGCCCGGAGCGCGCTCCGCCAGGCCGGTAGATCGTCCCAAGCCAGGATTTTGTCGCGATATCCCACGGGCCTCAGAGTGAGCGGATTCGGGTCTGCCGGGCAATGGGATTCGACCCGGGGATTGCCATCGTGGCCTCGTTGGGGTGCAACCGGGGGAAGTACGGGCGGAGGAAACGCTTGGGAACGCAAATGGCAAGAGGTCTTGTCCGCTTTGAGTCCCAGGGTCCTGGGGCCGCGCTGGTCCTGCCGGCTGCAAGTTCCGGGCGACGCGGGGGCTGACGGGGGCAAAGCCTGAAGTATCGGGGCGTTGCCGGTTTGTCCACGGGTCGGGCGGTTTGGTGGGTCCGGCCGAACCGCTCTTGGTAGGGAGGCTGGGGAGTCTTGGGGCGGGAAAGAGCGTTGATAGGGGAGGCAGACGCCTCTGGCGAGTCAGACTGGGCGCTTGCCCATGCCATTGCGCGAAGGGCCGCGGGATGGTCGAGCTCTGGCCCTCACGGCGACTGTCCTGCGGCTGGCGGAAAGGCAAGGAGCTGGATGGATCTGCCGTCGATGGGGCAGGGGATTCCTTCCTCCGAAGCCTCGCGGTGGGTAGGTTTGCCTGCGGTTCCGACCGCCGGCCCGTTCCACCAACGGCCCTGGGACCGGACAAGGATTGCCCGGCGGCAGGGTGGTTGCAGGTAACAATTGCCGCTAGACCCTTGGCTGAAGGTGCAGAAGAGGCCTTGCCAGGCCATTTCGTCCGGCTGGCATTCCCTTTGCTCTGCAGCAGCACTCGGACAAGGTGCCATGATTGACGCGCTCTTCAACCAGACCAATTACGTGGCGGCCAAGAAGATGCTGGACGCCACCGTCCTGCGCCATGAAGCGATCGCGGCCAATCTGGCCAACTTGGAGACGCCGGGATACCAACGCGTGGATCTGTCCCGGTCGTTTCAGGAAGAGCTGCGCCGGGCTATCGCGGCCGGAAATCCGAAGCAGATCGCTTCGCTGAAGCCGACCCTGGCGCCGGACCCGTCGGCCCTGCCCAACAGTCGCGATGGCAACACGGTCAACCTGGAACAAGAACTACTGGAGCTGAACCAGAACGCCCTGGCGCACGCGTTTCAGAGTCAATTGATCACCGGTCGATTGCTGCGGCTGAAACTGGCCATCACCGGACGACCTGCCTGAGCCTATGATCCAGATTTTACCCGGGATTCAGAGTACGGCTTCGGCGCTGACGGCCGAGCGGACCCGATTGGACGTGATTGCAGAGAACATTGCCCATGCGCAGACCACACGCGGGCCCGATGGTCGGCCCTATCAGCGGCGGGTGGTGGTGTTCGAAAGGGTCTTGCAACAGGCCGCCGAACGAACGGCAGGCACGGAAGCCCCCACCACGGCGCGGGTGGCACGCATTCAACCAGATCCGCGGCCACCCCTGCTGGTCTACAAGCCGGGGCATCCCGACGCCGATGCCAACGGCATGGTGGCCCTGCCCAACATCAACATCCACGAAGAGATGGCCGACTTGATTGCTGCCTCGCGCGCCTTCGAGGCCAATCTGGCTGTGATCAAAAACGCCCGGGCCATGGCGCTCCAGACACTGGCCATTGGTAAACGTTGAGCCCATGCCTGGAGCCTTCTGATGCCGCCGCATGTCCCCGCTGTCGCCCATCCCCGTAACCCGGCCCGCCACCGACTGGTTGGCTGTGCGGCCGGAGGCGGTGCCGGGGTTGCCGCCCTTGGCCGGCCCGGCATCCGTTGCCCAGCCGGGGACGGTTTCCGCACCTACCGCTGCGGGCCCGAACGACGTGTTCGGCCAGTTGCTGCGGCAATTCGTGTCGGAGGTCAATGCGCACCAGCAGGTCGCAGCCGAAACCGTGCAGGCTTTGCAAAGAGGCGAACCCATCCCGCTGCACCAGGCCGTGATCGCGATGGAAGAAGCCAGCGTCAGCTTTCAACTGATGGTCGAAGTGCGGAACAAGCTCTTGGAGGCCTATCAGGAATTGATGCGCCTGCAAATCTAACCGGAGGGTAGCCTTGTGCGTTTCCAGGGAGTGACCGGTTCATGAATGCCTCACTGACGCGACTGGTCTCGCAACTGGTGGAAATCTGGAAGCAGCTCGGGCCGGGTCAGCGCCTGACCTTGGTGGCTGCGGGCCTACTGGTGGCAGGTGGACTGGCCGGTGTGGCCGTCTGGTCCGCCCGCACCCCCTATTCCCTTCTGTACGGCCGACTTTCCGACGCGGAAGCCGCCAAAGTCATTGCTGCACTGGAGGATGCCAAAGTGCCCTACAAAATCGGGCCTGGCAGCGGCTCCATCTATGTGCCGGCCGACAAGGTGCATCTGATGCGCATGCAGTTGGCCGGCCGGGGCATTCCCCGCGGCGACGGCGTGGGATTCGAGATCTTCGACAAGCCCAACTTCGGTATCTCCGATTTTGTACAGCGGGCCAACTACCTGCGGGCTCTGCAGGGCGAACTGGCCCGCACGATCAGTCAGTTGGACGAGGTGGAATCGGCCCGCGTCATGGTCGTACTCCCGGAGAACCGGCTCTTGCTGGACCGGGACAAACAGCCCACGGCCTCTGTCTTTGTGCGGTTGCGCGGCAGCGGTCCACTGCCGCCCCAGGCGGTGCAGTCCATTCGATTCCTCGTGGCCAACGCCGTCGAGGGCCTGAAGCCCAACCGTGTCACCGTGGTGGACAACTTCGGCAATGTCCTCTCCGAAAACACGGAGGACAATTCGCTACCCGGACTCACCACGGCCCAGCTTGCGGCCCGGCGCGAGTTGGAACAGTACCTGGCGCGCAAGGCTCAGGACATGTTGGAGCGGATCCTGGGCCCGGGCCAGGCCGTCGTGCGGGTCTCGGCCGAGATCAACTTCGACACCCTTACCCGCACCGAGGAACGATACGACCCGGACAGCCAGGTGATCCGGACCCAGACCAAAAACGACGAGAACACCGACTCGATTACCAGCACCCCGGTCACGCCCGTCGGAATCAGTGCCAACACCGCCACGGAAACCAACGTGGCGGCCGCCGCAGCCAATCCCGTGACCAACACCCGCAACCGCAAAACCACTTCCACCGTGGAGTACGAGTTTGGCAAGACCATCAGCAGCCTGACCCAGACGGCCGGCGGCATCAAACGCCTGTCGGCGGCCGTAACCCTGGCCGCGCGCGTCGAGGGCACCGGTGCCGACCGCAGGGTGGTCTCCCGCAGCCCCGAGGAAATCGAAAAAATCCGGCGCATGGTCGCAGACGCCCTCGGAATCGTGATGGGCCCCGACAACCCGCGCGGCGACAGCCTAACGGTGGAGGAACTGCCGTTCGAGGACCAGTTCACCCGCGATTGGGTGCGCGAGCTCGATCGTCAGCAGCGCTTGGAATTCTGGTGGTCGCTGGTGCGCCAGCTGGGGTATCCCTTGCTGGCCGTGGCCGCTCTGGTGGTACTCTGGCGGCTGCTGCAACGCTCCAGTGCGCCCGACATCCCCTTGGGGGTTCCCGTGGGCCAGTTGCTCACCCAAGGGAACGGCCACGGCAATGGCCATGGCCACCGCACCGGTGGGATTCCCGGCTTGACCCCGCCCGAGGAGGAACCGCCGGACAGGGTCACGCTGGAAGCGCTGAACCGGCTGGTCAAAGAAAATCCGGCCAACCTCGGCCAAGCCCTGCGCGATTGGATGAACAAGGGCCGTTCCCCTGAGTAATCCGTTATGCCTGCTCCCGTTTCCACCCCTGCCGCCCCCGCCCAAGAGACCGCCAAAGGCGGTGCCATGACGCGACTGCAGAAACTGGCGGCCCTGCTGGTCTTGCTGGGCCCGGACAATGCCGCCGCGATCCTACGCCAGTTCCCGCCGCGCGAGGTGGAGGCCATTTGCCGCGAAATGAGCCGCTTTACCCTGATCACCCGCGACCAGCAGGAGGCTCTCTTGCGGGAGCTGACCCCGGTGATCTTGACTGCTGTGACGGCCGTTCCCGGGGGAGTGGAGTTGACGCGGGCCACGCTGGAAAAGGCGCTGGGCAGCTTCAAAGCCAGCGACATCCTCGGGCGCATCGCCCCCAGTCGACCGGTACCGGCCGCCATGCAGGACATTACCGAGATGGACCCGCGCAACATTGCCAACCTCATCCGGGACGAACACACCCAGACCATCGCCTTCGTCATCAGTCACCTGCCGCCGGAGCGGGCCGCCCAGGTCCTGAACCTGCTGCGACCGGAACAACGTGATCAGGTCATCGAGCGCCTGGCCACGCTGGCGCCTACACCCGTGGAGGTGAGCGAAAAGGTTGCCGAGGTCATCAACGCCAAACTCGGCGTCAAACAGACCCGCGCCCTGACGCAGACCGGTGGCATCACCACCGCGGCCGACATCCTCAACGCCATGGACAAAACCGCCAGCCGCACCCTGCTGACCAGCCTGGAAGAACGCAACCCGGAGCTCTGTCAGGCCATCCGCAAGAAGATGTTCACCTTCGAAGACCTGCGCCGCCTCGACAACCAGGCCATCCAGCGCATCCTGCGCGAAATCGAAATGCGCGATTTGGTCCTGGCCCTCAAAAAAGCCAGCGAACCGCTCACCCAACTGCTGCTGTCCAACATCTCCCGCCGTGCCGCCGAAACGGTGCGCGAGGAAATGGCCTTCCTCGGCCACGTCAAACTGCGCGACATCGAGGCCGCTCAGTTCCGCATTATCGACGTGGTCCGCAAACTCGAGGCCGAAGGGGAGATCGACCTGGACGCGGCCCTGACTCCGGAAGATGCCGTGGTCTGAGACCATCCGATTCGACCGCCCGCTCCGGGACGTTCGGCCCCTGGCCCACGCGCCAAGAACGGACTGGCCTGCCTTCCTCGAACAACAGTTGCACCAGGCCTATGAACGCGGCCGGTTGGAAGGCGAGCGGGCACTCAGCGAGCAGTTGATTCGCCAGCGCAATGAACTGGGCGAACTGCAGCGCGGCCTGTTGGATGCGCTGCGCCGGGCCGTTCCCCAAGTGCTGCAACAGGCCGAGTCCTTGCTCATGCCCTTGGCGCTGGAGGCGGCCCGACGCATCGTGGCGGAAATGCCCATTACGCCCGAGCTGGTCGAACGCGTCGTGCGCGAAGCCCTCCAACAGGCCGAAGACACCGCCGAAGTCACGATCCGCGTCCATCCGGACGACCTGGCTCTGCTGCGGCAGTATGGCTCGGAGCTGCTGCAGGGCCTGCCCGGCAGCGGGCCGCTCAAATTCGTGGCTTCCAGCGAGGTCAGCCGGGGCGGGTGCCTGATCCAGACCCGCTTCGGCCTCGTGGACGCCCGGCGCGAAACCAAGCTGGAACAGCTCCAGCAAACCCTCCTGCCATGAAAACTGCAGAGCCTCCCCCGCAAGCCCTCGAGCAAGCACTGGCCCGAATCCGGCAGGCCCGCCTGACCGAGACCTGCGGTCGCGTCGTGCAATTGATCGGGCTGGTGATTGAATCCGAAGGCCCCATGGCGGCGGTGGGCGAAGTTTGTCGCATTGTTTCGAGCCGGCACGGCTCGGAGTCGTTGGCCGAAGTGGTCGGTTTCCGGGGGCATCACCTGCTGCTCATGCCCCTGGGCGAAATTCGGGGGATTCATCCCGGCTGCGAAGTTATCGCCACCGGGGCGCCCCTGCGCGTGGCGGTGGGACCTGCCCTGCAGGGCCGGGTGATCGATGGACTGGGCCGACCTTTGGATGGCCGGGGCCCGGTGGCAGCCGAAACGGCTGTGCCCCTGCAATTGCCGCCACCGCATCCGCTGCGCCGGCAGCGCATCCGGCACGTGTTCCGTACCGGGATCAAGGCCCTGGACACCTTCGTGCCCTTGGGCCGGGGGCAACGGCTGGGGATCTTCGCCGGCAGTGGCGTGGGCAAATCCACCTTGCTGGGCATGATCGCCTCGCACGCCGAAGCGGATGTCAACGTCATCGCCCTCATTGGCGAACGGGGACGCGAAGTGCGGGAGTTCCTCGAACGCGACTTGGATGAGCAGGGGCGGCGCAAGTCCGTGGTTGTGGTGGCCACTTCGAACGAACCGGCGCTCCTTCGGGTCAAGGGCGCCTTCCTGGCCATGGCCATCGCCGAGTATTTCCGGGACCGCGGCCGAAGTGTGCTTTTGATGATGGACTCGGTGACACGCTTCGCCATGGCCCAGCGCGAAATCGGTCTGGCCGTGGGTGAGCCGCCCGCCACCCGAGGTTACACGCCCTCGGTTTTTTCCCTGCTGCCGCAGTTGCTCGAGCGAGCCGGAGCCGGCGAACAGGGCACCATCACGGGCCTGTTCACCGTCTTGGTGGAAGCGGACGACATGAACGATCCCATCGCCGACGCTGTGCGCTCGATTCTGGATGGCCACGTGGTCCTGAGCCGTGAGCTGGCTACCCAGAACCACTACCCGGCCATCGACGTGCTGGAGAGCGTCAGCCGCCTCAACCGCGATCTGCTCACCCCCGAACAACTCGAGCTGACGGCCCGGGCACGCGACCTGATGGCCACCTACCGGCGCAACCAGGACCTCATCAACGTGGGCGCCTATCCAGCAGGTAGCAACCCGGCCATCGACCAGGCCATCGCCCTCCACGAGCCCTTGCGCAACTTCCTGCGGCAGGCCGTCTCGGAAGGGTTCAGCCTCGACGCAAGCTGGAGCCTCTTGCAACAAACCCTGACCCGTCCGGCGACCCTCGCACCCGGTCCAGGCTCGGCCCCGCCGAGCCCGACCTCCGCGGCCCTGCCGGGCTCGCCGGTCTGGCCAGCCCTCTTCCGACCTGACCTCGACACCGGTCCCGGCTCATGAGACGCTTCCGATTCAGTCTGCACGCCCTCTGGGTTTTGCGAGGCCAGCAGGAGGAGCTGGCCCGGCGCCGGTATGCCGAGAGCCTTCGGGCCGTCGAGGCCGCCGCAGCGCAGGTCCGTCACGCAGAAGTCGCCCTCCGGGAGGCGGCCGACACCTTTGCTCAGTACGTGAGCCGGCCCGTGTCGGCGGCGGAGCTGGAACAGTACCGGCTCTGGCTCCATCAGCTTCAAGCGCTGCTACGCCAGCGCCAGGCGTCTTGGCGGGCGGCGTGCGAAACCTCGGCCCGCGCGGGACAGGAACTTCTCAAAGCCCGGCGCCATCGCGAGATCCTCGATCGGTATCGCCAGCGCCAATGGCAAAGCTGGCAGTTGGTCTGCCAGCGACTGGAACAGAAAGAACTGGATGAACTGAGCCGGCGGCAGCGCCCGTGGATGGTGCCACAGGCGCCGCTCGGCCCATCGCCATCGGTTTCTTGATCATGATCCGTGTGTTGCAAGCTCCGTGGATGGCCGCGCTGTTGGGCGGCCTGCTCTACCTGGGGGTTACACTGGCCCTGCTCTCGCCTTCACGCCTGGGGGTGCTGAAAGGCCCCTTCCCCAGCGAACGCGCCCGGGTACAGCGCCCGCCGGAAGATCTCCCCTCCTGGCGCTTCCGCAACCCGGAATTCCAGCAGTGGATTGCCGAACTGCAGCGCGAGCGGGAAGCCTTGGCCCTGCGCGAGCAGCAGCTCAGGGAATGGGAAATCCGACTGCGCGCCGAGCAACAGGAATTGGCCACGCTCACCCAGACCGTGGCCCGACTCCAAGCCGAGTTCGACCGCCAAGTGATCCGACTCGAGGAGGCGCAGGTGGAGCATTTTCGACGTCAGGCGAAGCTATTGACCGGCATGTCCCTGGAAGGCCAACTCGGTATGCTCCAACAGATGTCGGACGCCGATGTCGTGCGACTTTTCACCCTCATGAAAAATGACGATGTCAGCCAATTGCTGGATGCGCTGAGCAAGGCCGGGGGGGAAGACGCACGGCGAGCGGCCATGTTGGTAGAGCAAATGCGGCGGGCTTTGCCGCCCGGCACCACCAACTCCACCAGCGCCCGCGCCACTTCGAGGTTCCCATGACATCAGGGGCTTTCGAATGGCAGACCCGTGTTTCAGGTGGGGCCGGCTTGGTGCCCATGCAGCGGCCTGGGCTCGGCACGGATCCTTCCAGCGGCGAGCGGTCCGGGCAATTGTACCCATTTGGCCAACTGATAGCGGCGCTCGTCGACGCCGGCAGCCTCGTGTCCATGGACGAGGCCCCACAGGTCAAGGACCGATCCGTGACCCCGTCACGGGCCCCGCGAACATCCGGTGGCGCAGTGCCCGAGACCGTGGTTTTGTCTGCCAGTTGTCCGATCCCCACGGTTCCTGAGCCGACCCTGGCCGGACCGGCCCCCGCTTCGCCCGCGGGGCCCGCTCCGGGTGCCTACGCCACCGCGTCCTTTTTCGAAGAGCCGGATCGGCCCCAGACCACCGTAGGTGCGGACGCCCCGTCTGTGAGTCCATCACCTGCCATTTCTGCTTCCCTCAGGTCCGCGGCCGGACTGTCCAGCCAGATGTTGGCTTCATCGGTCCAAGCGGGCCCGGAACAGGGCCGGCAGCAGGTCGCAAACGTTCCTTTGCTGGAGGTCACCTCCGATTCGGAGGTTGCCTCCGATTCACCGACAGGCCCTCCGGCGGGAACCTCCGCCACTGATCCGGTCAAAAGCTTGGGCACGAAGTCGCCAGTGGACCGAGATACCTCCGGTGCTGGCCTCGCCAAGCCTGCTCGTGGAGTAGTAGATCCCGCCTCGGTGGCCTCGCAGGGAACGCAGGACACCCCTGCGGCGTCAGGCCCGACCCCAGAACCGGGCGAGGGGGCTCTCGAGTTACAAGGACCTTGGAGGCTTGCGCTCCAAGATGAAAACGACCCGTCAAGCAACAGCGGGCATGGCACACCCCATGCTCTGCAGATAACCGCCATGAAAAACGCCGTGCACGCGTCCAAAGATGCCGAGCTGAACCAGCAGAACTTGCCGGACCAGCCTGAGAGCGGACCCGTTCCCGGCCCCGCCGGCCCGTCCCCAGCCGCTCCTGCCGCTGCTCCTCAGCCTTCGCCAGCCTCGTTGCAACTGCTTTTCCAGGCGTTGGAACGCACGCACGACATCGTGGCGTTGCACGCCCTGCGGATCCGCGATGCGGGCACGGATCACCTTCACGTCGTCATCAAACCCGGCGCCGGAGTCCAGTTGTCCATGGAGCTGCGCCAGCACGAAGGCCGGGTGCAGGTGCAGGTGTGGATGCACCGGGGCGACTTCGATTTCTTCCAAAGACACTGGAAGGAATTGCAGGAACGGTTTGAGTCGCGCGGCCTCGAGTTGGGAGATCTGCAGCGCCACCCCAGTTTCCAGTCCGGCTCGCAGCGGTCCGCCTATCGGCCCCCCGA